>Ga0182024_10001764_pt1 | contig 54921 bp, 51 predicted proteins | sample P32metaG_FD_120480 | JGI IMG/M metagenome (GOLD analysis project Ga0182024, IMG submission 120480) | Permafrost microbial communities from Stordalen Mire, Sweden - P3-2 metaG (Illumina Assembly) | ecosystem: Environmental > Terrestrial > Soil > Wetlands > Permafrost | place: Sweden: Stordalen...
AGCCGATAGCTTGAGGTTGGGCCGGGAGTTTGGGCTTTGAGAATTCGATCGTCATTGAACCACATTCGGTATCACAAACAAGCATCAATTCGTCAGAAACTGGATGCCTCTTTGCTGGCTTCTTAGCACCATCTGATATTGCTCTAATTCATTGAGGTATCAGGTTTTTATCTGTTAAGCGGAAGATACCCAAACCTTGCTGTATTTGGTATATTCTTACCCTCGGTTTTTGTTCGGAGAACAACGATGCCAAATTTGAGAAGCAGTGTCTATGGTTGGAAATCTGTATGGTTGGAGCTGGCCGATGAGGTCAAAGGCGAATTTATCGACAGCACAACGGCGCCAGTGAAGGTGCGCATCCCTATGGCGCCCTGGACCGTGACTATGGAGATGCACGAGACGACAGGCAAAAAGCAGACCCGGATATTGCTGCCATTTAAATACAAAAGCGATTTTGCCTTTGCCATTCACAACCGCAATTGGATTGAAGATGCGCAAAAGACTTTTGGATTGCAAGACATCATCGTCGGCTTCGCAGACTTTGATCGCGACTTCATCATCCAGGGCTCCGAAGAAAGAACAGTGAAGACGCTCTTTGCCAATGAACCGCTCAGAGATCAGATCACTGCCCAGAAAGAGGTGCGCCTGGGTCTTTATCGGGATAAGAATGCATTGAAACAATTTGGCAAGGTTCCTCCCGGCATTCATGTTCTCGCTTTTGAAGAAAATCATGCCATCAACAGTTTCGAGAGACTGGTATCGCTTCTAGAATTGGTGCGCACAACCATGGCTCAACTTTGCGAATTGAACATTGCAAATCAGCAAGACCCTGATTTTGTATTTTGATGATCAATGAAATGGCATAAAGCGCTGGTGCTCACTCTGTTTTGCCTGATGGTGGCGCAGAATGTATGGTCGGCCGAGAAAATAGAAATTGGAAAAAACCTTTCCAGAGCCCTGTGGACGCCTGCGAAAACAAATGGTTCCGACAGGCAACCGCAATCATTCTCATCCCTGGCTCAGGACCCAACGGACCTGAGGAAATGATGCCCGCGAAACTCACCGAAGATGGAAAGCCCGACGCCCTTTTTGAGCAAATTGCGCAACCATTCATTCAGCAAAACTGGAACGTCCTTTCACTTGGTAAACCTGGTGTCGAGTTCTTCAGTCACTGGGACAAGAATGGCGGGTTTGACCTGGATGCACTGTTTTATGCCAAGGCGCTCTATAAGATTGCGGCGACACCCTTTTGCTGATTTGACGGTCGGTCCGGTCGACCAACAGCTTATCGACAAATTAAGTGTACTGGCTAAAACTCTAGGTAAGTAAAAGTGAGAATGGTGAATTGATTGGCAAATAAGTGGCACGCTCAATTCGCTTTCCTCCTGCTGATGGCGTTCTGGCTCCCTGGTATTGCCCAATCAGAAGGCACCGGGGGCGACACCAAGGCGGAGTTGATACTTTTTCAAACGCATGGAGACAACGGTCCCCAGATTATTCAACTGACTGCTAATCAACTGCACATCGTCAACAAGAATGGCGGTTACGAGCTCCTGGCGAAAGCGCCAGACTGGGGTGTGACACTGTTTCGCAGGGATGATAAGAAATCGTACTTCACTAGTTTCCTTGGTTTTCATAGTTTTTCTGCTTATGGACCGATTGTCAATTACACTGGCTCAACCTCGTTCAAGAAGATCGCAACTGAGAGGAAGAAAGATCTTCAATTGACGACATACAGTAAGAGCCCAGGCAACGATTATGTGATGATTGAAAATTTTAAAGTGGCGCCACAAGTAGCAGAGATATTGCAAATTTATTACAGGGTGCCGCTTCCGGGCATTCCTTATCGATACAACATGCATGCCAAAACAAGAGCCGCAACACTAATCATCGGCAAAGAGTTGGCACCAGATCCACTCGATAAAATAATGCTGCGTACGGATAAATGGCAGATTCTAAAACAGACCAACAGCAACGATTTTGTCTGTGCGAAGGGACTGAAGCCCGTAAAGACGCAATCCGAGATATTGTTGTCGGACCAGAAGAAAGTTGAGTTCGATTCAATCCTCGAAGACATGGGAGTGGGCAAAAAGCTGGGAAATTGAGTTGGCTAGACAAATCTGGGCACAATGTCTGTATGGAAGGCGCCAACGCCAATTCAAGAAATGAGAACGTCATCGTTAACGATGCCCGGGATTTTGCGCAAGCCTTCGCCTATTCAGCCTTTCAAGCTCCCGTTGATGCCGTGCGTCAAATGGCAGGAGCCAAACCGTTATCTGCGCCTGGCGAAGATCAAAGCCTGTTTTCAAAAGCGGGGTCAGTGGTCGGCACGGTGGCCGATTTTGTGGTCTTATCAAAAATCCTGAAAGGTGTCGCTGCGCCCCTTGAATCGACGTTCATGGCCAAGAGTTTACCGATCTTAGAACCGGCACTGGCAGGAGGGATTCTCGGAGTATCACGGCCAGCCGATTTAAGTAGCAACAGTTTATGGACGGCCAAACGCAATCAGTTTATCGTTGGCGGTGCTACATTTGGTATCATGGGTGGTGTACAAAGCAGGTTTAGCGATCTTTCTCTATTTGGCAGAGTCGGCCAGAGATCGCTAGCTGACAGCATCGTGGTGAACAGTTTTGCCGGTGGCCTGGCAGGCGGTGCTGGTTCGATCCTCGATGCGCAGCTGAATCAACATCGAGCTCCCACCAACCCTGAGTTTTTTAATGAGATTGGCTCCAATGCCTTGTTCGGTGCGGTGTTTGGCGTAGCTGATGTGGCGCTGGGCTTGACTCGACCAGGCATCAAGCTGTCGTCCGACATAAAGGCAGGTGAAGCTCCCGTCGACACTGCCTCCTGGGTCAAGGATGGCTATGACCCTAATATGCACATCAGGTCACCGATTTTTGACTACATCGCCCGCACCAATCCAGAGTTGCGACCGCCCAATTACGAAGCGTGGAAAACGCAACAAGCCGGGCAGTCGCTCGATCAAATGGAAGAGCTCTCTTTATCTGATTTCGCACCAGAGCAGCGACCAGCGTTAGTGGCCAAACTGCGCAGCCTCGCCCATTCAGATCTGGCCAGCGACAGGAATATTGATGCATTCATCAAGCGGCTCAGCAACTCAAACATCAATCTCCTCAGCGAAAACGCAAAAGCGGGCTTGGGCAGCGAAGCCCTGAGCTTGAAGCAGTGGAAAACGCAATTCAAACTGCTTGATGGTATGCGCGAGGGAATTGCGCCTGGCAAAACATTCAAAGAACTGATCAATGATGAGCAATTCTTGCAGGCCCATCCGCAATTCAGCGAACAGCTGCAACGCACTCTGGAAGCCGAGGGAGCTTTCAAAACACAAGCTGAGGCTAATAAGTCCGCAATGATACCAGTGGCGGCAGAGTTCCAAAAGACGCTCGGCAGTATCGCCAGGGAGGCGCGTTTGCCCCAACCAGATGTGGATTTGTCCGAACAGGGGGGAGGCGGATCATACGTGCAAGATCTAATTGGCATGTCTCCACAAGAAGTAAATCCGGGAGTATCAACGGGAACTGTGGAAACATCTTGGCACGAGTTTCGCCACCACCAGGATGGCACCTGGAATCTCGGCAATATAAAAGCGCTGATCAAAATGAAATTTAGCGGCGATGACAGTTACTCAGTCAAGCCGATCGGAGCGTTCCACAGCGCCGCCGATAAAATCGGAAATCTAGAGGCTTGGTCCAACAAAATGAACACGCCTGGAGCCGGTTTAGATCTTGCCAAACAAATTGTTGATGCTCCGAGCATCTTTACTTATATATCAGGAGAAGCGCCGGGATGGAAACCAGATGTATATAGCTCAATTCTCGAGAAACCGGCTGATTTCACAGACGGTAGATTGCGCGCCGAGTTCAAAGAGTTGATGGAGAATCGCATTCGCCAGTTGACACCGAGGGCGCGCAATTTATATATGAACTATGTGACCGAACCAGCCGAGTTGAGAGCTTATTCGACCGGGATATTAGGGCGAATGCGAGCTCAAGCCTGGGGGCTTCCTGAGCCAGTCAATGGAAGCACATACAAATCGATGCCGGATAGCTTGCTTCAATACAAGCAGCAATGAGCTTTTGGAATTGAAGCAGCAATGATTTATTGGAGCTCAAGCAGTGATGATGTCACGGAAGCTCTGTGAGTAGGGATGATCTATCTCATAGCTTATTCCTTTATATGCATCGCCATTGTCGGCGCAGTTCGGACGCCGGCAAACAGCGCAGAGATTTTTGCTCGCCGATCGAAAAGTTGGCGGTCTCTTTGGTGCTCTGGCCGTTGCCGCCAGCTGGATCTGGGCTCCCGCTCTCTTTGTCTCCACCCAAGTCGGTTATACATGGGGTTATTCGGGTCTGGTCTGGTTTGTTGTGCCGAACATTCTGGCGCTTGTGATGTTTGCGCCGGTGGCTCATTGCCTGCGCCAGAAGCTGCCGGAAGGTTATTCATATATTGAGTTCATCCGCAACAGAGGCGGCCACTTTAGAGACTTGCAGTTGCTTGTTCAGCTTCTTGTGCAAGTAGTTTGTTGTGCCATTCAATTGACTGCTGGGGCAGAGCTGCTCACATACATCAGTGGTGCCAGCTACGCATCAATCGTAATTATTATGGCCGTTGCACCTTTGTGCTATTGCCTGATGGCAGGGCTTGTTTCCAGCATACTGACGGATTGCATCCAGTACATTGTCATTGTTTGCGCTATTGCAATCATCTATCTCAATTTGCCTCTATCTCAAAACATTCCCAACCTGACGCACTCCGGATTTGCTCCATTTGACCCTACGGTGCTCATGCAGTTTGGCATCGCCTCCTGTCTTACTTTGATTTTTGGAATCTTCAGTAACCACCAGCAGTGGCAAAGAGCGTTTGCAGCCGACTATAAGCAAGTACGCAAGACATTTTTTGCGGCTGGATTGTTGCATGGAGTGGTGACATTCTCCCTGGGCACGTTAGGAGTGCTCCTGGCTCAATCAGGATATGTGACTGAGCATCTGCAGATCGTCGGCGCGGAATATATATCAAAAAACATGGCACCATTTTTTTCCGTTACATTTATCATGATGGCACTGTCCGGTTTGTGTGCCACCATGAGCAGTGCCCTTTGCGCCTTTGGCAGTCTCTATGCCACGGAGATCGTACCGGCTCAGAATCCGATCTCCGCTTCCCGCAAGGCCATGGTAGTGCTTTCTTTGCTTGCCTTGCTGGTAGCTATCTTACGGGTGCCATTGATTGTGCTGTGGATGTTCTGCGGGCTCATTCGCCTTGGCACCGCGGCACCGACAATAATCAGTGTCTTCTCGGACCGATTAACAGGCAAAGCGGGCACGCTGGCCATTCTTGCCTCCATATTTGGTGGCGCGCCATTCTTTGCCTATGGCTGCCTGATCGACAACAACGTCTGGCGAACGATTGGCATGTCTGTTTGTCTGTCCATCAGTGCCGGCATCTGTTTATTCAGCTTGCTGGGCAAGAAAGCCACTGGAGACCTGGTCGCCGCAGGCAAGAATGCGGATCCAATTGATGTCTCTTACTCCTGATCAAGTGATTTACGGGGCAATAGTAGTTTCCAGCCGCGTGAAGTGGGAAGGTGATGTTGCGCTATGTTGTACAAACCACGGCATGTGCATAGGTTTGCAAACGTCTCTCTTTCAGATCTGGCCGAGGTCCATCTTTCGAAACTGGCCCCCGAGGTGGAAGTGTATCCTTCACCCGCCACCGCAGCCGCAGGCCATCCTATTGCCAGCGCTGAGTACTCAAGATCGTGCACTGCTGATTCGTACATCGCTTTTTGAGTGGCGATATCCGCACTCGCCCTGAAAATGTCCGCCGCCTCTTCACCGTTGCCGAATTTTGGTGGTTGGATTGCGCTCAGAGTAGCTGCGAAATCAACTGGAGCGTGTTTGAGTGGGATTCTCTTTTCCACCTTTTTCAGCAGCGGTGCCAATTCACTTTCGGCACTGCGAACATCTTCGGCCAGGCTATAGGCATCGACTAACGAGAGTGTAGTCCCGGAGCTGCTGTCGAATCCGAAAGTCTCGTTTTCAAGAGTTCGCAGTTCTTTCAAGAAAGAAATCTGTTCCAGCAAAAGGTCAGGACCTGAGCCGATACTTTTTTGTCTGTTTAGCCGTCGCGCGCTCAGCAATTTCTCTCTAGCGCCTTCGTCCTTTTTATTGTTGGCCAGGTAGCGCGAGTATTCGACGATAGCACCGTGGAAGTCTCCACGCGCATAGGCATCATTGGCTAGAGCCAACCGGCTGCCAGGGCCATCTTTCGATTTTCCTGATTTTTCGATCGCTCGATCAAGCCACCTGTGTCCTTTGAGGAAGTTCTCAGGCTCAATGGCTTCGTAACAATACTCTTGGAGAAGTGGGATCACTTTTTCATATTGCTGTGGTGTTTCTAAGGAACCCAGTAATGACTTCATCTTTCCTGAAAGAGCGGCACTGTCTCCAACTGTCAGCAAGTATGTTCGGTAGTTTGCCACTGTCTTATCAATATCATTCTTGTCTGGCTCTTCTGGAATCTTCGCAGCAGGCAAACTGTTGGTCGCTGGTGCATTTTGATTGCAGTTAGGATCGCGATAAGGATCGTAGTAGACACATTGAGGCACCTGGCAAGTGGCGACCAGGTCTCTCAGCACGGTCAGCTGCTCGGCTTTCGCGTTGGTGTGTTGATAGATGTGCAGCGCGGCGAGGAGGTCTTCCTTTTGATCATCCTTAAACTTCTTCAGCGAATTCAGTGTTGATGGGTCAATTTGAATGCCATTGGCAAGCCTCATCTGGTTGGCTGGATCTAACTGTGGCTGTGCCCATGCAGCAGCTTCGGCGGTAGCAGCTCTCATGTGCAGATCGGCGACGGCCCACCTGTCTGAGTGCAAAGATTCTGATAGTTTTATCCCCTGTCGCCAGAAAAGGGCTGCTTTGTCTGGTTTGCTATCGAACTCAGCCAACTCAGCTTGATCATTGTAGTATTGCAGTTGCTCTTCGTCTGCCTGCCTTTGCTTCCACATAATTGCGCATAAAGCTGCGGCTAGCACCACCCCCAGTACTATGGAAAAGCGTTTGGCCAGAGAAAATACTTTATGCGAAAGTTTCAGTCGGCCGGCAGAAGCTTCCCGCTCAAAAGCTGATCTGATGCCAATTGGCTTGCCTGTTTGTATTTCAGATTCAGCTTCTGGGACAAATGGGCACACCACATCGTCGACGTCGTCAACCTCACTGGTGGCAGTAAGTTTGATCTGGTCTAAGTCTGGTGCGTCCTTTCGTTTCACTGTCATCCTGTTTGTATATGTTTGCTCAAAGCACTGTGCCTGGTGGCAGTGCGGGCTATCTACGAAGATGAGTCCAGGGAAGCTGTTGTGGGTTGGCGGCCATTTTGTGGGCAGACTTAAGCCACTGGCATGCCTTCTCATATCGACCCGATTGAAAGTAAAGTGTGGATTGATTGACAACGCTAATTACATCGTTCCACGTGGGCGTGTCCCGTCTATAACCTATGCGTTCGCGCAATAATTCTATGGCCGAATCGCAGTCCCCTTTGGCGCTGTATATAGCGACCATGTCATAAATGAGATCATCGACATTGTCTCTAGAGCTTGATTTTGCCACGTGCCACTCAAGTAAACGGAGTGCTTCGCTGTAATTTCCAAGCAAGGCGTTCAGATAACAAAGTTGTCTATCGGTTATGAGCACATGAATGCTTGTCTCTCCAAAATCCTTTATCTCCACCAGTCGTAAAGTTTTGAGCAAATCGATGCATTCGCACAGGTCTGCATTAGTGATCTTGTAATCATCCTTTGCTATTGACTGCCTGACTCTCAACAACTCCTCTTTAAGTCCTGCATCTTGATGGTCTCCTAAACACCGCTGCAAATAAATGAAAGCACCATGATAGTCGTTTGTAGCCAGTACCGAGCGGGCCAACTTCAACAGTTGCGCATAACTATCTGTTTTGAAGCCCCCCTTTGTCAGAACATCTTCCAGGGCCAACCGTTCATCTTTAAGTTCGTCGATGTTTTCAGAACCGTAGTAGACGCAGTCCTCGAATACTGGTATGGCCTCGGGAATTAATGGGTCATTGACTTTCAACTGACTGGCAATGATTTTCAGTGCCCTTGCCAGTCCGTTTGAATGGTGCGATTTTGCCAAGTATGGTCTGCACAGGGTCAATGCCTTCGGCAGTTGCCGGTGCGATATAGCTGCATCAATAGTAGAGCACTGATCCATGGGCGTCCCATAGACTTCGTCTTCGAACAAAGGTGGCGTATATCCTTGCTTCGCCTGGATCGAACAGAATTGCGGCACAATCGCGGAAACCAACCAGTTAATCGCTTTGATTCGTTGGCTATCTGTATTTGGAATCTGCCCATAAAGGCTGACAGCATTCTCCAGGTCAACTCTCCTATTTTCGCGGCCGGCTTCGCCTGGCAATTCTGCTCCTGCTGCTCTGACATTAAGATCGGCGAGAACTTTTTTGTTTTCTCCTAGCTGAATTGCTACAGAGAGTGCCTGCTTCCAGTAGGGGTTGTTCAATTTCTCAGGCTCAGCTCCATATCGATCTCCATATCGATCTCCATTCTTGAGGTCAATCGACTGAGCCTCATCCATCCACTTTCGGAACTTTGATTCAACTGCCGCATGCTTCTGGAAAGCTGATAAACCCCAGGCAAACAGGCAGAAAAGAATAAGTCCGACAGCAACGCGCTTTCTGTAGCCAGGCAGAGCAGATGCAAAGCCAGATGCAGCAGATGGAGATTCCGCAGATATAGGTTCAGCAGCAGTGGAGTTGCCTGTTGCTTGAGGGGCTAAAGTGCTGGTCGTTGTACCTGCCGCTGATTTGCTTTCCACCGGCTCATCATCGTGCTGCCGACCCTCTGTCGCAGTCAGCACCACAGTTGGTTGCACCGCTTCTTGGGCGGTGCGATCAAGCTTTTCGAGCCCGTCGTCTCCAACCATTGCAACTGATCCTGGTAAAGGTGTAAGAACGATGCATCGATTATATGTGACGATCGCTGGTCTGGACGGAAAAATAATGCAACCCCAGTGTTATCCCCAGGTGATGAGTTCTATTTACCTGGATTTGCCAAAAACAAATTTGCTGGGCACTGGCGCAACTCCATTGAAACAGTTAATTGCCGATTAGCACCGGCACAGATAAATCAATTGCTCCAGCAAAACACCCTGCAAATCCGCCATCGTAATTGACTGCGCGATTAAACTGCTGCTCCGCCATGCTGTACAAACCACGGCATGAACAGAGGTTGGCGAAGTTGGCTCTTTCGTATATCCCAGCCGCAGAGTTTTTTTCATTGACTCAGCTTTCTAAACTCGCTGACCTCTCCAAGTCGCGCATCGCTGATTCATACATCGCTTTTTGAGTTGCGATTTCCGCGCTTGTTCCGAAAATTTCTGAAGCCGGATCATATCTGGGATCTGCTGCCGTGTAGAAAGTAGAGCCAGTTAAAGTCTGATTGAAAGGATGAGTTTGTTTTGAAGGGATTCTCTCTTTCACCTTTTTTAGCAAAGGAGCGAGTTCCTTTTCGGCACTCTGAGTATCTTCGGCCGCGCTGTATTCACGTGCCAAGTCGAGTGTGGTACTTATGGCTTCGCTGCTGTCGTATCCAAACGCTTCTCCTTGGAGTCTTTGTAGTTGTTTTGAGAAGGAAATGAGTTCCAACAACTGGTCAGGACCTGAGCCAATATTTTTTTGTCTGTTTAGCCGCCGTAGTGCCAGCAATTTCTCTCTAATTCGATCGTCGTTTTCGTTGTCGGCCAGGTAACGCGAATATTCAACGATAGCTCCGTGCAAATCTCCACGAGCATAAGCATCATTGGCTAGAGTCAGCCTGCCAGTGCTATCTTTCGATCTTCCTGATTTCTCGATCGCTTCCTCAAGCCACTTGTGACCGTCGAGGAAGTGCTCAGGCCAAACCGTGTGGTAGACATACTCGTGGAGAAGCGGGATTGCTTTTTCATATTGCTGTGGTGTTTGTAGAAGGCCAATCAATGACTTCATGTTTTCTGATAGAGGGATGGTATCTCCCTCCCGAATCACATAGTTTCGGTAGTTTGCAACTGTCTTATCAATATCATTCTTGTCTGGCCTGTCTAGAATCGGCAAGCCCGGGAAACTGTCAGTAATGGTTGGAGCCCTATTGCAGTAAAGATCCCGATAAGGAGCAGCCTGGCGACAATGAGGTACCTGTGTGTAGGTCAGTAAAATCAATTTGTTGAGCGCCATCATCTGCTCAGCTCGCGCATTGGCGTCATGTTGATAGATGTGGAGCGCCGTCAGAAGGTCTTCTTTTTCATCAGCTTTGCACCTCGTCAGCATTTCCCGTGTGATTTCTTGCTTTAGCACCCCTAATTCCAATACATCGCTTGCACGACATTCCGCAATTGCAGCCCGCATGTGCAGATCGGCCACACACCTTCTCTCTGCGTGGAGAGATTCTGACACTTTTATAGCCTTTCTCCAGAAGAAAGCGGCTTTGTCTAGCTGGCTAAGTTCCCTTTGGTTGAAGCTGCTGGTCCTCGGAGCACTGTATTCGGCCAGCTCAGCTTGGTCACTGTAGTAACGAAATTGTTCTTCGTCTGCTTGTCTTTGTCTCCACATGATTGCGCACAGAGAGATGCCCAGCACCACCCCCAGTACTAAGGATATACGTCTAGCCAGAGAAAAATGTTTATGCGAGAGTTTTGGCCGGCTGGAAGATGATTCAGACTGATCAGCGGAGCTGACGCAAAGTGTCTTGCTTGCTTGATTTGCCACATCAGCATTTGGCACAAATGGGCGTACCACATGATCGACATCTTCGACATCACTGGCGGCATGTCTTAACTGGACTAAGATTGGTGCATCTTTTCGTTCCACAGTGATCCTATGTGTCTGGTTGCTCAGGGTACTCTATCGGGTGCCAGTGTGGGCTATTTATGTAGACTCTAGGAAGCCAGTGTTGAGGATCGGCTGCGATCTTGTGGGCAGACTTAAGCAGCCCGAGAGCTTTCTCATATCGACCAGATTGAAGATACAGTGCCGACTGGTTGACAAGGCAATCCAGAACGAGCCCCTGGAGCTTTCGATTGCCTATCTTGAACTGGAGTAACTGTATGGCCGAATCGCAGTCGCCTTCGGCGCTGTATATGCAGGCCATGTCCCAAATGAGATGATCAACATTGTCTGCGATTGGCGATTTTGCCACGTCTAGTTCAAGTAAACGGAGAGCTCCGTCGTAATTTCCCTGCAACGCATTGAGATAACAAATTCGTCTATCGGTTGTTATCACACGCTGACTTCCCTCTCCAGCAGCTTTGATTTGAATAGCTCGCTGGGTTTTGAGCATCTCCATGCATTCGTGGATGTCTTCATCACTCAGGTTGTAATCAGACCTTGCAATTGACCGCCTGACTCTCAACAATTCTTTCCGGAGACTGGTATCATCATGCTTACCTAAGCACCGTTGCATATAAATGGCAGCACCGTAATAGTCGTCGTGAGCCAGTGCCGAGTGGGCCAACTTTACCAGCTCCGCATAACTATCTGCCTGGAAGCCGCCTTTTTTTAGAACACTATCGAGAGCCAAGTATTCATCTTTAAGGTCGCCGATGCTCGGCGAACCATAGTACACGCACTCTTCGAATACCGGTATGGCTTTGGGCATCAACGGGTCGTTGACTTTCAACTGAGTGGAAATGATTTTCAGTGGGTAGGCAACGTCGTCCGAACGGTGGAATCTCGCTACGTATTCTTTGCATAAGGTCAAGGCATTTGGCAGTTGATTATGATTTAGGGCTGCATCAATTTTTTTGGGGAGATCCTGGGCGAGAGAACGAGAGTCTAATGACTGTGCTTGTGCGTTAAGCGAGAAGGACTCTATATCTCGGTCTTGGGATAGCTGACTTAATTGTGGCACAACAAGACAAACCAACAGGTCAATCGCTTTGATCCGTTGGCTGTCTGTATTAGGAACCTGCGAGTACAGGCTAACTGCTTGCTCAAGTTCCATTCTCGTATTTGCACGGCCGCTATCATCTGGCAATTCTTCACAGGCGGCTTTGACATAAAGGTCAGCGACAACTTTCTTACTCTCTCCTAGCTGAAGTGCTCTACCAACTGCCTTCTTCCAGTAGGGGTTGCTCACTTTCTCACCGAAAGAATCGTGCTGATGCCTCAGGTCAATCAGCTGAGCCACATCGACGCAATTTCGGAACAATGATTCTTCTGCCGAGCGTTTTTGGAAGCCGGATAAGCCCCAGGAACACACACAGAAAAGAATCACACTGACAAAAACATGCTTACCGTAGCCAGCAAGAAAAGTAGATGCATTTCCAAGAGCATTAGACCTATCTGGTCCTGTGGATGCGCCCTGGACTTCATGCGCGTGCTGTCGACCCGCTGTTCTACTTAGCACCACAGCTGGTTGCACCGCGTGCTGTCGACCCCTGCCACCATTAGCACCACAGTCGGTCGCGCCGCTTGTAGGAGCGTGCCATCAGGCTTCTCAAGCCTCTCATCTGCGATCATTGATAACCGATCCTGGTAACAGAACAATGAATCGATTATATGTGACGATGCTTCGCACAAAAACAGGATAATCCCTAGGTCACGACTGGATATGAGCGCCGTCAATCAGGTCGCGATCAGCAAAAGGCTCAGCACTGAGGCGATGTCTGTTCAACCCCTTTTGAAGTCATCGCGGGTGGTGGCTTGCACTCCTTTGACGCCAACTGCTTTGGCAAATCTTATTACCAGAGCTGGTGCGCAAAGTCATCTACAGGCATCCAGTAGCCCTGGTTCTGATCGCCTTTAGGCGGCAAGTGATGTTGCGCCATGTTGTACAAACCACGGCAGGTACACAGGTTGGCGAACGTCCATCTGTCGAATCTTAGCGAATAAGCCCCTGCAGAGTCCTTTGCCACCTTACAAGCGGGCCATCCTGTGGCCAGCGCAGAGTACTCAAGATCGCGCACTGCTGATTCGTACATCGCTTTTTGAGTGGCGAAACCGGCACTCGTTCTGAAAATGTCTGCGGCCTCTTCAACAGTGATCGTGGCAAAATTGTTCGCATCTTTTTCATTATCACCCAGTGGCTTTACTGTAGCTGTGAAATCAACGGGAACGTATTTTAAAGGGATTCTCTTTTTCACTATTTTCAGCAGCGGTAGCAATTCCTGTTCCGCACTTTGAACATCTTCGTCCAGGCTGTAATCAGCCGCCAAGCAGAGTGTAGTTCGCATGGTTAAAGGGTTCTCGTAACCAAAAATTTCCTGTTGAAGATCTCGCAGTTGTTTTAGATAAGAAATCTCCTCCAACAGCGTGTCGGCACGTGAGCCAATACTACTTTGTCTGTTTTGCCGCCGCGCCTCCAGCAGTTTCTCTCTAATGACGGCGTCTTTTTTATTGTCGGCCAAGTAACGCGAGTACTCAACGATAGCACCGTGAAAGTCTCCATGGGCATACGCATCATTGGCTAGAACCAGTCTGCCCGAAGCATCTTTCGATTTTCCCGATTTCTCGATCGCTTGATCGAGCCATTTGTGTCCTTGGAGGAAGTTCTCAGGCTCGATGGCTCTGTAAACATACTCTTGCAGAAGTGGGATTACTTTTGCATATTGCTGTGGTGTTTCTAAAAAGCCCAGCAATGAATTCACGTCTTCTGAAAGAAAGGAAATCTCTCCCCCTTTAAGCAAGTACATTTTGTAGTTTGCCACCGTCTTATCAATGTCATTCTTGTCTGGCTTTTTTAGACTCTGCTCAGCTGCGAAAGCGTCAGTTGTTATGGTGGTTTTATTGCAGAGAGGATCGCGATAAGCATCGTAGTAGACACATTGAGTTAGGTCGCAGGTCTCAACCAGTTTTTTCAGCACCATCTGCTGCTCAGCTTTTGCATTGGTGTGTTGATAGATGTGCAGTGCTGTGAGAAGGTCTTCCTTTTCATCAGCATTAAACTTCCTAACCAATAGAGGTGGAATGTCATTGGCTCCTGGGGGTATAAGGCGTGCTGCATCGCGTTCTGCAATGGCTGCTCGCATGTGCAGATCGGCCACGGCCCAACTGTCTGAGTGCAAAGATTCTGAAAGCTTTATCGCCTTGCGCCATAGGAGGGCTGCTTTGTCCTGTTTGTGGTCGTACTCAGCCAACTCGGCTTGATCGTTGTAGTAATGCAGTTGTTCCTCGGCTGCCTGCCGTTGCTTCCACATGATTGCGCACAAGGAAGCGGCTAGCACCACTCCCAGTACTATGGAAAACCGTCTGGCCAGAGTAATTTGTTGCGAAAGTTTTATCCGACCGGCAGAAGCTTCACGCTCACCAAAAGAGGTGATTCCCATTGGCTTGCTTGTTGGCTTTTCAGATTCAGCGTCAACTTTTGGCACAAATGGGTGCACCACATCGTCGACCTCCTCAACCTCACTGCCGGCAGTAAGTTTGATCTGGTTTAATTCTGGTGCATCCTTTGGTTGCATTGTCATCCTGTTGTCTGGATTGCCTCAGCGCACTATGGCTGGTGTCAGCGCGGTTATCTACGAATGTGAGCCCATGGAAGCGTTCCGGGGGTGGCAACTAAGTCGTGGGCAGCCTTAAGCGCCTGGCCAGCCATCTGATATTGACCCGATTGAAAGTAGAGTGCCGTTTCATCGACAACGCATTCCAGATCGTTGCGTGTGCGTTCGCGCAGCAATGCAATGGACCAACTGCACTTGCCTTCAGCGCTGTAGATAGCGCACATGTCAAAGATCAGATCATCGTCATTGTGTGGAGGACTTGATTTCGCCACGTGCAGCTCAAGTAAACGGAGTGCTTTGTCGTAATTTCCAAGCCATGCATTTAGATAACAAAGTTGTCTATCGGTATTGAGCACATGGCTGTTTGTTTCTCCAAAATCATTTACTTGCAGCACTCGCAGAGTTTTGAGCAAATCCATGCATTCGAGTACGTCTTTGCGCGTAATGTTGTAATCAGCCTTTGCAATTGACTGTTTGACTTTCAACAACTCCTTCTTCAGACTTTCATCTTGATGGTCTCCTAAACACCGCTGCAAATAAATGAAAGCACCATGATCGTCGTGTTTAGCCAGTGCCGACCGGGCCAACTTCAACAAATCGGCATAACGATCTGTTCGGATGCCGCCTTTCTTGAGGACATCTTCCAGAGCGAAATATTCATCTTTAAGTTCGTCGATATCTTTGGAACAGTAATAGACGCAGTCTTCGAATACGGGAATAGCACTGGGAATTAAGTGGTCATTGACTTTCAATTGACTGGCAATGAGTCTTAGATCGTTTGCCAGACCCTGCGCACTGTGCGATTTTGCCACGTATGTTTTGCACAAGGTCAATGCCTTCGGCAGTTGCCTCTGTTTTACAGCTGCATCAATATCATCCATGCCATCTTCGAGCAATGGGCCGAAATCTGGGGTCTCGTTGTAGGCACTCAATGGTGGCACAATAGCAAAGACCAGCGAGTTGATCGCTTTGATATGTTGGCTATCTGTATTGGACACCTGGGAATAAAGGCTAACAGCATTCTCCAAATCCACTCTTCTACTGGAGCGTCCGGCATCGTCTGGCTGTTCTGCGGAAGCTGCTCTGACATTGAGATCGGCGAGAACTCTCTTGTTCTCTCCTAGCTGAAGCGCTATAGAAAGTGCATTCTTCCAGTAGGGGTTATTCGATTTTTCAGGGTAGGGTTTATATACGTTCTTCAGGTCAATCAGCTGAGCCTCATCCATGCACTTGCGAAACAATGATTCATCTGCCGAACGCTTCTGGAAAGCTGATAAGCCCCAGGCAAGCAAGCAGCAAAGAACCAATCCGAGAGCAATACGCTTGCCGCCGGGTAGGCCAGGCGCAAAGCCAGATGCGTTTTCAGCAGCCGTGGAGTGCTCTGTCGCTTTTGGGGTCGGGGGGCCGCTTGTCGTACTCGCATCCGGTGATTGGTTTTCGACTGCCTCCTCATCTACGTGCTCTGGTCCGTCCGTCTGCGTCAACACCACACTCGGTTGCACAGTTTCTGCGCTGCGATCAAGCTTTTTAAGCCCGCCGTCTCCGACCATTGCACACTGATCCTGGTAAGAAGGTCCCAAAAAACGATGTATCGATTATATGTGACGATCGGTTACCTGGGACGCAAATATAATGCAAGCCCAGTGTTATCCCCAGGTCACGCCCTGGTATGGGCTCAGTTCTCTGCCGGATGCGCGGTCTAATGACCCCCGCTTAAGAGATTGCTGCTTTGACCTTGGCGCCAAAGTGATCGGTCAACCGTCGAAGCGTGGGAGAGATATCGTCTTCATTGATGACGGCATCTATGAGGAAGAGCCCATCGCTTGCTTGCGCTGATTTCAAAGCCTTTTTGAAGTCATCACGAGTGGTGGCTTGTACTCCCTTGCCTCCGACTGCCTTGGCAATGGCTGAGTAGTCCCAGCGTGGCAAGTCGTAGTAATCTCGTTTTTGATCGATAAAGCGCAGCATGGCATAACTGGCGTTGTTGAAGACGATCACGATCGGGTTGAGGCCAAGTTTGGCGGCTGTGCTTATCTCCATGCCCGTCATCTGGAAGCCGCCGTCACCGACAAGAATGATCGAGCGCCGTCTGGGATTAGCAATTTGAGCGCCGATGCCGGCAGGAACGCCAAAGCCCATGCTTGAGTAGTAGCCGGGAGCGATGAATATGTCAGTCTTGAGACTCATGCCGGCATAAAGACAATCGCCCACATCTGATACCACGGAGAACTTATCGCTCATGACGGCATTCAAATCTTCAATCATGCCGGCTACCGTCAGTTCTTTGGTGCCTGGCTTGGGCGCTATGTCTTCGCAAGCAATCGAGGGAATGGTGAAGTGCATCGACGGCTTCAGTTTGCTTGTCGAACGGGAAAGAAGTTCTTCCACAAGCGAGCACAAATCGACGCCGCGATAAGTGCGATGCCCGACATTGACTTCACGGGCAGTGGATTGGATCAAAGTTTTGATATCAAGTTTGGCTGTATATCCAGCCGTCTCCATCTCGGTTAAGACCGTGCCCAAAGACAGAACGCAATCTGATGATTCGACATACTCGCGCACGCGTGGATTGCCAAACTGGCCAAAGTAATTGCCAATAAAGTTGGGATGCGTTTCGGGAAAGGATGCTTTACCAAGAATGGAAGTGACAACTGGAATATGCAAAGCCTCAGCCAAAGCAATCACTTTATCCATGAAATTGAAGCGGCGAATCTGCACACCGACAAACATGACTGGGCGTTGGGCACTCCTCAATCTTTCCAAAATGTCGTTGACGGCCTCATCAACTCCAATTGAGCTTGATTCCATCGTATCTGGTGCGCGATGGTTGCAGATGTCTATTTCGTAATTGACCATGTCGCGCGGCACTTCAATATATCCAGGCTTGGAATGTTTGAGAGTGGTATCAAAAACGCGATCTATCTCCTCCTGGGCAGTAGCTGGATTGGTCAAAATGGTTTGTGACTCAGTCACTTCCGAGAAGACGTTGAATTGAGTGTTGAACGACTTGACGCAATGATGGAGCTCAGGTTTTTGTGAACGATAGCGGGTTTCCGGGCTGCCACTGATCACTATTACCGGTGAGTCTTCTGCATAAGCCAAGCCTATCGGATTGATCATGTTCAGTCCGCCGGCTCCGTATGTGACCATCGCTATGCCCAATCCGCGCAGTCGGGCATAGGCGTCAGCAGCGTAACCAACCGCTGGTTCATGGGTCATAACAATCGTCTTCATGCCAAGCCGCTGTTGGGCTGCATAAAGAGGAAGAATAAAATCTCCCGGAATTCCGAAGGTGCAATCTATATTGCAATCTTTGATGCGGTTGAAAAGGTAATCAGCCAGCTTCGACTTTTCCATGATGCCCACCATTCTTACGTCGACGCTCAGGCTCCAACGTTTTTGCTTGTCGCCGGGAATTGTATCGCACTAAGCGGCGTGGAATGCCGCCTTTGAGCTTTTCTCAACCTTTGCGGCTAAATTCGACTGATCAGTTGATGTCGCCGCAATTTCTGCCGCGCTCAAGCTAGCCGGCTTTATAATAGCGGCCAGGGATATTGCTAATGGCCAAAAAACAGGAAGTCTTTGAACCGATGCAAACCTTTCAGCGACCCCGCTGGAAGCATGGCGTCCGCATTTTCGGCTTCATTGTCATGTTGGCGCTCAATGTTTCCATGATTGGCGCCGATGTTGAAAGAGCTGGAAAGCACATCGAGTTGGTCTGGTTTCATGAGCTGATCATGTATATTGCCCTTCTTGTGATCGATGCCACGCTTTTGCTGCCGATTGTTTTTGAAGTGGATAAGGCGATTGTGCAAGACTCCAGGCTCACTTTGAAGACGCTCTTTTGGACGACAAAACTTCCCTGGACCAATCTGGTTAGTTTCAAAAGCCCACGTATGCTGAAATTCGGCATCCTCAAGACGCTCAAATGCTTTTATTTGATTAACAGGCGCGACATCAGAGGATATGAGCAGCTGGCGCAAACCATTATCCAGCGCATCGATGCAATCGCTGTTACCCCGAAAGCATAAAGGCATCCCAGACCAGGCGAAGGCATTGCATCCACGCAGGGAAGCGAGCGTATATATAGATATACTTATGACGAGGCGGGTTGCCTCAGGTTTCAGAGATTTGATATGAGCAAAAAAATTCGCATTTTAATTGGCAAACCAGGACTCGATGGGCACGATCGTGGCGCCAAAGTGGTTGCCAGAGCGCTTCGCGACGCCGGCATGGAAGTGGTGTATACGGGACTGCACCGGTCACCGGAAGAAATCGTTGAAACCGCCATTCAAGAAGACGTAGACGCAATTGGGCTCTCCGTGCTGTCAGGGGCTCACATGACCCTTTTTCCCAGAGTAGTCCAGCTTTTAAAAGCGCAAGGAGCTGAGGATATTGTTGTTTTTGGCGGGGGCGTTATCCCTGATGAAGACAGAGAAGAGCTTTTAAAGCAGGGAATCCAAGAGATTTTTGTGCCTGGTAACGGCACTGCGAAAACTATTCAATTCCTGAAAGCACGGTTTGGTGAGGCTCTTGCCAAGAGCTGAACAAACGGACAGAAAGATTAAATCAGAAGCGATTCTGTCTATTTTCGAAACCCTGCGGGTATAGATAATTAGAGGTAGTACGCCTACTTTTAAGAAATGGTCTTAGATTAAATTTTTGAGACAATCTCTTGGAAACCATGTTATAGTTAGCCCACGCTCAGAAAGTTCTAACTCACTAGGGACTTACAGAATGGCCACACCAAACAATCGATTTGAAGTTACGACCCCCGATGGCGGCGACAAGCGCCCAATCGGCGAATGCATGAGAGAAATAGCTTCTACATTGTGGACACACAACGTAGCAGACCCTATCCACGAACTAATTGCTCGCAAAGACGTGCATCAAGTCAATCAGACTTATGCCATGTCAAAAAATGCTGATCATGCCATGTTCGACCTCTACGCCGACGCCTAAAACGGTCTTTTTACTTCCCCAATAACCAGGGTTCGAAAGAGCCCTATTCGTGCTTTTTGCATTTAGTGAGACCAAGACACCCCTGGCTGGTACAATGGTTTTTTTAGACCTCTTTTTTGAAATTTCTTACTAAAACCAGGGGCTTAAATGTCCTCAAGGCCGCAACAGTACAGGAAAGGAGATTGCGTACTCGTATCCTTTCCGTATACAACCGATGAAGGACAGACGCAGACAAAGCGGCGTCCAGCGGTGATTATCTCAAATGACTACAACAACGGACGTCTTGATGACGTCTTGCTTGTGCCCTTAACCAGCAACACAACCCGCGCCGGACGCGAGCCCACTCAAGTCGTGGTTCTGATGAACACGCCAGAGGGACAACAAGCAGGGCTGCGCCTTGACAGCGTTATAGATTGCACCGTCATCGCCACCATTCCCAAAACCCTGCTTGTCAGCAAGATCGGTGCCTTCCCCAACGAGACCATGGAAAGAGTCGATCAGTGCCTGATGATTGCAATGGCCATTGGCAGACCGATTCAGCCACCTACGGACGGCGCTACTACTTGACTGATATGCGGGTCAAGCTCGACGGCTAAGGGGAGCCGGAGTCCGCCTCAATGGGCGGAATCTTGCCTCGATTGATGTGCAAGTTGACTATGTAGGCAATCGGTGACAACAAAAGCGCCGCCATTAGAATCAGCTGGTCTACATAGAGACTGGCGGAGTGCTCCAGCATTACGGCCATCACCCCAATCAAGGTTGTGACAAAGCCAGCGAGAAAGTAAGCCATGAGATTGTCGCGAGCCAACTTTGAAATGAAGAAGAAACCGACAATGGTCCAGGTCAGATACGTAGCTACTTCGAAAATGTAGTCCTGCCAGTATCTGGTGGTGCATGGAAGAATGAGGCTGACAAAAATAGCAAAGAGGAAATACTTTTTCGGCGAACGCAAATATTTGACATAGAGACCGACAAGAATCGCCGCTACCAGAACCGCAAGCAGACCACGGCTGACGGCATCGATTATGGTTGAGACCGATGGTGCCACCAGGTTGGCCAGATAGCAGACATTCTCCAGAGGAGCTACAGTCACGGAAGGAGAAAGAATGGACTCGCGGGCGCCAAGCAAAACTGCTAAAGCACGCAAGCTCAGGCTCAGGCTGAAGGCAAGTATGGTGGCATCAATCCACAAAGCGGCGCTTGTCGCTTTTTCAGCGGCACTGGTGGGCACGAAAGTAGTTCTGAGAATGGCCGGCACTGTCGTCTTGGGAAGCAGCAGTCTGAGCGCCGCCAGACCAAATGCAGAGATGGCTGTGTAAACTGAAAATGTGGTCATCATGGACAACAGATAGGTGACCACCTGGTCGACAAAGAAAGATTCAAGAGGCTTTGATGTTTCATAGCCGGAATAGAATTCGCTGCTGGCGCTATTCAATGTTTTTACTAGAGTGGCCAGGCTGAGAATTACACCGATGATGAAGGCTGGTTTCCAGACAATCGCTTGTGATTTCAAAACCCCCTTGGCCCAGAAGATTCCTGCTCCACTCACAGCAATCCAGAGTGTGTACACCAGCCATTTGCAGATCTCGTCTCGCAGTTTCTTTTTCTGTCTGGCGAACGTCCATTTGTCTGGCAATATCCAGCCGTGGTCGTATTCACTGACACGATCGCCTATGCATGTGGAGGTGAGGCGATACTCAGCTTCACCGATTTTGTATTTTGGAGTTTTGAATTCAAAAGTGTAGTCTTTGCGGGCGTCGCGTTTGACCTCAGTGACATCGTCAAATTCGAAAGGAGTGATCTCTTTGTGTTCTTCGTTTAAATATGATTCTACTTTTTTTTGCGCTTCTTCTTTTGTCAGCGTGGCACCAGGCGCATTCTCCGGCTCCGTCAAAGTAAACGACATCGGGTTTCCGGCTGCGTCAAGCAGAACAAGATATTCTTCCTGTACCAGGGGCTTAAAGAACCGCACTCGCCAGAGCAAAGGTTTCTCAGGACCAGCAAGCAACTCTTTAAATCGCGAGCGATCCTTCTCGTAGACATATTGCATTTCTTCATCATCGAGGCTCTTGACGAGATAGGCCACGACTGAATAACCTTGCGACGAGTCCACCCCTTTTTTCTCCAGATAATCTTGTGCTTTGGCAATTGCCTGATCTCTTGTGATCGGCAGCTGAGCATCGCTTGCCACCGCCGGCGGTTTATACAAGAAGAGCAGCAATGTACTTGCTATGGCCACCAGAGTTAAGAGGATGCGAGCTTTCTTTGGCAGTGGTTGGTAGGGATAGCCCTGCGGCGCCAACTCTTGCGCCACTTCTACAACTGGTGTACTGGCAGGCGCCAGCTCTTTGTTGGAAAGGCTTTCCTGTTGCCTAAATTCGCCCTTTGCTCGGGGCAGAATAACGGCCGCCAAAATAAACGCCGCGAAAGGCAAGAGAGTGAGGATTGCACTCACACGCAGGCTGATCACCGATGATACCAGCAGTGGTTCTAATCCAAGGAATGTGTCGATCAGGTTGTGGGAGAACACACAGGGCAAAATGCCAAAAAATCTCATGATCGTTCCGTAAAAGAAACCGACGAAAGTCAACTCCAGACCTCGGGCAAAAGGGGGCTCTTGCGGATAATTGCTGTGCATGAAAGCCCATGCGGCAGCTTGCAAGAAATTGGCCAGCCAGAAATTTCGCACCAGACGCTGGAAAGCTACCAAGCCAATGATGCGGTAGAGAAATTCTTCGCTCAGGGAGGCGGAGAAACCCACATGCAAGGCAGAAATGGCTGGTGCTGACGAACTCAATGATTCAACATTCTGCACTTCCATCGGGCACCACAAACCAAGTGGTCTGCCATACAAATAGAAAACCACAATCCAACCGAGGTGAATGCCAAACGATGAAGCGCCGGCAATCAATCCATTCAGTGTATTCTTTGCCCGCAAGCCAAGTTCACTGAAAACATGTTCGATCGCCATTTTCTCTGGAAAGAACTTTCTGTAGAGGGCTTCACCGGAAGCTGTGAGGACGAAGGTTTGGACAAAAGTACCCAGCGCTGAATAGAGTGTGCTCAGCAAAAATTCCAGTTCAAAGCCGGCAAACGGCATGCTTGAGCTGTAATCGTGAAGCGAGACGGCATAGTCATTCAGTGATTCGATGAAGAAGAAGACTGTATAAAAAACTGACACCACCAAACAAAAGCGCCAACGAATCAGCCCGGAGGCAAAGGCCCAGACAAAAAGGAAGAAGCTGCCGGTTTGCAGCGCGACATAGAAAATCGTGGCGAACTCAGCCAGAGCATCGTTGTATGAGCGCAACTTGGCGAACTTTCTGGTCCACTCTTCCGGCACATACAGAAAGTGATTGAAAGCCGTAATCGTGCGCCCGCTTATGTAAACGTGAGTGCGCAGCTTGGCGCCATGATATTCGACCCGGGTGTCTTCCCAGGTAAAATGATGATCGGTGCGGTGAGCTTGCACCACCGAGGCATCTTCGATCAGCTTATAGCCGTCGAGGCTGAACTTCGCCTCGTTGTTGACAAAATCTTCAGCCGTCTTTTTGGCCACGTCGTGGCTGAATGACGGCAAAGCGCGGTCGTTTTCAATCTCGTGCTCGAATGAGATCAAGCGCCCGTCCGGCCTGGTCCAACATGTAAACTGCTCTTGTTTGAGTTGCTGACAAAGCCTGGTTGACCAGTACCAAATTGGTATTGTCTCTTTCATTAAAGCATTGGCCTGGCTGGCGCCCAGCTCATATTCCAAAAACGTTTTGGCGTCGTCATCGTAGGCAAATACGGTTGACTGAATCGGCTTAATCTCTTTGTAGTTGAGCTTTCCCGCCCAACTGCGGGCTAACTCGCCTATCTCTTTTTTGGAGAGGCGGATGTCGATGGAAGCAGAAGGAAAAACCTCTGCCGATTTATTTTGGTAAAAAACGAAGCCGATAATTCCTAGCAGCGCCAGACACCACAGATAGTGCCGCACCTTCAAGACTTGAGCTCCAGGCGCACCGGAGCACCACGCTCGGCGCCGAAATAGGCAGATGCATTGCCTTGAAATACGCCGATCTCGACAAACCCGTGGCTGCCGCAAAACACGCAAGGGGCTCCTTTGCGCGCAGTTGAATAGGTTTTACCGACGGTCATGCAATCTTTGTCGTTGACATCACAAGTGGCAATTCTGTCTGCGAAAGAGCCAGGAATATTGGTGATCAAATTGCCAAAGCGATCTATGTAGACAATCTCTCCTTCCACCACATTTTTCTCAACGTGAAAGTGAGTGGCAGGCAGTTTCTTAATATCCTGCAAGGCGACGGGATCTCCTATCTCGGAGGCATTGATTCCGGCGGCCAGATGACCGCACACAGATCCGTAGATATCGCGAGCGTGGAAGGTATTAGATACGGTGGCCAACCAATATCCACTCTGATTCAAAACACGAGCTTTCCAATCGTAATCATCGTCAAGCAGCCTCGATAAGACCCCATTGTCCGGCCCAACAAATGTGCCGCCTTCTCCAGAGAGAACCAGCCCGCGCTGATCCGACCCCACTGCCGGGTCGATGACGACTAGATGAATGGCGTCTGAGGGAAAGAACTTGTATGCCGCTTGAATGTTCCAGGCGGCTGCCGCTATGTCCCAGGGCGGAATATCGTGAGTCAGATCGACAATCTGAGCATTACGGGCAATACCAAGAATTACTCCTTTGACCACGCCGACATATCCATCAGACAAGCCGAAGTCAGTAGTAAGAGTAACGATTGGCGGGCTGGTTTTGGTTCTAGGTTTTTTGTCCATATGCCACCACGAATGCTGTAGCGTACTCTTTTTCGTGACTCAAGCTGACTTCAAAGTTTGTCAGTCCCAGAGAGCTTGCTCGCTGCGCCGCTCGCCCGTGCAAAACGATGCCTGGTTCGCCAGAGGGCTTGCGTGTCACTTCCACCTCTTTCCAGCCGATGCCGTTCCAGCCCGTGCCTAGCGCCTTGGCGATCGCCTCCTTGGCGGCGAATCTGGCGGCAAATCGTTGCGCCATGTTTCTGTCTCGTCCAAACACATAAGTCGCTTCCGCATCGGTAAGTATCCGCTGAGCAAACCTTTTGCCAAAACGTGCGTAAGAATCGGCAATGCGCTGCACAGAGCATATATCCGTTCCTACTTTTATGATTGATGCCGGTGAATCCATGGATCGTTCTTTCACATCAAGCCCTGATCGGCTCCGCGCGTGCCGTAGAGGAAAACGAGTTCCGGGGCGGGGAGCGCTTCATGCAGCTGCGTTACAGTTTTATTCAATAATGGGTGCACAAAGTTTGGCGCCACCTCAAGTAGTGGCACAAGCGCATAGGCCTTTTGGGAAATGTTTGGATGGGGCACTCTTAAAGTCGATGAATCGAAGACTTCGTCGCCAAAAAAGAGAAGATCGATGTCGATGATGCGCGAATTGTCGTCACCGCAAAACTTGCGACTGGAGAGCGACTCCTTGCTGTGCATCTCATTGAGTCGCTTTTCGATGTCATTGCAAATATCCAAGATCATTTCAGCGCTCAGATTCGTGTCGACAGCGGCTACGGCGTTGACGAACCACTCTGAATACTTTCCGCCTACAGGCTCCGTTTCGTAAAGACTGGAGCACTCGATGACTTTGATGCCCCGAATATCTTTCAAGAATTGCATCGCTTGCTGCACGTATCCGACCCGATCGCCCGAATTCGATCCAAGCCCGATGAATGCCCGCGTTTGTCGGGGGTTGCCTTTAATCTTACGCGCTTCTGGCAATGCTTATTCCTGCAGAGCTTGGACGTCTTGAGGGTTTCAATTATATCGACTTCGCAGGGCAAAGATTGCGCTTGACTAGTGCGGTCACATAAATTTCGACCTTGCCGTTGTTCAGTTGATCGAATGCAATAACATAACCTGAGTCTGGCGTCCAATCGACTCTACCGCCGTTTGCCTTGATCTGCGTTATCTCAGTCAGATATGATTGCGCGCATGCTGGAGGTAGCGCGAGCCACGTTAACGCCAGTAGGAATGATGGAAGTTTTTCAAAAGTGATTATGTCGAAAATCAACATGCTTCGTTTCCGCAAGAGCCCCAGGCGCGCCATGCGACTTTCGCGCTCGTTACTAATGCTGATCTTATTGCTGTTGGGCCTATTCAACCAGATGCCATCGATGGCAGCAGATGCTAATCCAATGATTCATCAATCCGGTCACACAATCGTTGATGGTGCGGGCAATCTTGTCGAACTGAAAGGGGTCAATCTGGAAGGATGGATCCAGTGGGAAGGTGTGTTATTTGGCATCAGTATGTTCACCTCAGGCTCAACAATTAAAGAGCGGATCCGCAAACTTGTCGGCGACGAATCGGAGCAATCGTTTGAGCAGGGGATTCACGACAACTTTGTCACCGAAGAGGACATCGCCAGAATTTCGCAGTTGGGATACAACTCGGTAAGGTTGCCGATTACGGCACAGATACTTGAGGATCCGGAGCGTCCATTCGTGTACAAGAAATCGGGCTGGGATCTTATCGATCGGGCTGTGAACTGGTGCGAAAAATATGGAGTTTACGCGATCATCGATTTGCATTCAGCGCCTGGTGGGCAGTCGAAACTACCCACCTGTGAGCGGTTTAAGGACACCGATCTTTTATGGGGTTCAGAGCAAAACAAGAGACGAACTGTTGAGATGTGGAGGGCAATAGCAAACAGATACAGCAGTCGTCGCATTGTTGCCGGATACGATTTGCTAAACGAACCGGTACTCAGTGACGGCAGTGAACTTGTTCATCTGTATAAGCGGATCATCGACAATATTCGCTCTGTCGATGCCAACCATATGGTGATTATAGAAGGCGGCAAGATGGCCAGCGACTTCTCTATGTTTGATCAGCCATTGTGCGACAATCAAATGTACAGTTTCCACATGTACACCTGGTTCGGTGATGACAGGCGCAAGAGGCTGGCAAAATATAAATTGCTGGCGGATTCGCAAAACGTGCCGTTGTGGGTAGGCGAATTTGGTGCTAACACCTATCAAATGATCGACACCACTACAGCCATGTTCAATGGTATGCCGGAGGTAGCTGGTTGGGCATATTGGACATGGAAAAAAGCGCCGAGTAAATATCCTGGTCTGGCGACGATTACATTGCCTGCTGATTGGACTGCGGTGGCTAAATGGATCTCCCTTCCTCTGGGCCTGAAGCCCAGCTTAGCCAAGGCCAACAGGGGTCTGGATGACCTGGTTCGTGCCACCAAATTGGAAAATACATCTTGGGATACGCGGATGCAACAAATGATCATGCACACGCAGGCTAAACTTATTCCATAAGGAGAAGAAATGTCCTCTGAGAAAGTTGCATTTATTACTGGTGGCAATCGGGGGCTCGGCTTCGAGACAGCTCGCATTCTTGCTGCCCAAGGCGGTAAAAATTTTCGTCTCACTTTGGCACTTCCCTAATGAGAGTTTCAAGTGAAACAAGAGCAAAGCGCAGTAGCAATAGTCGCAGCAGCTGCCATAGTCATTGTTCTTGCTCACTGTGCTGTCCAGCCGTTGTCTTCAATGGCCGCATCCGATGATTTTCGCTCAGCACCATTGGCAAAATTGCAGGAAGCGGCCGCTCAAGGAAACGCGCAAGCACAATATTGGCTGGGCACGCGCCTGATCAAAGGGCTGGGAGTGGCACAGAACACTAAGCTGGCAGTCGATTGCTTCAAGAAGTCCGCAGACCAAAATTTCGCGCCGGCGATCACAAGTCTGGCCGAGCTGTACGACGACGGAGTCGGTTTCCCGGAGAATCCCAAGGAGGCCACACGACTCTATCAAAAAGCGGTGACAATGCGAGAACCCAGAGCTGAGTGGAAGATGGGTGAACGGTTGATGATCGAGAAGAGTTTGGGCGGATTGGGCGATTTGGAGGCAGGGATCAAACTCTTAAAACAGGCAGCGAATGATGGTTCGCTCGAAGCGGCGGTGGTGCTTGGCAAATGTTATTGGTTGGGCAATCAGAAGGGAATTAGTCGAGATGACAAAGAAGCGCTGAAGTTCTTTAAGCAGGCTGAGGAGGCCGGAAGCACCTCTGCACGTTTCTATCTCATCAAGGCATACTATGAGGGTGGCGGCACGCCCAAAGATCTTCGGGTGGCGATTACTTACTTTGCCAAAGGCGTTGCTTCACCCGAAGGGCGACGGTGGTATAAGCGCTTGAGTAGCCAGGCGAATACTTCAGTTGAGGAACTGAAGCGGGCGCAACAATGGATGCTGGCTACTGATCGCGAGCAACGGCTGAATGACGTCAACACTATCGAAGTCTTGGATCACAGGTGATGGGTTGATGAAAGTCTTGCTCACAGGCGGCTCCGGAGATCTGGGTCAGGATCTTACTTCTCGGTTGGTATCAAGAGGAGATGTTCCAATCAACCTCGATGTTTGTCGACCCGCAGAATCAAAAGGACAATATGTGGAGGGATCGATCCTTGACTGGCCACTGTTGGAAGCGGTGCTGCCGGATGTGGACTGTGTGGTGCACATAGCTGCCTGGCACGGAATACATGAATTCCGAAATGAACGAGACGCCTTTGAGTTCTGGGATCTAAATGTCACCGGAACTTTTACTCTCCTGGAATGCTGCGCACGTGCTATGTGCTCGAAGTTCGTGTTTATCTCAAGCACCAGCGTTGATGACTGGCCAGACGTGTATGCACACAGCAAGCTAGTCGGCGAAGACCTCATGCGAACATATGTCGCTCGGCATGGAATGCGGATTTTATCTTTACGCCCGCGCGCGTTCATTCCTCATTGGAATCGGTCTGTTTATGCAAGTATTTCAGAATGGGCACGCTGGTTCTGGAAGGGTGCTGTTCATATCAATGACGTTTCCCAATCCGTGTTGAAAGCTATAGATGCTCTTGAGTCTGGCGCGGGGAAAGAGCATTTGGCAGTCACCATTGATGGTGCTTGCGATTTCTCGGATCAGGAACTTGAGGAGTGGGACCTGCACGGACCAGGCAGTACATTCAGGCGGCGCTTTGGTGAAGAGCGTCACAGCCTGGCTGTGAAGCACGGATTGGATCCGGCATGCAAGCCTAAGATTCTTGGATCTAGTGATGCTGAAAGAGTGATCGGATACAGACCTACATATGGTTTTGCGCAAATGCTCGAGGAGCTAGCCAGGTACGACGCGACCGCCGCTGGTTGACTGCGCGTTGTTGCACTCAGATAGTTGTGGCTTCCCTGGCAATATCCGAATTTGGGTTTTGAGCTTTATTGTGGCAACGTGACAAGCTCTGGAGATGTGTAGGATTCAATTTCTTCATTTGAAATGGATCTGGTGCTGGTGCAGGCTGCCAGTAGCGCACGAAATTCTCCCCGAAATTTCAGAAAGAAGCTGAACTGATAGAAATATCTCTGAGAGAATTTTCGACTGACGCCACAGAATATGGTTTCGATGAATCCGACGGCCTTCGCGACTGCCTTGCACACTGCTGGGTCCTGCTCAGGCTGGCTTGATTCAGACTGTTTGGGCACTGAACTCTTCGAATTCCGCGTCTGAGATGAAGCATTGATTGATGGCGATTCAATGCTTCGTCTATAGAGGATTTTTGCTAGAAAAGAATGGTGAACGGTTTGCTCTTGGTCGGGAGCAAACCAGAGTTCGAAGACAACTCGCAATTTGTGAAGGATTCGCCAGGCCGTGGTCACAGGCAGTTCCAGTTCTTGCGAGACTTGAAATGCGGATTTGCTGAGGCCGTTGGCCAAATCCAGAATCATTGCGAAAATCTTAGTCAAAGGAGTTCTCATGCCGTGAAAAAACGTTCCTGAAGTAGGAGATATCTGCCTATGACAGCCGGCGCATTCGATTATGGACCTATGCCGAAACTCGTATCCAGTTGTATCTCCACATTTAGCGCAGCGGAATTGTCCGTTAGGATATTTTGCCTCCCGGAGCAGCTGCAAACATCCCTCTTCGGTCTTAATCAACTCTTCGATGGCGTCTGACATGATACATTCCTCAAATATCAATCTATGTTTTAGACCTTGAGCAGCAGGTTTTGAATGATGAATTGCACAGTCGTTTAGTAAGGCGATGCCGCACAGCCGCCCAGCCTGATCGAGCGAAATTTCGCTAACTCAGGTGAGATCAGTACTCGACCAGCCTGACCGGACGAAATTTCGCTAACTCAGGTGAGATCAGTACCCGACCAGCCTGACCGGACGAAATTTCGCTAACTCAGGTGAGATCAGTACCCGACCAGCCTGACGACCAGCATGACCAAACGAAATTTCGCCCACTCAGGTATGGTCGGGCGCAGGTCTATCTTCAACCATCAAGACAAGCGAAGCTGTTGCAGTTTTTCAATCACTTCGTCGGTTGACTTCTTGCCGAAATTTCTGATATTCATAAAGTCATCGTAGGTGAGCTTGAGCAGCTCTTCTAACGAGTTCACGTTTGCACGCTTGAGGGCATTGTATGTGCGGACCGAAAGCTCGAGTTCTTCGAGCGATATGGTAGCGCTAAGATCTGCTGTTGTGCGTTCCGAATTTTCTCTCACAGGCGCAGGTAGTTCTATTCCGTTCCAGGCATGCAGGCGCAGTAAGTCAGATCTGGCGGTCCTGAAGGTTTCGTGTCCGTCATCCAGTGTCAGGTTTTCTGCACAGAGAAACTTTTCGTATTCATCAGTGAGCTCACAGCTGTTTGGATCATAGAATTTTTCAAAAGGAATTGATGCGTCGGATCTCTTGTGCGTGAGTAGTCCTGCACTCAGCCCGATCAAGGTGCGCACGGATTCAAAGACAGAGCCTAAACTCTTTGAAGGACCAAGCGCTTGTTTTATCACATCACTAAGGTTCTGCTTGTCGATAATGAATTGCGACGGATCATCCCATGCTTCCACTGGTGGCCAATCAGATCCCGAAATGTGTGATGCAAGACCCAACCGAACGAGCCTCAGCAGCCGGCACTGCTGTATCTCTTGTCTGATCGACTCATCATCGATGGACACAAATAGGTATTCACAGAGAGCGACTTCCACTGGCACATAATTCACCAAGTCAGCGTAACGCATCAAAATCATGACCGCCTCGCTGTTTCTTTCATCCCGCGCAAGGACGTGATAAAGCAGTTTCAGAGCGCAAGTCTGCAGCCTGTCGATTCGCAATATGCTGTGTGCTAGCTTGCTTGGCAGCTTCCTGATTGGTATAATCGGCGATTGTCATGCTTAAGGTGACCCTTTCCGCCCGCAAAAATGTTCTGTATTCTTCGGTTTTTTCGAAGCGATTCGGATAATTGATTTCGTCAATAGGGACTGATGAACCAAGTGTTTTGTGCCTGATCAATCCGGCGCGCAATCCGATCAAAGTGCGCACAGCCTCAAAGACCGAGCGCAAGCTCTCCGAAGGACCTTGCGCTTGCTTTATCAAATCATCAAGACGCTGATTATCAAAATTGAACTGCGAGGGGTCGTAGCAGTGATCGAACGGTGGATGCTCAGATCCGGAGAAGTGTGAGACTATCCCCAGGCGAGCGAGGCGCTCCATCCGTGCAAATTGAATTGGATCGCTAGGCCATTCAGGGTTGGCGAGCGTCAGCAAATATTCTGTCAGCGCTACTGAAGTTGGCTCATTGGCTAGAGAATCAACGATACCTACGAGCATCATCATTGCATCAGCAGTAATTTCATTTCCCGTCAAACTGTGATACAGAAGTCGCAGAGGATACTCTCTGGCCGTTCCATAATGACTCTGTATCATACCTCGCTTGATACCACCCCAGGTGTCCAAGGCTAGTTTTGCTGCCTCCGCCGTGCTTATATCTGCTATCCTTGTCATTGTCGGTTACACGCTCTCACTGACCTGCTGGGGCTTTCCAAACAGCACTTAGCCTAACATGGATCTCAATTCCGCACGATCGGCGCCAGGACAAACACTCGCTCTCTCGATGATTTCAGAAAAGTGCTGTACGGATACATTGCTTCCACATTGTAGCCGTGTATGGGAGTGAGGCTAATCACAAAGTCTTCTTCATTGGCTGACCAGGATCTCTCAGTGGCTAAAGTACTGGTGCCTTTGTGCGTGCTTTTAAATGTGTTGGGGCCGAGCATCAACTGGCTGCTGAGCGCAGGATCGTTGATGTAATTGAATTCCTCTCCGCCATCTATTTTGTTGACTGGAATGTTTTTTAACGCCAGCGCCGATAGTGCTTGCCACCGTGCGCGGTTCCAGGCTAAATAATCATGTTCTGCACAGACCGAGTAAATGCAAAAAGCCGCTGCAAATAAATATGCCACAATCACCGGCAATCGCGATCGCAGCTGCGGTATCACCAGCAATACCGCAGGTATCGATAGGGCAAATGCCATGAGGAAGTATCGGTCCAGATTGGCAATAGATGTATGGAAGACTCCTAAGGCAAATGCAATCAGAAACGAACTAAACATCAGCATCTTCTGCGTGGATATAACTTCTGTTTCAAATTCGGAAGTTCGCTTGAAGTTTCGGATTGCCAAAAGAATGATCCTTATGATCCAGACTGTCACCAACAGAACCAAATGAAGCATGAGCATCGCCAGGGGAACGCAGACGATAGTAAGTATTGCTTGAGCATTTGTCGATGCTTCAAATCGTGAGCCGAGAAGGGTGTAGGGGCCTAACGTGGGAAAAAGCCAGAGATTCTTGCTGAATGGCATCAGTTTATTTTGCATGAGGACAAGAGATGCGAACTCGACGCCGCAGAATGAAATCGCCAAAACTGCACAGCTCCGCGAAATCTTCTTAGCCATTTGAGGTGAGGCGTAGGTTGCGGCGAACTGGGCGGTGGGCTGCGCAGCGATGGACTGGGCGGTGGGTTGGGGGACCACCTCTGAGGCATCGGTTGCAGCAGCAGCGTCACCCGGTTTCGCTCCATTCCTATCAATCAGAAATTGCAGCACAAATCCGATCAAAAGTGGTGCGCAAAACAAACCAATGTATGCACATGCTTGGGCAATGCACTTGCATTCCAAAAGAAAAGTCTGTCCGAAGTTCAGGGGATTTAGCAGTCGAGCAATTTCTGCCTTGTACCAATCATAGGCGCCGGGAAAGCTGTTTACTAGCTTCATAACCATGTCGGCCAGCAGCGCACTGCCGCACGGTAAAATGAGGAGAAAGAGAAATGCCTTTGTAAATGTAAGCTTGTCTAATCGACGCAAAAGCAAGAATAATCCATTGACGGCGATGATCAACGCGGTATTCTGTCTCACCTGAATTGCAATTATCAGCGCAGTGCTGGCTGCCACCAGATTCAGTGTCGACGGTTGCCTTACCGCGCGCAGCAAGAAGAGCAAAAAGGCGAGCATATAGGCAAGCGCAGGCACGTCTGTCATATAGCAGAAGATGAGATTTATGAAGAGTGGATTACCTGCCAGCACGGCGGCACCAAGCAGCGCTGTTTTTCGATCGCAAGCAAGCTCACGCAATATTTGATAAAGAAGCGTACAAGTGAGCCATCCAAAGGCAAGAGAAAGAATCCTCAGAGTTTCAAATGAAAACCCGAATAGCTTGCAGACAAAGGCACCAAATACGATGTGAAAGGCGCAGGCTGGACCGCCTCCCAATATTTGCAAATGACCGCTGGTTAAGAGATTGCGAACCTCAGAAGCATACATCCAGTCGTCGTTGAGAGGGAAATTTCCACGCGTGCCAACGACCAATCCAATAGCAATGAAATAAACGGTTATCGCAAGGATGGGCAAATACATCGGATGCCTGAGAGCCTTCTATTTAGCAGGCCCGGGAAGGTAAGCAGGCTCGGAAGGGTGAGCATGCTCGGGAATGGACATCGAATAAATATAGAAGATTTCGTCTGGCTGGATTGCTTTATCAAAGATTTTCAGCACATCCATCTTAATGTCCTTTGGAAATCCACCCAGCTGATAGTTTGTGATCAGTATTGCCTCGTTTGCTTTTTGTTGCACCATCAAAGATTTGATCCGGGTAAAGGTCTCGTCAAAGGACAATGTGTGGCGGTGCCTGTCGTTACGCACAAAGCTGCCGAACGTCTCACTTTCCGGGTAGTAGATTTTCTTGTCGATCAAAGCAGATATTGGAATAATTTCGTGATCGTTTGTTCCGATGATCAGTTTGTCAGTCAAGTGATTCTTCTTAAGGTAGTTTGCCACAAGTGCGCTGGCAGAAAATGGACGGGCCAGATCAGCCGCATATGAGTAAATTCCAGCCAGCGCTTGAAGGAAAAGTAGGCAAGTGCAGAATATTCCGGCCCATTTTCTCGGAACAGCGAATTTGTCCAGAACTTTGGCGATTGAAGCGTCAGGATAGTATGCAGCCAGCCAAAATCCAATCAACAGCAGCTCGAATAAATGCCCCTGCTGTCTGACGCCACCAAGCAATTTCAGGTAAGCGAAGGAAAGTAAAATTCCCGTGCCTGCGGTGTACAAGAACAAAACCATGCGCTTTCGGAAAAACATGGCTGCCGAAAAGAACACCAGGGCGAGGCTCAAAGGCACAGTAGCTGCCGGTCCCAGCCCACTTGGGGCGAGCACATTCGTGTTCCATGTGTGAAAAGTGGTCAGGTCTGGAATCGGGACGTAGCTTGCCCAGACCGTGCCCAACGTTTTCGTCAATCGGCTCTCTTCCACGGTCACAGGCTTGTTGTTCCATTCGCCGGAGCAACCGTCTGGCGGTGGCAACAGCTGCATCAAAGCGACACCGCAAGCAATCACGTAGACTGCAATGCCGCTTGCCAAAACCTTCCGGCAATCTTTCAGGAGTGGCGTCTGCCGAAGCAATAGCTCCAACACTAAAGTTGCGGCAACGGGAGCGCTGAGTAGGAAGCCGTAGGCATTGGTGTTTGCCAGCAGTGCTAGAAGCACAAACATTGGCAAGTAGCGCTTGGAGCGCGTCGGCCACAGCGTGCACATCGAAAACAAAAGGAGCATGACTATCGAATAACTGCGACTGATGACTCCATATTCGTACAATGGGAAATAGCCCACCGTGAAAAGAATCTTCTGAATTCTCGTAAAAGGCGCATAGCGAGTAAAGAGAAACACCGCACCGGATATGATGCCAACGTGCACCAGTTGCATAAATAGCGGATTGTGAGTGACTCTTGTGATCGAGAAAAGGATCAGATGCCAGAGTGCAGGATGCATCTCGTAGCGCATATTGTAGAAGAGTTCAGGAATAGACCGGCTCTGTAGCGCAATGCACCACGCTTGCGCTTCGTCACGCCATAGTTCGTGTCTGAGCACTCCGAAAAAGGCTAAAATGGCAAAGCCACAAGTCAAAGCTAGAGCGAAGTTGCGCTCGGAAGAGAAGAAGCCGGCCGTACCATGGCGTTGCCCATCGCGGTTAGATTCCGTGGCATCGGATTCGGTGCCGTCGGTTTCCGGAGCTTCCCCTGCTGCATCATCGGTGGTGCGCTGCGAGTTCTGGGCTTGTTGTGTTTTGCTCGAAGGTGAGAGCTTTGGCATTGGTGACATCCAGATATGGTCCTATCGTTGTAAACAGCGGTTCCGCAGGTCCTGAAATGCGGGAGATACGATCGAAGGTTTTGAATACGGTTTTCTTCCAGCCGGCATGGTGCTCATAGTCAGCCGGCATGAGGGCCGCTCTGCGAACCTTTAGATCTTTGCAGGCGGCGGCTCTCAGTGCAAGATTCAAACTGCCGTGGCTGTGCAGATGAATATGCTCATAAGGGATTTTCTTGACCAGTTGGACATATTGGTTCATAAGTGCGCGAGGCAAATAGCCGACGCCCCACACGCCAACATGTGGCTCTGGTCCTAACGCATAGCGATTGACAGTTCGCGCAATCAGAGCGCTGCGAGTTTTTCGCACTCTTTCGATTTCAGAAAAAAGAGTCTCTGTGTCCTTCACATGCTCGATCAGATTCTCGGCCAATATGAGGTCAGCAATGTCATGATCGAACGGCAGGTAATCCGCGCAAGCACAAACCAACTCTATATTTGTGCAACCGAGCTCTTGCAAGCGCTTCCGGGCTACTATCAACCACCGGAAAGCGATATCGACTCCGATCGTCGCTGCACCAAATGCAGTGCCTACTGCGGCCAGCATGCCACCAGTGCCACAGCCCAAATCCATAATCATCTCAGGTACATACGATTTATCAATCAATCCGTAATGGCGGATTCTCTCAAGCACTCCCTGACCGCGAACAACACCAGCCACATGATGGGCAGTGTAGTGTTTAGCCAGATCGGCGGGCACTTCTGGAGTGATTGAATAATAGTAGTCAACCAACTCTTTGAAGCTCAAATCCCTGGCCTTTTCGGCTAGATGCAAACCCTTAGCGCGATCTGCTTCCAGGTCGATGTACGGATCCGGATAAAGGCGGAAATCGGCAATGCCGTCTACGACTGGATATACGGATGCACACTGGGCGCACTCAAAGGATTGCGAATCCTGCTTCAATGTGCCTTTGCAGCGCGGACATTTATACGCGAGCATTTGCCACCTCGTTTGCCGGTGCCGGCACGTAATCTGGCTGAACCAGCCGTTTGGTGGTGCGCAGGATTTGTCTCAGTTTGATGTATTGGGAAAAGGTTTGTGTATGGAGGCGCTCTATCCAGAAAGTGTTGAGGTAGTAAGAGTCGATACGCGGGAGCCGGAACAGATTGTCCTTTTCGCTGGCGATACCAAGCGCGGTGCCAACGGCTCCATCGAAATATTCAGATGTAATGGCAATGGTTTTGGCGTCAGAGAGGCCGTACGGATAAGCGAAAGTATTGGCGCATTGCCCGGTTCTGGTGGCAATGGCTTCCTGACTGGCGGACAATTGCCTGGCGATCGCTTCTTTAGTCAAGAGTGGCAGAGCGCAATGATCCTTTGTGTGGGCACCAAATTCGCAACCATCGGCGGCTAGAGCTTCGATTTGTTTCCAGGATAGAAGCGGCATCTCAGGCATCGTCCGCGGTTGCCCCGGCCAATAATTGGTTTTGCCGCAATAATCCGTGACTAAAAATACTGTTGCGCTAAAACCCCAGTGGGCAAGGCGTTCCCAGGCTTGCTCGGCTACGCTGGCATAGCCATCGTCAAAAGTCAAAACGATTGGTTTTGGCGGCAAAGTCTGCTGCCCTTTCATGGCTGCGATGGCATCGCTGAGACTGACGGTTTGAAAGCCATTGGCGGCCAATGCCTGCAGATGTCGCTCAAAGGATTCTGCCGACGTCCACAACGGAGAAGCGACATCGCCTATAGCGTGATAAGTGATGATCGGGATCTTCAAACAGTCACCTCTTGCCTCTCGCGAGATGAACGATAGATGGCGTGCGCCATTTGCAAAGTGCGCAAGCCGTCGCGACCAGTGGGTTCAACTTCTTTGCCCTCGGAAATTCCTTGGGCAAAATCCGACATCTCTTCAACGAATGAGCGCACGATCGTCCAGCGCCATGACTTCAATCGTTCCAACACCTGGAATTTCGGAAAAAGCTCGAAGTGTTTCTTCGCTCTGATGCCTGGCTTTTCAGTCTCGCCCCACTCAGCCAGCATCGGCGGGTAAGAGGCGCGAACGTAACCGCGAGTACAAACTGTCTCTACGGAAAAATAATAGCCGCGCCATTCCGTCCAACTGGCATGAACGTATGCGATTGCGCCGGTTGGGCTCTGGAACAAGGCGAAACTGTTATCTTCGGCATTTTCGAAAGGCCAGACAAGGTTAGCCACGTAGCCTTTCCCCGTTTCCACATCGCCCAGAAAAAACCTTGTTAAGTCGAGAATATGGATGCCGTTGTCGACCAGGCTGCCACCACCGGTAACGGCGCCATCGGTTACCCAGTTCGGTCCAAATTCTTTGCCGCCAGGGTGACCGGCATAGGCGTGCACTCTGATCACTTCGCCTATTCTGCCTGAATCTATTAGCTTCTTGGCGAAAGCCATGGAAGGGAAATAACGATGATTGAAACCGGTTTTAATTAACACACCATTCTTCTCGGCGGTTTCACACATCAGTTCAGCCGCTTCCAGAGTATGTGCGATTGGTTTTTCTACCAGGATATGTTTTTTATTGTTTGCAGCGGCCAGTGCCATATCGACATGTAAACTCGGTGGTGTTGAGATGATCACCAGATCGACATCCGGTCTGGCAATAGCTGCTTGCCAATCATCGGTGGCATCGCAGCCAAACTGCTTAGCCAGGGTTTGCGCCGCATCTTTGCGAATGTCTGCGATCACCTTGAGTTTGAGATTGGGCGTCTGCGACACCGCTTCTGCCCTCAAGATACCGATCGAGCCGGCTCCGATGTGGGCCACGCCAAGCGCTTGTTTCATGTCGTTTTCTGCCTTTTCCTGGAGTAATCAAGGTCTGCAATCATGGCATAGTATTCCTTCAAGTGCCTTTGTTGCGTGTAATTTGAGCGCAGGTTGGCGAGCCCCTCTTGCCCCAATTTGTTGCGGAAATCGATATCTGTGCGCAGCTTTTCTAGAGCTGAGCGGAACTCGTCGTCGCCGGCATAGGCGAGCCCGCCGCCGTCTTGGATGATTTCCGGCAACGCCCCCAGTTTATTGACCAGGGCCGGGGTGCCCTGAGCAAACCCTTCCAGTGCCACCAGACCAAATGTTTCAAAGCATAACGAGGGCACTAAAACGGCAATGGCGCCGTGATAGAGCGCCGCCAGCCGTTCGTTGGAGACCTTTCCCAAAAACTGTATGTGGGGCTCGTTTGCCGACTGGGCGCGCAATTGCGCCTCGTAGGCGCCGGTTCCAGCGATCAGCAGTTGCGCTTGCTTATAGGTTTTAAATTGTTCGATTAGATACTGCACTCCCTTTAGTTTTTCTAATCGACCGACAAAGAGGAAGTAGGCAGGGCGATCTTCAATTTCAGTGTGCACCTCTATCTGTTCGGCAGGCATAAAGTGCGGTAGCACCCTGATCGGTGCAGGAAAGCCGTTGTTGATGTGGCTAAGCCTGGCAAATTCGCTTGGCGCAATAAAGGCGCCCACATGTTTGGCCGCTCGCTCGACGGCGCCCGTGTAGCGCCAGATCTGGGGTGGGCGTTTGCCGGCAATGGTGCAGCTTAAGCAACTGCGGGCGGTGCAGGCTTCACGATCGTATTTCCATAACACATGCATGGCGCAGACAAACCAGTGGTCGTGCAGTGTGCATAACTTAACACCGGTGCCGTATTTGAGGATGTCGGGACCGCCCATAAGCGACACGTTGTGAAAATGAATGACATCAAATTTGTCGTTGAGCAGTGTTTTAAGTTGTTGCCGTTTGCTTACCGGACGCCCCAACTGATGGCGCAAAATCAAATCGAGGTTGGTGCCGTCGCCTGTGCCGATTGAATGAATCTTGACGCCATCGGTTTCTTGCTCTGGTGCATCCGTCTGGGCTACGTCTTGGGTACAAAACGCATAAGCATCTGTGTCGTGCACCACGTGCACCTCGTGCCCTTCACGCACCAGAATGCGAGCCAGACGTTGCGTGAAAATGCCATCACCACCAAAGTTATATGGTGGATAGAAAGACGTTACCATACATATCTTGAGCGGTTTCACGAGCGCACTGCTTGCACCGCAGATAGCATCGATTGCATTTGGTCAGCCGAATTTTGCCAGGTCAATGCCTCGGCTCGGCGTAAAGCTGTGTTCGCCATCTGGCGCCGCTCTTCCGGTTGGCTGAGAATGCGCAGCATAGCGTCGTGCAATTGAGCGGGCTGGGCCGGATCGACAAATAAGCCGCCCCCTTCCAACAGTTCAGGAAGTGGACTGTTTGTGGTGGCGATGACGGGAGTGCCGCAGGCCGCGCCCTCCAGGGCAGGCAAGCCAAAACCTTCGGCAAATGAAGGCAAGACGACTGCTTGCGCTTTGTTCAAAAAATGCACGGCACTTTCGTCGCTGACGTAGCCAGTAAAAATGACGTAGGGCTCAAGGTTTAGCTCGCTAATTTTGGCTCGCAATTCGTTTAATCCCGGAGTGAAGCCGTCGTTGATATCGCCGATGATGGCAAGCTTTAAATTGGCATATTCAGCTGCGTGGCGAATTTTGGCGAAGCACTCGGTCAAGTTGATCAGGTTCTTGTGCGGATTTATGCCACCCAAATAGACGAAAAACCTGTCGTCTTGCGCCAAACCATGCTGCTCCAAAAGACCATTGTTCAAGTCACCATTTATCAACGGTCTGAAGACAGGATCAGCTGCTTCATCGATGACAAAAATTTTCTCGGGTGCATGTTTGAAGTGGCGAATGATACCACCCTTTGCGTGTTTGGACACGGTGAGAATGAAGTCGGCTTGTTTGTGCGCCAGCCAACCTTTCAACTCCCACAAGCGGCGTCGCTTCTTGTCTGGAAAAACCAGATCAGGATAGTCCTCGGCAATCACATCATGGACACCAAGGATGATGGATGCACTCGTAAATGTTGGGAAGTAGGTGTAAACGCTGGGAAAGAGAAACGTGTCCAGATTGGCTTTGGCAACAGCTTTGGTCATTGACCACATGTCGGCGAAGGAGCGGCGGGTGGATGCCGAGGCAGCTTCCGTTGGTGATTGGGTAGTGGGCACAACCACGCATTTGGCTTGTTCGGGAAAGGTTTCGCTGGCGTATGTGTGATCGTCGACGAAGAAAATGTATTCGCGCGATTGATCCGATGCCAATAAAGCCGTCAGTAGCCCACGCGTGAATCGACCGTAGCCACGCCGATTAGCCCAGCAAGTAGCATCGATTCCAACCCGCATAACTCTTCTTCCTGGAGCGCAGGCAGTGCGCCCGCCTGCTTCGCTACTCACCGCCATTGTTTCAGGCTTTCGCCCGGTCCGAGCAAGTATCCCATAAATTCGCCTGCCGACCAACTGCTCCAGAACAGTATAATCGATGGAAGCGCCGCCAGAAGCCGAGGAGCGTATTGTTGGCGCTGCTTAACTTCGCGAGCGACGCGATATGTCTGGATCGCAGGCAGCCCAAAGCTTATACAAAGGTAAGCTAAACGCTGCCAGGTAGCCGTCTTGGCAAACCGCATGGCGGCGAAACTGCGGCCGTGATGAAATGGAATGCTCGTCACATTTTGCATGTGCCAGCGATTCTCATTTCGCACAAGTATGGTCGAATCCGCTTTCAGCTGTCTGCCTGCACCGCTGAGCCCTGAATTTACGAAAGCTTCATAGAAACCATCGGCGATATCACCCTTTTCGAGCAATTCTATAAGCACATGCTTCTTGTACGACAGATTATTACCCGGCAGCGCTTTGACGTCGCCAGTGAGAGGCGGCATAAAGCGCCCATATTCGCAAAAGAAGACTCCCCAGTCCAACGCTTTGTCAAAGGAACCTGGTTGCACTGCACCGCCGATGGCGTCGCACTGAATATGGTGCGCAGTTTTTAAGGCGGCGCAATAGTCAGGGGCGACAACGCAATCGTCTTCAGTCAGCGCCACTATATCTCCAAGGGCCGCCTGAATAGCCAGCGTGCGCATCATTGGCACGGTCGTTCCGGCTGGCGCTTGTATCCACTTAATCTGTGGATATGAGTGCTTCAAAGCACTACTTGGCTCGCCGGCACGCACGACTATTAATTCAGATTCTGTGTCGACAGCCTGACCATAGAGCGTGGACAGGCATCGGCCCAGCTGTTCTTCGTTGTTGAAAGAAACGACGATCGCCGACAGCGAGAGCTCTTTCGTCATGTTAAATACAAGGCGCTGTCGCCGGGGCCGGAGGCGTAGCCGACGCATTCTCCCACCGCCCATGCCACCATGAAAATGAGAATGTACGGCAGCGAGCAGGCGAATTGAAAAAGATGCTGCTTCTTGCTCATAACTCGGCGGAATATGCGCAAGAGCAAGACAGGAGGCAGCAATGGCGAGCATGCCAGATAAATGATTCGTTTCGGCAAAGTCATAGATTCATTGCGGGTGCCGGCAAAAGCGCGCGAGTAATGAAAGCGCTCGGCCAGAAAATCACTGAATTTGAAATGTTTTTTGTGGATCATTTGCACACTGGGATTTGACCAGAGGTTCTTTCCATCAGCCTCCATCTTGCCGTGCACAAATGTCTCCCAATACTCATCCTTAATCATTTCATGAAGCAACTCCAGCTCTTCCCGTTTGTACGACACGTTGGGACCGGGCAAATCATGCACAATGCCTGAGGCTACGGGGCTGATGAAGTTGCTGTATTCACAGAAAAATACGGCCCAGTCAACAATGCGCCCGGTGGCGCCATTGTCTACGGCGCCACCAATGGCAGGGGCATCATTTTCGGCGTGGGCACGCAATAAAGATTGAAACCAATCGGGCGGCGGTATGCAGTGGTCTTCGGTAATGGCGATAATGCGCCCGCCGGCTTGCGCTAAGGCAGCGGCGCGCAGTCTGGGCACGCTTTGCTTATCCGGAAATGCGATTAAACGCACTTCAGGAAAGCCCGACTTCACTTCATCGACAACCTGAGATCCGACACAATCAGCCACAATGATCTCGGAATTGATGCCTCCCTCTTGCTTTCGCAGGGCGCTCAGGCATTCCTTCAAATACTCCCAACCGTTGATGGAGGCTACGATTACACTTAGGTCCGGGTTCATGTTAGCGGCGCTTTATTTGGCAATGAGTGTGACTTCCATGTGAGCTGCGTTTTATTTTGCGCAAGGAAGGACTGTCATATTAGTCGATCGAACAAAAATAGGCATCTTCAATAGGATACAGTTTTTACGCAAGCGTCAGCAGAAGCTGAAAAAACTATGATGGAGGGTCGGTGAAGGCAGCCATAATCGGCGCGGGACTGATGGGGCAGTGGCATGGCCATTTTGCCAAACACTGTGGTGCGGAAATCGGCGGCGTTGTGGACTCCGATCTGGGCAAGGCTGAGGCGCTGGCAGCGCGCTTTGGTGCCAAAGTTTTCCCGGATGCTCAAACCCTTTTATCTGAGCAATCACCGGTGGTGGCACACATTTGCACGCCCACGCCCACCCACGATCAGTTGATTAAAATTTGCATCAATAGCGGCTCCAATGTATTGGTTGAAAAGCCGCTGGCCTCCAGTCTCTCGGAAACACAGCAACTTCTCTTGATGGCTAGCGAGCGGCGATTGATTTTGAATCCTGTGCACCAGTTTTCATTTCAGAGCGGTTTTCAGGAATTGCTACAACGACAAGACTCGCTCGGTCAAGCGGTAAAAGTAAGCTTCATCACCTGCTCCTCCGGTGGTGCAGGTAAGTCAGCCATCGAGCGGCGTCAAGTGCTGACTGAGATTTTGCCGCATCCTTTAGGTTTGTTCCAAAGGCTCTTTCCTGAAATGGAGATGGATAAGGTAGTTTTCGTGCGCCAGTCAGACGATTACCTGGAATTGAATATCAATCATCCAGATATTGTTCTCTCCATTACGATCAGTTTGTCAGGCAGACCGACAAGAAATGAACTTGTCTACATCGCCAGCAATGGCACCGCCCATCTAGATCTATTTCATGGATATGCCTTATTCGAAGGAGGAAAGGTTTCGCGCGCCCAGAAAATGCTCAAGCCTTTTAAATTCGGCACTGGCGTTTTGCTCAAAGCTGGTGCTAATCTTGCTGTTCGAGCGGCGAAGTCAGAACCTGCGTATCCAGGTTTGCGAGAATTGATTGCGCGATTTTACGAGGCCGTGGAGACGCACGGCACTCCACCAATCAGCTCCAGGGAGATATTGCTGGCTGCCACCGTTATACATACGGTGTCGGAACATCCTGATTCGCCGGGCGACAATGGATAGTGGTGCGATCATGAAGTTGGTGGAAGAAGGAATTCACTGGCGAGCATGGCGAAGACTACATCGTCAACCCATCTATCTTTCCACCAAAGGCTCTGGACAAAGTGCCCTTCCTTTCGCAACCCAATTTGTCCCATAAGAGCTATGGATGCTAGGTTGGACGGATCCACCGAAGCAAACACACGATGTTTGCCAAGTCTAACAAAGAGAAGAGTGAGGATGGCTTTTAGTGCCTCAGTAGCATATCCCTTGGATTGCTGCGCCGGAGCTATGGTGATTGCGATCTCTGCGATGCGGGAATCAGTCTCAAGAATGTGAACGCCGCAGTCACCTATCAAGTCTTTATCATCTATCATGTCGCCAGCACCTTGCAGTGTGATTGCGATCTGATACCAGCCGTTTGTGTTGAATTTCACGTTCGACATGCGGTCGATGAACGATTTTACTTCCTCTACTGAATGTGGCTCCCAGGTCTGGTGCTGCGTGACCGCCGGATCAGATCGATATGCGAACATTGCGCCAGCATCGTCTGGCAGCAAGCGGCGAAGCAATAACCTCTTTGTCAGAATCTCCTGAAACACAGCTATCCCCCATTGAGTGTTATCCTCATTGTGTAGGAGCGAATCTCATTGCAATATGCCGACTGGGATGTGAATTTAATCGCCGCATACTTGGAAATTATTGGGATTTGACAGGATCAACAAACGTGTCTGAGAAAATCCTGCTCATTTTCGATCTCGATGAAACTCTGGTGCATGCAACTGAGGATGCCTTGGAGCGCGAAGCTGATTTTATAGTTGATCCGTTTCTTGTCTATCAACGGCCAGGGCTTGAGACTTTTCTTTTGGAATGTGCAGGTTTGTTTGAGATTGCATTTTGGTCATCGGCTTCTGCGGATTACGTAGAGGCAATAGTTGAACGGATTACTCGTGCAGGCGTGCATCCAGTTTTTGTGTGGAGTCGCGCCCGCTGCACGCGTCGCACCGATTTTGATTTGTGGGACGAGTATTTTGCTAAAGATCTGAAAAAAGTAAAGCGTAAAGGAATAGACTTGTGCAAGGTTTTGATTGTCGAGGATGAGCCGCGGAAAGTCCGGCGAAACTATGGTAACGCAATCTATGTGAAACCGTTTTTGGGTGCTATCGACGATAGCGAGTTGCCTCAACTCGGCCGCTATCTGGCGACGCTGAGCACTGCATCTGATGTCAGGACAATTGAAAAAAGAAATTGGAGATCTAAATGAGTGTTCTTCTGATTACAGGGGCAACAGGAAATATTGGCAAGAAATTGCGGGCGCATTTAGGAGACCGCTACGCGCTCAAGCTGCTCGACATCAACGGCGATGATGATCCCGCCGTCACGGTCATCGATCTCAGCCAGTGGGACGAGCGCATTGTTGAGCAGTTTACCGGAGTCGATTGCGTCGTACACCTGGCTGCCGATCCTGATGAGACCAAATCGTGGAAGGAGCTCACGGCGCCAAACCTTGATGCTCTAAACAACGTGTTTGTGGCGGCCATCAAGGCTAGGGTGCCTCGCGTGGTATTTGCCAGCTCAAATCATGTTATGGGTGGATACAAGGGCGAAAAAGGAAGCGGCCGGTGGCTGACGACAAAGCTTGATCCCAGACCGGGAACGCATTTGGAAACGTTGGATCCTGATCGATACGATAGCACTGCCTATGGTGCAATGAAGCTTTTCGGCGAACGGCTCGGATTGTGCTACAGCCACTCAACAGGTGGAGTTTGCATCGCTATAAGACTTGGCTGGGTATATCGGCTTGGGCAGAATCAACCCGAAGATTTACCGCCAGGAGCCGATATCTGGTTTAAACGCATGTGGTTGTCGACAGGGGATCTGTGTCAGTTAATGGAGCAGTCCATAACTGTGCAAATGCCTGGAAAGTCGTTTGTATTATTAAATGGCATGTCGGACAATGAAGAGATGGTCTGGGATATTGAAGAGACGAAAACCCAGCTTCGCTATAATCCTAAGGACAGCCTGAAGTGACCCATCACCACAATCCTTTCGCCCTGTTCCTTCTGATCGGGTTTCTTAGCTGCCAATTGTGGGCCCGAGCTGCCGACTCTGTGCCGGAACAAGAGTATAAGACCAGCGTCATTAAAGTGAAGAGTTCGCCTTCAGTAAAGAGTTTGCCTTCAGACCAATCCCGCAAGGCACCAACCCAGCAGGCAAAATCACAATCACAATCAACTTCCGCAATCACTTACACTACAAAAGTGATCTCAGTGCCAAATACCACGCACTATCTGCCCTATAAATCGAGCGTCCAGAGCCACACCGCCAGTAAAGCTGCCGTGACTTTTCCGCGTCCAAATAGAGTATTGCAAGCCCAGGTAGATTCGACTGTGATCGCTGAGCACCGTGGCTATGATGCCAGCGCCCAGGCATTAATTACTGCCGCGCCGCCTATGGGCACGGTGAAAAGCACAAACGTTTCCGATCAAGCCTTCAAGCGCTGGCTGCACCAGTATCATGCAGACATTGCCCAGGAGAGCGTGCCTGTGCATTCCATTATTGTTATCAAAGGAAAGTGGGATCATGCTGAGCACATTCTGAAAGCAGCCGGGCTACCCTGCGATCTGGTGGACGGCCACAATCTTCAAAACCATCTCCTCAATGCCGCTCTTCTGGTCATCAACTGTCCCGGAGAACTAGATGCTTCGGCAGAAAACGATGTTCGTCACTTCGTGGAAAACGGCGGTTACCTGATAACGACAGATTGGACCCTGGGCGGGTGCTTGCAAGACATCTTTCCCGGATATGTTTCTTGGAATGGTGCCTACTCTCATCAAGGTATCGTAGACGGTATCACCGTCGAGCCGGACAATGAGCTCCTGACCAGAGGACCGGCTTTGGCTCCCTGGGTTCTAGACGACAAAAGTGAAATCGTTAGATTGAACGAACTGAACCCAGTGGATGTGCTCGTCAGAAGCAGGGCGTTGAGCGCTGATGATCCCGCCAATTTAGGCGTGCTTGCTGTCACATTCAACCCAGGTAAAGGCAAAGTGCTTCATCTGGTGGGGCATTTCAACAACAACACAAACCTCGCCTTTAACTCCGCTTTGCCTGATCCAGCACCCGGCAGTACAATCAGCTTAAGACAAATCATCGCCTTGAATTTTGTTGCTGAAGCGCTCAAGATCAATAGATCTTTGCCGCCTGCCGCTGCTCCTGAGAAATAGGGTTGAGAAAATGACAATGCGAAGCAACCTGAAGCTGAGTCTCTTACTCATTATCATTACTTCTTCAATCAATATTTCTTCTCTCAATACTCATTCTGCTTCAGCATCGACCGGCGCAACAGAGTTGTTAAACGGCATCGCCTCCTACAACTCGGGCGATTATGCAAGCGCCATTACTCATCTGCGCCGGGCGACCGCTGCAGATCCAACCAATGCTACTGCTCATTACTATTTCGCTTGTGCGTTTCAGCACTCAGGAGATCCCAACAATGCAATTGTCGAGTACCACTTGGCTCAGGAGCTTGATCGAGAAGGAACGATAAAGAAATACGCAAGTAAAGCTTTGGCTAGCTACACCGTACCCGGTGCGGCGGCGGCGAGCAATGGTGCGGCGCAAGGTGCTGCGTCAGGTAATACTGCCGATGAAGCAGTGAAAAGGGCAAAGGAAGAGATCAGCCGGCAAGCTCAAGAAAATCAGCTGCTCATTAAACACAATTCTAGTGCGAACGTACAGTCGACGCAAAACACGGGAAAGTCTGAGGCGGATCGTTTGACCCAAACCAGAGATAACGAAATCAACCGCATGATGAATGCTCATTGGAAAGATCAGAACGGTCATTACCAACCACTTTACAGTCAGAGCCAGATCGACGATAAAAAAAACGAGTATGACCAACTCATCAAAGCCGTCAACGACCGCACGGCTGAGGCTGTACAAAGACATCAAACGGTTGGATCTGAAACGGCAGCCGCTCTCAACGACTCTGCTTCGAGTTTGCAATCACAGTTAGGAACTGGAGTTCCAGGATCCAACGCGGTGCGACTGTTACCCAACGGCACAAACTTGTTTGTGCGCAGCTATGCGGCAGCGTCTGCGCAATCGGCCAGCCCTGCCCAGAGTGAATTGATGGCTACGCAAAAGCAGCTAATACTCGTGCCTCATAAGGTTGACAATAAATCGGACTGGCAAGTGGTGCCTGCAGGACAAGCCGCAGATCAAGACAAGCTTCTTCTCTTTCAGCAGAAAAAGCCGATTCAACTGAAGGTGCACGGTGTCGTGGTGCCCACACCGACTGTGCCGGCAGCCGTCCAGAAGTGATCCAGCCACATACGATCCCAGCCATAGCAGCAATATCCTTTCGCCCCTTTTGAACGTGCTTCCCAACCATCAGTTGCCGCTATCCCAAAGCTCCCGGCCCTGTGCAGGAACATGAGTATCAGACGAGCGTCATTAAGTGAAGAGGTCCCTATAGGTAGATGACCATGACGATACAATGCAAATTGAATCTCTATCTCTTAGTCATTCTAAGCGCTTTTTCTATCAATATCTCTGCCGTTTCAGCCGGTTCTACGGAGTTGTCTTCCGGCATCGCCTCTTATTCTTCAGGGAACTATCCAGCTGCAGTTGTCCACCTGGTTCGCGCGGTGACAAGCGAACCGGCCAATGCTACGGCACATTATTATTTGGCTTGTGCTTATCAACAGACGGGAGATCCAACCGATGCAATCGTTGAATACAAGTCGGCGGTTAAGTTTGATCGAGAAGGCACGATCGCTAGATACGCAAGCACTGCATTGACCAGCTATGCAACCATAGCGCCTTCCCCGTCCACCGCATCCGGTGCGGCAAAAGATAGAGGAGCGGATGAGACAAAAAGAGCAGAAGATCAGATCAGCCGGCAGGCTCAAGAAGGTCAATCTATTATTCAGCAAAAGTCTGCTGCCCACGTGGCTGATACCCAAGCCACAGGCAATTATGAGGAGCAGCAGTTGGTTCAGTGCAGAAATGCAACGGTCACTCGCATGCAAAATTCTTATTGGACTGACAAAGATGGGAATTCGTATCCTGTTTATACCGCTGCTCAGATCCAGGAGGTTAAATCCGACTACGATCAGCGCATCAATTCAGTTCATCAGAACATGAATGACGATGTCCAAAAGCAATTAGCGTTTGGATCTGTAAAAACTGCCGCTCTCAAAGATTCTGTCTCGAATTTACAATCACTTTTGCAGCCAGGCGTCGCTAGACCTGACGGAGTGCGGCTCCAGGCCAACGGCACAAATTTATTCGTGCGAAACTATGTGGCAGCAACTGCTTCCAGTTCTACCCCAACGCCTGAATTGATGGCTACGCAAAATCAGCTCGTACTCGTGCCTCATAAGTCTGACAAAAAATCGGACTGGCAAGTGGTGTCTGCAGGACAAGCCGCAGATCAAGACAAGCTTCTTCTCTCTCAGCAGAAAAGACCGATTCAACTGAAAGTGCACGGTGTTGTGGTGCCTGGTGCGACCACTTCAAAGTGACCATGCGGTCTCAATTGGTCACCATTTTGCCGGCTCTCAATATTTTCGCCTAGTTGACTAGCGCATCACCAGGGATGTCGAATATGTCCGCCACTGATAGTACCCAACGCATTTGCAGATCCATAAATGTCAGTCCTGGTGGTGTCATTTTGTGCAGCAACCTTCATAGGACATTGTGATGTGAAACCAGCGATTCGACGGGTTCATTAATATCCGATCTTTGTTTGGTCAAGCTTTGGTCAAATCGACCCGGCAAAATAGCATCCAACGACGGGTTGCACTTGCTAGCCGGAGTCAAATCGGGCACTTACCAACAGCTATAAGGCTGAGCCAACATTTCGCGGCTTGCCGCGAAACGTTTTTAACCACGTGTGGGAGGATTTTTTCATGTCAGCTACCAACAACATCGAGTCATTTTCGAATCCTAGTCCTGGCCAAGCCGACACTTCGAATCTACTCGGGCCTTTCATGCGTGAAGGGTTGCAATACATCTCTCACACCCGCGAGGCGGCACAGTCAATGATGCCAGCCTTTCCTGCAGCCAGCACGCTTTTGCAGGGGATTGGCGATGCGTTGGCCGCACGGCAGGCCACCGAACACTCGTTCGTAGCGTTTACGGATGGACAAGACAGAAACATTGCTCCTTCCGCTTTCAATGAAACGTTTGGCACTGAGATCGCCAACGAGTTGCGGCGGATTGGCTGCACCCAAGTAACAACAAACGGCGACCGCGTATCACTTGCCTTGAGGAACGAGCACTTCGAACCAGTAGGGCAGGGTGGAATCGAGCGGGTGCGTCTGGGTCGGAACGTCAGTTTTGACATGACCAGAAACGGCAACGAAATCAGCATCAGCAACGTCAGTGGTGTCGACTTGGATTTTGGCAGATTTACACCTTGGGTCGGCGTGCCCAACGTAACCCTTACGCGAGACGGTGTCAGTGTGCTCGGCATTCCCATTCCAGTTGGCAGTGAACCGTACGATAACGTCAGTGCGATGCTGAGAAGGCTTGGGCGATAGGCTAAGGCCCCGCATTTGGTGCCCAATTACTGACTCTTGAATTTTATACTACTTCGGCAACACCAGTATCGCGTTATCCAAGTCACGAATATCCAACTCGAGCTTATGAAGATCGCCCTCCTTGATTTTCAAATCTCGCACCAGACGGTCCAATTCCTTGCCTGCATCAGGCGAACTCGATCTCCGCTGGTCAACTATCTCTCGATTTAGATTGTCTTCTTCGTGACACAGACGGTCGTACTTGGTGAGAAGCCGAATGCGCTCCGCAGCCTGAGCCTGATATGACGCCGGATCTGCGTTTGCCAGAGCCGCTTGCGACGTAAGCACCACCGACGAAGCAGCCAGCACGAAGGTGTACCGCTTGATCATCGATTCGAAAAGCGGCGCGAATGGCTGCGGCTCGTCTCCCTTCAGCCTGCATGCCAACACATCCAGATAGCTGTGCCAACCGGCAGCAAATGCCACCATGAGTTCAGGCGGCAGATCTGAATGTTCCAGAACGAGAATTGTTTGCCCGTTCAGTGGAAGCAGCGAATAACTTAAAGTCGTTTCGCCGCCATCCGGAGAAAGAACCAGATAAGTGAGGCGTTGATTTGGTTCGCAGACCGTGATCCTTCCACCGCCATCGTCCTTAACATCTTCACCCTTGCAATGACCTTCGGGATCATCTTCTTCGCTAAAATGCAATTTGATGTGACCACCGACACGCAAATCGACGGATGCTCCTGCTATCCAGGTCGGCAGTAGTTTTTCACTGGTTAGATATTGCCAGACTTCTTCGACTGGCGCCGCAAATATGCGCTCGAAACGGATCGCTCTCGGCGCCGTCAACTGCCCCAGATAATTCTTATATTCTTCGCTCATAGCCGCTAGCTCCTACGCTGAGACCACGGTAACGTACCGTCGCCGCTCAATATAGCACTCAGCCAATCGAGTAGACCAAGTGTTGATGGCTGAAAATCCAAGGATTACCAGAGGAAGCAATCAATTGTAAGTCCCCTCTTGGCTCACTGGCTCAACTACAATACACAGCAATGAACTTAAGCACCGCTATATAATCAAATGCCAGGTCTCAAAACACTCCCGCTTATCCTCACGGCCGTCTTGAGCTACCTACCGTTCCCAACGCCGGAGCCGCAGCCAGGTGCACCTTGTGACGGAAATCTGGTTGGTCTGGCTGATGCAGAAAAGCATGAGATTGTCGCCCCAAAGTATGCACGCATTGATTACATCGGACATGGTTTGCTTCTCGCCTGCAACATCAATTGGGCACATAAATACAAGCTCGGGAAAGAACGCTGCGTGCTCAACCGAAGCGGTGATCAAATCAATCTCAAAGCTCCGAAAGGCGGCCAGGTCGTTGAGGTGTTCTGGCTTGGCCCAAAAGCGGATGCAGATCCCGAGTCGGTTCTGCAATCGTTGCCAGAGCAGACATTGCTTGTCTTTTGGCAAGAAGGCAGATCTGGGCTCTGCGATCTGGAAGGGAACGTTGTTCTTGCGCCAAAGTATGATTTCATCAGCAAAGCTTCAGATGGAGAAGCTTTTGTTACGGATCGCCTCAGCGTCCCCGGAAGAGCTTCATACTTCGTCTTTGATTGTTCCGACAGAAGCTTGACGGCGCTACCGTTCGACGGAATACCTCAAGTAGAGAACTTATACTTCAGCGAAGGACTGGCTGCATTCCCGGAGGCCAGGCACGAGGAACATGTGCCAGGGGAGCCAGGACCACTGTGGGGCTACATCGACAAGACTGGCAAATTTGTCATTGGACAGCACTTTTCTATGGCAGGTCCCTTCAAGAAAGGCATGGCATCAGTAGGACTGCCGTTACCACCCGATCTGGCGCAACAACGGTTTGAATTTGTGCAACTTACGCTAAAGCATTCGCATCCGCGCGAGCGCCCTCGGCCACCGCCGCTGCCAGACTATCCTCTCGGCGTGGTTATAGACAAAACCGGCAAGATCTTGTCGCCCAAGAATATGAATGTGCAACCGTTTTACGGCGACTTCGCCGTCGCCCGTGAGGTTGGCTCGCAGCCATCCTTAGCCGGCATTGTCGACCGCGAGTTCAAATACGTTGTCCAGCCTCAGTATAGAGGTTTGCAGCCGATCGTTCACTTCCACCACAGCCTTCTAGCCGGAGCAGGGGCGCCCTTCTCGCATAACCCATTGTTCTATGCTACAGGCTTTACGCACACGCCGATGCAAGACTTTCACCAGCAATTGATATCCCTTGACGGGCACGTGGCAACCACCCTGCCAGGCGGTATCGAATTTAGCGTTATGGAAATCAGTGGTCTACTCCATTGCTGTGATCACACACACAAAGGCTCGCCATTCGTCTATTTGAATCCGCAGGGAAAAATTGTCGATCCGCCGGATAACACTTTCGATGCGCACCACATACGATACCAGGAGATCGCACCCGACAGGCTGCTAAAGATACAGGAAAGCGATAACGGGAGGTTTGATTCGCTGTATTGGAAAGACGGCGACGATCGTCCATTTACGAGGAATGTTATGTTTGCAAGATTTCTGGCAGATTATGATCTGATTGGAATGACTAAAGCTGAGGTCATAGACGTCTTAGGCAGAGGAATCAAGAACAACAGAGCCGATGTCTTAGATTATGCTGTCACGGGCGGCGGATGCACGGGGGATTACGAAAGTGTCCAAATACAATTCGTCGATGATAAAGCCGTCAGCTGGTGTTTCCGCGAAGGAACTCCCGCCTCCGAACCAATCACGACTAATGTTCTTTTGGATTTATCCGGCAAATCCTCAGATGCACCAATCAAATCATTTAACGGAATGAGATACACTGTCAGACCCAAGCATTAATCTGACACATTTCATCAACACCTCTAATGATGTTTGTCGGGAATAGTCCGGTCAAGTATGAGTATTCTGAGCTTTGGTGACAGACCCGCTGCGAGGCTAGCTAAGCTTGACTTATACGTATATTCTACGGTTGCCACACTGGCGATTTGTTCTTCATTGACAGGAATGCAAGTAAGGGATACGATAGTAATCGTAGATAGAACGATTAATTAAATAACCAATTAGGCGTTGCAAGAACGCTTGCATGACCTCGCTTATCTGCTGGGTCGATGGCAGATGTTCAGGTGCAAACCGGTTCGATGACGACATCGCGGCATTGCTTTGCCACCGTATGCGGTGACAGTCATTGCCTATCGTTCTGCGCCCCTGGCTACTCCTTGCAAAAATGGAGGAACGAAAAATGCGCAATCTGGAATTGCTTACATCGGAAAAACTGTTGGCCATCAGATCGCCGGAAGCGCTTTTCTCATGCTCGAAGATCGATGCGAAACAAGAATATCGCGCCCTGGCGCGGCGCTGGCATCCAGATCGCGATGACTCACCAACGGCGCAGCGCGTGTTTGCTCACATTGCCGATCTGTATCACGGGGCCGTCAAAAAACTGCGTGATGGAAGCTGGACAGAGCCAGCTGAAAAGGTCGATGAAGAAACGCCAGGCGTAAAGCGCTTCCGACTCAAGGATGGTTCTGTCAAAGCAATTGAATACTTAAGCATGCGTCCATTTGAGTTGGGGACGATGCTCATCAGCAATGACAGCGTTATTTTCGAAGTGTCCAATCAATTTGTAGATCTTTTCCGTGAAGCAATGGTGCGAATCAAGAAACTGTCCTTCGTCAACAACGACATGGCCGCTCAGATGGGTCCATGGCTTCCGCAAATTGAGGATGTTTTCACAACATGCGAATCCAAAATCGTGGTGCTGCGAAAGACGCCAGATCAATTATTGCTTGCCGACGTGCTCAAGCATATGGGCGGCAGATTGGATCCAATCGAGCATGTGGGCTGGATTCTCAACGTGCTTCTCAACCTCGCCTGTTATTTGGAATGGTCAGGCACCACCCACAATGCCATCGCTCTCGATACGATTTTTGTTTCGCCGTTGCGACACAGTGGCATGCTGCTTGGCGGTTGGTGGTACTCGGCGTATGTTGGACAGAGGCTGCGAGCGCTTCCCGATCGCTCGTTCCATATCATTCCCTGCGACATTCTCATGAACAAATGTGCGGATGGGACCGCAGATCTGGAACTGATTAAAGCGCTCGGACGGGAGCTCTTAGGCGCTTCAGATGCAGGTAGGGCACCGGGGAGTTTCGATGAGACTATCCCACAGCCTATACAGGAATGGCTGCAGATGCCCTCCAGCGGTAGTGCCACCATCGACTATGCGCAATGGAAAAACGAAGTTTTGCCGGCAGCATTTGGGCGGCCGAAATTTGTCAAATTGAATTTGGCAAGTGCAGATCTATACAAGGAGAAATAATCATGGGTACAGCAAGATGGAGCCCAGCAGACTGGGACAGTTATGTTAGAACGACGGCGGGAAAGTCAGCGCGGGACATATTCAGTTCCTGCTTGGATCCGGATTTGGATCCCAAAGACATCACCATGCGCGAGTCGTGCGATTCCAAAGAAAATCCGCTCTCCACACCGATAATCGTGGCGGTGGACGAGACCGGTTCGATGGGAATTTTGGCGGAGAATTTGATCCGCAAGGGTCTGGGCGTATTGATTGAAGAGATCTACGAGCGAAAACCAGTGACTGATCCCCACGTTATGTGCATGGCGTTGGGAGATGCCTGGTGCGACCGGGCACCGCTGCAGGTGACTCAGTTCGAAGCCGACATCCGCCTGGCCAAGCAGCTGAGTAAATTTTGGATTGAGGGAAATGGCGGTGGCAACAATTTCGAAAGCTACAATTTGCCCTGGTACTTCGCTGCCACCCACACCAAATGTGATGCTTTTCTGAAACGCGGAAAGAAAGGATATCTCTTTACGGTTGGGGATGAGCCACCGCCACCGGTGCTGCGCGCTGAAGATGTGAAGAAATTCCTCGGTCAAAAAATCCAGCAAGACATTCGCACAGCAGATGTGCTGAAGATGGCGACCAGATCGTGGGAGGTATTCCACATCATGATTGAAGAAGGTAGCTACTATCGCTCGCGCCCTGATCAAACAAGTGCCGAGTGGAGAAAATTGCTCCATCAGAGAGCCCTTCTTCTTTCCGATCACACCAAGCTGGCTGAATTAATCGTATCTACGATTGAAGTCAACGAAGGAGCAGACCCACTAAACGTGGCTAGCAGTTGGTCAGGAAACACGGCGCTTGTACTTCGCGATTCCCTGTGTGCGTTATCGAAATGCGCGCAGCCGGTCGCCAGCAGAAAAGGAGTGACCCG
>Ga0182024_10001765_pt1 | contig 54921 bp, 38 predicted proteins | sample P32metaG_FD_120480 | JGI IMG/M metagenome (GOLD analysis project Ga0182024, IMG submission 120480) | Permafrost microbial communities from Stordalen Mire, Sweden - P3-2 metaG (Illumina Assembly) | ecosystem: Environmental > Terrestrial > Soil > Wetlands > Permafrost | place: Sweden: Stordalen...
AGAGCCGTGACATCCAGGACATGCAGGCACCGCAAAGCCTTTCGAATGATAAGCCCCTCGTCTTCGGGTGTGAGGGTGGCGGACGTGATTGTGGTTAAGCCGCTGACGGTAGGCTGGGCCGGCACAGAGGGCGCGGTTGTAATTTCATTATGCATGATTTTTATTTCGATTTCTTTGTTCCGGGTTATTCATTGAATTGGATCGTCATACTGGTTGTTGAGGATCCAAAAGGTTTAATCTTGAGGCCGTCGTGGTGCAGGGCGCCAACGTGATTGTCGTCAGATTGTTGTGGGACGTGTCTGCGCTGCTGACGAACCTCGGCACCAGCAATTGATCCGATTGAAAGGCGGGAAATTTCTCCACAATTCGCGCAATGAAGTTATCCACCGCCGGCGTGCGCGGCACGAGGTGTGCCTCCAGCCGAGCGTTGCGGCGCGCGGCATTTTCGAGATCGCTCTTTTTCGTTGCGTAACCCAATTTCGTCAGCCACTGGGCTATTTCTGAATATGACATGACGCCGGCGTCCAGACCCCAATCGGAACGGACATTGGCCCTCAGAAACATTCGCATGGCCGTTTTCAACGCGGAGTTGCTGCGCGGTTTGCGGACACCACTAACCGAGACGGTGGCTCGGTATTCATTGAAGCGGGCGAGATCCGCTTCCGATTTCAACACCCGGCGTTCGCTGCCGGTGAAATTTTGCCATTGCTCTCGGCATTCAGTAAATTCGTCCACGGTTCGCCACGGCACCGTGTCGAAATAGAGGTGTGGGACGTCGTTGATCGGCCGGGTTGTCGGCGCGATGGGCTGCCGTTTCCAATCATACTCCATCGACACGCGGCTGATAAATTCCTTGCTAACCAAGTCGCCGCCGTTTTTATAAATCTCTGGCAACGTTCGCAAGCGCGTCGAGGTTTGCGTGGTGTTCTCGGTTCGGTTTACGAATGTGTTAATGATCCAGGAATTTTGTTCGGCCGTGTCACGCATCGGGGCCTGTAGACCCGCTTTTGCCAGCACCGGGTTTTTGCCAGGCGTAGGAACGATGGTCGCCTGTCCACGAGTCCGCCAGCCAAGCACCTGACGCACCTGATGTTTCTGCTCCAAAACGGTCACGTTACCGCAAATGCGCATACGTGATTGAGCGAACAAGAGGCAGATCGGACCCTGAGACGCCGCCAAAGCCTCGGCCTCGGTGGCCGTGGCCAAAAAACCGTCCGTGGTCGCGTTGGAAACCTGCCCGTGCAACGGTAGCCGGCTGAGAATTTCTCCCAACGCGGCACGAACAAACGAAGTAACGTAGGCGGCAATGAAAGGATTAGTGATCTTGCTGGGCGGCAGGTCTTGGTGCTGACCAGAACGGGCATCAAAAACCCGTTTCCGTCGCAGTCCCTGCGCCGTTTTCCCGTAGGATCCGTTGCTCAGCTCCTTCCAAAATAGTTCGTTGATTGTTTTCTTCTCGAACGAATTCCGGCGCGCGGTGCACTCAACAATGAATTTTTCAAAGGGACGGACATTGAAATCAGCGGGCAGAACGATGCCGTGCAGGATTTCGATCTGGGCCGCCATGGACTGGGCCAGATAAATCTCCGGCGCGCAGCAGAAGGACTCGCCCTGTAACGGAAAAATCAATCCGTTGGCCGTGCGCACCGGCAGACACGGAAACCGTGTGTTGCCGGGGAAGCGAAACCTCACGCGCGCAAAGCCGAGAACGTGGGGCTGAAATTCGTTAAGGTCCTTGGTCGCCCGGATCTGATTCCACTGCGGCATGCCGATCAATGACATGGCCGTGGTGTAGGCGCCGCAGAGATCGTAATCGATCCAGTCGCCGATCTCGCTCGCTCCGAAGAAATACTGCTCGTTCCGTCCACCGTGGTAGCATTCAGTAACAAAGCTCTCGTGACAAAAACGGTCGGCGGTCGGTATGGTCTGCCGACTTTTGATGGTGCGACCGAGGGATGGCACCCACGTCTGCACAAGGGCTTCCTCGGTGCCCAGCACCGAGTGCTTGTCGATACCGCCATCCTGCCACATTTTAAGCAGATAATTAACGCCGATCGAAGAAAGCGTGGGCGGTATTTCGGCTTCACCCAGTAATTCCTGGTTGAGGGCCATAATTCTTAAGCAATACCGGACGGCGATTTCCGGGTCGCGGAGAGCATATTCTTCGAATCGGCTTTTGTCCTGGGCCAGCAGCGCTCCCATGTTCTCGATCTCACCCGAGTTGAGTTCACCTTTATTTATACCGACAAGATCACCCACGGCCTTGAGCGATTGCATGCCTGCGGGAGCGAGCAGCATGCTATCCCTCAGCACGAGCTTGACCTTGTGCTTGTGATGATCCACATCCCAACAGGAGATAACGGTGTCCTGAGTGATCGTCGCGTAGGTACGACGGATGGCGTCGAACTCACTCTTAAACGTTTCGAAGTCTGCGAACGTTACCAGATCAGCAAAACTAAAATGCCCGATTAAATACACTCGCTTCGGCCATCGTGACAGTTTGTGTTGTTTCCGCCCGTCAGTGATGACTCGTTCGATGAACCAGGTCAGTTTGAACCGGCAACCACTTTTCGGTGGGTAGAAAATTCCGCGCCATGTGATCGCCCCGTCGGGGTCGCAGGCGAAATATTGTAATGAAAGCACTTCGTTCTTATCGCCATCACGCTGCCACTCCGCATCAAAACCAATCAAAACCGTGTCACCGCCGTAAATTGCGGGAATGGGCTCCCATACCGGCATGTTACGGCGGTCTGCTCCCAAATCGTTTGAAAACGATTCAGACGATTCGCTCCGCGGCACCTCAACCCGCGATGTTTGGTTAATTATCGCGTCGCTCATGAGGGCTCTTGGTTTTGATATTTCGCACGCGCCGGTAACGGTGGCGGTTCCTCACCGGCCTTCAAGCACGCGAAGGCGCCCTTGGCCGACAGATAATCGAAAAGTGTTTCACGCCCTGGTTTTCCGGGCCGCACTGGCAGGATCCAGCCCGCCGCGATCATTTTCTTGACGAGCGTTGGCGAGTTGAACAACTCGTGCAGCTGGGTACGCGTAACCTGGAACGGCTCCAGACGGGTGCTCGCCAGCAGTGCTGCGGCAGGACCTTGATCCGTTAACGTGGTGGTCATGGCCAAAATCCCTCCAGAGCGTTGTGACCTGATCCAAAATGACCTGCGTCAATGGCGACGATGAATTCATTCAAATCTTTCACCGAGGCGGCGGTGATTTTATTGAAGTGAAAAAAGTCACAACTGAACGCGGCGGCTTTGACAATCTGTTGCTGCCAGCGCCGCGCCCCTTTCCAACCGGCGCCGTTGGGATCGTTGTGGTAAAAAATTCTGACGAATTTGCCCTTGAAAGTCGGTAATGCCGCGTCATCGATGGCGACATTCGCGCTGAGCAGCGCTATCGGCGCGCACATGGTCGCCGCCGGGATCGTGCCGGTGGATTCCGCCCGGCGAATGAGGTCGTGCGCTGCAAGAAAATCAGGAACACCTTCGCAGACGATGATGTGTGTGCAGTCGCGGGCCTCGTTTATCCCCACGGGATGACGCTTACTGCTACCGCGAACGGCGTGCGATTTGCGCTCGGACAAATTACCAATGGCCGGAAATGGCTTTCCGTCCAGTCGCCTGATTTCCAGCACCACACCGCTTTGATCGGTGACGCCGAAAACCGGGAGCCCGGCAAAATAACCAAAAACCAAAACACCGCGGTCGCGCGCCCAGCGCAAACCGTCGAAGGAAATTCTGCGCAGGTCGGCCAGTCTTTGTAGCTGTTCGTCAGTGCCGCGACCAAATCCTTTACGCATTGGCTTGGCATGGGGTGTGGGCGCTGTGCTCGCCGTCGGGATTATGAAGTCACCGTCATCAAAATTCGCCGCGCAGGTTTCAAACGGAAGCTGAACCATTAGGTCAGGTTCATCATAGAAAACACCGACGACCTTGAAGGCGTCCGCCAGCTTGTGAATCAGTTCCCCCTTCGACCACGGCGGCTGGCAACGGTCATTAAATTCCAGGAGCAGTTGCCAAGCCTGCGTCAGAGACAGATGGAATTTGTCGACCAGAACGCATGCTACTCGGTAAAGCTGATTGTGCCCACCGTGGCCACTTAATGATCGATCGCACAACAACACGTAATGGCGCGCGTGTTCAACAACAGCTGGTTCCCCGGCGACGTGTCGTAGGATCCGTGCGCGACCGATCGAATTGGAGAGACGCATTCCGGGGTTCACAGTGCCCCCCTCGATTTTATGGTGCAACGAGAGGCCAGAGCAGCGCGCACTTGCTCAGGGTCAAAAAAAATCAACCTGCCCAGCCGCACAAATGGAATCGCGCGGCTGGCCTGTCGCTCCCGGAGCCATCGTAAGCTCGGACGCGATTGTTCCTCGAACAAGATTTCGAGCAATCGGCTCGCGTCTACAAGTTGGTTTTCAGTGGACATGTGCAACTAGCTGCACTCTGCCGCCCCCACTTGGCCCTTGCAACGCTTTAACGCGATTCTGCCACTAACTTGTATACGGCACTTCTGTTAGTGCTTTGTGGAAGGGGCATTCAGAAGAGTGTCCAATCTTTGAAGATTGGATTGCCAACATGGAAGCCATATTTTGAAGATTTTTTTTCGTCTCCCGGTTTCTCGGCTGGCAGAAACGGTAATTGAGGACGTTCTATTTTTATCTGGGTGTTTTAGGTTATATTCTTTGCATGCTGCCAAATATTCTGTCCCTTCCAGCCATCGTTCCGGCCGTTTTGTGCCTTCGGGAAATCGATTGTTCCACCCTTGAAGTTTTAATGACCAAAAAGGCAGATCGGGGATAGTATTATTATGGAAGATTGCTACAGCGTCGGTCATTGCAATCAGCAGGTGGGAAAACCATTTCAGATCATTAATAAAAAGAAAATGTGCCGCTCCACTAATCAAATAAAATTCTATCTGGCCAAATGGGTCATCGCTTAATGCCGTTAAGGCATACTGTTCAGCTAATAAATAAGCGTTTACCGAATACCACGGCTCCACCTTTGGACAATTGTTAGGGTGGCGTTCCATCAAAATTGCTTGAACCATGTCGTCAAAGAACGGGTAATGCAGATGTAGAAAAAGTGTGGCTTTGGGCCGTGTTTGTAGTCCGGCTTCTTTTAAAATCCGACGCACAGCCCGGCGGGATTCCGCCCACCAAACTCTAGCATCTACATCTGGATCCCCTTGATTTTGATAGGAAGCAATTCGCAAATCCGAAATAAACCGTTTTTCCTCAATGGCGGCGGGACTATTCAATTCAGCCAAAGCCTGTCGGTCCCGTTTATTCTGGGAAGCTTTAATGCTCACTCTCTTTGTCTTCGCACTTTTTACCATGGTCGGCACGTGATTTATCCAACCATCAATGCCGCCTGACTTTCCGTCAATATAAAACTTGTTATTGCGCTGAAGTTGGCACGAGGAATCGCACTGGGAAATCACCACGGAAGATTGAAAGGCAGCAGCACTGCTATCGTCGGTTTCTCACAATTTTTAATACGATTGCGCGATGCAAGTCCGGCATTTTGAGTATTCTGAAAACTTCTGGCACATCCCAAAGATCATCTGACGACGAACAATATGCAACAGGCAGACTGGTTCGGCGACTGTGTGCGCTGGCCTGGCGGTTTCGAGCGGATTGCCTGTGGTCGCTGGGGTTAAGCCTCCTGTTACTTCTATTGAGCATCGCCGGGCTTAAATGGCTGGGCTTGACGATTGACGTTATCCGCTTCTCGCTCGACCCGGGCGCTGCCGCCGCCCGTTTATGCCCGGCTGCACCAGGAATTTATAAGCGCCCATTGATCTCTGGTGGTCAGGCTTTTTCAATTACCTGTCTTTGGCTCTGGCTGAATCGAAAACCACTCCGCCGCCGCCGGCGGACGCATCCGTTTCAAATAATTCGTGCGAATCACCTGTGGGCTGTTTCCGGCTTCATCAGCTACGCGAGGCACGTCGCCGCATTCGGCCACGCGGGCGGAAATATAGGTGTGCCGGAGCGCGTTGTGTTTCCAAGTCAGTGGTTTGATTTCCTTTTCCACATCGGCTGTATCCGCTGCCGCCTGCAAAAGCATCTTCGTGGTGTTCACGATGGAAACGACCTTGCCCTGTTTGACTTTGCCATCTTTTTTCGACATCGGTAGCAAGAAAGCTTTCAAGTTCGGTTTCAACGGCACGATCCGACGCTGTTCCGTCTTGGCATTCTCCGCCTTGACCTCGATAAAGCCTTCCTCCAGGTCAATGTCTTCCCATTCGAGACGTTGAATCTCGGCGTGGCGTAGACCGGCGAACCCGCCAATGACAATCATGGGCCGAATCCGGTCGTCGGCAGCGGCAATCAGCCGGCGCATTTCGTCGGTGGTGTAGGTGGTAATTTGACCCAGCTTCCGCGCCGAGTAGTTTTGGACTCCTTCCAGCCAGTCGGTGCCCTTCGCCAGATAACCGCGCAAGACCAGCCAGCGGTTGAAAAACCCGATGACATCGCGGTGGTTCCGCCGCGTCCGCTCGGCCAATGCCAGTCCAGTCAAATAATCCGCGATCAATTTCGGCGTGAACGCGTGGACTTCCTGATTGAAATTATCCGAGAACCGATCCAGCACATTCGCCAACTGCTTCAGGCGCAAGTCAGATTTGCCATCCGTAACGGCCTGACTTTTCATCAGTTCGACGGCAGCAGCCACAGTTATCTTGGGCAGTTCGACGGCGTGACGTTTCAACCAGTCGCGGCAGGCTTCCGCCGGTGTTGCCTTGCCAGCCAGCATCATGCGGATTTCGGCATATTCGCGGGCCGCGTGGTCGAGCGCGATGTTCAAGGGAGCCAGAAATTCAACCGCTCGCAAGTACGCGTGCCGGTCGGAGGCGTTCAACTTCAAAGCCGAAGCGTCGCCCGTCAGCGTGGCTTCAATGGCATCGTCGGCAGCGCGCTTGGCGGCTTCAAAGGTGGATCGCCAAGCCTGTTTGCGCTTGCCCTGCTCGCGGTATAAAACCCGGAAGAAATTTTGACCGTCCTTTTCTACACGGCCAATGGTTACAGAAACGCCCTGTCGGGTGACTTTGTGCGGAAATGAAGGCATCTTCATGCAACACAGTGTAGCAAACTGTGTAGAATATGCAATAACTATCGAATTTTCTTTGAAAAATGGTCGGGGCGGTGAGATTCGAACTCACGACCTCTTGCACCCGAAGCAAGCGCGCTAGCCAGACTACGCTACGCCCCGACGTTTGAGTCGGAAATGATGCCACGCTAAAGCTGGAATGCAATCGGAATTTGCGGCTGGTTGGCGATGAAACTGTTGCCGTCTAATTTACAGGATCAGCAAAATTTGTCCGGCTGGCATCGCTGACACACCAGAGATTCAGTGGAAACAATGCCGTGTGAACTTTCATGTATCTCGCGCTGCCGTCGGAAAAAGCGTAATTTGAGCCGCCGGTGTCCGTGTCCGGCCCACGGCTGTCATGACGGCTTTCTTCCAAGACGCCGCTGAAATCGTTGCCGGTGCCTTCGTTCACATCCATGTAATAATCGCCGTCGTTGGAGTTTTTTTCTCCGAGAGTGACTGTGTCGCTGGTATGAACGATCGCATTTTCCTTCATGCTGTCGCCACCGTTCAAGCCCAGCGGATCCGAAGGAGTTGCGTTTGGATTTTGAAAATAATCGTTCCAACCATTGATCAAGTAACTGCGCGGCGCGTTGTCGGCCACGGTCGAATCGCCGCCGGTGGCGGGTGTGTTGGTGATTTCACTCGGGCAAAGCAACAGCTTCAGGTTTTTTCCGTAATTGTCATAAAACTTGTCCGGCCAGCGGCTGGTCGTGGTCAGGCCATCGTAGCGTGGCGGATAAGCACCCTGGCTGTCATCCACATACATGTGCGCAGCCAGGCTCAACTGCCCGAGATTATTGAGGCACGCAATGCGTTTGGCGGTTTCCTTCGCCCGGCCCAGCGCGGGCAGCAGCATCGCCGCGAGAATCGCGATGATGGCGATGACAACGAGCAGCTCGATCAAGGTGAAAGCCGCCCGCGCGCGAAGATCTTTTTCGCGTTTGTTGTCAGATTGGTTTTCAGCTATTTTCATAACCACCGCTTGTCTGGTTCCGTCTGGACTATCAGTTCGACGCGGCCCGGATGCGCGGCGTTACAAAATTCACATGAAACGAAACTGGCTCCTGGTCATTATGGCGGTGATTCTGGCCACCGTCTATGTGGTTTATTTCACCGACTGGTTCAGGCCAAAGACCATTCACATCACGAGCATCAACGCCCGTGTCATCCGGGCCATTCGCACCCGAAATTCCCCGGCCGATTCGCCGGTCATTCCGGTCATTTTTAAATTGGGCCGGCCGTGCAAGCTCAAGGAACTCAAGGTGGTCGCATTGGATGAATGGCAGACCAATAAAAACTGCCTGCCGCTCTGGCATTTGGTCGGCACCACCAACCCGGTGGCAATCGACCGGCCATTTTATTACGGCGACTACATCCGCGGCATGAAACCCGAAGTGCCGGGTTTGCGGGCGCAACCGCTCCAGCTTGGTGTCAATTATCGCATCTTCGTAACCGACGGCTCGGCCAAGGGCCAGCATGATTTCCGACCCGTCCCCAGACCCGACAATCCGGCCGGCCAATGATCCGTCATGGCATCGGGCACCAGCCAAGCGAACCGTGTTCGTTCGCATGTCAATTTTCGTCTCGCAAAATCACACGGGGGAAATATTTTTTAACCACTCGTATTGCAAAAATTTGTTTGAATTTCTCCTCCGCATTTTCTGGCCGCTCGTTCTTTCCATCTTTGAATTTTGCCGGCACATCGGCTGATACTTCGCCGCCCGCGATGCGTTCCAGCTTGGCCTTGTCGTCAGGGATGCTGCCACGCGTCCACTGGAAGCACAGAAGCCGGATAACAACAGTGTTGCGTTGCGAAAGGCGCTGGGGTGCGCATGGAATGATTTGATGGGGATGTAATAGTAGTTTTGGCAGCGGGTTCAGACTGAAAATACTTGTCCGCCCATCTGGGGTGATTACTGTCTGGCGGTATGCGCCATCGTATTTGCATCGTTCTACCACTGATATTGATTCTGGATCTGGCGGTCGCAGCGGCTGACGCTTTGCCATTGCCAGCCGTTCCCACGGCTCGGGAGCCTGTCACCAATGATTATCATGGAGTGGCGGTTGTGGACGATTACCAGTGGCTGGAAAACGGAACCAATCCTGCGGTGCGTGACTGGACCCGCCAGCAAAACGAGCGGACGCGTGCCTATTTCAGCCAGCTGGGGTTCCACGATGGTTTGGAGCAGGAGCTTTCAGAATTGGTCGCGGATGAATCAGCAAGCTACGGCTTGAGTGACTGCCGCGATGGCATCATCTTCGCCACGCGCTTCAAACCGCCGGCACAGCAACCGGTGCTGGTGCGGTTAAAATCGGTCTATCCGCCCGCACTGAGCAAGGTCGTGTTCGATCCCAATGCATGGAACACAAACGGCACGACGGCGATGGACTGGTCGGTGCCGTCCACGGATGGCCGGCTCATGGCCGTCTGCCTGTCCGAGAATGGCAGTGAAAACGGTGTCCTGCATTTCTTCGAGACGGACACGGGCCGCGCGCTGCCGGACATCATTCCCGGGGTCCAGTATCCGACGGGCGGCGGCAGCGCCGCGTGGAATGCCGACGGCACGGGCATCTTTTACACGCGTTATCCGCACGCGGACGAGCGGCCGGCAAGTGACCTGCATTTCTACCAGCAAATCTGGTTTCACAAACTCGGCACACCGGCCAGTGCCGACAACTATGAGCTGGGCCGCGATTTCCCGCGCATCGCGGAGATTGATCTCTCTGCCAGCGAGGACGGTAAACAGCTCCTGGTCACGGTCGCCAACGGCGATGGTGGCGACTACGCCCATTACTTGCGCGATGCACCCGGATCGTGGAAGCAAATCACACGCTTCGAGGACGGGGTCAAGGTGATCAAGTTCGGCAAGGATGCGGCGTTGTATCTGCTCTCCAGGCAAAATGCGCCGCGCGGGAAAATCCTGCGCCTGCCGCTGGCTGGCCTTGGCCTGACAAAGGCCACCGTGGTCGTGCCGGAAACGCAAGGCGTGATCAGCGAGTATGAATCGTCCGCCACCGGGCTTTATGTTGCGATGATGGAGGGCGGACCGTCGCGGCTATGGTTTTATCCGCAGGCCGGCGGTTCACCCGTCGAGGTTCCGGTCCTTCCGGTTTCATCGGTGGGCGGACTGCATTGCTGGCACGGCGACGAGCTGCTGTTTGCAAACACCAGCTTTCTCGTTCCGCCCGGCTGGTATGAATGGGAGCCGGGAATGAAACAGCCGCGCGCGACCGCGTTTCAGATGACTTCGCCGGCGAATTTCAACGACATCGAAGTGGTTCGTGAATTGGCAACGTCAAAGGACGGGACGACGATTCCGATCAGCATCCTGCGGAAAAAAGGCATCAAACTGGACGGGGAAAATCCGACGCTGCTCACGGGTTACGGCGGTTACGGCGTCAGCCTCACGCCCGGATTCAGTTCGACGCGACGCCTCTGGTTTGATGCGGGCGGAGTCTATGCGGTGGCCAATTTGCGCGGCGGCGGCGAGTTCGGCGAGTCCTGGCATCTGGCCGGCAACCTGACGCACAAGCAGAACGTCTTCGATGACCTGATTGCCTGCGCCGAACATCTCATCCAACGCAAATATACCCGACCGGACAAGCTGGCGGTGATGGGCAGCAGCAACGGCGGTCTGCTGATGGGCGCGTTCTTGACGCAGCGGCCGGAGCTGGTTCGGGCCGTGGTTTCGCGCGTGGGCATCTACGACATGCTGCGCGTGGGGCTGGATCCAAACGGCGCGTTCAACACCACCGAGTTTGGTTCAGTCAGGGACGTGGATCAATTCAAGGCGCTCTATGCCTATTCGCCGTATCAGCACGTCAAAGACGGCACGGCCTATCCCGCCGTGCTGTTTCCGTGTGGTGAAAATGACGGGCGGGTGAATCCGGCCCATTCGCGCAAAATGACCGCCCGGCTGCAGGCGGCAACAAGTTCCGGCCGGCCCATCTTGCTGCGCACCTCGGCCACCGCCGGCCACGGCATGGGTTCCTCCCTGAAGGACCGCGTGGCGGAACAGGCCGACATCTACGCTTTTCTTTTTGAGGAGCTTGGCGTGGACACCTCGCCTTGGACATTCAAATGATGAGGATGGGCGTCATTTCCGATGCGTAGCAAGCGAACGCGAAAAGATTCTGCCGGAGGCTTCTCGCCCACTACCGGTTGCCGGGCCGGCACACATTTTCAACACGCGGTGATGCTCGGCCCACAAGACAACTCAGTGGGCATCCATGTCGTCGGGGACAATTCCTGCCGGAAAAATGGCGGTTCGTCGGGTGTTCAACCGCCCCTCCCCAATGCCATTAACATTCACCTGTTTTGTGATCCTACGCCAAAGTGATTGCGCAGATTTGAATTTCCGCTATAAACCCGCGCCATGTTGAAACATCTTTTCCAGCCCCTGCTCGACTGGTATCAGAACGCGCTCGAAACGGGCGGCTACTGGGTCGTCGGCCTGCTGATGACGATGGAAAGCTCCGTGCTGCCGCTGCCGAGCGAAAGCATCATCCCGCTCGCGGCCAGCTGGTCTCACGCCGGGAAAATCCACATTGGTCTGCCGGGCATCGTTCTCGCCGGCGCGCTCGGCTCGTGGCTGGGTGCGACGGTTGTCTATTGGCTGGCGCGGCTGGCTGGCCGGCCGCTGCTGCTGCGCTACGGAAGATTCATTTTAATCACACCGGAAAAAATCCAGAAAAGCGAGAACTGGATGTCGCATTACGGCGCGGCGGGCGTGTTTGTGGCGCGGCTGCTGCCGGGCGCGCGGCAGCTCGTCGGCATTCCCGCCGGCATCGCGCGGATGAATTACCTGACCTTTTCCGGCTTCACGCTGCTCGGCGCGGCGATCTGGTGCTCGGTGCTGTGCTGGCTGGGCGTAAAAATCGGCGCGGACATCACCAAGGGCGAAATGCACAAGGTCATTTTCTCCATCGGCGGCACGGCGCTGGTGCTGGGCGGCCTTTATTATTTCTTCGTCCACCGGCACATGAAGCAGAAGCCGGAAGTCAGAAGTCAGAAGTCAGAATAAAAATCCCGCCCGCGAATTTATTTGGGAACCTGTGTTTCATCTGTGGTCATCTGTGGCTGAATAAATTTTCTTTGCGCCTTTGCGCCTTTGCGTGGAAATTCTCCGCGTGCCTGTCGCCGAAGCCATCCGTAAAAAACTGGGAACCGTCCCGCACAAGCCGGGCGTGTATCTGCACAAGGACCGCTTCGGCACGGTCATCTACGTCGGCAAGGCGCTCGATTTGCGGAAACGCGTCAGCCAGTATTTTCAATCCAGCCGGCGTCTGGGCTGGGATTTGAAGTTCAATGCGCTCGTCGAGGCGATTTGCGATTTTGATGTCCACATCGTCAAAAGCGAGCCTGAAGCGCTCCTGCTCGAAAGCAAGCTCATCAAGGATTTCAAGCCGCGGTTCAATATCAGCCTGCGCGATGACAAACGCTACCTGATGCTCAAGGTGAACCTGAACGACTCGATTCCGAACTTCGCTTTCACGCGGCTGAAAAAGGACGACGGCGCGCGCTACTTTGGGCCGTTCGTGAATTCCATGGCGCTGCGCAACACCGTCGCGCTGGCGCGAAAGATGTTCAATTTGCGCGGTTGCCGCGTGTTTACGCCGGGCGAGGCGGACTACAAGCATTGCCTCTACGCGCATTTGAAATACTGCACCGCGCCGTGTGTCGGCAACGTCACGCGCGAACAATACCTGGAACAGGTCAGGGCCGCTTGCAATTTCCTCGAAGGCCAGTGCCGCGAGATGCAGCCGCAGCTCGAAGCCGAGATGAAAAAAGCCGCCGCCGCCCACGACTTCGAGAAAGCGGCCGACCTGCGCGACCTCATCCGCGACCTCAATGATACTTGGAAGAAAACGGAAAAATTCGCGCGCGTGCCTTACAACTTGCCGCTGTCAATCAACCCCGACAGCGATCTGGTCGAGCTGGCAAAGATTTTGAATCTGCCCGCGCCGCCGCTGCGGATTGAAGGTTTTGATATTTCCAACATCAGCGGCACGTTTGCCGTGGCCTCGCTGGTGAGCTTCAAGAATGGCCGGCCCGACCGCGCAAATTATCGCCGATTCAAAATTAAGACCGTCACCGGCCAGGACGATTTTGCGAGCATAGCGGAAGTGGTGCGGCGGCGCTACACGCGGTTGCTGGCTGAAAGCGTGGTGCCAACCCAGAGAACGAAAAACGACGATGACGGCCACGCTATCCCGCAGGAATTGCAAAAACTCGTGGACGAAACCAGCCGTAAAGCCCGGCACGGAATTCCGGTGCGCGCCGCCCGGTATTCATCGGCCAATGCTAATTTTCCCGACTTGATCCTGATTGACGGTGGCAAAGGTCAGCTGGGCATGGCGTGTGCGGAATTGAAAAAACTCGGACTCGAAAAAATTCCCATCATCGGCCTGGCGAAGGAATTTGAGGAAATTTATCTGCCGGAGAAAAGTCTGCCGCTGCGGCTCGGCTTGGATCATCCGGCGGTGAAATTGTTGCAGCGCCTGCGTGACGAATGCCATCGCGTGGCGAACAGCTACAACGCGCAGCTCCGCATCAAAAAAATTTCCGAGAGCGTGCTGGACGAATTCCCCGGCATCGGCGAACAGCGCAAAAAGGCGCTGCTGAAAAAGTTCGGCTCGGTGCAGCGTTTAAAAATGGCCACGCTGGAGCAGCTCGCGGAAGTCTCCGGTTTCGGCGGCAAAGCGGCGGCGGAGCTGAAGGCGTTTCTGGCGGCGCGAAAAGAAGTTCGTGCCAAGCCGTAAGATTCGTGGCTTAATTTTCCCATGAACATTCAAGTGGCGGTGCTGTGCGACGCGGCGACGGACGACAACGGCAAGCTGAACCTCCTCGGCGCGTTCGACACGATTTACGCGCCGCAGATGCCGGCGGTGCATCCACAATGCGCCGTGGCGCTGCGCGCCACCTTCATGCCCGGCGACGAGGGCACGCGCAAGCTTTCGCTCAATTTTATCAATGCCGACGGGCGTTCCATCATGCAGGCCATCGAGCTGCCCGTGCCGGTGACGCTGCCGGACGACGCGCATTTTCTCACGCGCAATTTCATCGTGAACATTCAGCAGTTGAAATTCGCCGAGCCGGGCCTGTATTCCGTGGATGTGCGGATGGACGATCAATCGCAGGCCAGCATCCCGTTGCTGGTGAAACTCGTCGAGCGACCGGTGGCGTGAATCGCGTCATGGCGCGGTGAAGCGCACGGTGTAGAAAACAATTTTCCCCTCGGCGTCGCGCCAAGCCTCAATTTTGCTTCCGGGTTTCTGGCTGGCAAATTTTAGAAACGTCGCGCCGAACGGCGACAGGCTGTATTCCGGCGGATGGACGAGATAAACGTAATTCGTGTTTTCCGGCAGCCGCGCCGGATCGGTTCCGGTAAGATGCCAGAATGGTTCCACGAGCGTCGGCTTGTCGGTGAGGAACAGCAGCGACTCGTGAAATCCCCAGTCCAGGCTGACGAGCGTGAGGTCGGAGCGGTCTTTCACCGTCGCGCCGAATTTGTCCAGCGCATCGCTCCACCAGCCGCGCCCGTGGGTTTTGACAATCAGTTGTTCCGTTTTGGCGATGGTCAGGACTTGCATGGTCAGCAGGGTGGCGAAAACAAAAATGATTGCGCCGCGCGCAAAACTCTTTCTGTTTCCGACCTGGGAAAATTTCCGCCACAGACCCACGCCGGCGACCACGATGATCAAATGCGCGAACGGCATCACCAAAATGGCATGATAAATCCGGATGGCGCGCGGCAGCAAAAAAACTCCCAGCGTCATCAACCCGGCGGCAGCCAGCAGTAAAAAAATCCGCACCGCGCGACCTGCGTCATTTGCACGGCAGCGGAACACCTGCACCAACAGCACGACGAAACCCGCGATGAAAGCGACGCCCAACGGCGTCCAAACTGGCGGCGCGACCTGCGCCATTTTGTCGAAGAGGCCGCCGACATCCATCAGCCGGTAAAAATAAGTTCCGTCATACATCGCCGTCAGGGCCTGGAGTTTTTCGGAAAACTCACCGGGGTTCACCGGCGCGTTGTTGGCGAGCGCGAACTTGAACACGCGCGGAAACATCAGCGTCATCGGGCCGCAGCCGACGAGGAAGCCGAGCGCGGCCACGGCCGCCAGCCGGGGACACGTGCGGATGAAATTTAAAGCCGGCTTCGCATACGCGCACGCGGCCGCGAGGGTTGCGCCAAACAGCACGACGCCGAAATCCACCTTGTTAAAAAAGCCGAGGCCGAACGCCGCGCCGGCGAGAAAGGCGTAGCGGACTTTTTGATTTCGCCACGCCAGCAGCACGAAGAAAAATCCCGCGCAGCGGCACACGAAGCTGGGCACAAACGAACCCCAGTCCAGCAGGCCGAGGAAGAAAAACGACGGATCCAGTGCCAGCAGCAGTCCGCCGGCCACCGCCTCCGCCAGACCGTACCATTTCCACACCCAGAGCATAAAAAATAGCAATCCGACCAGCGACCACGACAGGTTGGACATCCGCGCGATGAACACGCTCGGCTCAAAAAATGTAAACAGCGGGATCAACTGCCAGCTTTTCACCGCGCCGAGATATGGCTGAATCCAGACCGGAAACGGACGGTTGAAAATTTCGGTCGTGCCGTTGCCTGGCATGTGGTGGCCATGCACTGCGCCGGTCGTGAAATCCTTGGCCATGCCCGCGAAAATCGCCTCGTCGTAATTATATCCCAGCGACGTCGCGGCCACGCCGCCCAGCCACAGAAGCGCCACGGCCAGCGCGAGCCAGACGCCGATGAGGATGGACAATTCCCGCGTTTGGGAGGCGGAAGCTGCGGGTTGGTTGGAGATGGTCGCCACGATTTTGCGGTCGGGCGAAGTTGCCAAGCGAAAGGAAAACTGTCGAGGTGAAATTAAAAAATGGCTGGCGGCTGGCGCGCCGGGTCTTTATTTTTTCCGGCATGAATGAAACCATTTTGCAGCTCGACCTGCCTGGCATCAACAAAGTTCGGTCCGGCAAAGTCCGCGAAGTCTTCGACCTCGGCGACCGCTTCCTGCTCGTCGCCAGCGACCGCATCTCCGCGTTCGACGTCATCATGCCTAACGGCATTCCGCGCAAAGGCGACGTGCTCACGCAAATCTCGCATTTCTGGTTCGAGAAATTTACTTCGCTCGTGCCAAACCATCTGCTCGCTGGCGCAAACGATCCGTTGCCGAAAAACTTGCAGCCATTCGCCGCGCAACTGGCGCGCCGCTCGATGGTTGTGAAAAAGGCCAAGCCGCTCGCTATCGAGTGCATTGTGCGTGGCTACCTTTCCGGCAGCGGCTGGAAGGAATACAAGAAATCGCAGACCGTCTGTGGCATCAAGCTGCCCGCCGGCCTGACCGAATCCGCCGAGCTGCCGGAACCCATTTTCACGCCGTCCACCAAGGCGGAGGAAGGCCACGATGAAAACATCAACTTTGAACAAGCCTGCAAGATTGTCGGCACGGAGCTCGCCACGCAGGCGCGCGACTTGAGCCTGAAGATTTACAAGGCCGGCCGCGATTACGCCCGCCAGCGCGGCATCATCATCGCCGACACGAAATTCGAGTTCGGCTTGTTCGAAGGCAAACTGATTTTAATTGATGAAGTGCTGACGCCCGATTCCTCGCGCTTCTGGCCCGCCGACCAATACGCGCCGGGCAAAGGCCAGCCGAGCTTCGACAAGCAATTCGTCCGCGACTATCTCGAAACACTGACGTGGGACAAAACCCCGCCCGGCCCGCAACTGCCGGCCGATGTCGTCGCCAAGACGAGCGCGAAATATTTGGAGGCGTATGAAAAGCTGACGGGGAAGAGACTCTAAAAATGTTCGGCGCGCATGGTGTTGTGCTAGACTGCCTCCATGCAGGCGGAAAAATTGATTTCAGCGCATCGCGGCGCGGCGAACAATCCGGCGAACCGATTTGAGAAAATGCATCTCGACCCGGACGCGGACTGGAATCCGGACGACGATGACGCGGCTGGTGGCCGTCCGCCCGGACCGCGCACGCAGTTTTTCCAGGACCGCAGCCAGACCATCATCGCGCACAACGACAGCCCGGACGTCGGTTTTCAGGCGAGCCTGAATCCGTATCGCGGCTGCGAGCATGGCTGCATTTATTGCTACGCGCGGCCCACGCACGAGTTCCTCGGTTTTTCCGCCGGGCTGGATTTTGAGAGCAAAATCATGGTCAAGGCCGACGCGCCGGAATTGCTGCGCAAAGAGTTGTCCTCGCCGAAATGGTCGCCGCAGGTCATTTTCCTGAGCGGCGTCACGGATTGTTATCAGCCGGTGGAACGGAAATTAAAACTGACGCGCCGCTGTCTCGAAGTACTGGCGGAATTTCGCAATCCGGTTTTCATCGTCACCAAAAACCGGCTCGTGACGCGCGACATTGATCTGCTTTCCGAACTGGCGCGGCATCACGCGGTGGCGGTGTGGCTGTCCATCACCACGCTGGATTCCGAGCTGCGCCAAATCATGGAACCGCGCTCCTCGCCGCCGGCCGCGCGGCTGGCGGCGTTGCGCGAGCTGGCGGCGGCGGGCATTCCCGTGGGCGTAAACGTCGCGCCGATCATTCCCGGCCTGACCGATCACGAGCTGCCGGCGATTCTCAAAGCCGCCGCCGTGGCCGGTGCGACCGCGGCCGGTTACACGCTGGTCCGGCTGCCGCATGGCGTCGCGCCGCTGTTTGAAAAGTGGCTGGCGACGCATTTCCCGGAGCGGAAGGAAAAGATTTTGAACCGCCTGCGCGCGCTGCGCGGTGGAAAATTGTATGACGCGCAATGGGGCAAACGCTTCAGTGGCGAAGGGATTTTCGCGGAGCAGATCGCGCAGATGTTTGAGGTGGCGCGGCGCAAGGCGGGCATTCCGAACGATGACGCCGCACTTTCGACGGCGTCGTTTCGTCGTGCGGCGGGGGCGCAACTTTCGTTATTCTCTTGAGCGTGCAATCGCTCGTCGAAGATTTTCTGCAATACCTGCGCCACGAGCGCGGGCAGTCCGACAACACGGCGAAAACCTACGCCGGCCTGCTCGGCAAATTCACCGCGTGGGCGGCCACGCAAAATCTCGCGGACTGGCGCGAGGTCGAGCTGAAGCATCTCATGGCGTTCCTGCAATACGAGCGGGCGCGTCCGCTCGCCGACGAGCCGAAGGAATCCACCAAACGCTTGAGCGGCGAAAGTGTTTATCTGGAAATCGCGGCGCTCCGGGCGTTTTACAAGTTCGCCGAGAACGAAAAATTGTTGCCGGCGAATCCGGCGGAAAATCTTTCGCTGCCGCGCCGGTGGAAGCGCTTGCCGAAAGCGCTGTCGAACGACGAAATTAAAAAACTGCTCGCCCCGGAAAATCCCGAAACGCCGGAAAGTTTGTGCGATCAGGCGATTTTAGAATTGGCTTACGCCTCCGGCCTGCGGCTGTCAGAACTAAAAAACCTGCGGCTGGAACAACTGCACCTCGACGCCGGCTTCGCCAACGTCATCGGCAAGGGCAACAAGGAGCGCGTCGTGCCGGTGGGGCGGACGGCGATTGAATCGTTAAATCGTTACATCGAGGTTGGCCGGCCCAAGCTCGTCACACCGAAATCGCCTGCGAATGTTTTTCTGACGCAGCGCGGCACGTCGTTCGCCGCGGTGACGCTGTGGCTGCACATCAAGAATCGCGTGCGACGCGCCGGCGTGGAGCGGAACATGACGCCGCACATGCTGCGGCACAGCTTCGCGACGCACCTGCTGGAGCACGGCGCGGACTTGCGCGTGATCCAGGAACTGCTCGGCCACGCGAACATCAGCACGACGGAAATTTACACGCACGTCACGGGCAACCGGCTGCGGGAGATTCATCGGAAGTTCCATCCGCGAGCGTAGCGGCGACGAGGCGTCGCCGCCACCTTCACTCAAAATCAAAAACGACGACTTTTTTCACGAACGGCTTCACGCATTGCGCGATGAACTCCAGATGCTGGGGATGCACCTGATAATCGTCCTGCGCCTGCTTGCTGGTGAAAACGGTGTTGAGCGCGACTTGATAGCTCTGATCCACCACCGGGCGTGTGCTGCCAACCATTTTGCCGATGTGAAAATGCGTCAGGCCGGGGATTTGCTTGAGAAATTTGTGTCCACCGGCGATGACGGCGTCCACCGCCTCGGGCTTGGCCGGGTCGGTCCAGAAAATGACAACGTGTGAAAACATGATGCTTCATTGAACAACAAAGGCGCCGGGACGCGAAGGCAAATTTTCAAACTTTCTATCGGCGGTTCATTCCGGCTAAACTCAACCATTACTATGAGCAAAACCGCACTCCTGTTTGCCGGTCAAGGCGCACAAGTCGTCGGCATGGGCAAGGATCTCGCTGAAAAATTTCCATCCGCCAAGGCGTGGTTCGACCGCGCCAACGCCGCGCTGGGCTATGATCTGGCCGGCATTTGTTTCAACGGGCCGGAAACGGACTTGACCAAAACGGAGAACGCACAGCCGGGAATTTTCCTCGTGAGCTGGGTGGCGTTTCAACTGCTCAAGGAACACGCGCCGAACCTCAAATTTGACGCTGCCGCCGGTCTGTCGCTCGGCGAGTTCACGGCATTGACGGCGGCTGGCGCGATGGGTTTTGAGGACGGCCTGCGCGTGGTGCGGCAGCGCGGGAAATTCATGCAGGAAGCCTGCGACGTGACCAAAGGTGGCATGGCGGCGATCATCGGCCTTGACGAGGCGCCGACGCGCGAAGTTTGCGCGGAAGCCGGAGTCGTGCTGGCAAATCTGAATTGTCCCGGCCAGTTGGTGATCTCAGGCGAAGCGGAAAAAATCGCGAAGGCGTGCGAGCTCGTCAGGGTTAAAGGCGCGAAACGCGCGCTGCCGCTGGCGGTGGCGGGCGCGTATCACTCGCCGCTGATGGCCGGCGCGCAGCCCAAGCTGGCGGCGGAACTGGCAAAGATAAATTTGGTTTTGCCCAGCGTGCCGGTGATTTCAAACGTGACAGCGCAGCCGCACAATTCCCCGGCGGAAATTTCCGCGCGGCTCGTCGAGCAGGTCACGTCGTCGGTGCTTTGGGAAAACTCCATGCGATATTTGCTGTCACAAGGTTTCACGCGGTTCATCGAGCTTGGGCCGGGCACGGCGTTGAGCGGCTTCATGAAACGCATTGATAAGACCGCGCAGATGCTGAATGTCGCGGATGTGGCGAGCTTGGAAGCCACCGTAAAAGCGCTTTCAATTTAGCCACAGATGATCACAGATGAAACACAGATGAAACACAGATGGGAAAATAACGCTTTGCGCTTTGAATCGGGCTTCAATCCGTGTTTCATCTGTGGCTGAATAATAATTTATGAGCCAGCTTGCCAATCAAATTGCCGTCGTCACCGGTGCGGGCCGCGGCATCGGCCGCGCCATCGCGTTGAAATTCGCCAATGAAGGCGCGGATGTCGTCGTGGTCTCGCGCACGCAGGAAAATTCCGAGAAGGTCGCCAATGAAATCGGCGCGCTCGGCCGCAAGGCGTGGGCGTTTGCCGTGGACGTGGCGGATTCCGCCGCCGTGAGCGCCGCCGCCGAAAAAATTCTGGCCGATTGCGGCAAGGTGGACATTCTTGTGAACAACGCCGGCGTGACACGCGACGGCTTGGTGATGCGCATGAGCGACGCGGACTGGGATGCAGTGCTCAACACGAATCTGAAAGGCGCATTTTTCGTCACGAAGGCCTTCAGCCGGGCGATGATCAAGGCGCGCGCCGGGCGCATCATCAATATTTCCTCGGTCATCGGCCTCATCGGCAACGCGGGCCAGAGCAATTACGCGGCGAGCAAGGCGGGGCTGATCGGCTTTACGCAGTCGTGCGCGCGGGAGTTCGCGGGCCGCGGCATCACGGTCAACGCTATTGCGCCGGGTTTCATCGAGACGGACATGACGGCGGATTTGAACGAGGCGCTGAAGACGGAGATTTTGAAAAAAATTCCGCTCGGCTGCCTCGGCCAGTCGGACGACATCGCGGCGGCGGCTTTATATCTCGCCGCCGCGTCGGGCCGTTACGTCACGGGGCAGGTCTTGACGGTGGACGGCGGCATGGTGATGTAAAAGCCGGTGAATTGTTAATGAGTTGAGACATTTCGCTGGGGTTCGGTCGCCAGCAGGGCAGTGGAAATTAGTTTTTTCACAAAATAAAATTAGATTCGGACTTGACGGCTGCGGCAATTCTCGGCTAGGTAAAGAGCCTATTATGTCAGACAAACCTATCGAACAGCGTGTAAAAGACATCATCGTCGAACAACTCGGCGTCAAACCCGAACAAGTCGTTCCGGCGGCCAAGTTTATCGAGGACCTCGGCGCGGATTCGCTCGACACCGTCGAGCTGGTCATGGCGCTGGAGGAGGAGTTCGGCATCGAAGTGCCGGATGAACAAGCCGAGAAGCTCCAGAGCGTGGGCGACGTCATCAAATACGTCGAGGACGCGCAAAAGTAAGCGAGTTTGAACCACCGGGGCAGTTTTGGTTGGATCCAGCCCGAACTGCCCCGTTTGATTTTTCATGGCAAACAACTATTCCGACCGTCGCGTGGTCGTCACCGGCATGGGCGTGGTCACCCCGCTGGGCAACGACCTCAATTCCTTCTGGCAAAACCTGGTCACCGGCCAGTGCGGGATTGATAAAATCACGGCGTTCGACACGTCGGCGTTTGACACGAAAATTGCCGGCGAGGTGAAAAACTTCGATCCCACGCCCGCGTTTCCGTCGCCCAAGGAAATCCGCCGCACCGACCGCTACTCGCAGTTTGCTATCTACGCCGCGTGGAGCGCGCTAAATGATTCCGGCCTCGAACTGGCCAGGGAAAATTGCGATGAAATCGGCGCGATGGTCGGCTCCGGCATCGGTGGTTTGGCCACCACGACCGACCAGCACAACATCCTGCTCCAGCGTGGACCGGGCCGCATGTCGCCGTTCACCATCCCGATGCTCATCGGCAACATGGCTTCCGGCCTCATTTCGATGTATTTCAATTTGCGCGGGCCGAACTTCGCCACCTGCTCCGCCTGCGCGACGGCCAACCACGCCATCGGCGAGGCCTGGCGCACCATCAAGGCCGGTGATGCAACCGTGATGTTCGCCGGCGGTTCGGAAGCCGCGGTCATTCCCATCGGCATCGGCGGATTTTGCGCCATGCGCGCCATGAGCACGCGCAACGACGATCCAAAAACCTCCTCGCGGCCCTTTGACAAGGACCGTGACGGCTTTGTCATGGGCGAAGGCGCGGGCGTCATTGTGCTCGAGGAACTGGAGCACGCCAAAAAGCGCGGCGCGCAGATTTACTGCGAGATCGCCGGCTACGGCAACACCGCCGACGCGCATCATCTCACCGCCCCGTCACCCGGCGGCGAAGGCGCGGCCCGCTGCATGAAAATGGCGCTCCGCACCGGCGGCCTGAACCTCGCCGACGTGAATTACATCAACGCCCACGGCACCTCCACGCCGCAGGGCGACGTCTGCGAGACGCAGGCCATCAAGTCCGTTTTCGGCGACCACGCGCGCCAGCTCGTCGTCAGCTCCACCAAGGGCGCGACCGGCCACATGCTTGGCGCGGCCGGCGCGGTGGAAATGGCCGCCTGCGCGCTCGCCATCAAAAACGGCGTTGTTCCCCCGACCATCAATTATCAGACGCCCGATCCCGAGTGCGATCTGGATTACGTCCCGAACACCGCGCGCGAAATGCCGGTGAACGTGATCGTCAACAACTCCTTCGGCTTCGGCGGCCACAACTCGACCATCGCGGCGAAAAAGTTCGTCGGCTAGTTTGCGCCTTAAGCGATCCGTTCCCAGAGCTTGATTTCGGGAAAGCCCGAGCAGAGTTCATCCACGCGCGGCCGGAGCGCCTTGATATGCGCCGACTGCAGGTGGGCATCCAGGTGGGCCTGGCTCGTCCAGTTTTCGTGGAACAAAAACTTCGCCGGATTATCTGATGCCGCGTGCAGATCGTAATTTAAACAGCCCGCTTCCTTCCGCGTCGGCGCGACGAGATCGGTCAGAATCTCTTTCAACTCAGTTTCCTTGCCCGGCCGGGCTTGAAACGTGGCTACGACGGTGATTGCTTTCGCACTCATAAGTAAAATCCGTGGTTAACTATGTCCATCCGTGGTTAATAAATTGATTCCAAAATCTTCTCCGCCGCCGCGCGCGGATTTTCCGCCGCGTAAATCGGCCGGCCAACCACCAGCCAGCTCGCACCGGCCTGAATCGCCTCGCGCGGCGTGAGCGTGCGCTTCTGGTCGTCGGCCTTCTCCGCGCCGGTGCGGATGCCGGGCGTCACCAGTTGAATCTCCGCCGGAAGAATCAGCCGCAGGTCGGCAATCTCCAGCGGCGAGCAAACGAGTCCGCGCAATCCTGACTTCACCGCGAGTTGCGCAAGCCGTTCGACCTGATGGCCGACGTTGGGTTCGCAGCCGATTTCCGCGAGCGTTTCGTTGTTGGAACTCGTCAGCACGGTCACGCCAAGCACAAGCGGCGCGGGTTGGCCGAGCGTTTTGGCCGTATCCTGCGCGGATTTTTCCGCCGCGCGCACCATCTCGCCGCCGCCGCTGGCATGGATGGTCAGCATCTGCACATCGAGCCGCACGGCGGCGGCGACAGCCTTGGCGACAGTGTTCGGGATGTCGTGAAATTTCAGGTCGAGGAACACGCTCGCGCCGGTCGCACGGACGCGGCGGACGATGTCCGGCCCGGCGGCCACGAACAGCTCCTTGCCGACCTTGAACGCGCCCACGGCGGGCGCGATCTGTTCCGCGAGTTTCAAGGCCTGTTCCGCCGAAGGCACGTCCAGCGCGGCGATGATGGGATTGCGCATGGACATGAATATCCAAATACCGGCAGTCGAACTAAAGCAGAAAAATCCGATAAATTCTTGACGGAATATTATTTCAATGAGGCAATGGGATGATGCGAATGGCAAAATTCAAATCGATGGCCAGGGTTGGAATTTTTTCGCTGGCCATCCTTCCGGTGGTCGTCCGGAGCGCGACCATCCGGGATGACGTGCCCGACAGCGATTATGTGGCATTGGGCAATGACCCGGCCTTTGCGGCAGTGGGAATTTTTAGTGCCAACCTGACCGGCTGCGGCACTTTGATTGCGCCGGACTGGGTTTTAACGGCGGCGCATTTAATTCTTGGCGCGCAGTCTGGAACTTTTACGTTGGGGGGAACGGCCTATTCCGCGACGCAGATCATCACCGATCCCAGCTGGAACGGCAATCCATCGGCTGGAAATGACTTTGCTTTGGTGCATTTGAGTTCGTCGCTGACGGCGATTCCGCCGGCATTTTACACCAGATCAACCATGCTGGGCCAGACCGACACCTTTGTCGGCTACGGTTTTACCGGCACCGGCTTGACGGGTTGGAAAACTCTCGACGGCCAAAAGCGCGGTTTCCAAGCTGTTGTTAATGTCAACAACCCTAACTTTGGCAACACCGCCCTCCTATTTGGTGCGACGTTTGAAAGCCCCGCCAACAATGCGCTCCCGCTGGAAGGCTGCGTGGCGCCGGGCGACAGCGGCGGCGGGGTTTTCGTGAACGACGGCTCGCAGTATTATCTGGCCGGCGTGATCTCATTGGTCGCCTCCACAACCGGCAACCCCAATTCCAGCTACGGCAACATCAGCGGCTTCGATTCCATTTTACCGGCGCTGCCCTGGATCAACAGCACGATCGGTGTTCCCGAGCCGTCCAGCTATGCGCTGTTGCTGACGTCGGGCATCGCGGTGCTTTGTTTCAAACGCCTGAACAAGTGACCTTCGCGTCACCGCGTTTTCCGAAATCCTGCCATCGTTCTTGGATGCGCATTTTTGACTTCGCACTCTGATTACTTTAGCCTGCCCTGCATGAAAGTCATCCGCCACACCGACAAAGATTTTTCCGCCACGATCCGCGCAGCCACGTCTGAATGCAGCCTGTTTGACGTCGAGATCGAGAAACGCACACGCAAAATTCTTGATGCGATCTACACCTGCGGCGATGACGGACTGCTGGAATGCACCGAACTGTTCGATGGTGCCAAGCTCACCGCCGACCAGCTCGCCGTGACGCAGGCGGAACTCATGGCCGCGTCGCTCAAGGCGGATGAATTCCTGCGCGCGGCGGTGGCGGAAGCGGAGGCGAACATCGCCGGCTTCGCCAAAAAATCGAAACGCAAGGCCTGGTCCGGCAAAAATTCTCACGGTGCAAGCGTCGGCGAAAAGTTTGATCCGTTCACGCGCGTCGGCGTTTACATTCCCGGCGGCACCGCCCCGCTCGTCTCCACGGCGCTTATGACCATCACGCTCGCCAAAGTCGCGGGCTGCAAGGAAATTGTCGTTACCACACCCTGCGGCAAGGACGGCTCGATCAATCCCGCGATTTTGTTCGCCGCGCGCGCGGCGGGCGCGACGGAGATTTACCGTGTCGGCGGCGCGCAGGCGATTGCGGCCATGGCCTACGGCACCAGGACGATCCGCCGCGTGCAGAAAATTTTCGGCCCCGGCAATGCCTACGTCAGCATGGCCAAGCGGCTGTTGTTCGGGCGCGTGGCGATTGACCTGCTCGCCGGGCCGAGCGATTTGCTCGTGCTAGCCGATGACACGGCGAATCCGCAGTTCGCCGCCGCCGACATGCTCGCGCAGGCCGAGCACGGCTCCGGCCATGAGCGCGTCTGGCTGGTGACGACCTCCGCGAAAATTCTGCGTGCGGTGGAAAAAGAAATTTCCAAACAGCTGCCCAAACTGCCGCGCCACGAATTCATCCAGCGCGTGCTCGACCACAACACCTGGCTCATCCAGGTGGCGACCGTGGCCGACGCCGTGGCGCTGGCGAACCAGTTCGCGCCTGAGCATTGCGAGGTCATCACGCGCGACGCACGGCGCGTGAGCGGCGGCATCGTGACGGCGGGCGCGATTTTCCTCGACAACTGGTCGCCGACGGTGCTGGGCGATTACGTCGCCGGGCCGAGCCACGTGCTGCCGACCGACGGCGCAGGCGCGTCGTTCGCTGGGCTGACAGTGGATCAATTCCAGCGCCGCACGAGCGTGGTGGAATACGATCGTGCATCGCTGAAGAAGGCGCTGAAGTCGGTGAAAAAATTTGCGGAACTCGAAGGCCTCGGCGCGCATGGGAAATCGGCGGAAGTGCGGGTGAAATAAATTTTACACTCACACCGCCGTCTTCACCCGCAGCGCGTCGGTCAGACCGGACATCCGCTGCAACTGCGTCGCCACCGTGGCGCGCAGGATGGTTTCAGGAGCGAGGATGCGCACGGACTGGCGGGCGCGCGTCAGGCCGGTGTAAAACAACTGGCGCGTAAGCACCGGACTCGTCTGCTCCGGCAGCACCAGCAGGACGTGATCGAACTCCGAGCCCTGGCTTTTGTGAATGGTCAGGGCGAAAGCGGTTTCATCTTCCGGTAGCCGCTCGCGCGCGACGGCGCGGATGCCGCCGGCCTCGTCGGGAAAATAAACCAGCGAAGATAAACCTTCCGCCGGCCAGACCACGCCGGTGTCGCCGTTGAACAATTTCAGCGCGTAATTATTTGCCGTCACCATCAACGGCCGGCCCGCGTAGCTGCCGGACTTGACACGGTCGGGCGCGATGAGTCCGGCCTCCGCAAGGATTTCCCCGGCGATCCGGTTGACGGCCTCGGTGCCAAACGGCCCTTCGCGCACGGCGCAGAGGATGCGGAATTTTCCGAGCGCGGCGAGCGCGGCGGCGGGCGTGGCGGCTTTCAACACGTCGCCGTAATGCGAAACCACGGCGTCACGCAGCGCGGCCTTGAACAATCTTGCGGACGGCAACGGCTGCCACGCCAGCGCGGCGGCTGGTTGCCGGAGCAATTTCATCGCCGCGTCCGCATCGCCGGCATTCACGGCCTGGCTGAGGTTGTTTAGCGCGGCCATTTCGCCGGAACGAAAATTTGTGCGCAGTTGAATCACCGTATTCTCCAGTTCGCCCCCGGCAGAAAAACTTTTTGCGGCCACGGTTTCGCCGCTGCATCGCTGGTAGTCGTTCTGAAAATTTTCGCTGAAGCCGTTGATGGCCGCCGCGCGGCAAAGGTCGCCCAGCACATTGCCGGCGTCCACCGGCGGCAATTGATCCTGGTCGCCGACCAGCACCAGCCGCGCATCCGGCTTGAGCGCCGCGAGCAGCTTCGCCATCAGCGCTAGGCTGACCATGCTGGCTTCGTCCACCACCAGCACGTCCACAGGCAGCGGATTGCCGGCGTCATGGCGGAAGTTCGTCGAACGCGGAATCGTGCCGAGCAGCCGGTGAATCGTGGTCGTCAGATCTTTTGCTTGGAGCCGCGCCTTGACCTTCGCCGCGCACGTAAGACCGGTAAGCGAATGTGACAACGCTTCCTGCAACCGCGCCGCCGCCTTGCCCGTAGGCGCGGCGAGCTTGATCCGCAAGTTTTCTCCGCCCGGTTGTTCCAGCAGCAACGCCAGCAGCCGCGCCACGGTCCACGTCTTGCCGGTGCCGGGGCCGCCGGTGATGACAGAAAATCTCTGTCGCAATGCCGCGAACGCCGCGACCTTCTGCCAGTTGATATTTTTCATCGTGTCGGGGAAAAATTTACTTAAGCCAGTCGCGACCGTTTCGGCAATGAGTGCGAACGCCGGCTGCTGAATGCGCTTGAGAATTTCTTTGACGACCGACTGCTCATATTTCCAGTAGCGATGAAGGTAGAGCCGGCCCGCGTCGTCCAGAATCAGTGGCTTGTCCTCATGCGGCTGGCCGACAACCGGCGTGGCGCGCAGGAGTTTTTTCCATTCGTCGCCCGGCGGACAGTTGATTGGAGAAATTTTCCCAGCTGGCAGTTCGGGAAAAGATTTGCCGGCGAATTCATTGAGGCCAAGGCAGGAATGGCCTTCGGCCAGCCCCCGACTGACGAGCGCCGCCGCCAAAACCAATTCGGGGCAGTCGCCGCCAGCGAACTGCTGCATCAGTCCGGCAAAGTGGCGATCCAGCGGATGGAACGCCTCGCTTTCCAAAATCATCGTAAGCGACAAATTCCGGCTCATGATTTCACCTCCGAAAAAGTTCCCAGCAGCGCTGAGAGCCGCGCGATTTCCCCCCCCGGCGGACGGTCGCGGAAAATGCCGAGTTCCGGTTGTTCCGGCGTGACGCCGCGCAGAAAAATGTAGCGCACGCCGCCAAAATGCTTTTCGTAATCGTAACCGGCTAGCCGCGCCCGCAGATATTTGTCCAAGGCGACGATGTAGAGATGATATTGGAGATCGTAACCGCGCTCCTCGATTTCGCGCTGCAGCGCCGCCGGGCCATAATCCTCGACTCGATGGCCGAGCGAATTTGATTTCCAGTCCACGATGTAAAAACGTCCGTCAAATTCAAAAATGAGGTCAATGAATCCCTTTAAAAAACCCTCGACTTGCGGCGTTCTGTCCGGCGTTTGCACGCCGCGCTTCGCCTCCGGCGAAAGATTTGGGTTGCGAATCAGCTTCAACAGTTGGTCCGAATCAAGCTGACCTGTCGGAAAATGAAATTCCATTTCACTCAACCACTGCGTCCGACTGACGTGTGCCAGCGTGAAGCGCGAATGGTTCAAATCCAGCGGAGTCTGCTGCAGCCGCTCCAGCATCTCAGAAACGGCCATGACGTGCCGCGCTTCAGCTAGACCAAACGCTTCCATTTGCTGCTTCACCAAAGCCGCCGTGGCCGTCGCGTCGGAACTGGTAAAATCGAATTGCTCCAGAATTTTGTGCAGACAATCGCCGGTGCGCGCGCCGGCGGGCAGCGCGAAAATACCATCGGCGGTCGGCGCTTCGGTGTCCGGCAATTGTGGTTCGAAGGTGGTTGCGTCGTAATCCGGAAAATCCGGTGCGGCGGCTTCATGCGACGCGAAAGCCTGATGCGACAGTTGCGTGAAGCTGGTGAGAAACCACGACGGCTTGATTTCACGGTCGCAGGATTTGGAAACCAATTTTGCCGTCACCGGTTTGTCCGGCAACCACGGCTGGCCGGATTCCGCAGGCAGATCGGCGATGGCAATGCTGGCGGGCAATTTTTCCGCGATGCGGAGCCAGCGGTTTTTCCAGTCCGCCGAATTGGCGGCTTGTTCATCCAGATATTTCACCGGGTCGGAAAGCTGATCGCTTCGGCCATTCAGCAGCCACGCCAGCGCGGTGGATTTTTTCCGCGCGGAAGGCGCGCTGACCAGATAACACCGGTGACGCGCGCGCGTCAAAGCGACGTAAAGCAGCCGCACTTTTTCCGCGAGCTGCTCCTTGGTGGCCTGTTGCGCGTGCGCCGGAGCCGGCTCGGGATTCAAATCCCACGTCAGTTTTTTGGTGCCGGGGTCGTGAAACAGAACGACGTCCATGACTTTTTGGCAACGGCTTTTGATCTGCCCCAGCTTGGCGTCCTTGGAAACAAACGGGCAGAAGACCACCGGATATTCCAGGCCTTTGGCGCGGTGAATGGTGACGATTTGCACGGCGTCCTCGTCGCTTTCAAGCCGGAGTTGAAATTCATCGGCCGCCGCCTCGTCGCTGGCGCGGCGTTTTTCAAGCCATTGCACCAGCCGCGCCGCGCCGCGATGTTCTGTCCCGCTGGCGGCCTCCAACAATTCGGCGAGATGCAGCAGGTTCGTAATCCGGCGCTCGGCATCGGGAAAGCGCAGCAGGTTTTCCACGACTTTTTCCCGGCGCAGCAGTTGCGAGAACATAAAAAAGAAACCGTCGCGTTCCCAGCTGGCGCGATAACCGGCCAACTCCTGCAATCGCGCCTGCCACGAAGCTTCGTTCGCGGCGAGTTCCGACAACTGATTTCCATCCAGGCCGAGCGCATCCGTCACCAAGGCGCATTTCACACCGGCCTCGCGGCCGGGATTCAAAATGGCGGCGAGAATCCATTGCAGCTCGCGCGCCTCTTCCGATTCAAAAACGCTGTCCATCGCCTGCTCTACGCTGGGGATTTGAAGGTCGTGCAGCGCCGCCTGCACCCAGCCGGCCTGCCGGTGCGATTCCACCAGCACCGCGATGTCGCGCGGATTCAACCGCCGGTTTTCGATGCGAACCTCGTCACGCAACAGCCGCGAAACTTCAGCGGCGACGGCGGCGGGCAATAATTTCTGCGCCGACTTCGCCGACAACGGCCCGGTGTCCGCGCTCCAGCACCAGACTTGAAACGGCGGCGGACGGTTGCCGTCCGACGGGAAAACAATGGGCTGCGCGTCTGCTTGTTCTGCCGCCTTCACCGGCATGAATACGATGTGCTCTTCAACGAACGCGGCAGAATTTCCCGCGTTATCAAAAATGGTGTTGACCGCGTTGACCAGCGCCGATTCAGAGCGCCAGTTGGTATCCAGCGAGTATTGCGATTTCGCCGATTCTGCCGCGTGCAAATAGGTGTTCACATCCGCGCCGCGAAAACCGTAGATGGCCTGCTTTGGGTCGCCGATGAGATAAAGGCGATGTTCCGCGCTCTCGGCAAAAATGGCACGAAAGATTTTCCACTGCAACGGATCGGTGTCCTGCGATTCGTCAATCAGCGCCACGCGGAATTTTTTGCGGACGGATTGCGCGAGCGCGCGGCCCGACGGCCCGGCCAGCGCCGCCGCCAGCCGGCTGATGAGGTCGTCATAGGACTGCTGCTTCGCCTCCTGCTTGCGTTTCGACAAAGCCGCCCGCGCCGTGAGCAAAAAATCCAGGCGCTGCGCCAGCGCGAATTCTGCCGCCAGCACGACCAGCTTTTCGCACTCGTCGAACAAAGGCGGATATGGCTTCGGCATTTCCTTTTTTTTGCCGACAGCGTCGCGGATGGCCGAAATGGAAAAAAACTGGATCGCGTTCCAGATTCCGGCGGACAGCTCATTGGAAACGAAACCGGCATCCAGCTGGCTCATCGCCGCTTGAATGGCGGTCGCCTTGGCGTGATCGCCGTTCGCCCACTTTTTTCCACCGATGAAATAATTCACCAAGGCGGCACGGTTGTTTGAAATGTCTTTCCATGCCGAAGCGCAGCGGGCAAAAACTGTTTCCAAATCCGTCGTCACTTCTTTCAGCGGCCGGGCCGGCGCGGCGGGAAGCAATTCCAGTTCGGGATAAGTGAGAAAGCGCTTGAGCAGCGCGCTGAAAACATCCGGCGTCAGCCTCTGGTGCAACGCGAGGCCGGCTTGCAATGTGCCGTTCGAATGCACCAACTGGCGAAAATAATCCGCCGCGATTTCGCGGATGAGGCTGTCCTGGTCGGCCACCAGTTCGACGTTGAACAGGATGCCGCTTTCAAACGCACTGTCCTGCAATGTCCGCTGGCAGAAGCCGTGGATGGTGGAAATGGAGATGAGGTCAAAAATCTCCAGCGCATTGCGCAGCGAATGGATGTCCGCCGTCCGGCATTCCGGCGGGCGGGCGGCGAGCGCCTTCAACAGCTCGTCTTCCGTGGGTTTTCCCTCGAGCGCCAGCAACGCTTCCACGAGCCGGTGGCGGATGCGGTCGCGCAGTTCGGCGGTGGCCGCTTCGGTGAAGGTCACGACCAGGATTTCGCTGGCGGGGATTTTTTCCTCGACGAGCAGGCGCAGAAAAAGTCCGGCCAGTGCAAACGTCTTGCCCGTGCCCGCGCTGGCCTCCAGCCGGGTGACGCCCAGATCCAGTTTCGTTTCCACCAAATCGAAGGTCATGGCGAATCCTCCTCCGTTTGATGCGCCAGCAGCGGCTCCACGATTTGCCGGGCAATCCGTTCAAACTCTTCGTCCAGCGGATTCGTCACGTTGCGGAAGCAGAGGTTGAAATAACGCTCGCGCGAATCGCCCTGGCCAAAATCATCGTCCTCATTGCCTTCCCATGCCTGCAGCGCCTGTTCCGCGGGGGATTTTTTCCCTTTCGGATTGGCGAAGGCAAAACTGCTGGCCGGAAAAAACGGCAGCGGCTTCGTGAGGCCGATAAAATAAAATTCCAGCAGCTGCTCCAGAATTTTTTCGGCCTCGGGAACTTCGTTGAAGCGCCACGTTCCGTCTTCGGCGATGAGTCGGCTGGTGGGAAAAGCGGAAAGCGGAAAGCGGAAAGCGGAAAGCGCGAGATGCTCGATCCACAGCTTCAAATGCGCAGCGGGCTTGGCCTTCGCCGGACGGCAATGGACGAGGCCGACGCCGCGAAACAGCGGCAATTCGCCTTCCAGCCGGAAGCCGCCGATTTCCAAGCTGACCGACTGGCGGATTTTTTCCGCCGGGCCGAGGCGTTGCCGGAGCGACTCGATCAGCGGCTGCGTTTCTGCGAACAATTCATTTGCCTCCAATGCGCCCGTCGGCCCGGGCGGCAGCCGGCCGCCGCCCTTCCACGCGGGCAACAGTTCTTCCGCCGGACGCTGGTCCAAGAATGCCTCCACAATTTCCTGTTTGAAAAGAAAAGCGTCGAGGCCGTCCATTGAAAATGGCTCTTCGTCCGACAAAATCTCATTATCCTTGGCCAACCGGAATTCCAGCCGGCGCTCGACAAAATTTTTTGCCGGGTTTTGGAAAAATCGTTGGAGGTCTTTTATTGAAACTGTTTTCCACTCCGCGTCTGGCGCGGCGAGCGGTTTGGCCAAAAATGGTTCCACCGAACCCCGTTTCGTCCGGTCCGCGATGTGCCGGCTGATTTCGGCTTCCGCTGGCGAGTAGCTGAACAGGCGTGAATTTTCGTTTTGGTTCGATTGAAAATACGCCGGATTGAATCCGTGCAGCCGGTGGCGTGTGACCAGAAGTTCGCTGATGATCGCCGGCTCATCGGGAGTTTTTTCGGCAGTTCTTCCCGCCAGCCGGCACCGCGAGCCGAGATAATCGAGCAGCTCGTTGACGACGACCGACGGCGGACGCGGGCTGTTGTCGCTGACCGACTGGCCGGCGTAGCTGACATAAAACCGGTCGCGCGCGGCGAGCAGCATTTCGAGAAACAGGTAACGGTCGTCGTCGCGGCGCGAGGCATCGCCCGTCTTGGGCTGCGCCGCCATCAAATCAAAACTCAGCGGCGCGGGTCGGCGCGGAAAACTGCCGTCGTCCAGACCTAGCACGCAGACCGCGCGGAAGGGAACATTGCGCATCGGGTTCAGGCCGGAGAACGTCACGCGGCCGCGTAGAATCGCCTTGCCCGCCGGCTCCTCTGACAGTTTCGGCAGGACGCGTTCGAGTATGACCTGGAACGGAACTTTTTCTTCAAAACCGGAAACTTTTTGCTGCTGGCGCAGGCCGTCGAGGATTTGCCGGATGGCGTTGGAGGCAAATTCTTCGTCCGGTTCCGGCGAAAACAGCCGGTCCAAAATTTCATTCAGCGTCGCGGCCCAATTCGTCAAAGTGCGCGGCGCGCTGAGTTCATCGAGCGTCGCCAAAAATTGTTTTTGAAAATCCAGCCACCGACCGAGCAGTTCCGTGGCCGTTCCCTCGATGCCGGCGCACGGCAGCAGTTCGTTGAAGGTGGTGTCATCGGCCAGCGCGTAGCCAAGCAGCAGGCGGCTTCGGCCGTGTTCCCAGGTGTGTTCGGCAAAGGCGGGCAGGCCCAGCTCCACGCGATGGGCCGCGTCGCGGCCCCAACGGATGCCGGCGTCCTGCACCCACTCGCGAATCTGCGGCAGCTCATCTGCCGTCACGGAAAATCGCCGCCGCACCGCCGGCGTTTCAAAAAAATCCATGACCGCCATGGCCGTGAGCCGGCTCGCCGCGAGTTGCAGCAGCGTGGCGAAGGCGTTGACCAGCGGGCTTTCCTGCCGCGCGCCCTGGTCCGCCAGCGTGTAGGGAATCGCGGGCGAACCCGGCTCGGCGCGGTCAAACACGCCCTTGATGAACGGCGCGTAAGCCGCCACGTTCGGCAGCATCACGAGAATGTCCTGCGGCGACAAGGTGGGATCGCGGGCGAACCATTCGAGCAGATGATCGCGCAGCACCTGCAGCTCGCGCAGCGGGCTGTGGCAATTGTGAATCTGCACCGAGCGGTCGCTGCGGCTGACGGCCACGGGTTCGCCGGATTGCCGGTCTTCCAAATTCAGTATGGTGCGCTGAAGGTGGCCGAGCAGATTTTCCGACGCGGGAGTTTGGAAGTCTTCGATTTCTTTGTTCACCATCTGTAAGTCCGTTACCAGCCGCAGAAATTCGCGGCCGGTTTTGCCCCACGACGCCAGCAGCGGATGGCCGCGGTCGAGATGCAGCTCGTCCGGATTCAAATTACTTTTCGCCGCGACCGTTTGAATCGTCTTGTCTTCCAGGGCCGAGGTGATGTCGCCCCAATATTCCGCGCACGGCGAGAGCCAGAACAAATGCACCGGCACGTGCCGCGCCAGTGATTGAAACACTTCGAGATAAACCGGCGGCAGACTGGTCGGACAAAAAATCGCCAGCCGCTCCGGCAACTTCGCCGTCTCACAGTCCGGGCGTTTGAGCGAGTTGAGTAGTTCAAACAGAAATTTCCCCTGGCAAGCGAGGCCGTCGCTCATCGCCGCGCGCCACAAAATGGCCTGCCAGTGCGATTCCTGCCCGCGCTGCCAGGCGTCAATCCATTCCGGACGATAGACGCTGTATTGGTCAAACAGGCCGGCGATGCGCTCGGCCAGTTGGAATTTCCGGCGCGGATCGGGCGAGCTGGCGAGATAATTTTTTATTTCCCGGAACGCCGGCTGGTCGAGCAGCGGCTCCAGTTTTTCCATGAGCCGCCAGGTCAGCGCTTCCGGTTCAATCAAGCCGGTGAGGCCATTTTCCGGCAGCAGTTTTTCCATCAGCCCGAAAAAGAAGGCGCGCGGAAACGGCAGCTCCAGGTTCGCGGCGATGCCGTGGCGGCGGGCGAGTTCGAGCTTAAGCCATTGCGCCAGGCCCTGCGTCGGCACGATGATTTGTTCCGGCGCGAACGGCGAGCTTAACGGCGACCGGAGCGTGTCGCGCGCCAGCCGCTGCGCTAGATTTTCCAGCCGGTTGCTTTTGTAAAGGCTCAGGCTCACTTCAGGAAAGGAGACGGTCGCCGGTTGGCATGTTTTTTTGCAATAGATTTAAGCTTCTGAAAATTGGCCGTTCCGCTGGTTTGCCGGGCGGCCGACCCGGGAGAGAATTTGGCTTAAATTGATAACCATAACGTCATTGGCTCCTTTAATACCAAATTCACCGCCGGGAGTAATCATTTAGTTGGCCGTGACCCGGTCGCGCGCGGCTCCGGCTGGCCGGAAACTTATCACTAGGATTGGCCGGCAAAAAACAGTAAAAGACCCTGTGGCCTCGCCCGACAAAATTCGCCTGAACACGCTGACCCGCGTGGTGATATTGACGGCGCTCTATTTTTTGGGCGGTCTACTGGGCAAGGAATCCGCATTTTTATCCGGCAGCATGGCGCTGGTCTGGCCGCCGTCCGGCATCGCGCTGGCGGCGATTTTACTTTTTGGCTACCGCTTCTGGCCGGGCATCGCCATCGGGGCGGTCTTGTTTTCCACGATTGACGGCGTGCCGCTCGGCTTCTTCACGCTCGGCACCGCCGTGGGCAACAGCATCGGCGCGATTGTCTGCGCCTATTTGCTGAAGCGGCTGATGAATTTTCAGAACGGCATGGGCCGCACCCGCGACGCGGTCAGCTTTGTAATTTTTGCGTGCATGCTCGGCACCACCGTCAACGCCATGTTCAATGTCGTCAGCCTGGTTTACGGCGGACAGGCGACGTGGGATCAACTGTTCCCGCTCACGCTGGCGTGGTGGATTCCGAACGCGCTGTCGGCGCTGGTCGTGACGCCGGTGATCATCACCTGGGCCACGCCGTTCACGGGCCGCTGGGGATTTTTCAAAATGGCCGAGGCGCTGCTGTGCACGGCGGGGCTGGTCGGCGGCACGTTGATTTCCTTCGACAGCTGGTTTGTCTATGGCCTGCAGGAATACCCGCTGGCGTATCTGCCGTATCCGTTCCTGGTCTGGCTGGCGCTGCGGTTCGGTCCGCGCGGCGCGGCGACCGGCACGCTGCTCGTGGCGGCGCTGGCGATCTATTCGCTGCTGCAAGGCCGCGGGCCGTTTGTGACCGGCAGCGAGGCGGACAGCCTGCGGCTCATCGGCAGTTACATCGGCATCATCGCGGTTTCAAATCTGCTGCTCGCGGCCGCCACGGCGGAACGCCGCCAGGCCCAGGCCGAGGTGGTGGAAAATGAAAAACGCCTGCGCGCGGTCGTCGCCGACCAGACGGACCTGATCTGCCGGTTCGAGCCGGACGGCAAACTGACGTTTGTGAATCCGGCGTTCTGCCGTTTTCACGCCAAGGAAGTCAAAGAACTGCTCGGCACGGATTTTTACCGCGCGTTCGATGACAACGAGGCGAAGGCGCTGCGCGCCAATCTTGAATCGTTGCCGGACGAAAATCCGGTCTGGAATTTTGACCGCCATGCCGCCGCCGCCGCCGGCCACAAGGAATGGCATCAATGCAGCATCCGCCGCCTGCGCCGGGACGATGGGCAAACCGAGTTTCAGGCCGTCATGCAGGACATCACGCCGCGCAAACGCGCCGAGCTGACCGCGCAGGATGCGCGCGGCTCGCTGGAAAAAATGAACCTCCAGCTGCAGATCGCCGCCACCGAATCGCAGGACGCCGCCGCGCAGGCCAATCGCGCCAACCAGGCCAAGAGCGAATTTCTCGCGAACATGAGCCACGAGATCCGCACGCCGCTGAGCGGCATCCTCGGCATGGTCGAGCTGCTGGGGCAGACGCGCCTCGACCGCCGCCAGCGGGAGTTTGCCGATGCCGCCGTCGAGAGCGCCAACGCCCTGCTGCGCGTCATCAACGACGTGCTGGATTTTTCAAAAATTGAAGCCGGCAAAATGACCGTCGTGCGGGAGGATTTTTCCGTCCGCGCCATCGTGGACTCCGTTTTGGAAAATGTCGCCACCCGCAGCGCGGGAAAAAAAGTCGCGCTCGCCGCAATTGTCCGGCGCGAAATCCCGCACCGGCTGACCGGCGACCCGGTCCGGCTGCGGCAGGTGCTGCTCAACCTCGTTGGCAACGGCATCAAGTTCACCGAGCGCGGCGAGGTGGTCGTCCGCGTCCAGCCGCAGTTTCAATCGCAGGGAAAAAGTGTTTTGCGCTTTGAAGTCACGGACACCGGCATCGGTCTGAGCGCGGAGGAGATCAGCAAGTTGTTCCAGCCGTTCGTGCAGGCGGACACGTCGTCGTCGCGGAAATTTGGCGGCACCGGTCTGGGCCTGGCGATTTCACGGAAAATTGTCGAGCTGATGGGTGGAAAAATCGGCGTCACCAGCACGCCCGGCAAAGGCTCGACCTTCTGGTTTGAGCTGCCGTTTGAAGTGCCGCCGCAGCCGGCCATCGAGCACAGTTTTCCCGGCCTGGTTTTTTTGCAGGCCACCATCGCCGCGCCGGACGCGAGCCTGCGCGAATCGCTCGTCGAGCAGCTGCATGGCTGGGGCGTGGACTGCCGCGCGGTGGCGACGGTGGCGGAACTCAGCCACATCTTGCGCCACGACCTGCGCGCCGCCGTGATTCCGCTGGTGATCTGTGATGATGAAATGCTGGCCAGCGGCGGCGAGGAATTGCGCCGCCTGCTGGTGGAAAACAAGGAGCAGGTGCAGAGCATTCTGCTGGCGAATCCCGCCGGCTCGCTCGGCATGGACGCGGCCGGTCCGGCCGGCTTTGTCAACGTGCTGCTCAAGCCGGTCCGGGAACAGCCGCTGTTTGACGCGCTGCTGGCGGTGGTGGCCGGAACCAAGCCGGAGTTGAACAAACCAGTTGAGCAGGCGGACGCCGGCACGGAATTCATTTCGCGCGAAGGCGCCGTACCCAAGCGCACGGCCATTTCCGACCTGCGCATCCTGGCCGCCGAGGATCATCCGTTCAACCGCAAGCTGTGCCAGTTGATCCTCGATACTTTTGGCGCGCGCGCCGAGTGGGCGTTCAACGGACGCGAAGCCGTGGAAAAATTTCAGCCCGGAAAATATGACGCAATTCTCATGGACTGCAACATGCCGGTGCTCGACGGCCTGCAGGCCACCGCCGCCGTCCGAAAGATCGAGGCGGAAAAAAAAGTTCCGTGCCACGTCCGCATCATCGCCATCACCGCCAACGCCCTCGTCGGCGAACGCGAGCGCTGCCTCGCCGCCGGCGTGGATGATTATATTTCCAAGCCCTACACGGCCCAGCAGCTTTACCAGTCGCTGCTCGCCGCCGTGCCGGCCGCCGCCGGTGCCGGTGACCAGTTCGATCCGTCCAAGATCGAACAGCTCTGCAACGAGCTGGAACGCGCGGCGGTGATGGAAATGGTCGGCGATTTTCTCAAGGAGCTGCCCGCCCGGCTCGCCGAAATCCAGCGCCTCGCCGCCGAAGAACTTTGGGCGGAGCTCGGACGCGCCACCCATTCGCTCAAGGGCTTGTGCGCGTTGTTTGGAATGAAATCGCTGTCCGAGACGTTTCTCGCCCTCGAGAACGCCGCCGATGCCGGCGAGCCGCAAACCATCAAACCGTTGCTGGCGAATTTGCCGGCGCAAACCGAAGCCGGCATCCGCCAGATCCGCCGCTGGCTGGAAAATCAGAACCAGAATAAACCGCCGGTGATTTGAAAACCGGTTCGCATCCGTCATCGCCGGAGGGGCGGAATGAAAGAATCCGGCAGCGGAAAAATTTGTGAACAGCGCGGGCAGAAATTTACATGCTTGGATTTTTGACCGCGCGGTGCTAACAATCAGCAGATTTCATGCAGGCCACCAAGTCAAACGCGAAGACCAGCCAGGTGCCCATCGCCATCCTCGGCGTGCCGTTCGACTGCGTCAACCTCGCCGAAATCCTCGCGCAGGCCGGCGAAATGATCGGCTCCGGCACGCCGCATTACGCCACGACCGTGGGCGTGGATTTTCTCGTGCAGACGCTGGAGGACGTGGAGCTGCGCCGCATTTTGTTCGACGCGCACCTGGTGGTGGCCGAGGATCAGGCGGTGATCCGGGCCGCAAAAATTCTCGGCAATCCGCTGCCGGAAAATGTCACCGTGCCCGACCTGATCCCGCAGCTGCTTGCGCTGGCGGAGCAAAAAAAATGGCGCGTGTTTCTGCTCGGAGGCGATGACGCCGTGGCGGACAAAATCCGCGCCCGACATCCACAGCTGCAACTGGTCGGTGCTTATACGCCGCCGGACAAACCGCTTCTGGAGATGGATCACGCGGACATTTTGCACCGGTTGCGCGGAGCGAAGCCGGACATCCTGCTGGTCGCCTTCGGTTCGCCGAAACAGGAGAAGTGGATCAACATGAATTACCGCGAGGCCGGCGTGCCCTTCGTTCTGGGCGCGGGCACGACGTTTGATTTTCTGACCGGTGTGGGCCGGCCGCCGAAACGCGACGGGAAAAAACTTTTGAAATTTTTCTCCGCCGTCTTCCGGCAATGGCTGCGGCTGCGGTCCCGAAAATCCGCGCCGCCGGTAGGCGAGGCGGAAATCGTGCCCGACCCGCACGGCAATTTTGTCATCCGCGCCCCGGCGCAGCTTGGCGCGGCGGAAGCCCAGGCGTTCAATGCGGAATGGCTGCGCGCGGTGGACAACGGTCATGTCATGTTCGACCTGAGCGACACGAAGTTCACCGACAGCACCGGCATCGGCGTGCTCATCCGGCTGCGCCGGCGGTCGCGCGAGCTCGGCCATCAATTTTTTCTGGTGGCGCCGCGGCCGCCGGTCGAGGCGGCGCTGCGGCTGATGAAACTGGATGAATTTTTCAATGTCCAGGCCGGCGTCGCCGGGGCGCGCATCCTGATGGAGGGCCTCGCCCGCGCGCCGGTGGTCACCAGCGGCATGCAGGAGACGGAGCTTCAGATCCGCTGGACCCGCGAAGTCACTGCGCTGAATGCCGTCGAGCTGGGCGTTCACACCGAATCCGAACTGTCCCAGACTTTGCCCGGCATGACCGTGGTGATTGATTTGTCGCGGGTGACGTTCGTGGACAGCACCGGCATCGGCTTGATGCTGCGGTTCAAGAAAAATCTCAAGCGGCGCGACATCAATCTCCGTTTTGCCGATCCCATTGATTCGGTCCGCAATGTTCTCCGCCACACCCAGCTTGAAGAATATCTGCTGGGCCCGGAAAAATAAAAACCGGCGGGCCTCGTTTTCCGCTTCCAAGTTTTACTGCGCCAGCGTCCAAGTGTCGTCCGGATCAAACTTCGTAATGCCCTTGGCGATTTTGGCGGTCTTGGCTCCGAGGTTTTTCTGATAGACCTTGCCCTGCTGGTTGACGATGAAGGTCATCACGCCGGTGTTGCCCCATTCGGCCGGCCACGCGACGAGGGCGAAGCCGGCGATCATCCGGCCGTTGATGACATAATTATACCTGCCGCCCGGCGCGTCTTTTCCCTGGCGGGTCAGGATTTTGAAATAGTAGCCGTGATACGGCGCGAGCTCGTCGTTCAGCATTTTGGCCGTGCGATGATAGCCTTCCACGCGCGCCTGCGCCACCAGCGGCCCCAGAGGACTCAATTCCGCACCGGAATTCGTCGGCCAAAAAAGGCCGTCGTGGGTGTCGGGCGTGCTCCGCAGAAACTGCGCGTAGGCGAGCACGCCGTCGCCGAGGCGATCCTGGCTGGCATATTCGCGTTGCGCCTCCACATAGGCGTTGCAGACATTGATTGCACCGGATTCGTTCATGCCGATGCGGCGGGCGAGAATTTCCTGCTTGCCGGCGTCAGTGTCGAAGAACCATTGCCCATCCTGTTTCACCAGCGGAATGGGAAACGGCCAGCCGTCCGCGCCGATTTCCAGCGTGACGTTGGTGTCGGAATTATTAATCAACTGGGTTTTTTCCGTCAGGTGTTGGACGAACAATTGATATTCCTCGGTGGCTTGGACAACGTCCGGCGAAATCAAGGCCTGCCCCTCCGAACCAAAAATCGAGTGGAGGGCGTTCGTGTCATGATTGGTGGCCGCCGTCACCAGGGCAGTGACGGCCTCCGTCGGCGTGGCGAAGGTCTGTTCATCCGCTGCAGATACAGTAAGTGGCAGTGCCAAACCAAATCCAACCGCCACCAGCGAAGCCTGACGCCACCATGCATGTAAGTATGATTTCATCGAAATGTTTTTTTAAAAATCACAGGAATAAAAATCTACCGTTTGGCGCCGCCGCCATGTCCACCGCCGCCACTGAAACCACCACCACCGCCCGAGGGTGCTGGCCGCGAAACCGGCGCCGAATGGTTGAATGTTTGCATGCTTTGCTGGCCGCGATTGCTGTAGGATCTTGTGTCCTGCGAACTCTGGATGCCGATGAACGCCCCGGTTGATTCCGGCCGGCTGACGGGTTGTGAATAGACCTCTGGAGCCGGTCCGGGTCGGGTGACTGGCATGGGCCGGTTCACCGGTGCTTCCGGTCGGGCTTCAGGAGCGGGTGTTCTGCGCGGAACGACTGCATCCGACATCGAATGACCCACCGTGACCACCGCCGGCCGGTTGTCGCCCCAGCCCCGGTCGCCTTGATTCACATTAACTGCACCGTGATAATCGTCGCGCCGCCAGACGGTCGTCTGGTTGTAATTGCGCTGCTGTGGCGGCTCGTGCCACCAATTGGACGGACGCGGATGGCCGCGTCCCCACACGATGATGTTATGGTTGTGCCAGTCAAAATCGCAGTCCAGCCACGAACCGATCGCAAAGCCGAGGCCGAAGGTGATGAACGGCGAGCCATATGCTGTTTGATAATAAACCACGTCGGGTTGATAGACCGGCACATAGATCACCTCCGGATCCGCCGGGACAATTTCAATGTCACCGCCGTCATTGATCACCTGTTGCTGCGGTGTGGATTGCAGGTTGCCCAGATTATTTGCCGAAGTGCGCAGCCGTTGGATGGAATCCATCACGTCCTGCTGCTGATTAAGAAACGCCTGTCCCAACTCCGCCGTCCAGTTCAAGTTGTCGTCCATCCATTTCAAAACACTGGGATAGCGGGCCAGCGCCTGGATGCTGGCGTCCCACGGCTGCTGGTCAATCTGGTTGGGGTCGCCGCCGCCGCTGACATAGCGGTCCGCCAGCACAATTTGCGTGGGCAAAGTGGAAGCCGGGAGGATCTGGGCAATCAACGGATCAGGATAAAGCGCAATTGGTCCCAGCAACTGGTCGAGCTGGGCGTAGGCCAGCGGTTGATAGGCGGGCATGGGCGGTGGAACCGCCGTCTGTGCCCGCCCGGACATGGCCGCGCCGGCCAGCACACACACACAAAGAGCAATGTTAAACAAGAGCTTCATTTGAAAATGGATGTGTCTAATCATTGATATCAATTGACGCGTCTGCAACCCGAAAGATTGCATCGTAAAATGAAAAAGCGGCGGCGGTTTGACCGGGCGGCCGGTTTTCAATTTTGAGCGGCGCATCATTCTCATTCATCAGGCGGCGATGTTAAGCCGGAATTTATCGCCGGTGCCATGGGGTGTTCACCCCACAGAAAATAAGTCAACGCGGTTCAGACACAATCGGATTTGGTGTCCTTGGAAATGATTCCGACGTTTGTCCGATCTTTAGTGGTGCCAGCCGCCACCACCACCGTGCCAGCCGCCATAGCCGCCACCATGCCAGCCACCGTAGCCGCCGTAATAACCTCCGCCATGCCAGCCGAAGGAAAATGATACCGCCGGAAAACAGCTGTAAACCGGATAATAATAAGGTTGATAATAATAGGTCGCCGGCACGGTTTGAACATAAGTCACCGCCGGGGCAGCCGTGGTCGCGGCCACCGGGGCAACCTCCGCAGCGGAAGCCACCGGCTGTGGCGCCGGGGTTGCCGGTGCGGCTACGGCCATCGCCGGCTTGGGCTGGTTCAACATCGCCGTGACAACCGCGTCGGAAAGGCCTTGCTGCCGCAGATAGATGATTTGGTCTGCGTTCAAATTGTAGATGTTCCCGGAATTTTTGATGTAGGCGATGATCGTGTCATCGCCGACTTCCGCCTGCTTGAGCTGCAGGACTTGCGGGACGCCGTAAGCCAGTTGCGGCGCGGACGCATTGGCTGCTGCCGTTCGCGCCGTCATCGTGACCGACGAATCCTGTGCCAGCGCCGGTGCCGCCGACCATCCCAGACCCGTGACAGCCAGCACCGCCAATATTTTTTGCAAATTTTGTGTTTTCATAAATTCACCTGTTCATTCTAACACCGCACATTCGGCCGAGTTTCTCAAACTGTCAACCCTGGCGTTGCCTGCCGTTTTAAGTTTCAGTCTTTTGCAACTCGCAGGCCGCCTGCGCCGCGATTTCTTTTTTTAAAAAACCATTGACAAAAATGCGCCGTGTGTGAATATACTACAATGTTAATCGTTATTAACAAACGTACCATTGCTTTTGGTTGCGTTCAGGTTGGCAATAAACAAAAGCTTTAGAGCCTTGGTTTTTATTTTTATTTGTATTTTTTAACGACTTCTTTTGTCGTTTATAATAAATGAGCCAAATTCAACAAAAAGTGCCGGTGGGCGGCGGCGATGCGAAATGGCTGGAGCTTGTCATCCAGCATGTCAAATCACTCCGCTACGGCGTTGTGGAAATCGTGGTGCATGATTCCCGCGTGATTCAAATCGAGAAAACCGAGCGGGTGCGACTGGACAGGCCGGAAGGTCGTCCAGAACAAACCTGACGAAACAATTAACAATTTTACAGGCGGCTGACCGGTCCACCGGAAGTTCCCATGAAAATAAAACAATACATCATCCATGCGGAACTGGATTCAAAAACTGGTGGTTTTGTCTTTTGTGACAGCCTGGCTGTCGCAAACGGGCGCGGCCGCGGCGGCGGATCAGACCATTCTCAACGTCTCTTACGACGTCACGCGGGAATTCTACAAGGATTTTAACGCCGCATTCGCTGCTTACTGGAAGGATCAGACCAGCAATAATGTAACCATCAACCAGTCGCATGGCGGTTCCAGCAAGCAGGCGCAGGCGGTTCTCAACGGCCTGGAAGCGGATGTGGTGACGATGAACCAGCCGCTGGACGTGGACGTGCTATTTTCGGGCGGCCGTTTGATTCCGCAGAACTGGGCGGCCCGGCTGCCGAACCACAGCGTGCCTTACACCTCGACGATTGTGTTTGTCGTCCGCAAAGGCAATCCGAAGAACATTCAAAACTGGGACGACCTGATCCAGTCAAATGTTTCCGTGGTCATTCCCAATCCCAAAACTTCCGGCAACGGGCGTTACAGCTATCTGGCGGCATGGGGCTATGCGTTGAAAAAATCCGGCGGCGACGAGAAGGCGGCGCGGGAATTTGTGGGAAAGCTTTTTGGAAACGTGCCGGTGCTCGACACCGGCGGGCGTGGCGCGACGATGACTTTTGCCGACCACGGAATTGGAGACGTGCTGCTGACGTTTGAAAGCGAAGCGGCGCAGGTGCAGAAGAATTTTGCGGACGACGCCTTGGAGGTGGTGGTTCCGCCGGCGAGCATTCTCGCCGAAAATCCGGTGGCGTGGGTGGACCGCAATGTGGAGCGGCATCACACGGAGGCGGTCGCCCGCGCGTATCTGGAATTTCTTTACAGTGATGCCGGCCAGGAGCTGGCGGCAAAATATTATTTCCGCCCTAAGAGCCAGGAGGCGCTGGACAAATTCCCCGATCGTTTCAAGCCGCTGGAATTATTCACCGTGAATGAAATCGCAGGCAGCTGGCAGCAGGCGCAGGAGAAGCATTTCGCGGACGGCGGAATTTTCGACCAAATCTATCAACCCAATAAATAAAAGTTATGGCACGCGTCTACAATGACATCACGGAAACCATCGGCAATACTCCGCTCGTGCGGCTGAACCGCACGGCCAAGGAACATGGCGCGGTCGCCGACGTGCTGCTCAAGCTGGAATTTTTCAATCCGCTCTCCAGCGTCAAGGACCGCATCGGCGTGGCGATGATTGAGGATGCGCTGAAGTCGGGCACGATCAAGCAGGACACCATTCTCATCGAGCCGACGAGCGGCAACACCGGCATCGCGCTGGCGTTTGTGGCAGCGGCGAAAGGATTGAAACTGATTTTGACGATGCCGGAGACGATGAGCACCGAGCGGCGGAAACTGCTGAAAATTCTCGGCGCCAAAGTGGTTTTGACCGAGGGCGCGAAAGGCATGAAAGGCGCGATCGCCAAGGCCGATGAACTGCACAAGCAGATTCCGAACAGCGTGGTGCTGCAGCAATTTTCCAATCCGTCAAACCCGGCGGTTCATCGCCGGACGACCGCCGAGGAAATCTGGCGCGATACGGATGGCAAGGTGGATTTTGTCGTCGCCGGCGTCGGCACCGGCGGCACGATTACCGGTGTGGCTGAGGTCATAAAAAAACTGAAGCCGTCCTTCAAGGCGATTGCGGTCGAGCCAACCAAGTCGCCGGTGATTTCCGGCGGCGCACCGGGGCCGCACAAATTGCAGGGCATCGGTGCCGGCTTCATTCCCACGAATCTGAACACGAAGATCATTGACGAGGTGATTCAAGTGAACGAGGACGATTCCGGCCCGATTTCCAAATCGGTCAACGCCCAGGAGGGCATTCCGATCGGCATTTCCAGCGGCGCGGTGTTGTGGGCGGCGTTGCAGGTTGCCAAGCGCCCGGAAAACAAGGGCAAAACGATTGTCGCGGTCGTGCCGTCGTCCAGCGAGCGCTATCTCTCAACGTGGCTTTTCGCCGACATCGGCACCGAGTCGGACGACATCAGCCAGTTTTTGACTGCCTAGTAATTTATTCCGACGCAAACATGCGAGGCCAACCTTAAAAGCAAAATTTACGAGGACCGACTGGCTGACCGGAGGTGCTCCAACCAAAACTAAAACCAAAAAGAAAAAGAAAAAAATATGAAAACATCCAACCTCAAAAAATATCTCGCCCTCGGCCTGACCGTGGCCGGCGCGGCATTCACCCCCAGCCTACACGCCACCGAAACAGATGTCTTTATCGAAGGTGGCAGCGCCAGTTCAAGCGTGATTGCCAAAGAAGTCGCGGCGTTGTTCGGCACCGGCACGATCACAACCAACGGCGTCGTCTCGGGATATGTTTACCGTTTTTCCGGCACCAGCACACTGCCGGTCTTTGTGACGAATAGCTATAATCCGCTCGTGATTGACGTCAACCTTGCCAACGGTGCCATCGCCGGCCTCAACAACTTGATCAGCGCAAGTCCGGCGAGTGGCGACACCAACTATCTTGGCCAAAAACCGGCCATCACCTTTGTGGATTCGGCCACGTCGCCGGAAGCGGTCGGGATTGATTCGGTGGGAAACAACATTGAAACGGACTACCTGACCTATGTGGTGCCTTTGGTCTATATCAAGAATACGAACTCCATAGACACTGCGGCGATCACCAACCTGACCGCCCGCCAAGCGGTGACTTTGGAGACCAGCACCATTAAAACGACGTTCTTCGGCGGCACCAGCACCAATCTGGTTTATTTTGTCGGCCGTAACGACGAGGCCGCCGTCCGCACGGAAATTGACCTGGCCATCAACAACTCCAAAACCATCGTCACTTTCACAAACCTCGGCAACGTGCCGGTCCAAGACGGTAATCCGACCGATCCCGGATTGCCCTCCGCCAGCAAGGTGGTCTCGACGGTAACCGCGCTGACCAACTCCATCGGAACTGTCGCCGTGCAAAACATCGTGTCTCCGCTGGCACCGCTGAATTTTGAAGGCGTGACTTACTCGGTGACGAACATCATCAACGGCAGTTATCCGCTCTGGGGTTATGAACACTATTACTTCATCCCGCAGGGCAACAACAACGGCAGCTACATCCCGGGTGCCCCGCAGCAGGCCGTGCTGGACACGCTTTATGCACAGGTCACCAATAACGTGGCGCTGCAGACCAGCTCTGTTTATAGCAACCTCTTTGTCCCGGCTCCCTGGCTCAAGGTCAAACGGACCGCTGACGGCGGCCCGATCATTCCCCTGGCCAACTATTGATCAACCGGCAACCGTGAACTGACACACCATTGTATGAAAAAATTTATCTTATTAACTTTGGCAGCGCTGACGTTGCTGAATGCGCCGCTGGCGCGGGCGTGGATTTATAACAACGGCGACTTGCTGCTGGTCTTCCGCAAAGGCTCGCTCAACGTCGAGTTCGACCTTGGCAGCGTCAACAGCTACCTTGGCAAGCCGAACGGCTACACCACCACGGTCTCCGGCTGGAGCTTGAACTATCTGACCAATGCGGTGGGGAGCCTGACCGACCCGAACACTCCGACGGAAGTTGTGCTGCTGGCCGCCGGCGGCCAGACCAACTGGTTGAGCAGCGCCGAACCCAACACGACCGCCTATCAGGGCGATTCGCAGGAATCTCAGGGACTGAACGGTGACATCAGTGCCGTGGGCGGCCGGCCGGTCGTTTACGATGTTCCGAGCAACAGCGTCAACGCCTATGTGATTGACACCGGCGGCACCTACAAGCTGGCGTCCTATGATCAAACCGTCACCGGCAACGGCTCCGCGTTGAATTTTGTCGGTCAACTTGGTGGCGACGCCCCGTTCACTGTCCAGCAGACCGTTCCCGGTTTCCTGGATTTCTGGCAGGTGGGGACGACCACGGTTTATCCCAATCCGCCGGCGGACAAGCTGATCGGCACGTTCACCATTGACACCAACGGTGTGCTGACGTTTGTGGCCGGACCGCGTGCGTCCACTATCAAGTCCCTGAATTACTTCGGCAGTGTCAGCGCACTTAAATTCACCACGACCGTCGGCAATACTTATAACGTGGCCTATACCAACCAGCTTGGCGGTGCCACCGCCACCTGGCCGGTGGATGCCACCACGGTGACGGGTAATGGCAAGGTCAACACCATCAACCATACCACCTCCGGCAACGCGGAATTCTATCGCATCCTGACACAATAGATCTGTTCGCGTTGAACAGTGAAACAACGGCAGGCCCGGAAAACTGGGCCTGCCGTATCAAAATTAAATTCGTAGAGAGGACAACCACAGCGAATGAGATTATGGCAGTCCATTTTCATTGCCGCCGCGCTGGCATTCATGCCCGGCGCGTTGCGGGCGCAAACCGATGCGTCCGCGTCCGCCGCCGCCGGATCGGTCACGGCCAATCCTGCGCCAACCTTTCACGTGCAGGCTTATCGTCTCGAGGGCGAAATTTTCCTGCCGTTGGATAAGGTGTCCGCCATTCTTTCCACCTACACCGGCACCATTGATCTGGCGCGCGTTCACGCTGGACTGATCAAGCTGCAGGAGGTTTACCGCCAGTCCGGCTACACCAACGTCAGTGTTATATTGCCACGGCAGAAAGTTTCCGATGGCGTCGTGCTGGTTAGAATCGTTTCCCATGTGCCGGCGGTCGCGACGGCGGCTGTCGCCAAGCCGCCGCCGTCCTTGACGGTGAACAAGTATCACATCGAGGGCAACACCGTGTTGCCGCCACAGGACTTCAGCGTGCTGACCAATTATACCGGCACCAACGTCACATTCGCCCGCTTGCGCGAGGGCTTGGGCAAGGTGCAGTTGCGCTACCGCGAGCTCGGTTTTCCCACCATCAGCGTCACGCTGCCGCAGCAGCGCATCACGAACGGCCTCATCCACGTTAAGATCGTCGAAGGCCGGCTGGATCAGATCCGCATCACCGGCAACGAGCATTTCAGCTCGGACAATGTCCGCCGCGCGCTGCCGAGTTTGACCACCAACATTCTGCTCAACACCAAATGGTTTCAGCCGGAGCTGGATCAGGCCAATCAAAATCGCGACCGCCAGATTTATCCCGTCATTGAACCCGGCTTTGAGCCGGGCACCAGCGACCTCACGCTCAAGGTCAAAGATCGCGATCCGGTGCATGGCCGGATTGAGATCAACGACAAGTCCGCGCCGGGAACCGCCCTGCTTCGCTCCGACGTCGCCGTCCAATATGTCAACCTCTGGCAGCTTGAGCACCAGATCGGTTTCGACTACAACTTTTCGCCGCAGGAATACAAGTCTGACGGCGACGCCAATGATTTTCCACCGGACAAGCCGCAGGTCGCCACGGTCAGCGGGTTTTACCGGCTGCCCATCGGCGGTGGTGGCGGCCTGCGCGAGGACTACGACCAGAAGCCCGTCACCTTTGGTTACGATGAAATCAGCCACAAGTTCAACCTGCCGCCGCCGTCGGGGCATCCGGACTTGATTGTTTACGGCTCGCATTCCTCCTCGGACACCAGCCTGCAATACGGCCCGTTGAAAACCGTTTACAGCACGAACATCATTGACATCAGCCAGCAGAATGTCTCGCACACGCCGACCATCAACGACAACATCGGCACCAAACTGACCATTCCGCTCGACGATTTCGCCGGGATCAAATCCTCGGTGAGCCTCGGCTTGGACTGGAAATCTTACGGAGCGAACACTTATAACACCAATTTGACTTACATCGCCATTTATGGCGCGGATTCACAAGGTAATCGCCTTTACCCGGCAATTACAAATAGAACCCTGTATAACACCAACAACAGCAGCCAGTCGTTGTTTTACCTGCCGCTGGCCTTTGGCTGGGCCGCCGTGCGCCCGGACAAGACCGGCAGCTTCCAGTTCACAATCAACGACGAACTTTTTATTTCCGGCTTCGGTTCCGGCCGGAAAAATTTCCAGCAGGTCGCCGGCAACACCGAGGCGGGCGGCACTTATTCCACCCTCAACTCCGGCCTGATCCGCCAGCAAAATCTGCCCGGTGACTGGTCAATCGTGGCCAACGCCAACGGCCAGTGGGCCAACAAACCGCTCATCGGCAACGAACAGTTCGGTCTTGGCGGCACCGCCGGCGTGCGCGGTTATGAAGAAGGCGAGGCTTACGGCGACACCGGCTGGCGGGGGCTGCTCGACCTGCGTGCGCCGCCCGTGAACGTCGGTTATTTCCCAACTCCATCCAGCGATGTGCCGGCCATGCTGCGCTGTTCCTGCTTCATGGACTACGGCCAGCTCTATTTTGTGGACCGGGCCGGCCAGCCGGACATCAGCGAATGGGGCACGGGCTTCAGCGCATTCCTCACGGCCGGCGAACATTTTGACGCCCGGCTCACCATCGCCTGGGCGTTGCTGGGTGCCAGCGCCTACGGCAGCAGCGCCAACAATTATGTCGCGATCCAGACGCCTGCCGACACCTGCCGCGCATATTTCTCCGTCGGCTACCAATTTTAATGCCATGAAACGACTCGCTAAAATCCGCCAATCCATCCGGTTCGCCGTGCTGATGTTTCTCGCCGGCCGCGCCGCGCAGGTCTTCGCCAATCCGACCGGCCTCACCGTCAGCGCGGGCCACGCCAGCATGCAGCAGCTCGGCGCGCTCCTCAACGTCACGGTCAGCCAGGCTGCGATCCTGAACTGGCAAAGTTTCAACATCGGCGCGGGCGAAACGACGTCGTTTTTGCAGCCGTCCGCCAATTCTGTCGTCTTCAATTACATCGGCAGCGCGAATCCGTCGCAGATTTACGGCAGCCTCCACGCGAACGGCACGGTGATTCTGGCGAACGCCAACGGATTTTATTTCGGGCCGAACTCGATGATCAAGGTCGGCGGCAGCTTCATCGCCACCACCGCGCCGCTCACACCGGATTTCGGCGCTGGCGCGACGTGGCAGTTCACGGGCATTCCGCCGCTGGCGAGCATTGTGAATTACGGACAGATTGAGGTTGGCCAGGGCCGCTCGTTGTTTCTCATTGCCGAAAACATTGAAAACCACGGCAGCCTCACCGCGCCGGCCGGCGATGTCGGGCTGTATGCCGGCGACACGGTGATGGTCAGCGAAAGTCCCGACGGCCGCGGCTTAAGCGCCGCCGTGACCATGCCCAAAGGTTCCGTGGATAATTTTGGCCGCGTCACCGCCGACGCCGGCACCATCGCGCTCGCGGCGCAGGTGGTGAATCAGGACGGTATTTTGCAGGCAAACTCCTTGCAGGAAAAAAACGGTGTCATCGAGCTGGTCGCTTCCGACTCGCTCAACCTCGGCGCGAACTCGCAGATTCTGGCGCAAGGCGACAATTCCGCCGGCGGCAGCCAGGGCGGCACGGTCACGCTCAAATCAGAAAATAATTACAGCGACGCGACGGGCAGCACCATTGTCACCGCCGGCGGCGCGAACGGCGGCAACGGCGGCAACATCGAAGTCAGCGCCCCGAACATCCAGGTGTTGAACTCGGCGATGGACGCCCGTGCGCAGGACGGTTTTACCGCCGGCGAATTTCTGCTCGACCCGGTCAATATCGTTCTGGGCACGTCCACGGCAGGCGGCGCGATCAATGTCAACACGGCTTTCAGCGGATTCTCCGCCGTCCTGTTGCAGGCCACCGGCAACATCACGCTCAACGCGAACACCGCCTGGGACTTGAGCGGCAGCACTGGCCAGACGGCGGGACAATTGACCTTGGAGGCTGGCGGCGATATCGTGTTCAACAAAAATTCCCAAATCGTTGACGAGAATGCCTGGAATGTTTCGCTCTCTGCCGGCTATGCCAGCGGCTCGGTTCAGGCCGGCGTGGGCAACATCTATTTGAACGGCAGCAACGGTGGCACCGTAAATGGCACCATTCAGACGGCGGCCAGCAACATTAATCTGGCGGCGGGCAACAGCATCCAGCTTGGTTCCGGCACCGTCGGCACCACGGGCGGCAATGTGACCTGGCAGTCGGGTGGCAACATCACGTTTGGAAAAAATTCGGCCATTGCGACCTCGGCGGATGGCGGTGTGACGCTGGACGCGGGCTATAATTTTGCGAGCGGCACAATCAATTCCGGCAGCGGAAATGTCTATTTGAACGGCAGCAGCGGCGGCACCTTAAACGGCACCATCACCACGGCGGGCGGCGACATCAATTTGCTGGCCGGCCAAAACGTTCTCGTCGGTTCCGGTTCGGTTTACACGACGGGCGGCGGCGGCATTTTTGCGTATGCCATGACCGGCAACATCAGCGCCGGCTCGGCGAACGGCGGCAGCAGCTATGGCGGCAATTATGACATCGGCAACTCCGGCTCCACCCCGACGCCGGTTCTGGGCGGGATCGCCACGGCGGCGGGCGGGAATGTCACTTTGATTGCCGGCAACAACATTGACAGCACATCGAAGCATACGTCAACCCAGCTCGCGGCCGCGTCCGGCACCTATGGTTCCGGCGATGTGAATGTCATTGCCGGCAATCAGATCACCGGCAATTACAATCTGGCGAACGGCACCGGCACGATGCTCGCCGGCGAGCAGGTTTCGACCGTGCAGGCCGGTGCCTTGCAAAACTCGGGGGCCGACCCGTCGGCTTATGCTTCCACGTTGAAGAACTTGGAGACAGCGGTGACGCAATCCTCGAATGCCGGCGGCAACATCGGAGCCGCGCCGTCATCGGGGAACCCATCCACGGCGCCGGTGACGCTGGGATTGATCAATGGTTCTTGGAACGCCTGGGCGGCCAATGATCTTTCGCTCAAGGAAATTATCAATCCAAACGGGGCGTTCAACGACAGCCAGTCATTTCTGTATAACTACGCGCTGGGTGCGGCGGCGAATTTATGGGCGGGCAATGCGATTGAGCTGGTCGGCGGGTCTTTCGGGTCGGTGGCCTCGTCCGTGAACAAGATGCCGATCTATGCGCCGGATCTCTCGCTCAATGCCGGTGCGGGCGGCATCCTGCTGGACACGTCCATCATTCTGGCTCCATCGAGCGAGGGTTCCCTGTCCATCACCACCCGCAACGGCGGGAATCTGACCGGCAAGCTGACTGCCGGTTCCACGGTGCTGACCGGCATCACCATGTCAGACAGCGGCTCCACGGACTACACCACTTTTTCCTCCGGTCATGCGGCCGTGCTCCTGCACTTGAATGATCCAAATCCGCAGCCCGTGCTGGTGGATGTTTCCGGCAGTATTGGTAATTTCAGCCTCACGGTGCCGACCTTTGCGGACATCACGGTGGATGCCACCCAGCCGTTTGTCACGCCCACCGGTCAAAGCATTTTGGGAACCTATAATTTTGCCTTCAAAGGACAGAACTTATCACCTGACCAGACCACGTCCATCAATGTGCTCGGCTCCATCACGTATCGCGGTGATGTCACGCCCATCAGTTTGACGACGGCCCAGCTGGCCGACCTGCTGCCAACGGCGCTCTTCACCGACAGCGCCGACCAGGCGGTGACCGACAATCTGCGTTACGATGCCAGCACCGGCCAGCTCATCTATGTCGGGGTCATGAGCGCCACCGACCTTAACTTTCTGCTCAACCCAACGGTTTTGGTGCTCAACAAAAACGGCCAGCCGGAAACCCAGCTTCTGGTGGAGGCGAATGGCCAGCCGATTTTGGATGCCAACGGCAATCCCCAATTTGTCGACATCACCAAGCCGTTGACGCTGGACGCCACGCAGCAGGGGATGATCACGGAATTATACAATGCCACTAAGGGCTCCACGCTGGGCAGCCAGGGGCTCGCGGTGGCCGGCGCGGGCCATTTCAACGTCAGCGCAAACAGCATGGACCTGGGCGTTTCCGCCGGCATCACCGTGCTCGCGCCGGATGCCACGCTGGCGGCCATCTCGCCTTACGGGGCTGACCTGAACGTCACCACCGTCGGCGATCTTTCCATGACTTCCACCACGATTGCGAACGAAAGCCTGTTCGGCGGAATCAATCTGAACGTCGGCGGTGCGCTGAACGTGGGCGGCGAATTCACCGCCTACGACCCGCCCAGCGTCCCGAAGGGAATCTTCACCACCAGCGGCGGCAACATCTCCGTCATCGTCAATGGCGATGTGAACATCAACGGCTCGCGCATTGCCGCCTACAACGGCGGCAACATCACCGTCCTGTCCAAGACCGGTGACGTCAACGCCGGTTCCGGCGGGGCCGGCTACGTCAATGTGAGCGCGCTGGAGTTGAATCCGCTCACCGGCCAGCTGCAATTGAACCCGGTCACCGGCCAGCCGGCGTATATCAATGCGAGCATCGCCGGCAGCGGCATCCTGGCGACCACGCTTTTTGGTTCTGAAGCCACGCTGGGAAACATTTTGGTGGAGGCGCCGAATGGAAATATTTTTTCCAGCCAGGGCGGCGTCATTCAGATTTCATTCAATGCTTCCGATGCCTCCAAGGCAACGGCGGAATTATTGGCTGGCTATGAACTGCAGGATGCCGGCGGCAATCTGGTTTTGGCTCAAAATCTTGCCAATGGCACGCCGGTGCTGGCCTTGGATGACCAGAATCTGGTTGCTCTTGGTTCACCCATCCAATTCCTGCCGTCGGGCAGCAGCCTGCCGGTTTCCCTGACTCCGCTGCTGGATGCCGAGGGCAACCCACATCTCGATGCGAGCGGTAATCCACTCTATATTGAAACCTCGGATGCTTCGAAAAATGTGGTTGAAATCGTCAACAACAGCATTCAGCCGTTGCTTGACGCCAGCGGCAATCCCATAAAAGTGGCCGCACCGTTGGCTGCCAGCGGCAATCCGATACTGGTGCTCGGCCGAAACATTGATGCCGCCGGTTCCGGAATCATTGCCCAAAATGTCGTCGCCAAGGCCACCGGTAACGTCGCCGGTTTATTCATTGGTTTTGCGAGTGTAAACTTATCGGCCAATTCTTACGGCAAAGGCCTGGCCATTGGACCGACTGTTGATATTTCAGAGCCAGGCGACAGCGGCCCAACAGCTATTCAAGTTGTCTCTCCTGATCCCACGGTAAATGGCATTTCTGGTTCTCCATCACCATCGGATGCAGCCAGCGCCCCCCAAACCGTCGCCCAAACCACGGATGCCGCCAGCGATGTTGCCAAATCATCGGGTGGTTCCGACGACGACAACGATCTCTTGAACAAGAAGAAGAAAGGGATCGGGCTGGCGCAGAAGGTTGGGCGGGTGACGGTGATTCTGCCCGGGGCGAAGAAGCTGTCCGAGAAGGCGGTGGC
>Ga0182024_10001766_pt1 | contig 54885 bp, 40 predicted proteins | sample P32metaG_FD_120480 | JGI IMG/M metagenome (GOLD analysis project Ga0182024, IMG submission 120480) | Permafrost microbial communities from Stordalen Mire, Sweden - P3-2 metaG (Illumina Assembly) | ecosystem: Environmental > Terrestrial > Soil > Wetlands > Permafrost | place: Sweden: Stordalen...
GCGCCTACATCCGCCATCACGATCGCGCCCGCCCCGATCCAACAATCCGCTCCCACATCCACGGTATGAAACTGCCCGGCTTCTCCACCCAGGATTTGACCCTGGTCGTCGCGATCATGCTGGCGGCGCCCGCTGAGGATCTGCACACCGGATGCGATCTGCGTCCGCTCGCCGATCGAGGTGCGCCCCAGTACGCAGTAGCAGCCAATGTAAACCCCGCGCGCGACTCTAGCCTGCGGATGCACAAAGAAAGAACCAAACTGCAGGCGGCTCTCGAGTGAGCATTCTTCCAGAGTCAACCGGCAGTACGCGATTCGAAGGTAGTCGCCGAGGAGGCCTGGAAAAAGCGCGTAGATCTGGGCGCCCAGAAGATACAAGGGTTCGACTCGTCCGAAGGCCGACAGCAAGGCGAGCGGAAATACGCAGGCTAAACTGATTCCCTGAACGATGCCCTTGATAGTTTTCTTCATATGGTCTTCTTCATAAAGACCGGTTCTGCACCGCCCGGTAGATGCCGACCAACTGCCGCACCCGCGCTTCGGGTGAATGCCTCTCCCGGATTAACTCGCGGCTTCGCCCGGTGAGCCTTTCAACGAGATCCGGATCCCGCATTAATCTGGAGATCGCATCAGTCATTGCGGAGCTGTCGCCCGGCTCGACGAGAAGCGCGCTTTCATTGTGTGCGACCATCTCAGGAATGCCGCCGACGCGGGTAGCCACGACAGGCACTCCCGCGGCCATCGCCTCCAGCAAGGCATTGGGTGAGCCCTCACTTCGCGAGGATAACACTGCGACATCCGCGATCCCATAGTAGGGTTCGGCGGAGTCTTGCTGCCCCGTCAGCGTCACGGCGTCCGACAAACTCAGACTACGGATCCGTTCTTCAATGCGGGACCGTTCCGGTCCTTCTCCAACGATGACGAGGTGTGGAGACAACGACGCGTCCAGACCACGGACCGCATGAAGCAGCGTAAGGTGATCCTTTTCCCGCGACAGACGGCCGACCACCAGGATCACCTTGCGATCCGGCCCGATGCCGAGCTGTGCGCGGAGCCGCTCGTGGACGCCGCTGCCCCAATCCGGCCGGATCGCGTTGTGAACGATCTCGATTCGTTCCCGGCGGACACCCTTAGCCGCCAGCTCCTCGCGAAAAGGAACGCTCACGGTGACTACCTTTTTCGCGGCGCGCAAGGACCACCGGTCGAGCAGGTTATAGAGCCGCGCCTGGAGAGAGGTCCAGGTATAACCGTGATGAAACGCCACCCAGGGGGCGCGTCGAAACAGCTTTGCCCTGCGAGCCAAAAAGTGCGACTTTACGGCGTGCGTCTGAATGATATCGGGCCGCAGACGATCCGCCAGCTCCTGAAGCGCGGTGACAACACTCGGGTCATAGGCTCCCCGCTCGGAAATCGTTTCTATCGGAATCCCGTTTTGACGGGCTGTTTCTATGAACAAATTGCTGGCAGGCCCGCGCGTATAGGTGACCAGTGTTGTTTCGACTCCAGCGTCTCGCGCCAGGCGTGCGAATTCGAGCAGGTTCTTTGCCGGACCGGTAATGCTGTAGGCTTCCATGACCGCCAGCAGGCGCAGCGCATTCACCGGTCGCTCCGGAGCCAGTCCTGGTAGGTGTCCCACAGAGTTTGACCGATCATCTCCCAATCATAATGGGTCCGCGCCAGATCGAGCGCCGCGGCAACGAGTGCCCGCCGGCGATCGCCCGAAGCGTCCGCCAGAGATTGGAGTTGGTTGGCCCAGGCTTCCGCGTCGTCAGGGCCCGCGATCAGAATGTCCCGCCCGGGGGTGACTGCCAGACCTTCGGCGCCCAGCGGCGTCGAGATGACCGGGACGCCCGCGGCCATTGCTTCCAGAATTTTCAGCCGGGTGCCTCCACCCGTGCGTAAGGGGACAATGGCCGCCAAAGCCTGGCGATAATAGGGCCGGACGTCGGGCACCGTTCCGGTTACGCTCACCCCCGGTAGCTCGCCCAAAGCCAGAACGGCGGGAGGCGGGTCCGCGCCCACGATCAACAGGCGCGCTTCCGGTATCCGCTGCCGCACCAGCGGCCAGATCCGGCGGCTGAAGGAGAGCGCGGCTTCAGCGTTCGGATAATAATCCATGGAGCCGACAAAAACCAGATCGCGGCCCTGGCCGGCGCCCGTTCCGGCGTTCTCGAAATACTTGACGTCCACGCCGTTATGGATCACTCCCACCCGCGCCTTGGGACAGATCTCGTGTAGCTGATCGCACTCTCGTTGGCTGCACACCACATGTCCGAAGGCTGTTTCCAGAATCTCGCGCTCCAGCAGTTTCAATTTCGCCGCAGTGCGGGCGGCGTACCAGCGGCGGGCCGGCGATGCCACGGTAGCGCTGTAACGTTGCATGGCTTCCGATTCGATGTTGTGCCAGTTGTATACAATCCGGGCGCTCAAGCCTTCCGCGTAACGGATCATATGGATGCCGTCGAGATTGATCAAATCGTAACCCGCTCCGCGCGTGAGGCGCGAAACCGCGGCGCTCATTTCCGGCGAGGCGTAGTTCAGAATCGGCAGAGGCCAACGTCCCACCGCTCCCTGAACCAACTTCCAGGGATGATATGCGCTGGGCTTGGGAACCGGCACCACTTCGCGGCAAAACGGTAAATCCTGTCGCGTCAAGGGCGGAACGCCCACGTCGGCAAAGTGTAAATAGGTCACCTCCCCATGCCGGGCCAGAGCCCGGAGGAAGTAATACACGCGTAGCTTCGCGCCACTGCGGGCCGGCCAGCACTGCCGTGACGAAAGGAATAGGATACGCATCAAGGACGGGCGAACAAGTTCTGACCTCTTGTACCATAATAAGCAGGGTGATCCTATTTCAACGCCTACTTACTCCGCGCCTTGGTATTTTGGCCTAGTAAAGCATTTATGCCGCAGGAATGTTCGGGGCTCGTGGATGGTATTGAAACAGCTCCGGGAGAGGGGGTTCCTCGATAAGCCGGCATTCTATCCCTTGTCGGGCGGAATCAGCATCGAGGTCCCGATTTCCAGATTTACGAATTGCTGGGACCAGGAAGATGTCGACGGTTACGAACAGGAGTTTATCGAGACTCTGTGCCGGTTCGTGAGGCAATTGCAACCGCCGGTTACACTCATCGATGCGGGCGCCGATATCGGGGTGCTCTCGCTCAAAGTCGCGAGCAAGTGTTCTTCCGTCGAGCGTATTATCGCTTTTGAGCCGAACGCCGAATCGTACCCCTGGCTGAAACGGAATCTGGATCGACTTCCGTATCCAGCCCTCGCTCTCGCGAACGCCGTGAGCGATTTTGAGGGCCGCGGGGCACTGACGTATCCCAATTATGATCCCGAATCCGCTCATGCCTGTTACCTGGAGCCGTCCCCGGACGGGCCGATTGAGGTGGTCACCATCGACTCCGTCCATTCTCCCAGCGCCATGGAGCACGATTTGGTTTTGAAGCTTGATCTGGAGGGCGGCGAACCTGCGGCGCTTCGTGGAGCCGTTCGCACTCTGCGCGAGGCCAGGAACGTGGTCGTGGCGTTGGAAGCGCACCCCTCCGTCGTGAAAAGGACGGGAGTCGACCCGGTGGAATCGCTGCGTTTCCTCCGTTCGATTCGGGAGTTTCAATTTGTCGCCGGTGAGACGCGGGAGACGGTTACGGTGGATCGGCCGGTGTTCGAGCAGATTCCGCCCGACCGAATTTACAATATCATCGGCCGAACCTCCGGGGAGGCGCCGGTTTCCCCGGTACACTCCGCAAACAGAGTTTCGTAGCAATCGACAACTTTCGGCGTCGAAAACTGCTGCTGCATCCGGCGCCGGGCCGCTCCGCCCATTCTCGTCCTCGCCGCCGGATCGGCCAGCAGACGCACCAGGCCGCGCGCGATCGACTGCTGGTTCCCCAGCTCCGTCACCATCCCATCCAGTTCATTTTCCACCAGTTGCGTGTGGGCCGGGATATTGCTGACCACCGGCGGAAGGCCGGCGGACATCGCTTCGATCAACGAACACGGCAAGCCTTCGATCGCTGAAATCAACGTAAAGACGTCGCCTGCCTGAAGCCACTTCAAGACGCCATCGGTGGGGAGACGACCGGTGAAGACCACGTTCTCGCCTAAGTCCAAGCTGGAGACCAATTCCCCTAGCTGGTTACGCAAAGATCCATCGCCGACCAGTGCTAACACGGCGCCCGGTATCTCGCGCACCACCTGCTGGAACGCTCCGATCAGCCACGGCAGCTCCTTTTGAGGATCGAGCCGGCCGACAAAGACGGCTAACGGAGTATCCTGCCTTATGCCAAGTTCACCGCGGAGCCTGGCGCGCTCCTCGGAAGAGCACGGGCAGAAATGGTCGGTATCCACGGGATTGGGCATCCAGCCAATGCGGCTCCTGTCGAATCCCACCTCCAGGGCTTCCTCAACCATTCCCGGATTCAAAACTAAAATATGGGACGCCCATCGCCGCAGGAAACTCAATTCGAGCCTGCCCAGGAAGGAATTTTGCATTCCCACCACCAGGCTGCTACAGGAGAACTTCATGACAATCGGCTTGCCGAGCAGTCTCGCCACGGGAAGCCCTGTGGCTAAGTGCAAGCCCGACATCAGGAAATAGACTACCTCGTAGTCGTGGCGTTCTTTAAACAACGTCCAGGCGACCCCCAGTGCGTAGACAATATCGCGCCAGCGCTTGGACGCTCCTTGCCCGTAGATTCGCACCCGGAGCCCGAACGGATCCACCCACTCAGGGAGGGAAGGCATCGGGGCGCCGCCCGCACAGACGATCCTGGGCCGATGCCCTCGTTTCTGGAGTTCGTCGGATACGCGCTGAGCCTCCACCTCCGACCCCCCGAGAACCGGCGGATAGGAATGGCAAATCAGGATGTAAGAAACAGGGTGAGCAGCCATGCTACTTTCTGCCAGAATATCATACGGCTGCGCGGGAACTCGCGGGAGCACATTTCGACTCATGGCTTATAATCGGTTGAATGGGGCTGATGTTTCATGACGCAAAGAGGCTGTGGGAAGGACGGCTATCAGGCGTATCATTTGAAAACCTACTTACTTGCAGTCATTTGCAACTATTCCTCCACCCCCCGGAGCTGGAGGCCCTTCGCCGGGGCCACCGCGCCAGGTCCAAACGCCCTCTTCCCGTTGCCCTGGCCGATTATAAGTTCGGGCAGTACGCCGATGATTTCTGGACCCAGTTTCTAGACGCTAAGACAATAGAAACATTGGACTATTCCGCATATGAGGGAGCTTCCGTGGTCCACGACCTGAACTCTCCCGTGCCCAAGAGCTTCCACGGTCGTTTCGACGCGATCATTGAAGCGGGATCCCTGGAACATATCTGCAATTTCCCCCGCCATCCGGAACCTCATGGAGATGACGAAAGTGGGCGGGATGGTGTTTCTCACGACCGTCGCCAACAACCTCTGCGGACATGGCTTTTATCAATTCAGCCCGGAACTGATCTATCGGGTCTTCTCTCCTGAAAATGGATTTGAGACCACCAGCGTCACGCTCCTCGAAGCCGCATTTCTTTCGGTCGAACTGGCTCCCATACGGGCCGCCTACCAGGTAGCCGATCCGGAGAAGGTCCGGTCCAGGGTAGGGCTCCTGTCCGACAGTCCGATTCTCATGATGGTCGATGCGAAGAGAATTTCTGAAGTCGAGCCATTTAGCACCATTTCTCAGCAAAGCGACTATGTTGCGGCGTGGGAGCGGGAGCCGGGCTCGGCTGCCCCGAATGAAGCTGCGCTCAGTGGGGCTGCCCTAAGTTGGAGAAGCCGTGTCTATCAGGCACTGCCTGCGGGGTGGCGGCAAACCATTCGGGGAAGGCGGGATAAGATCCGGTATAGTTTTCGCAATAAGGACTTTTACTCGAAGCTTCCTTAACGCCGGCGCAGCAAGTAGCTTAGGTGCGCCATGGAAAGGCCCTCCAATTCCATCATCAAAGCCAGCGGAGAATGATCCGAGCTGACTCCAAATCGGGGAATGTCGAAGGGCTGCGTATCTTTACCGATAAATCCCCCACCCGCTGAAAACAGCGCCTTGTACCCCGCTCCCGACACCATCTGCCGCACTTCTTCGCGGATGTTCGAGATTTTCCCGAACGGAAATGAGAAAAGAACGACAGGATGGCCCGTCAGCTCCTCCAGTTGCCGCCTGGACTCCACCACCTCGACGACGGCTTGATCGAGACTGACCGCTCCCAGATCCGCATGGTTCACCGTGTGCGCGGCGATCTCTACCCCAAGCGCCGGGAGATCTTTCAAATCCTGGGTACGAAGATTCTGAAAGCGCTGTGGATATTTTTTCTCGTCGTGAAGAAACACGCGGTCGGTGTCCACGAACCCCGAAGAAATGAACGCGGTACCCGGCGCATGTGCGGCGGCCAGCAAGGGCGCGGCCCAAGTCCGGACGTCAAGATAGCAGTCATCGAAGTGAATAGCGACTGTCGTGGGCTCGATTCGGCTGCGAGAAGCGATTCGCTCCACCATTTCCCTTGTCGGCATGAGATGGTAATAGTGGCGCAATGTGATCAGGTGTTCCGCAAAACGCCGGGTACTGGTGGTCAGGACGTCGGCCGAAACGTCGTTCACGCGATGATAAAGGAGGATGGCGCCCCTGCTCTTTCCCCTGCGAATCCAACGCAGCAGGGAATAGAACCCGCTGTGAAACAATGCCAGCCAAACCGCGGTCTTCAGGGCTTGCCGTCCGTCTGCGAGTCTTCGCCAGTGGGGCAGACGCCGCGCGAGCTCATTCCTTTGCGCCCGGGTCGGCCTGGTCCGCGCCTTGCGAGCCGCCGGCGGCTGCGGCCGGCGTTCTGAAGTCCCGGCCTGGATATCCCTGAGGACCCTGACAAGCAGGCGCGTTCCTTGCTCGTCCAGCTTGGCTTTTAGGGATTCAGGCGTCTCCTTTGGATGGATGCCAACTTCCGCTTCTCCTACAATGTCGCCCGTATCCAAACCGTCGTCTACGAAGTGAATGGTCACCCCTGCGGCATCCCGCCCATCGTACAATTCCCAGAAACCAGGAGGAGTACCTCTATACTCCGGGACCTTTCCCTTGTGCAGATTGATGCATCCCAGCCGGGGAACCGAAAACAGAGTGCGCTTAAGAATGCGGGTGCCTAATACAACGCCTAAATCAGCCTCCACGGAGCGCAATTCCTCGAGGGCCCCCGTTCCGTTCAGATTTCCCGCTTCGACGATCGGAAACCCGTACTTTCGCGCCATGCTCTCCAGGCTGTGGTCAGGAAACGCCTGATTCAACAGAAGGTCAACTTCCTGCCCGGGAATCACACGATCCGCCCAATGTTCCAACATCTGTTTTAATGCCGAGACAGCTCTGTGAAGCGGATAAGTAATGCCTTCGCGCCGGATATTGCGTTTGAGATTGCGCCAGCGCTCCCCTGAACCGGGGGACGCGGTATCGACCAGCACCGCCGCAACTTCCACTTGTTCCATCGCGCACACATGCGCGATCGCATTCCGCGTATTTGCGTCGACTCTTCCGACGAGAAACGCGATCTTGAGTCTAACGCCGGGCATGGGATCTTAATCGCATTCTGTTCTTATTTTAGCGAAGTGGAATTCGGGAGTATTGCCGTAGAACCCGACGCCTATAGAAAGTTGCCCGTCGTTGCCTGTATCATGTTCACATGGGCCGCATGCTAACCTCAAAAGCTCTTCGCCCGCACACGGAGCCGCCTCCAGCCGCGCTTCGGCAGGCGCCTGCGGCAGCGCTCAGTGAGCGTAAGGCCGCGCCCGGGGCCAAGCCCGTGTTGACCCAAACCACTATCGAGCCTCTTGAGGACCAAATCGAGCGCAGCAACCCTTTCCGGAAGGTCGCTTTTTACGCCAGCGTTGCCTTTTTGTTTTTGCGGTTCAGCGCATTGTCGGAGCTGCTGGCGTTTTACACTCAGGTCAATTTTTATCTGCTTTATATCTTCGCTCCCTTCGCTTTTTTGGGCGTCCTGCTGACCGGAGGGGTCCGGCGCACACTCCGGTATAATCCGGCCAGGTATTGGCTGGCCTTTTTTGCCTGGATGATCCTGGCGACTCCTTTCAGCTCCTGGAAAGGCGATTCGGTGGCATTGTTATGGAACTATTCCCGTTTTCAGATCACCATGCTCTTCATGGTCGCTGGCCTGGCGATGACTTGGAAAGATATTCGCTTAATCTTCTATACTTTGGCCGCGTCGGCGGTCGCGAATCTGTTTTCGGCGAATTTGTTGACCGATCTCGACGCCGGTGGCCGCATCACGCTGAGTGCCAGCGGTAACATGGGTAACTCCAACGATTTAGGGACGCAGTTTTTGCTGGTGCTGCCGTTCCTGCTATTCGTCGCAATGGATTCGGCGAGGAATTTATTTCTCCGTCTGGCCTTGTTGCCGGCCATCGCTTACGGTATCTGGATCGTGCTGGGGACAGGTTCGCGCGGATGCTTGATCGCGTTGATCGCAATGTTTCTCTTTTCGATCTGGCGAGCCACCGCCTCGTATCGGATCGCCATTCTGGTAGCCGTCGTCGTGCTCGCCGCGACAATTCCGTTATTGTTGCCCGGTAGTGTCCTGTCGCGCCTGGGTTCGCTGGTGGGTGAGGAAAGCAAGAATCCCATCGAAGCCGCCGAGGCTCGCGAGTCCAAGTTGGCGCGCGAGTATTTGCTCCAGCAAAGTCTGTTGTATACCGTCGAGCATCCTGTATTCGGTGTCGGCCCCGGCCAGTTTCCGAACTTCGAAGGGCAAGAAAGAATCTCGGAAGGTAAGCGCGGCCAATGGAAGGTGACGCACAATTTTCTGACCCAGGTTTCCAGCGAGTGCGGCATCCCCGCCTTGATTTTCATTCTTCTAGGCCTGGGTTCCGCCATGCTGCTGGTAAGCCGGACCTACCGCGTGGCGCGGACGAAAGGCTTTCGCGAAATTGAGAAGGCCTGTTTTTGTTATCAACTGGCGATGGTCGGCTACCTTTGCGCCGTCATCTTTCTGGCCCACGCCTATCTCTTCTATTTGCCCACGATGATTGGATTGGCGATCGCGATCCATATGGTCGGCATGCGGCATATGGCAGCTCAAGAACCAACTGTCGCCGTGGCGGCTCGACCGTAGGCCCCAATCAGGCGGAAGCCTGCTTCCTGCCATCGCGGGATTGCGACCCTTCCCCAGCCCGCTAGGAAGCTGGTGACATCCCCAGCAAGACCGGCGCCGATGCGGAGAGCCGCCCACCGCTAGCGAGGAGTGGTGCGTTTACCAGCCAATCCGGCGGCCAGGTCGAGAATGGGCGCTGCGGCGCAGCGACCAAAGCCCTTCCAACTCCGGCGACATCCCGAAGCGGCCGGAAAACAGAAGGGTGCGCCACAGGTCAGGGACCATCCACGCGTCCAGCTTGTCGCCTTTCTTTTTGGCCGCCGAGAACATTCGATATACTTGATGAGTGGCTAACCCCGACCTCAGAGAAGACCTCCCAGTTCGCCATTACACGCTGAAGCACCAGCTGGTAGCGTGGATCAGCATGCATCTGTTCGATACCGTAACCTACAAAGTACAACACGGTTTATTGAAAGGCATGAAGCGCAAGGGTGGCCTCGGTTGGATTCCGGCGATCTTCTCGACAGGAATGGTAACTGGGGAGCAGCAATTTTGGAGTGCTCTCAATCTCAACGATATGACCGTCTATGACATCGGTGCCTTCCAAGGGTTGCTGACTCTGTTCTTCGCTTCGCGGGCCAAGGTGGTAGTCAGTTTCGAGCCCAATACTCAGAGCCACAAGCGCCTAATGGAGAATCTGATGTTGAACGGGATCAAGAACGTCGAGGTACGCAAGGTCGGTATTGGCTCCCGGCGCGAGACGCGCAAGCTGGTGGGGAGTCCGGCGAAGATGGGCGGTGCCAGCCTGGACGAAAAGGTGGCCAAAGAGTTGCAGCGGGCTCGGGTGGAAACACTGGCCGAGGAGATCTCTATAGTCGCGCTTGACGAGGAGATCCCCCAAACGGGTCTTCCCGCGCCCGATTTCATCAAGATCGATATTGAGGGGTGGGAAATCGAGGCGCTCCGAGGGGCGCGCAATTCTCTGGAGTTATACAAGCCGACGCTGTTTCTCGAAATGCATGGCGAGACGATCCGAGAGAAAAGACGCAAAGTGGCCGAGATTGTTGCCTTCTTGTGGGAGATCGACTATCGGCGTATCCGCCACATAGAGACCGGCGCGACGATCACACCGGAAAACTGTTCGCTGGCGATGGAGGGCCATTTGTTCTGCCAGACTACCTGACTCGTCAGCCCTGTTTTCACCGGGTGCGAGCCTCGCAGCCCAGGCTCGTAAAATAGCGCGGTTAATGCTCACGTTCTGAGTGAAAATCGCGCGGCGGCCAAGATAGTAAACATTCAGGCAGATGTCCGTTGTAGGTGCTCGGTACAATTCTCGCGAGTCGGGGGAACCCCCTGTAGGGCGAGCGACCCAGAGGCAATTTCTGCCGTCGTTGTAGACCAGACAGCCATACTCAGGTTGTAAAACTGGAAGATGACCGGTTGCGCAGGTGCCGTGGGCAAGGTCCAATCGTGAATCTGGAACTCCACTCGATACGATTTGTCCGCGGGATAAACGGGATCCGTTACCGTAATGGGGGGAGTAGCAGGGTAAGCACCAGCGACTGCCCCCCGAACAAAGCGCACTGAAAAAAGAAGAGCGCTGCAGTCGCGTGCGGGGCCGTATTGAGCCTCAAGCACAATGCCTCACGTCCTCTACAAGCGTGTCTGCTTGTTAAAGGATGCCTCCGCACGAAATGACCCTTTGCTTGAGCTATCCAAAAGGCGCGCGTGAGTTTGCCCAGTTCACTCCGGCGCCAGTTGTTCGGCAGAGGACAATGGTGTGGCAATCGCGATGAGGGTCATCGACATCCAGCTGAAAGAAGGGATTCGAAGAAGGCTAAAGAGGCGCCGGAGCTTCCGGCTCCGCATGGCGTAATAGCAAACTTCCATATCCAACCCGGTTTTGCGAAGCATACCGCGCAACACAAAGGTCGGGGTGGTCAGCACCAGGATTCCGTCTTCCTTCAGATGACGCCGCATATAGATCAGTAGCCCGCCCGGATTCACAACGTGTTCGATGATTACGCGAGGGGACTTGTGAAGCCTGTGCCACCATGTTCGCTAAACGGCTGACTGCAGGTGGCACGGACTTCAGGGAGCTTATGGCGTCCCCAGCAAGGCCGGCGTGGATGCGGACAACACCGCACCGCTAGGCGACAAATATTGAATCTGATACCAATGGCTTCCTTGACGGTCGTCCACGGTGATCGTGCAAGGGGAGGTGGACCCGCATGGATAGTTAGAAACGGCGCCCGACGGAGCCGTCACCACGATCTGCGCGGAGGGGGACAAGGTTGCATTGAAATCGATATTCACGCTGCGGTTTTTCGGAGCCGCGACGCCCCCCAGGCGCGCGGCGGGCCATTGATGAGCCATGCCCACTCCAAAGAAGAACCCCGGCCACTTATAGGCGCTCAAACTGCCGTTATCGAGATTGCTGGCCGTAGTTCCGTCGGTCCAGTATCCGGTCGCGGTATAGACCGGCGCGCCGTACGTCGCGCCGTAGAACATGTCCCCGATCGCCCGGTTCGAGGAGCTCTGGTCGGCTAGATACATAACCGTCATGGCATTCTGCGCCTCTGAATTTCGCGCCCGCGCCTGGGCGACCGCCGCCGGATTATTGCTATTTTCCATACAACCGGCGTTGCGGAATTGAACGTCGGTGATCCCGCTGTCGGTCAGCAGCGGCTCACATTGCGGAAAACCCCGTCCGTAGGAAATACCCTTCGCGGCCTGATCGAATCCAGTTTGAGCGACCCAGTTGGATACCCCGACATCAAGATCCTGGTACGGCTGATATGCCTGCCGCCCATACCTCATTTCCAGCGCCTTGATCCCCATCATGAAAGGCTGCGTGCCCTTTCCGACCAGGTTGTAAGCGGTGAACCCGTAGGTGCCGGTTGCCCCCGTCCATGGCCGGTGCAGAACCATGTGAGTGGAGTCCGTCAACATGCAGCCATAGATCTGGCCGAAATTCGCGGAGTCGGTTGGCCCGGTGGCGATCGTGTTGAGCGTTACCTCCGGATTCGAATCGTTGTTCGCGATCATCCAGTAAACAGGACCGCTGTCGCCCGGCCACAGCACCCCGATATTCAGGCTGCCCGGCGAATAATAATCGAACTGCGTCGACAAGTCATAGCGGACTCCGCCCCTCGTGCCTCCGATAACAATACTGCTCGTCCCTGCCGGCGGTACGAACGACCCGGTGACAGCCGTGAGGAACGAAGATCCAGCAATCGCCATGGCCGTTCCGCTCGCTACGCCGTAGCACGAACTGGGCGCGAATGTGCCCGACACGGGGGTCACGTTCTGGGACCCCGCGGTCATCGCCACACTGGGGTGTTGCGCCGGATTCCAGTAAAAGGCCGAAGGATAGGAGTTGTCCGCCCCTTTGCACGAGTTGTCGCGCGCATAGGCGGCGTTCAGGTTTCCCTGCCAGTTGGCGCGCTGCACCGGATCCGGATCGAATTCAGCGGCCAGCAACAGCCAGCTTAGTTCGTACGCCGTTTCGCGCGGATCGTCATCGCAGTTACTTTGCGCCGCGACGCGGACTCCCCATTGTGCGAACGTGCGGAGGCCCGGCCAGTTCGAAGCCCTGTCCCCATCGAGCAACGCGGCCGCGAACACCCCAAGCACCGAGCGGTCCCGCGGCGCTCCGCCAGCCTCACCCTGCGCAATATCGGGCGAACGGATCCAGTAATCTTCAATGTTCCTCGCCGATTGCAGGGCCTGCTCGATACCGGAGCGGAAGTAAAACGCGTAATGCGCCAGACCCATGTCATAGTAGTTTGGCGAGAAATCCGAAGCGTTCCCACCGTCCATGTAGCTGTATGGGGAGGCGGTTACGATCTGTCCGGAATAACCGATGTCCCACCCTCCATCCAGAAATAAAGTAGTGTCCGATTCGCAGCCGGCAGTCGAAAAATAGATATCCCCGTCCGTGGAATCGGATCGGGTGTAATGGAGAACGACGTTTCGCTGATCGCTGAAGATGTGGTACGAATAGGCGCCACTGTCCGCATCCGCGGGAAAAGGCCGCGACAGCGTAAGCTCGGTTCCACTGGCGCTCACGACAGTCGCGAGAAACGTGAACGGGGTCCCGCCGTGCGTCGCGTTCACTGCAATCGGCAGAGAGTTCTGCGTACCGTCCCATGTTGTTCCAATGCCGGTCACCGCTGTCGAACCGGGCGTCATCGCGACGGTTCCGCCGGATGTGACGGCATAATTTCCGGCCACCGTGTATCCCGCGCCAAAGCGGCACATCGTCGACAGAAAATGGGCGCCGGCGCCGGTTACGGTCGTCTGATATACTCCCGTTCCGTTCGGCCAGGCAGTGGGGGGCTGGTCGTAGAGATGGCCGGCGTGAAATCCCCGGCCATCGTAGCAAACCGTCAGAATATTTCCCGAAGCGGCGCAGATTCGAATGATCTCGGGCCCGAAGACCGTCCCCACCAGGATCTGCGTCGGGAAACTTGACAGATTCAGCGTTGAGGTGTCCGCGACGGGAATCGTGAGCGTGCTCGTCGTGATGTCGGAAGCAATCGTCGTGAGGGGCGGATTGGTACCAAAGAAAACATAGCTTACCGTCGCGGTCTCCGCGGGACTGGCCCATGCCGGCGGCTGCGCGTAGGTATTTTTCTGAAAATTCTCCATCGCGAGATTCCTCTCGTCCGCCCAGCTCCACGGGTTTTGGCCGAATGCAATCATCGGCCCGAAAATCGCATCTGCCGCGGGGTTGGCATTCACCACCACTCCGTTCGCATCGGTCGCCACCGCGCCTGTGTTGAGGGTCGCGGTAGCCACGCCGCCGGCTAGGTCCGTCACTTGCAATTGGAACTGATAGGGTCCGAAGATCAGCCCGGAAACTATCGGCGTCGCGGTGTTGCTGTTCTGCCAGATCAGCGTGGACGGTCCACTGATTTGCGTCCACGAACACGATACCGACGAGCTTCCATCCGCCAGCGAGTAACTTGCCGAACCATCCAGTTGCGCCGGGAAGCCAGCCCGTAAAGACGTCGAATTGGTCCAGAATGGGGCGCCGTAAGTTTTGGGAAACGCGACCGGAACCTGATTCGGCGTCGCTGCGAAAAAAGTCGACGTATTTAGAACGGTCGGGGCAAAGGTTCCGCTATGTCCATTGCCGCTCGCGTCGCTCAAGTCGCCGTCGAATTTGAGATCGGTATAGTCGGCCGCGTCCGCCGTCGTGGGCGGTTTGCCGCCCATCGGAACCAACGTGGTGAAGACGCGCAGGAACCCCAGGGAGGCAGTGACCCCGTTTCCGATGATTCCTCCTCCATAGTTCAAATTTCCGAGCGTGGAGATAGTATCGGTGTCGTTCGAGTATCCCGTGCCGTCGTAATTCCAGACCTCACAGGTAAAGCGCATGTTCGGCACATCTTTTTGGATCCGGACAAGCGCGTTGGTTAGCCCTTGCGTATTGACGAAACAGGGTTGCCGCTCAACCACGGAACCCGCGAGCGACCCAGAAGCAATTCTGCCGTCGTAGTAAAACCAGACACCCAAACTCAGGCCGTAAAACTGGAAGATGGCCGGTTGCCCAGGCGACGTGGGCAAGGTCCAATCGTGCATTTGGAATTCCACCCGATACGATTTGTCCGCGGGATAAATAGGATCCGTTAACGTGATGGCGGGGGTAGCAGGTGTAAGCGCCAGGGACTGTCCCCCGAACAAAGCGCACTGAAAAATAGACAGCGCGAGTGTGGCGTATCGAGCGCTAGTGAGCCTTAAACGCATTCCCTCACGTCCTCGACAAGCGTGTGTGCCTATTAAGGATACCCTCCGCTCGATGACCTTTCCTTCGAGTATATCCTATCCGAAAGGCGCGGACGAATTTGCGTATTTCACTCTGGCGCCAATTGTTCGGCGGAAGGCAACGGTCTGGCAACCGCGATGAGGGTCATCGACATCCAGCCGAAAGAAGGAATTCGAAGAAGGCTGAAGAGGCGCCGGAGCTTCCGGCTCCGCATGGCGTAGTAGCAGACTTCCATATCCAACCCAGTCTTGCGGAGCATGCACCGCAACGTGAAGGGACAAAACCAAGCCACGTGATCCGGGTTCCACAGTGTTCGCTCCGGTGAGAATATCGAAATGAGGAAGTTCCACACGTCGAAGGGGTTCGGCGTGGTCAGCACCAGGATTCCGTCTTCTTTTAGATGACGCCGCATATTGATCAGTAGCCCGCCCGGATCCACAACGTGTTCGATGATCTCGCCGAGGACAATCACATCGAATTTCCGATCCAAGGAATCGGACATCGCATCGGCGCACACGATATTGTATCCGCGGCGCTGCAATTCCTCGATGTCTTCCCGAAGAATGTCGATCCCCAGCACGGATTTTGCGCTTCGAACCAGGTGCCGATGCACCCAGAATTCAGACTCTTCCTCGGTGACCGTATGTGCCACACAACCAACGTCGAGCACATCCTTGTCCTTCACCAGCGAGCACAAGAAATCCGTGACCGTCATCCGGGTATCGAGGTGCTTGATGTTCATTCTCTGATTCACATTCCACCCGGGACTTTCCGTTCTGGCGCGGCATCAAAAAGTATAGCAAGCCGCCTCGTTTGCGGCCAAAATCGGTTGCATTGAGGTTGGCCGATTATTGGGAGCCTGCGCCGTTCACCACTTCCGCGACGGCCCGGGTGAACTGTTCCAGGTAGGCTTGCTCGCCGAATTTCGTATGGGCCATCTCGTAGCCGCGCGCGCCCATCGTTTTCCGTAACTCCGGATCCGACAACAGTTGCCGCAGCCGCGCTTCTAAACCGGAGACATCGCCGGCCGGAACCACGAATCCGTTTTGCCCGTCGTGGATCAGATACGGAATGCCGCCCACGTCGGATCCAATCACCGGGACCCCGGACGCCATGGCCTCGATCACCACCCGCGGCGTTCCCTCGCAACGCGAAGGAAGCACGAAAATCAGCGCCTTGCTGATCAGCTCGATCACCTCGGGATTGGTCCGCGCGCTCAATATCTCGATCTGCGTTGAGCCTGCCGTCAGGGCCTTCAATCGCTCGCGATCCGCATTCGGGTAATAGCCCAGCAGCTTCAACTTCACGTCCGGAAAATCGCCGGAGAGACGCCGGAATGCTTCGATCAGGAGATCCGCTCCCTTCAGATACCAGGGCGCGCCCACGAACTGAACAATTTTTTCTTCGCCCTCGACGTGGCGGGGAATCAGCGCCACAGGTACGAATCCGACCAAAATCGATACTGGGACTTTCCGCAGCATCCGGTACCGTGCGATCAACCCCGGACCCCTCAGTTGAGCCCGGTCGCACGACAAGAGGCAGATATGCAGGCACAAGTACGAATAGAGGCGCATGATCCACTCTCGCGGCGACGGAGTCCGCCTTTCGACCGCGTACACCAGGTCCGGCGAAGTGGTGATCTCGACGATCAGCTTCGTCCTGGTCAGCAGCTTCAGCACGACTCCGCACAAACCCGTTGCCTGGTGAGCATACGTGATTACGCAATCGAAGGGGCGCTCCCGATAGATCTGGAGCCCCTTCGAGATGTAGAACCAGATGGCCGCGATCTTTCGCCGCGTGCCACCGTACGGCGACGTCAGAAACCAGTGATAGCGAAATTTCCCCGCTTGATATACGGGATAGGAGCCGGGACCGAACATCTCTTCCACGCCCTTCTGTTCGGTGAACCAGATTGGATGAAGTACATCCCCTTCCAATCGCTCGGACAGTAGCGAAAAAGGATCGCGTCTAACATCCGTGGCGGGCGGGACGATGGTGCCGTGGATATAGAGGACGCGCATTCCTGCTTCGACCGAAGGAGCTCAGGCTTTGAACACCACGGCGCGCCAGTCTGTGAGGGAGCAAATATCGACGGGGACGTTTTCCCGTACGATGTCGAAGGCGCGGTAGCCGAATTTCTTCATGTACCGCTCGAAGTCTTCGAGCGTGAAGCCGATATTGGAGATTTCCCAGGGCTTCATGTCGCAGGCGATAACGGGCCGAAGAGTTGTGTCGGCGAAGAATTTTTCGAGGCCCCGCAGAACCAGGTATTCGAAGCCCTGCACGTCGAGCTTGATCACCTTGATTTTTTCCGGCGAGCGCACATTCGCCGCGATGTAGTCGTCGAGCCGTTTGACCGGCACCTCGCGTTTGTCAGTGTATTCTTTTCCAGCCACCAGGGTGGCGTTTCTGGCATCTCCCTCGGGACAGTAGAGCGTAAGCACACCCTCTTCCTCGCCGAGCGCCGCGTTGTTCAGGAAAAAATGGTGCTCCGGATTGAGATTGGCCAACACCTGGAGTCGCGCGTAACACTCCAGCAGCGGCTCAAACGAGTGCACCTCTCCAGTGGGCCCCACTTCGGATGCAGCCACGGCCGAGATGTAACCCACATTGGCTCCTCCGTCGATAATCGTATCGCCGGGCTTTAGATGTCTGTGCAGGAACTCTTGCAGGATTATGTCGTAAGATCCGGTCATCATCGCGAGCTGATTGTCTTCGGTCAGAAACGGCAGCCGCTTCGTCTCAAAACGAACCTTGCCGTTGACCAGCGTGACGACCGGAGTATCGGGGAGCTTCGCGGTTTTCCGCCGCAGTTTCCCCACCGCTTTCTTCATCAGCAGACCGGGACGGAGGAGGGAACTGAGGTTATCCATTCCCGGCTCTCAACAAAAAACTCGCGAAGCAGGCGATGGAAGGCGCGCCGAGCGGCGTACTTTGGGATTCCATACTTTGTACGATTGTACCACCCGGTCGCGCAATTCTTTTCTTTTGGAGGAGCATTCTTGTTATTCTATCGGTTGGTCCGGTTCGAGAAACCGCCCAGCCAGGTACCGGCAGCTTTGGCCTGCACCAAAATTTGTTCTATCTGTAATTTATTCGATGATTCGTATTTACCTACGCCGGCTTTACCGGACTTTGGTTCCGCTTCTCTACGGCCGCGCGCAGTTCCGCTTGTTCCTGAACACGCTGCTCGGCGATGTGAACCTTCGCATGTTGGCCCTGGCGTCGGAAGCCGACTATTTTTCGGGCTTCGTCCGCGCCATCCCCATCCGCGCGCCTTTCGGGAAATCGATGCTGGTCCTCGCCCCACACCAGGACGACGAAACCATCGGCTGCGGCGGAGTCCTCGCCCTCCAGGTAGGCAGTAAGCGCCGGGCGAGCATCGTGATGCTTCATGACGGCGGGGATGAATACGAGGAACTGGGCGTCTCCCGCCAGGCTTTAGTGGAGTCTCGCAACGAGGAGTCGCGGCGCGCCGCCGCGGTGATCGATATGGAGCCTCCGATTTTTCTCGGCCACCCCAATCTTGTGGCCGGCATTCCGGAGGCAACCGACAGCATCCGCCGCATCATCATGGAGCGCGAAGTCGATGCGGTGTTTGTTCCCTTTGTGTTGGATAACCACCCCGACCATCGCGTCACGAACTATATTTTGGGAGGTGCGCTCGCGGATGTCCCCTGGAATGTGAGGGTGTTCGGGTACGAGGTGTGGGGGCTTTGCATTCCCAATGTGATCGTGATCATCGATGAGGTGATCGAAAAGAAGCTCGAGATGCTCGCTTGCTTTCACTACGCGAACGCGGCTCTCGACTACGTGCACGCCACCAAGGGGCTCAATATGTTCCATTCGCGGATGCTCGCCGCGGGTGAATGCAAGTACGCGGAGCGGTTCTTTGAACTGCCCCGGGAGGATTACGTGGAACTCGTGCGACGAGTGCGTACCGCCGACCCAGCCGCGACTTAGTGACCGTAACTTATTGATTCAATCGGTCGGGCGGGCGGATTTGAACGCCCGGCCCCCTCGAAACCGTCTATTTCCATTGCCTTCTGTTTCAAGCAGTTACGCGCGCCGCTTTGAAGCGAGTGGATTCGAGATGAAATCGGAAGCTCGGCCGTCCCGAGCGTTGCCCCGCCCTTGCCAGACGGGGCGTTCGCTGCGCGGGATGGCGCACTTAGGTAAAATAGAAATTCTTGGTTGAATCTGTTCCCAAGCGATGCTGGTTGGCCGTCCCTCCACATCGCGGAACGAGCCATCGAGGAAAGGCGCGCTGATGAAAAGAGGGCGGCCCGTTCTTGTGACTGGTTCCTGCGGCCTCATCGGTTCGGAGGTAACGCGTTCATTCGCGCGGCAGGGATTTTCGATCACAGGAATCGATAGCAACCATCGGGCCGTGTTCTTCGGACCGGAGGGCGACACCAGCTGGGTGCTCAGCCGGTTGCAATCCGAGATTCCCGACTACCGCCATCTGGCGATCGATATCCGCGATCGCGAAGCGGTTCTGGCTCTCATGAAGGAGCTGAAGCCCGATCTGATCATTCATACCGCCGCCCAGCCTTCGCACGATCGGGCCGCGGCGATCCCGTTTCTGGATTTCGAGGTAAACGCGCTGGGAACGCTGCACGTTCTCGAGGCCGCACGCCGTTCTTGTCCCGAGTCGCCGTTCATTCACATGTCGACGAACAAGGTTTATGGCGACCGGCCCAACACGCTGCCTTTGACCGAGCTCGAAACACGCTGGGCTTACGCGGACCCCGCCTTTGAGAACGGCATCGCTGAGGATTTTCCGATCGACCAAAGCAAGCACTCTATCTTCGGAGCATCCAAGGTTGCGGCCGACATCATGGTGCAGGAGTACGGGCGTTATTTCGGCATGCCTACCTGCTGCCTGCGCGGCGGATGCCTGACCGGTCCGGATCACTCCGGCGTGGAGTTGCATGGATTCCTCAGTTACCTGGTGAAATGCAACGTCGAAGGACGCGAGTATAAGGTGTTCGGGTACAAAGGCAAGCAAGTGCGGGACAACATCCATTCCGAGGACGTGGCGAATTTCATGTATGAGTTTTGGAAATCCCCGCGCGTTGCCGAGGTGTATAATCTCGGCGGCGGGAAGTCAAACTCCTGCTCGATACTGGAAGCATTTCGCATGGCCGAAGACGTCACCGGTAAGAAGATGAACTGGCACTATGTCGATGAGAATCGAGTTGGGGATCACATCTGCTACTACAGCGATCTGCGGAAAATGCAAGCGCACTTCCCCGGCTGGCGAATTGTCAAGATCTTGCCGTCGATCTTTGAAGAGATCGCCCTCGGCTGGAAGCGGCGCCTGCCGGCAAAGGTTCTATGAGGATTCTCATTACAGGCGTGTGCGGCTTTGTTGGAAGCGCGCTCGCCGGCTGCTTACTCGAGCGCATGGAAGGCATCCGGGTGGCGGGCATGGACAACCTGATGCGTCCGGGCTCGGAAACGAATCGGGCACAGATCGAGCAACTAGGCGTCGAATTCATTCATGGCGACCTGAGATCGGCCAGTGACGTCGCCGGTCTGCCGGCATGCGATTGGGTGATCGACGCGGCCGCCAATCCGAGCGTCATGGCCGGCCTGTCCGGCACGGGAAGTAGCCGCCGGCTGTTCGAGCATAACTTGTCCGCGCTCGGGAACGTGCTCGAGTATTGCAGGGAGCACAAGGCCGGTCTTTTACTGCTCAGCAGCAGCCGCGTCTACTCGATTCCCGCGCTCGCCGCCGTTCCGCTGCGCGTCGAGCGGCAAGCCTTCGCAGTGGACCCGTCCGCGGCGCTGCCCCACGGACTGACGGTGGACGGCATCGGAGTGGACTTTTCGACCGCCGCGCCGGTTTCTCTCTACGGAGCCACCAAGCTGGCCTCTGAAATCATGGCGCTCGAATATAGCGCCGCGTTTGACTTCCCGGTATGGATCACTCGCGGTGGTGTGCTGGCTGGAGCGGGGCAGTTCGGGACGCCGGACCAGGGCATTTTCGCCTTTTGGATAAACGCGCATCTGCGCCGCCGGCCCCTGCGTTATATCGGATTCAACGGCACCGGCTGGCAGACGCGGGACGCGTTTCACCCTCGAGATCTGGCGGCGCTGCTGGCCGCTCAGATGCGCACGGCGCGGTCAGATGGACCACGAACCTATACTGCCGGAGGGGGCGCCTGCAACGCGATGTCGCTCACGCAACTCACCGCCTGGTGCGACGAACGCTTCGGTCGCCATGTTCCGGCTGTGGATCTGGAGCCGCGCAGATACGACATCCCCTGGATGGTGATGGACAATCGTGAGGCTGCCAGGGATTTCGGCTGGGATATTGAAACGCCTCTCTCCACGATTCTCGAAGGCATCGCGCAACATGCCTCCCAGCATCCCGACTGGCTGGAAGTAAGCCGCGCATGAAATCGCCGCCTCCGGTGCCGCGCGATCCGCTGCGATTGCTCTCCGTGGTGATTCCCGCCCGGGACGAAGAGAGGTGCATTGTTGCCACCATCGAGCACCTCCACCTCGAGCTGCGGCTACAGGAGATTCCCCACGAAATTGTCATCGTCGACGACGGAAGTACAGACTCGACCTGGAGCCTGCTCAATGAGATTCACAACCGGATCCCGGAGTGCCGGCCAATCCAGAACCTCGGCGAGCACGGCTTCGGGCGCGCCGTTACCTGCGGATTTAGTCATGCAACCGGGGACGCCGTGGTAGTGATGATGGCTGACGAATCCGACGACTGCCGCGATGTCGTCCGCTACTGGCAGATTCTTGGCCAGGGTTGGGATGCCGTATTCGGATCGCGCTTCGTTCGGGGCGGAGGCGTCATCGACTATCCGACCCATAAGCTGCTGCTCAATCGCACGGCGAACTTGTTCCTGCGCCTGCTGTTCGGGGTTCCTCTGAACGACTTCACCAATGCCTTCAAGGCCTACCGGAAAAGCGTCATCGACGGTTGCGGCCCGTTCCTCTCGCCGCACTTCAACCTCACCGTGGAATTGCCGCTGAAGACCATTGTCCGCGGCTTTTCATGGACCGTGATCCCCATCACCTGGCGCAACCGGCGCGCCGGCGAATCGAAACTAAAGATCAAGGAGATGGGCAGCCGCTATCTGTTCGTGGCTCTGTACTGCTGGTTGGAGAAGTACTTCAGCCGCGGCGATTACCGCGCCAAGTAAATTATTTCGCGCATGGGTGCAAAGAAACGTCCGTTTCGCAGGATGGAGTCTCTGTTTCCTTTGGGGCCATGGTAACGACGCGATTCGGGTAATACTCGATCATTTGAGGTTCGGGCGAACAGGGGATGATCGCCCAGCACTGGTCGCGGAAGACGGGGGCCCAGATATTGTGGCCGGTCGGGGTCGTGGCCAATCGAACGGCGGGATGCTCGGTCTTCGGCCAATCCTCCCCTCCGCTTTGCTGCGCGGCCGAGACGCTCAGCCAGCAGGCAAGGAAGGCGACGATGATCCAGGAGTTCCCCGGCTCAAACCGCACCAGTTCCAGGCTCTCCAAACCGTAGGTGACCATCAAGAGCGCCGCGCCGAAGATGAAACCCCTGCCGTAGCGGGGATCGGGAGCCGAAATGAACCAGAAAATCAATCCGGCGGCGACCACCAGCATGAGGTGCAGGTCCAATCGGCGGAGAGCTTTTTTATAAACGAGGGCGGCGATCGAAAGGACAAACATGGTGAGCGCGCCGCGTAACTCTTGCTGCTCATATCTGCTGTTCGCCCATGGGCGCAGCCATTTGAGTCCACTGGTCTCCTGCAGCGTTTTATCGGGAAGCCGGGCCCAGGATACGATCCACCTCACGGTTTCCATCGTGCGCGCCTTCTGCACAGCCCAAGGCAGTGGCAATCGGGTGATGGCCACCGGGTAAGCGAGATAGCCGCTGATCGCGATGTTTCGCGCCATCCAAATTGCAAGAAAGAGCGCGCCGACCGCCGCCGCTGGTTTCCGCAGCGATTCGCGCTTCCAATCGAGCAGCAGCAGCAAGGGAGCCGAGGTGAGTTTCACGGTAAGCAGGAAGGGGATCCACACGAGAAGCGCGGTTTTGCGCTTATCGAGGAACAGCAGGAAGGAATACATCACGCCCAGCGCGACGATCGGCTCCGGGCTCAGATAACCGGGGCTCAGACTCCAACGGGGCTCGGCCAGGAGGAAAACGACGACGACCAGCGAGTAGAGTTTGGCAATCTTCTCGGTCGACGCGTGGATGGAGAACAGGAGGTCGGTTACCATGAGCGCCTCTACCAGGGCTGTGGCCAGGAAAGAAAGGGACCACCCTCCGAGGCTCGGAATATTCAGCCCGGCGGCCAGCAGAAAGTGAGACTGGTTGTAGCCGAGAAGAGTGTGGAGGTTTGCCAGGCCGACGATCACATGGTCTGTGTTGTTCCAAATCATGGACTGAAGATGGTAAAGGCCCTGGTCCCGGGTGGCGCCGCCAGTCCGGGAAAATCGAACCGCCCACCAGACCATGACCGCGATGAGCGGGAGTTCGATCAGGAATCGTCGCTTAAAGAGGATGGCGAGAATGAGAATGCCCGGCGCCAGGACGGCCAAATTCACTGTACCCTGGAGTGCGAAGAAAAAGTGCACAACGGCGAACGTCGTGGTGAGAATGGTCGTACCGATGACGCCGTCGGCTGCGAGGGTGCCCTGTATCTTCAGGAGCCTTGCGGCCAATCTACCGTAACCCAGAGCGGAACAAGCTGCCAGAATGAGACCCGCTGTAAGTTCCAGCGGTTCGCTCACCTAATACTTCCATCGTTATCAATATACAAAAAGAGCCGTATGTTTCGCCCGATCATAGCTTGGGAGAGTAGCACGCTACTTTTACAAATGTCAATCTAGAAAGTTGCCAACAAACCAGCGTCGGAAACGTGTTCCGGATGATCCGGGATGATCAAACGATGAGCAGGCCGGTGGCCCGGCGCAGGGGTTTCCGCCGGCATCAGCACCCGGTCTAATGTAAAAGCCCTGCGCTTCTCAGGTGCCACCCTAAAGTGGCAATAGCCGCCGCCCTAGAGAGCGAAAGCACCGACCCTAGGGAGCCAGCCCGATTCTCCAGCACTCCAGTTTGCCGCACAATCCTTTAGTCATCGTAATTTTCAACGTGCGCACACGAAGAGTCTGGCGCGTTTGGCGGCGAGGTGCGAGTGCGCAAAATTCGAATACTGCTGGTCGGCTGTCCGGCGCTTGCGCATGTCATTCGACACCTGTTCAACGACCGGCCCGAGTTTGAAGTTGTCGGGAGTCTACGCGGCTTAAGAGGCCTGGCGCAGCAGGCCGACCGCTTGCGTCCCGAGCTCATCGTCGCGAATGTGAAGCCCATAGGAACGGGGATCAGCGCCGTTGTCGTTGCCATCAGGACTTCCAGCCCTCTTTCGCGCCTCATCCTGATTTGTCCGACCAGTGACTTGATCGTGGGCGGGGGCAGATGCGGCGCCGACGCCTGCCTCGATCAGGAGAAGTTGGTTCGCCGGCTGGTGCCAACCGCCTCCACGTTGTCCGCGCACGTATCGCGAAGAGCGGGAGTTCCGTCCGTCTGATTCCGTACCGAAAAAGAACCACAAGGATTCCTCACCATGAAACATTCTTATCCGTCCACTCTGCTTTCATTCTTTGTTCTATTCATCGCCTCGTTTGGGACCGCTCGCGCCCAGGTCACGGCAACAGGAGTGATACCCGCGCCGAATTATAATAGCTTTATTCCGCCCGCCGACGGCGGAGTCTACATCGATCCGGCATTTGGCTCGACCATCCAGCGGGTCTCGGACGCCCTGGCCACGCCCAATGCATCCGGAAGCGGCAATCTGACGTGGATCGAGAATGAGTACTCGACCGCAAGCGCATTTAACAGCGACAATTCGAGGTTCCTTCTGGTGCATCAGAGTTACTTCGGGTTGTACGACGGATCGGGCACACATATCGGCGACTTACCGTTGGAGATTGTCGCATCGAGCGAACCCAGGTGGTCACGGCAGAATCAGACGACGGTCTACTATCATTTCGGCAATCAGCTCAAGAGCTATGACATTGCCAGCGGCGTCATAGCCGTGATCCACACTTTCAGCGAGTACACATCCATCAGCGGCAATGGGGAGATGGACATCTCTCTCGACGGCGATCATTTCGTTTATGTCGGAGACAACGAATTCGTCTTCGTCTACCAGATCAGCACGGACAAAAAGTTCGCGGTATTCGACGCCGGAAGCCGGGGCTTCGATAGCGTGTATATCACGCCCGACAACAACGTGATCCTCAGCTGGTACACAACCGGGAGCGCGCGCTACACCGGCCAGGAACTGTTCGATATCAACATGAATTTTCTGCGTCAGGTGGGCCATGCCGATGGACACAAGCACCTCACGCGCGATACCAATGGCGACGAGGTGCTGGTGTGGACCAACTCCGACGATGCTTGGCCGATTCCGAATTGCAATAACGGCATCGTGAAGATCCGTCTGGCGGACGCAACCCAGACCTGCCTGGCGCAACTGGACTGGAGCCTGGCGGTACACATTTCGGCGCCGGATGGAAATGGCTACGCGTTTGTCGATACCGAAGCGCCGGCCAACCCCGATCCCGATGGCAGCGGCTGGGTCGCCTACACCGATGAGATCCTGCAGGTGAAGCTGGACGGATCCGGCGTGACCCGCCTGGCGCAACACCGCAGCCGGCCCATCAGCAGCTACAACTGGCAGCCAAAGCTTACGGTCAGCCGCGACGGATCGCGATTACTCTACGGCAGCAACTTCGATCTGCCGGCCATCCAACAGGGTTACACTACCGACTACGCCGACACCTACATGATTGTGCTTGGCGCAACGAATACACAACCGCCCGTCCCGCCCGTTACCACCAGCACGGTTCATTACGAGCAGAACGATCCGGCGGTCGTATACACCGGAACCTGGTTCCCGAATTACGGAAGTTTCAACAGCGGCGGTTCGGCCGCGATGGCGATGGACGCGGGATGCCAGGCCCAGTTCACATTTACGGGTACGAGCGTCAATTGGGTTGGTTTTTCCGACCCCTGGTCGGGAATTGCCGGCGTATACGTCGATGGGGTTTTGAAGGCGACCATCGATACGTATTCCCCGGCGCAGCAGGCTCAGAAAGTACAGTATTCGATCGGCAGCCTGACCAACAGCCAGCACACTCTGGCTATCAAGACGACGGGGCAACAAAACGGCCAATCCGGCGGCGCGTGGATCTGGATCGACTCGTTTGACATTACGCAGTAGTCCGAGCCCGTGGAAGGAGTTCTATCTCTTCACGGATGGAAGCCGGATCAGCTTTCGCTGAATCGCGAATTTGATCACCGCCGACCGGTCGTGCAGATCGAGCTTGCGCATCATATTGGTCTTGTGCGCGTCCACCGTCTTCACACTGAGCAGCAGCCGCGTGGCGATCTCTTTTGGCGCAAGGCCGTCGGCAAGCAGCTTGAGGACTTCGCGCTCCCGATCGCTGAGCCGTTCATAATCGGTCGCGGCGCTCTTGGCGTTCTCGGCGCCCTTCCCATAGGGGGGAACCTTCACGTGCTGATTCACTACCTTCTTCAGCGCTCTGGGGCTCAAATACTGGCCGCCTTTGTGGACCACGTCGATCGCGTGAATCAGATGCGCTCGCGGGGCGTCTTTGAGAACGTAACCGGCCGCGCCGGCTCTGAGGCAACGCGTGATCACTTCTTCCTCTTCATACATCGTGAGGATCAGAACCTTGGTCTTCGGATTTGACCGCAGAATGAGGCGGGTAGCCTCGAAGCCTCCCAGATCGGGCATGGCGATATCCATCAGGATGATGTCGGGGCGCAGCCGCAGCACCTTGCTTACCGCATCCCGGCCATTGTCCGCTTCCGCGACGATTTCAATCGACGGCTCATCCCGCAGAATCGCCTTGATTCCCTCGCGGAACAATGTATGGTCGTCGCACAGCAGAACGGTGATTTTACCCTTCATGGCGTTTCGCTTCCATGAAGCGGCAGGTGAAACTCAATGGATGTGCCGGAGAGCGGGGTTCGCCGCCGCGCCGGATGAGACGAAAAATGAATACTGCCGCCCAACAGTCCGATACGATCCTGCATCGCGCGGAGACCATAGGACTTTGGCGGCGTGCTGAGTTTGTTCTCTACGTTGAACCCCTTTCCATTGTCTTTGACCCTCATCACCACGCATTCCCGGCGCACTTCGAGCGTGACGGCAACGCACTTCGCCTCGGCATGAGCGGCAATATTGGAAAGCGCGCCTTGCAGCACCTTATACAAGGCCGTTTCGTAACTTGCGGGCAGTTTTACTTTCAATCGAGCCGAACGGATAGTGACCTCCAGGCCGGTTCGCGCGGCAAACTGGCGCAGGTACAACCGGATCGCCGGCAGGAATCCCTGTTCGTTCCAAATGGCGGGACCTAAGTCGAACGTCAGGTGCCGGACGCCTTGTAAGGCATGCTTAATCAATGATACCGACTCCTTCAGCTTGCGGTGAACCTGAGCAATCTCTCCCTTCTTCAAATCGAGCGCGATGACCTGCGTGTACAACTTCAGCACAATCAGGTCGTGGCCGATTTCGTCGTGCAGATCCTGGGCCAGGCGGCGTCTCTCTTTCTCATAGGCATCGGCGATCTCGACCGAGAAGGCCTGGGCGCGCCCCTCGGCAAGTCCGATCTTCTCCTGGAGCAATAGCCGCGCCGCAGCCTCGTGCCGGCTGTAACCGGACAGCAGAAAGAACTGGAAGAGCGAGCTCCAACGAGTCAGCGCTTTGGTCCATCGCGCTCCTGCACCATCGGCGGAAAGCAAATAGGGAAGGCAGCTTTCCACGTAAAAAGAAATGGCCGCGGCGACGCATTCCGCGGGTACGCCGCGCCGGGCCAGTTCCTGACCGCGGAGTTCGGAGTCCTTTCGGAAGGTCTGGGGATCGGCAGAAGTCAAATCCCGGACTCGCGCCGCCAGATGCAAGCCCGAAAGCACAGACGCATGCTGATCGCAAGGAGTGGATCCCTCCAAAAGCCGCGTCCAGGTCTCCCGAATTCCGGATGAATACGCGGACAGATGGGCGACAGCCTGCGTTAGAGGCCGCCGGATCTCACGAACCGTTCGTTCGAGTCCGTTATTTTTCATCGCTCCCACCGGTGGCGCGCGAGACTACGAGCCTGTTCAAGGTTTCGCCCATCTCCTGACGCACCCGTAGAAACGCTGCCGGGTCCTGCTCCCACTGATATGGCTTGCTGACGATTCGATCCGCATACCTGTCGGCGGCGTCCCGGCCGGCCAGTTTGGCGAGCAAAGCCAGGTATTCGTAATCCTCCATTCCCTCACGGATCAGCTTCAGGCGGATGCTCTCGATGGGGATATCGGCCAGCCCGCCGATGCGGCGGGGCATCCCGGGATAGAACAACGTGCCGTCGCCATTTCCTCCGAAGAGCCGGGTATCGGCCCACGGATCCTTGCCTCGGCCATAAGCCTCATTCATGCTGAAATACAGTTCCCCTTCGATCCGATACTTCCACGCAAGCCACTGCATCACACGATTGGCAGTGCCGGAGGTATCGATCATGTAGCTGGGCCAGCCGGCGAAGTACTCCCCTCCTTGCACATTGCAGCCGTGGCTGGCGCAAGACTGGTAAAACCAAAGGCTTTTCCCGTGCCGCGTCTCGCTCCCATAGGCTTCCATCGGCGGAGCCTCGGCGCAGAAATCGCTAAAGCCTGGTTTTCGAACCAGGCAATTGACCAGGGGAGTCCAGATTCGGACTACCTCCTGCAACTTTGTGGTGAACGGCAACGTCAGCAGATTCCGAATTCCGGGGTCCGTGAGCAAGGCCGCCCGCCCGCGCTCGAGTACCTTCGAGTAATCGGCGACCGATGGCTCATCCCACAGGTAGAGAAAAAGCCGGTCGTACCAGCCCAATTGCCGGAAGTGTTGCACATATTCCGCCCAGTACCACGCCCGTTGTTCATTTGGTGGAAAACGCGAGGGGGTTCGCAGGTCTACCGAAGTGGCCTTGGCGCCGTACAGCGGCTCGCCGTCGGGAATTGCCGTACCGTTCAAAAAGGGGCCGACCTCGGCGTCGTAGGCCAGCCAGTCGAGGCGCCTCGGACCCTCTCCCGGCCTGAACTTCGGCGGCACCATGGTTCCGCCATGGATGCTGATGCGATGCTGCAAAGCGGCCTTGGCGTATAGGCGGTTCAGTGAATACAAATCGGCGTCGTTCGTGTAAGAACCACGGTGCTGCATCAGCAGTGCCGTCCCGCTGAGTCCGAACGACGATTTCAGGGTAGCCGTGGACGGAAGTGCAAAGGCCCAGACCGTCACGCTGATGGGGATGGCGAAGGCCGCTTTCCCGCCGCGTGAGATGCGTGCCCATCCCTCATAGTCTCCCGGCAGCGCCTGCTCCGGAACGAAGATCTCGACCCACAGCGGCTGATTGCGGCTGCGTCGCAGCACGAATGGAAAAGCATTGCGTCTCTCGTGTGTGTATTGATCCACGCGGGGGATCAGAGGATCCGGCCACAGGCCAGCTTGGCCGCCGAGTACCGAGGGCTGGGTGACATTCACGAATTGCTCGAGATAGACCGTTACATTGTTCGGCGAGATTTCCTTCCCCGCCTTCGTCCGCAATGCCGAAATCTCGATGTCGATGTCGGCCGCGTCTTTATCGTCTGCGCGAAGCACGATCTGGAAGGACTCAAACTCGTTGCGTGCCGCGTGCAAGTCGGCTCTGATCACGGGAGAGCTCGGGAAGGCGTCGAGCGCCTTGATCTTCTCCAGAGAGTCGGCGATCCACCATCGGAATGGAGACGGCTCTCTCGCGGACAGGCGCGAGCCGCTCTGGGACGCCAGGAGAGCCAGGATAAAAAGCGAGCGCATCGCTAGACTACTTGCCCGTGGGCCGCGATACCCGGAACGGATCTTTCCACTTGGCCCGGCAGACGCCTGATCAACTCGCTCAGCACTTCCACTTTTCCCTCCCACGACTCGGCGTCCATGAGGTGCGAAACCGCGAGGTCGGGACCCCTCCTGCCGGCACGAAGCAAGGCGTCACACTGGTTGAGAAACTCCTCTGGCGTGGTCGCCGCGCAGATCAGATTGCCGAGCTTTTGAACCTCCGGCAGAGGCGTCGCAACAACCGGCAGGCCTGCCGCCAGGTACTCCCGCACTTTGAGCGGATTCGCCGCCAGAGTGAGTTCGTTCACCACAAAAGGAAGCACGGCGATGTCGAATTTCTTACAATAGCCGGGAAGGGACTGGTATTCGCGTCTTCCAGTGAAATGCACGTTGGCGAGCTTGCTCACCGCCGACGTGTCCGTCTTCACCTGGCCGATCATCAGGAACGACCATTCCGGCCTCGCGACGGCCATGTGGCGGATCACCTCGAGATCCACCCAGTCTTCGATCAAACCATAGAAACCGATGACCGGACCCGGCAGCGCGGCGGCATCCTCCGGCACGGGAGTCTCTTCGCTACAGGCACTGCGGAAGTGATCGACATCGACGCCGTGAGTGATCAGCACGGTGTTGCGGTTCGAAGCACGCTTGGTGTCGTAAAGGCGGCTGGCGGAAACGACGACGAGGTCGGCCTTTTCCATGAGTCTGCGCTCCATATCGAGAACGGCGGCGCGGTTCGCTCCGGTGAACTGCGAGTACTCATCGACGCAATAGTAAATCACCAGCCGCTCTCCCAGAGATCCCGTCACGTCAACCGAGTTCGGCACAAACGTCAGCGTGACCGGCGCCCGGAACCCGAGCTTGCCGCACGCCCGGCGCAGACTCCAGGACAGCAGCCTGCGGTTGATCCAGCGCGCGGCGCTATTCCCGTGAAAGGGCAGCACCAGCGGGCAGAACCGGAAAATGTTATTCGCCACGGGCTGGCATCCGCGGGCGAACTGGCACACTTTTTTCCAGGCTCGCCGCATATCGTGCACCGAGACGGTGGGATTCCGGTTGCCCATCGAGTTGACCCACAAGATCCGGTTGCGCTCGGCCAGCCGCAGCGCGATTTGATGTTTGCTCAAGGGATCGCCACCCCAATCGTTGGCGAAAATAATAATGTCGTTGTCTTCTAACATATTGCGTAACTCCTTTGCGAGGTGGTCTGGATGAATTGTCGATGCCAGGACTGGAACACGAGCAGGGTCCAGATTTCTTGAGAGCGGTCGACGCGGCCTTCTTCATGCTCCTCGACGATCCGTGTCATCGCCGCGTAATCCATATAGGAATTACAGGCCGATCCACGGCTCAGAAGATGGTCCCGGGTGAACTGCCGCAGGGGCCCCCGGAGCCAGGACGCGATGGGAACCGGAAAGCCCTTTTTGGGACGTTCCAGAATCGCGCGCGGGAGGACGTCCGTCATGGCCTTCCGCAAGAGCGATTTTCCTCCTTTGGAATTGATCTTGCTGTCATCCGGCAACGCGGCGGTGAATTCGACCAGCTTGTGATCCAGGAACGGCACCCGCAGCTCCAGGCCGTTTGCCATGGTCATTTTGTCGGCTTTGAGCAGCAGATCGTCGGGCAGCCATATCTTGGCATCGACGTAGAGCATCCGGTTCAGAGGCGATGCTTTCCGGACAGCGTCAAAGTGTCCGCCGAAGATTTCCCCCACTTGCCGATCGGATCGACGCATGCGATCCTGACCAATCAGACGGCGCAGGGTCTCGGCGCCAAATCCGCGGCACACTCCCCGGTATGCTTGTTCGAGCGGCTGCCCGGACATGGTCAAATAACGGCGCAGACGCTCTCCCGGCGCGATGCGCACCAGACTCCTGGCCAATCGCCCCAACCCCGGTATAGTTCGATTCATCCGGTCGAGCGCCAGCATCTTCGAATAGATTCCGTAGCCGGCCAGACACTCGTCCGCGCCTTCGCCCGACAGGACCACCTTGATGTGTTCGCTGGCCAGTTTGGAAACGAAGTGCAGAGGGATTGAGCTCGGGTCGGCCAACGGTTCATCGAGGTGCCATACCAGGTCCGGTATGAATCCTTCGAAATCTTTCGCGGTCAGGCGAACCTCGTAATGGTCGGCTCCGAACGCGTTGGCGGCCACGCGTGCATACTTGAGTTCGCAGTGGTCTTCCTCGCCGGGTCCGGAAACCGGATAGCCGACGCTGAAGGTCTTGACCTTCTGGCCGGGAGCCACTTTGCCGATCGTGGCGAGGATGGCGCTCGAATCGAGTCCACCGCTCAAAAAGACGCCCACCGGCACGTCGGCGATCAGACGCAGACGGACGCTTTCCTCCAGCAGTTCCTCGAAGCTCTCAGCGATCTGCCGCGGCGACGCGGAGCTCCTCTCGGAATAGTCGATATCCCAGTACTTCCGGATATGAACGCCTCGATCGTCGACCACCAGGGTGTGACCCGGTTGCAAGCGGAAGATATCCTTGAACATGGTCCGCGGGCCGGGCACATAGCGCAGCGACAGAAACTGGTCGAGAGCGTCCGGGTCGATCTCGCGAGGAACCTGGGCGATTTCGAGCAACGCTTTTATTTCTGAGGCGAAGGCCAGAAACCGCGCGTTGCGATAGTAGTAGAGGGGCTTGACACCGAACCGGTCCCGCGCCATGAAGAGGCGGCGCCTTTTGCGGTCCCAAATGGCGAAAGCGAACATGCCGCGCAGATGCTCGACACAGTCGTCGCCGTACTGTTCATAGGCGTGAAGAATGGTCTCCGTATCGGATCTGGTCTTCAGCGTATGCCCGGCGGCACAAAGCTCGGCCGCCAGATCGCGATAGTTGTAGATCTCGCCGTTGAAGATGATGGCCATGGAGCCGTCCTCGTTGAAGATCGGCTGGTGGCCGCCGCTCAGATCGATGATGCTGAGCCGCCGGAATCCCAGGCCCACCTGGCCCTCGACAAAGAGCCCGGCATCGTCCGGACCGCGATGGACAAGGGTCCGCGTCATTTTCGCGACGACGGCTCCGTCCACTGGCTCGGCATGGTTGAAATTTACGATGCCGCAAATGGCGCACATAGAGCGTCCTCCCATACTTGCGTTCCGCATTGAACGTGTCCCCGGATCACCACGGCTTTTCGGAGGACGCGTCCTTCCGTGCGCAGCCAGAAAAATTCGCCCTGCATCCGAAATCCGGCCGCCTGGACTTCGGAAGTCCCGGTGCTGAAGACCACCACGTCTTTGAATGGGCCGGAATAGTAAGCGCAGGCGATCGCGCTCCCGGCGTCTACGTCCAGCCGCTCGACGACTGGGACTGAGGACGTCGGCGCAAGAAATGTCATCGCCGCCACACTCTCGGCGGAACCGGTCAAGCTGGCGCGCAGGGTGCGCGTCGGCTGCCGGTCTCCATAGCCTCGCGAGATCCACCCCGCGATGGGCGTGGTTTCTCCGGTGAGCAACTCGGCGGCGATCGGCTGGGATGCGTAGATCCCCAGAAACAGTCCGGCCTTTTCCGCCCAGCTTACGAGATCGGTTTCGCGCGGGCGCTTGAGCGTCGCGTCCACATCGGCCCCGAAGTGATAGTGGAAGTCGAACGTGTGTTGTCCGGCTCCGCGGAAGTCGTCGACCACGACCCAGTATTCGCCGGGGATGTGCAGCAGGCGCCGGCGGTGGTTGACGGCCTGCGGCAGGCGCTGGTAGCCGTCCTGTTCCGCCTCCAGATATTCAGGTGGAAACGATGCGTCGCGATGCGACCGGGTGGACATTCTGGTCTTCCAGCAAAACGTTCCGCCCTTTTCCGCCTGATCGCGGCCGTCGATGGCGACCGTATTGTGCGCGCGAGTCGATCGAAAGTAGCTCCGCCATTCCGGCGCGCCATTGTATACGCAGGTTCCCGGGTCCGCCAGCAGTTCCTTTCCCTGGCTGAACAGGACCACCGATAAGGCGTCGGCGTGCGAGTGGCCCCCGGTGAGCATCCCGAGCCCGCCGATATCGAACAGCAGCTGACTGTCGAGCGATCCCCAGCCGGAACGTTGCATCGCGTAACCAGCACTCGGAAAAATGGCCCGATTTTCTCTCGGCGGCTCGCTCTCTAAAACGTCGTAGACTTCCCACGCTTTCCGGCCCAGCAGCCAGAATGTCTCTTCGCAAAAATCGCCTGCCTGATGTTTGAAATCGGTCCGCTCGAACAGGACTGCGCCGAGCCCCAATGCATCGGTGAAGGAATGGTAGTTTCGTCGCTCCAGGGCGAGCGCGCGGCCGCCGTCGTCGTCGCCGAGCAGAGGAATCGTGCCGCCAGGCGTACTCAGGTGCATGACGAAATTCAGCATGTCGCGAATTTTGCCGCGAATACGCTGCGGAAACCGGAAATCGTTCCGCTCCGCCAGAACCAGCGCCTGGAGATAAAAATCGAGGGCGTAACAGTGGTAGTAGATCGACAGCTCCCCGTGCGCGCCGTCGTCCAGGATCTGCTTGCCGGCTTCCTGCACCAGCAACGCCGCGCCGCGCTCCATCCAAGCCCTCGCGCGCGGGGCCGCCGCGCGCTGGCGATCCTGAAACACCAGGCCGCCGATGAACAGAGCCGCCGCTTCGCCGATCAGATGCGTGTTGGGACTGGTGTAGAGCGACGTGTGCCGATAAACGTGCTCCAGTTGCGCGAATAGAGAGTCGCCGATTTGTTCAGCCGAGGCGTCGTCGAAGGACCGCGACGGAAGCAAGAGGAAGACGGTCCACAGCCAAGATATCGTTCGAATTCCGATTTCCAGGCTGGACTGCCAGTTGATTCCCAATCCAGGCGGATTCTGCTCGATCCAACCCAGCAGCTGGGCCACCGCTTCGGCGGCGTAACGTTCGTCTCCCGTCAAATGGTAGGCCTTGGCCAGCCTTGGCAGGTGCTGGTGACGGTTCAGCTCATGAACAATCTTCGAATCCCGATTCCGGGGATCCTTTTCCGGACGGTAAACCGTCCAATGCGTCCGCTCCCAGCTGTGCCCGTGCACCGGATCCCGATGCCAGTCGATTTCGCAGCCGAGCTGCAGCGGGCCAAAGTGGAGCAACGGGACTTCGTGCCCCATCAGCTTCTCCGCTTCATCCACGGCTCTGTCGATCCAGGCGGGAAAAAACTCCCGGATGAATTGCGCGCTTTCTTCAGGTCCGCGGTAGAAGCGCCGGGAGGCCGCCGCGGCGAGATACTGCTTGAACCCCGATCCAACTGGCGCCCCCCGATGGGCGAAGCCGATGCGTTCGAGTTGCGAGTACGCTTTCTCCCGGGTTCGGTGCACGATTTCCCGCGGACCCATGGCGGTGAGCCGTTGCAGCCGTTCCATCGCGCCAGACATTTTAAGTCGAGACACAGGCCTCCTCGGAACGCGTGACCTGCCGGTAAATTTCCAAAATACGGCTCATGGAGCCCGCCTCGGCCGGTGCTTCGCACGGGTCCGCCGCCCAGGCCAGTTCGACCTTGGCGAGCATATCCGCGACGTCGCCGGGATGAAACAGAATCGTTCCCGGCGGCCGCGAGCCGACGCGGCTGGCGACCACTGGAACCCCCAGCGCGAGTGCTTCCCGGACAGAAATCGAATCGCCGTCCTCGAGCGTAGGACGAATGAACAGCTGGCTGCGGGAAATCAACGCCAGGCAGGTATCGTGGTCTACGTCGCCGAGCAGCAGCACGTCGTTCTCGAGACCGGCGTCGCGAACCCGCTTCACCCCCTGTTCGTATTGCTCGCCGCCGCCCATGACCAGGCAGCCGAGAGCCGGATGACGGCGGCGGAGCAGAGCCACGCCTTCGAGCAGCGGCTCGAATCCATATTCCGGCCGGAAGAACAATGTCGTCGACAGTACGGGATCATGCTGCTCGATCCAGGCCAGCAACCGCGGGTCGAGTGGGACGCCAGGATTCCCCACGGCGAGACACGCCGGCGCGATTTCCGTGCGCTCCTCCGGAGTGCCCAACCACTGTGCCGCATCCCGAAGCTCAGGACCCACGCAGAGCACCCGCGAATAAAGCCGGCAGACGAATCCCGCCAGCTCCCTGCGCCACCTGGGGCCCGTTCTCACGTAATTGGGCATCATGCCGGAGTGGAGTGTCAGGATAGATCCGCCCATCCCTCGCCCCGCGATTCCACAAAGGAGAGCCAGCAGCCAGCTGTTACGATTGTGCCCGTTGGTGTGAAGGTGTAGAGTCCATCCCCCCATCAGATAAGGGACGAGCGTCATCGCAAACCGGAGCCTGCTCCGGATCTGACTGGTGTCGAGAAACGCACACGGCACGCCGGACGCGATCAACTGCCGATGGATTCCGGATACGTGCACGGAGATCCCTCCGTGCGGAGGAGGATGAGGGCCAACCAGTAGAATTCTCACGCGGGTCTCCTCACGGGCGGAGCGTGAGCCTCCACCAGGCGCTCGTAAAGGCTTTCGACTTCACCCAGGGAGCGCTCCATGGAAAACACTTCCGCCACGCGCTCGCGCCCGGCTTCTCCGAATCGCGCCGCCAGCGGCGCGTCATCGAGCAGCCTGCTCATCGCGCCTGCCAGCGCGGCGGAATCCCGCACGGGAACCAGCAAACCGGAAACATCGTGCTCGATAATCTCCGGATTGCCTCCCACATTTGCTGCAATCACGGGGACGCCCGAGGCCATCGATTCCAGCAGCGAATTCGAGAGTCCTTCGCTCAGCGACGGGAGCACCGAAATCGCGGCCTCGGAAAGCAGCTCCGGAACGTCGGTTCGGAATCCGGTGAAGATCACCCTGTTCTCGAGGCCCAGGCGCCTGGCGTGCGCTTCGAGTTCCGTCCGCCTGCCGCCATCGCCGACGATGAGAAAACGCGCCTCGGGAAACTTCCCGGCGACCGACGCCGCCGCCTCGATGAAGTATTCCACTCCCTTCATCGTATTGAGCCGCGAAAACACGAAAACCAAAGGAGCCGAGGCCGGCACTCCCAACTCGCGGCGCAGAAATGCTCCGTTCTCTCTCGTTGCGGGTCGAGACGCCACGACGCCGTTTTTGATGACCACTATGTTGCCCGGCCGGTATCCCTGCCCGATCAGCGCCTCGCGAATGGCCTCGGCGTTTACCAGCACGCAATCCGCCAGCCGGCACGCCAGCTTCTGAATCCATCTCTGCATCGGAGTCAGAATGTCACCGCGGTCGCGGATGGAGGCGACGACGATCGAGGCTCCGGCGATCCGCGCGGCGGGCACGGCGAACACGTTTGGATAGAAGCCGTACGTGTGCACGATCTGAATGAGATGCCGGTGAATGTAACGGACCAGCCGAATCGCCTGCCACAGAGTCCCCGGAGTGTACAGGCGGCCGATGTCGAACACCGGGCGCGGAATGCGCAGCTGTTCCAGCTCCCTTAGCAGTTCGCCCCGATTCCGCAAGCAGGCCAGGTGCAAATCGAAACGCGAAGCGTGGATCCCCAGGGCGAGGTTGGCAACCTGCCTCTCCGTCCCGCCGATCTGGAAGCTGGTGAGCATTTTCAAAAGCCTGATTCGATTTGGCGGCGGCATATTTAAGCCACCTTGCTGACCCGTTCCTGGGTTGGCCCGTCCAGGAACGCTCTACTCCACAGCTCGAAGGAGATTAAGGTCCACAACTGGAGATCGAGATTCTCCCCTCGTTCATGTCTCGCCACCAGGGACTCAATGTAGGGTTGATGGAAGAATCCGCGGCGGCGGCCTTGCTCTCCTAACAGGAGGTCGCGAACATAGGAACCGAGCTTGCCGCGGAACCAGTAACCGAGGGGAACCGCGAAACCCTTCTTGGGCCGGTCGATGATCCGGGCCGGCAGAATTCCTTTCATCGCGCGCTTCAGGATGTACTTGGTGGTTCCGCCGCGCAGGTTCATCTCGGGCGGAATCGTGGCCGCGAATTCGACCAGCTTGTGATCGAGCAGGGGCACCCGCGTTTCAATGGAGTGGGCCATGCTCATGCGGTCGACCTTGGTGAGAATGTCCAGCGGCAGGTAGTTGTTGATATCCAGCTCTTGCAGGCTCGAAAGCCAGTTGCCGTCCGATTTGAGAGAGGCGGCCTTGGAACGCCACGGATCGCACGGCGCCAGCAGCTTCGCGAATTCAGGCCGGAACAGCTTCTGCATTTCGTCGCGACGGAACAGCGTGGAGGCGTCCAGATAGCGCTCCGCCGCCGGCAGCGAATGATGACGCAGGAAATTCCGCCCGCGCATTCCCTCGGGCATTGTCCGGCCGATCCTGCCGAGCAGGCCTCGCGCCTTGGACGGCATGAATCTCGCCCGTCTCTCGCGCTGCTCCACGACGTATTTGTCGTACCCGGCAAACAGTTCGTCGCCACCGTCTCCCGACAACACCACTTTCACGTTTTGCGCCGCCAGTTTGGAGACCATGTAGGTCGGAATGGACGAAGAGTCGCCAAACGGCTCGTCCAGATGCCAGGCGAGGTCTCCCATCTGGTCGAGCGCATCCGGACCGAGCGTCAACTCGTGATGGTCGGTGCCGTACTGCTCGGCGACCAGCCGGGCGTGGCCCAGCTCGTTGTAGTCGGGCTCCTTGAATCCGATCGAAAACGTCTGTAGCGGCTGCTGGCTGAGCATCGCCGCCGTCGCCACGACCGCGCTCGAATCGATTCCTCCGCTCAAGAATGCGCCGACCGGAACGTCGCTCACCATGTGAAGCCGCACCGACTCTGCCAGTAACTCGGCGGTCCGGTCGATGAAGTAATCCTCCTCCCTGCCGTATTCGGGCGTGAACTCCAGGTTCCAGTAGCGCTCAATGAGAGGCGCCCGGCCCGGACGAGCGATGAGAATATGCCCTGGCTCGAGCTTGTGAACGCCGTCGATGATCGATTCCGTGGGTGGCGTGGTGAGGAACGTGAAAAGGTGAGCGACGGCGCTCCAGTTCAACTCGCGTGCGACATCGGGCAGCTCCAGGATGGCCTTCAACTCGGAAGCGAACAGGATTCTGCCGCCCGCCTCGGCGAAATACAACGGCTTGATCCCGATCCGGTCCCGCGCCAGCAATAACTGCTTTTGCCGGCTGTCCCAAAGCGCGAAGGCGAACATCCCGCGCAGGTGATCCACCGAACGCCGGCCGTACTCCTCGTAAAGATGGACGATGACCTCGGTATCTGTGCGTGTGGCGAAAACGTGTCCGCGATCCTCCAGCCGCTGGCGCAACTCCTGGAAGTTATAGATCTCGCCGTTGAAAACCACCTGGACCGTGCCGTCCTCGTTCCGGACCGGCTGCCGGCCGGAATGGAGATCGATGATGCTTAAGCGGCGCATGCCCAGGCCCACGTCGCCGTCACAGTAGAATCCGTCGTCGTCTGGACCTCGGTGGACGATGGTGGAGCACATGGTCCGCACTTCTTCCTCGCGAACGGGCTTTCCTCCCAGATTGACGATACCGGCGATTCCGCACATAGTTCGAATACGCTAACCTTTCGTGTAATCCAAGACCCCGAAAACGCCTTGCCAGGTTTTCCGCACCCACTCGACGATCGCCCGCCGCTCGCCGGCGCTCAGCAGATCGAAACGTAAAACCAGCAGCGCGTACGTAATCATATGAGCCGCTGACGTCGCCAGCAGCAGCGGGAACTTGGGAACGTCGAGCAGCGATTGAACGCCAAATGCAACCACAGCGGCGCCCGCAGATACGCCGAGCAGAGCGGCGAGATTGCGCCAGGGCAGAAGTTCGGCCGCGCGGATCTGAAGCAGCTGCTTCATCCGTCCCAAAGCCGCCGCCTTGAAAGCGAGCGTCGCCAGCACGATCACGAAAACGGGGCCGATCAAAGAGAATCTTGAGAGCGACCATTGGATCAGCCCTGCGATGATCGCCAGCCGCATCAGGTTCAGCGCGACCAGCAGCCGGGTTTGCGCGAAAACACGCAGCACGCCATCCACTTGCAGACAAGCCAGCAAAATGGTGATCGACCAGACCGTCAGAATAGGAATGCTGGCGGCGTATTTCGCGGTAAAAAGAAGGACGATGATCTGCCGCGCGGCGACGGCCACCAGCGCCGCCAGCGGAAAAAAGAGCAGTGCCAGCTTCCAGGTGGTGTCGTGCCAGATTTCGAGGACGGCGCGAGTGCGTCCTGCCGCTAGGTTTTCCTGCATTCTGACCATCATGATGTCGCTCGTCGGCGAAGCCGCAAAATCCACCAGGGGGATCGACAAGCAACCGACCGCAAAGACCGCAAACGTGGCCGGGCTCGAAAGGTAGGCCACCACATACTGGGGCAAGCTCCCTTGCAGTATTTCGACCAGAACCGCCAGGCCGAAGGGCAGCGCATAGGCCAGCTGGCGTTGGAGCAGAGCGCCGTCCAGACGGAGGGTCCTGCCAAACTCGGCGCGGAAGTAGAAGATCGCGATGATGGCACGAAGGCAGGCCACGAAAACCATCGCCTTGAGGAGGCCGTCCAATTGATGGAACAGCAGCACCGGCAGAATGGAGGCCGCGGCGCGCGCCAGGTCGGTCACCGCGTACGATGTGGCGGCCCACAGGTATCTGCCGCGGGAAATCAGCACAATCTCGAGCGCGGCGGAAACCATCATTAAAAAAAAGTACAAGCCGATCCAGAATACGTAGCGGGATAACTCCGGGTTGCTCAACCAATGCGCGATCTTCGGCTTCATCACCATCAGCGCCGCGAAGCCCACCAGGCCGGCGGCGACCAGGAAGAATAAGGCGTTCGCCAGGTAACGGCCCGCATTGTGAGGCGCCCGCGGCAGAAAATAATACAGGCTGGAGGCCATCCCCACCTGTAAAACCAGAAAAATCGTCGCGTGAATCAGGAACAGCTGTTTGTATGTACCGAACTGAGCCGGATCGAAAGCCCGCACCAGCACCACCGGGATGAAAAAGGTGGCGGCGAACGCCAGAGTCCGTCCGCACATCAGTAACAACGCCGGCCTGAATACCGATTGGCTTCGCGGCATCGTCTCCGGCAGCATGGCGGTCATTGGCTCTCCCCCGGAATTTGTCTGGCCGCCGCCGCCAGACCCAGCAGCAGATAGGGAAACCAGGTCAATACATACCCGCCGGACATCCCGCAAACCACCAATCCCCAAATGGCGACTTCCACCGCGGCGCCCATAGGCGCGGTCCCGGGTGTGAGGGCCAGCTTGCGGGAGTGATACAGACTGAAGCCGATCAACAGCACGAACGGGAGGAAGCCGAGGACGCCGGTCTCACTCAATACCTGTACGAAAGTGTTGTGGGTCACCAGAGCCCCTCTGGTATAAAGGCCCTGCGGCGCGTACAGCGGCCATGCGATCACCGAACACCCGAAACCCACGCCGAGCAGCGGATGATCGAGGAACATGTTGAATCCCGCTTGCGATGTCGCCACCCGTTGCTGAAAGCTTACGTCGCTATTCAGTTGTGAGAAGTCCTCGCCGCGCGACCAGTACCGGCTCACCACCGCCAACCCGCCCACCAGCAGAAGGAGTGCCAGGCCTTGAAACCAGAGGTTTCTTTTCCGCCACGCACAAAGGGCGACCACCGCGCCCAGCCCCACGAGTCCTCCGCGCGAAAACGTCACATAAATGGCCGCGACATAAAGCAGGGAAACGGCCAGCAACATCAGCCGGATCCCCCAACCGCGAGGTGTCCCCAGGTACACCACGAAAGGCACCAGGATGACTAAGCTGTAGGCCACCTCGTTCGGATTGGCGAAGATTCCGACCCATGACGCTCTGTCTTCATACAGATTTCCTTGCAGATAATTTTTCAAAGTTCCGGCAGCCGGAAACAGACCGCCGATGACCATGATCCACATCACCCCCCGCAGAGCGCGTTCGCTGCGAACGCAATTCACCAGGAAAAAGTAGGTCAGCGCCATCTTCGCCAGGTCCGCCACGCCCTCGGCTGCATAACCCGGCCAGAGCGCCGTCACGCACGAGAGCCCCGCGGCCGCCAGAAAAGCCATCAGCAGCCCTCCCTCGGGCCACGCGAACTGGAGCTTGCTGCCGCCGAACACTGTCTCGCCGATCAGGCTCACCACGACCAGCGCCGCCACCAGCTTGGCCGGCCGGATCACTTCAGCAGCCGGGAATATAAAAGGCGTATTGGCATACACCAGCAGCAGAAACGCGAGCAGCAACCAGTACGAGGCAGGCATCGCGGTCGCGGCTCGCCCGCGCAAATCGCGCGCTGCCGGCGGGCATCGCCGATCGGCGCGTCTCCCATTCGCCGTAATCGGGCCGGCGGCGCTAGATGGCAGCATTTCCGTATCCCTGGCTCATTGTTACGGGAGCGATGGCATGATGTTGCCGGCATCCAGCCACCAGATCGAACGTACGGTGGACCTGGCAGCTCATGATGGAGTCTGAAAAGGCTCGATTGGAATCCAGGCAGGACTCTTCCCATAACAGAGTGCGCGGCACGGTCAACAGTGGATGCTGAGCGCTGCGGTGAGTACACGTCGTGTAGCCAAACCGATACCCCGCTTCCGCTACGGCGCTCACCGAGGCGGAATTGTAGATTCCGCTGGGATAAGCAAAATGCTCGACGGCCGTTCCCAGTCTCCGTTCCAGTTCCTGGCGGGATCCAACGGTTTCGTCGAGTACACATTCGCGGGTCTCATTCGTCATCACGATGTGAGTCCTGGTATGCGATCCGATGAGGATGCCGGCGCGCCGGATCCGGTCCAGCGTTTCCCACGTAACGGAGTGGCTGTACATCTGGTCCGGAATCGAATCCTCCGCCTCCAGAGCCCGGATCACTTGCTCCAGGGCAACCCCGGAGACGGTTTCGATCAGCGTGCGCATCGCCTGATACGGCGTCATCCCGGCAATGTGGGGCAGCGGGATTCCCGCCTTCACCGGCGCGCGTCCCTGCCTCCTGGCCAGCAGGAGATACAGCTTATCGTGCGCCTGAACGCGCGTCGTCCCCACCAGACCGGTGACGACGAACAGCGCCGCGGGAGCGCCTTTCTTCTGGAGCGCGGGCAACGCCTGATCGTAGAAATCCTGGTAGCCGTCGTCGAACGTAATCGCAGCCACCGGCTTCTCGACGGCGCGGCCCGATTCGAGCAGCGCGCCCAGTTCGTCGAGATCCACGAACCGGTAACGCCGGCCGATCCAATCCAAGTGCTGTTCCAGCATGAGCCGGCTCAACAGTAGAGACGGGATGGAGGTTCGGGCGCTCGATCGAAAATCCTCCACCACCCGGTGGTATCCGATCACCAGCGGCGTGTAACGGTAGCCGGACAAGGAGCCCAAAAGCCTGTCCATGCCGGTATAACCTAAGACGCGCGCTGCTCCTGTTTTGATCCGGCTTCGAATCATTGCGCCTGCCCCCGCTTGGTGATACGGCGAGCGAGCGAACGCGAAGCTCTCCCCAATTCCACAGAGAAGCGATAGAGGCTGCCCGCGCCACCCGGTGGAAACGATTCCAACCTTCCCAGATCGCGGCTTTCGCGGCTCCAATGCGATTTATAAGCTTCGCTTCCGTGCAACAAGTCGTACTCTGCGGCCCCTTCCCCGATCGCGCACTGGATGGCAAGACCCATCGTGATAAGGCCTACGCTCGACTGCGTGAATGCGGCATCGAAGCTCGACTGGTAGAAATAGAACGTTCCGCCAAACTGCAATCCGTACAGGCAGGCGGCGGGTTTCTCATTTAGCCGCAGCACGTAAAACCGCAGCCATCCGCGTTCGAGCGCGACGCGGGTCCATTCCCGATGAAACGCAACCAACTCCGCGGTGTGAAAAGCGTCGGAGCCGCCGCGGGCGTGCCAACGTGTATTGTGCTGCCCGATGAGCAGGTCGATCGCCTCGCGGCATTGCTCCTCGGAGCGCACCTGCTCGAACCGCACCTCGTAGTTCCGGTTGAGGCTCCGCCATTTGCGGTTGAAGTTGTAGCGGTGTTCCGCGGTCAAGGACGCAAGGTAAGAAACCCAGGTCGCGCCCGCCAGGGAAATAAAAGGGCACGTATTAGTCCTGGCCTCAGCGGTGGTCCAGCCCTGCTCGCTGAGACCGGCCAGGACGCGGGCGGCCACGTTCCGCCCCCGCTTCAGGTTGGTCAGTTTCAGCGGGAAGCGGCCTTTTGCCAAATGCGAGATCAGCGCCTTGCACGCTTCCGTCTCCGCACCCTTCCGCACAATGACGTCCAAATAATCCGAGCCTACAAACCCGCTTCCGAGAAACTCCAGCACCGGAAGCGGACAGGCGCGCGTCAAACGACGAGGGCGCAGAGCCAACGGGGCGAGCGCCACCAGCTCAGTTCCGCGACGGATCGCCAGGATCGAGAGCAGCCGGTCCTCCCGCAGGTGTTTCCACCACGTAAAAAGCCACTCCCAGCTCAGGAACACACAACCCGAATCGCTCGCCGTCAAAAGCTCGTCCCACTCCTGGCGCAGCGCTTCAAACGCCGCCACATCGCCAATCCGTTCCACCGTGAGCAGGGCGCGCTCGGCAATGACCCTCGGAAACGCGGCTAACATTGCGCCGGCTCCAGTTTCAGGCGCAACACCTGGTTGGCCGTGTACTCCACCTGGGCGGGCGTGACGTCCTGATGAATCGGCAGTTCGAGAACATGCGCCCGGAGATAGCGCGCGTCCGGTCCAATGGCGGGGTTGTCCTGCCGGTCGTTCCAAAACTCCACCGCGCCGATGTCCAGCTGGCGTAAGGCTCGAGCCGCCGCCTGCTTGTCCCGGACCAGCAGCGGGAAGAACAACGGGCAAACGCCTTCCTCGAGATCCTCCCGCAACATCCTGACCCGGCCTTGCAGCTTTTCGCGCATCAGCAGAAAATTGCTGCGTCGCTGTTGCCGGATGCGCTCATAGTCCAGCGACCGCATGACGAGGTTGCTGAACGCGGAGATGGCGACGTTGACGTTGGCGATGTTCCATCCAATATCGCCGACCGGAATTTGACGCACATGGGCTGCCCGCAGCATCCGGCCGAACATCTGCTTGATGGCGAAAAGCGCCTTCCCGGTCCGGTTCGCGCGGGACCGAAGCGCTTCAAACGCCAACTCCACGCTGCGGCCGGCGGCAGCGAGCGTGGGGCAGCGTTCCAGCGTCAGCGCGTCCAGATCCGGCAGCGACTGGTTGTTCCGGATCAACAATCCGCCATTGGGAACCGGAAGAGTCTTGTACAGGCAAAAGATCGAATAGTCGCCGGAAGTCCCTAGCCTGCGGCCGTTCCTCTCGCTGAGAAGAGAGAGCGCGCAATCCTCGACCAGAATACTTCCGTGCTGCCGGCACAGCGTCTCGATCTGCCCGATCGGTTGCGGCCAACCCAGGTAGTGAATCACATAAATCACCCGCGCGCCGAACCTCCGGGCCAGACGCGAGAGCGCTTCCAGGTCCGGCTCCAGGTTGCGCCGGATCGGATAGTGAACCACCGAGGCTCCCGCGGCGCGGATCGCCGCGATTTCATTGCCGCTGTAGTAGTCGGGAGCCAGGACTGTTTCGCCGGGTTTCAATTGCAGGGCTCGAAACAGATGATAGATGCCGCTGCGAGCCACGCAGAAGGAGTTTCGATTGGCCGCGTTCAACGGATACGGCGGAGCGGGACCGGAGGACGGCGCGAACAAATCACGCGGCGTGAGTCCCGGCCAGGAGGAGACGTACATTTAACTCCTCCCTCCTTGCGCCCTGCCCGCCAACCGCAGGGCGAGCGCGCGCGCGTGGCGAAGGCTGTTGCGCTTAAGAAACGGAGTCAACTTGAATTTGAGGAAATGGAGGAAGCGCCCCTTGGCGGTTCCCGCATAGACGAAAAGCCAGTAGTTCGCCGTGGAATCTTTCGCCCAGCACTGCTTCCAGTCAGCGGTTTCTCCAAGGAAGTCGTACTTTTCCAGACCCTGCTCGAACGCATTCTCCATGACCTTGGCCAGCAGAAGGTTCGAAGGGGAGTAGGCAGCGAACGCCGGATCATACCCTAATTTCAGAAGATAGAACCGGTTCTGATAGAGCAGTGAATAATCGAAGGCCACCCGTTTGGGACCGGAGGCTAGAAAGTGCAGACGAAGCCAGCCTCGTTCCGACGCGCGCCCCGCAAACGTGGAATAGAACCTGGCGACATTCGGATCGCACGTAATGGCCGTCCCCGCTTCCTTCTTCCACCCGGCGGCCTCCAGTTGTAGTCCGTCCTCGACAGCGCCGGAAAGTGTACCGCCGGAGGCGATCGTTTCCAGTTCCACCGCGCCTGACCGTTCCAGGCGTTTGAACCGGTTCCTTAAGTTGGATCTATGTTTGGTAGCCAGACCCTCGCAATACGAAGGCCAGGAGGATTCGAGTGGCACGAAGGGGGAAGCGCCCGATTGCCAGACGCCGAGAGGATGTCCATCCTTGGAGGCGAGCCTCGGTATCGCCTCCAGCGTGGCGGATCCTTCGGGCAACTGGCAGAGCTGCAATAGGTCCCAACACCGATTCCGTGAAATGTGACGCCAGATGGCCGCGTATGCTTCTTCGCTTTGCATGCCGATGATTTGCGTGCCAATGATGAAGTCGGCCCGCGGCACATGGGAGTTGTACAGGAATCCAAGCCGCCGCAGCGGCACTCCCCACATATGGGTTTCGGTCAGGATCAAGGGAGCGATCGCGATGGGATCGCTTCCCGCCGTTACCAGAAGAATGTGAAGTCTGCTCCCACTTCCGAAGCATTCCCACCATGTGCGCGCCCACGCGTGTTCGAGGAACGGATGTTCGAGTCCTGCCTCTGCCACCAGGCGATCCCAGACTGGCTCCAGATTTAGAAACCCCTGGTAGTCGGAGATTGCCTCGACCCGGATCTCGGGCCTGTGGGCCGCCTGCTCCGTTACGGCGCGGGCTGTCGCGAGGCTCGTCATTTCGTTCAGGGTTGTACCGCCAAGGTGGCCACGTTGCTCGAAATTCCGCCGGTCGTGATCAGCACCGCCAGATTACCCGCGGATAGGCCTGCCGGCACCACTACGTTCACCTGATAAAGCCCGGCGAAACCGGGCGCCAGTCCCGAATAGGTCACCGTCGCGAATCTGCCGCCGATCGAAACCGTGGGCAGGGCGATGGTATTGGTCACCGGAGACGGAGCGCCCGACGCCACCGCGACTTGCAAAGGACCGAGCCCGGTGGCGTAGATTTGCAAGGAATCTCCCGTTCGCGCCGGATTACCGCTTCCCACGAGGGAGTAATCGGCGTGCAGAATGGCTCCCTGGCTGGTCGCCTGATTCACGATGAAGATACCCGGAGAAACGTAAGCTACATTCACCGCTCCCACCGGACTCACCAGCGAGCCTCGCGTTACCTGAATCGATGCGGTCCCCAGGCCCAATGCGAAAGGAGCCTGCGCATTGATCTGCCCGGGGGACACGTAGAACAGCGGCGCGGCAACGCCATTGAACGTGACGCTGGTCTCTCCAATCACGGTTGGATAAGGCGCGCCGGCCGCGCTGGCCGCGGCGTCCGCCAGATTCAATCCAAAAATGGTCACGATGGCCCCCGGGGAAATGGCGATGTTGTTCGTAAAAGTTGCGCCATTCACCGCCGTGCCGTTCTCTAACACCGGCGGTCCCAGAGTCGAAGGTGCGATCATCCGAACGCGGCTGTTCAGGCGATCGGAGACATAGACGCCGCCTGCGCCATCCGTGCTCACTCCCGCGGGAAAATTCAGCTCGGCCTGGACCGCCGGCCCTCCATCGCCCGAGAATCCGTTGTTGGCCGTGCCCGCAACCGTGGTGATGATGCCTGTGAGATCCACTTTGCGAATCCGGTTGTTCCCGGAGTCGGCGATATACAGGTTCCCCGAAGCATCGATCGCGACGTCCGACGGAATATTGATGGATGCGCTGGTGGCTTGTCCGCCGTCGCCGGCAAACGCACCCATTCCATTGCCCACAAACGTCGAGATGATCCCGGAAGGATTAATCTTACGAATCCGGTTGTTGTTGCCATCGGCGAAATACAGGTTGCCGGATTGGTCTCTGGCGAGACCCAGGGGAATATTCATGGAAGCAAAAGCGGCTAGACCCCCGTCTCCGAAAAAGCCGGCGACACCGTTTCCGGCGATCGTCGTGATCGTGCCACTGGTGTCAATGCGGCGAATGCGTTGGTTGCCGCTGTCGGCGAAATACAGGTTGCCGGCCGGATCGACGATCACCGACGTCGGCGTGTTCAACGTCGCCGCCGTCGCCGGACCCCCGTCGCCCGAAAAACCTTGTACCCCGGTGCCCGCCACTGTGCTCACGATCCCGGTGGCCGTCACCTTGCGGATCCGCCTGTTGCTTTTGTCGGTGACGTACAGGTTCCCGCTCGCGTCCATCGCCAGGCCGGTGACATCGCTGAACATGGCGGCCGTCGCCGGTCCGCCGTCGCCGGAATATCCCGAAACTCCAGTCCCCGCGATGGTGGAAATGATCCCCCCCGGGGTGACTCTGCGGATCCGGAAATTTTCCATATCGGCTATGTAAATCATGCCGTTCGGACCAATGACCACGCCCCACGGGAGATTCAAAGCGGCGCTGCCGGCCGCGCCGCCATCGCCCGAAAATGCGACAGCGCCGTCTCCTGCCAGGGTCGTGATGATGGTTTGGGCTGTAGCCGGCGAAGCCGCCAGCAGGATACACGCAACGGGAATCAGCGGAATCGCTCCCGCAAGTTTTAATTTAGACATTCGGATACCACTCCATAAGAATCTTTGAGATGGACGGAATGCACGGCCGGCATAGCTCTTTCTTGCGCGATCTTGACAATCAGGCGGCCGAGCAGGGCAGGGTTATGGCGGATCTTGTCGCATTGCCGCATCAGTAAATCCGCCATAACAGGAATTGCGCCGAGAGAGCGAATGTGCCCGAGGTCGCACGCGACCGGCTCCGCTCCTCCCGTCAGAAACTTTCTGGCGCCCTGTGGAGGAAGCGCCGAGTTGACGACACAGAACTCCACCACGTTTCGGCCCAGGCTCTGTTCCACCACGCGCAGATGGTCCGAGGCGGAAAATCCGTCCGTCTCGCCGGGCTGCGTCATCAGATTGCAGACCAGGACCTTGACCGCAGCCGAGCGGCGAATGGCGTCTGCCACGCCGGCCACCAGTAAGTTCGGAATCAAGCTGGTGTAGAGGCTCCCCGGAGCCAGCACGATCGCGTCGGCGGCGCGAATCGCTTCGAGGACGCCGGGGCATGCCGGCGGGCTGTCCGGCTCCAGCCATACATGCGCAATGGCCCGGCCGGCGGCCGTAATATGCGACTCCCCTCGGACGATCGTCCCGTCCTCGAAGGCGGCGCATAAAGTGGACGGCGTCTCGGTTGCTGCCAGCGCCCGGCCTCGGGTGGGCAGCAGCTGACTCGCCAGTTCGATGGCCCGCACCAGACTGCCGGTCTTCAGGTAAAGCGCCGCAACGATCAGGTTGCCAAGAGCATGTCCTTCCAGGCCGCCGCCTGCCGTGAAGCGATATTGAAATATATCGGCCAGCCTCGAATCGCTCCCCGATAACGCAACCAGGCAATTGCGCAGATCCCCGACCGCCGGCATGGCGAAGCTCTCCGACAACCGGCCGCTCGACCCTCCGTTGTCCGAGACGGTGACAATCGCGCTCAGGTCGACGGCGGTATTATCCGCGAGTCCCGCCAGGAGCATCGGCAGTCCTGTTCCGCCTCCGATTCCGACGATGCGCAAGGTGTTCATAATCCGATTCCGCGCGCCACGATGTTCACCGTCTTGAGCAAAATCTCCACATCGAAGGCACACGATCTGTGCTTGGCGTAGTACAAGTCGTACTGCAACTTTTCGCAAGCGTCCTCGACCGAGGCGCCGTATCGATACTTCACCTGCGCCCATCCGGTGATGCCCGGCTTCACGAAGTGACGAAGGTTGTAAAACGGAATCTCCTGCGCCAATCGATTGACGAAATAGGGTTGCTCGGGGCGCGGCCCTACCAGACTCATTTCGCCGCGCAGGACATTGATCGCCTGCGGTATTTCATCGAGGCGGAACCTTCGCAACAGCCTGCCGATCCTGGTCACCCTTTCGTCGCGTTCCTTCGCCCAGGCCGGTACGGCCGGAAACTCGGCATCGTGGCGCATGGAACGGAATTTATAGATCACGAAAGCCCTCCCGTGAAGGCCCACGCGATTTTGCCGGAACAGGATAGGGCCGTCGGAATCCAGCCCAACAGCAATCGCCACCACAAGCAATAGAGGAGCCGCCAGAACCAAGAGGAGCAGAGCGAAGAAAATATCGAAGCACCGCTTTAAAAAAATACTGGCCTTGGATTGGCTGAATCCACTGGTGTAGACAAACCACTCTGAACTCAGCGCGTCGATCCAGACCTTCCCGAAGAACTGCTCACAAAAATCGACGGCATCGTTTACCAGCAGACCGCCCAGGCGAGGGGCGACCAGCGTCGCCGCCAGCCTGGCCCGATTTTGCGCATTCTGCTCGGCCACGATGACGCGCGAAATCCGGCCCCGCAGCAGAATGTCTGGGAGCCGCGAAAAATCGGTCGCATCACCCGCGTCGGCCGGGAATTCGGGAAAGCGCAGCAACGCGCTGGCGTTATGCGGGCGGGAAGTGGAACCATGGGTGGCGAGCGCTTGATGTAGTTTTGCCGCCAGTTCCCCGCTGCCGACGATCAGCATGCCTTCCACCAGCTTCTCGTCCGTGATCAGATGCCGCAGAACCGGCCGCAGGACCACGGGCAGCAGTCCCGCCAGCAGCAATCCCGCAAAGTAAGCCTCCGTTCGCATCCTGGGCGCCGGAAACGTATTCAGGACCAGCATGCCGGCGCAGGTTCCCCAACAGAGAGCCTGGCCGAAGTCCCGCCAGAACCGCGCAGCATCGAAGTGAATAATGGACCTGTCCAACGCCTTCACATGGAACGCGATCACACAAAGCGCGATCAGGATGGGCACCTCGAAGGTCTTGCCCGTCCACATCGCTTCGAGCAAGGCCGCGCCGATCAGCGCCAGTTCCGCAACGAGGAAGACCACTCGCGGGCGGGCCACCGAACATGGCCCTACCCGGAGCGAGATCTCTCGCGGGGGAGCGCTAGCTCCGGCCCAGGTAGTGTCGTTGATAGTATCGGAATGCATAAGCATACGGCGTAGCCGCCAGGTCAACATCGTTCAGTACAACGCCAATCACATTCGTCGCGCCCAGGCTTTCGACGGCGCGAAGCCACAACTCGGGACTTGTCCGCCGGGCTCGAACGACGAGCACAACGCCATCGCATAATCCTGCCAATATGTGGCTATCAGCCACCGGCACAATCGGCGGACTATCGATCACGACAACCTGATATTCGCTCCGCAAGCGCGTAAGGATGTCCCGCGCCCTCGCCGAGGCTAGAAGTCCGACCGGGTTCGCCCGGTTGGAACCTCCCGGAAGCACGTGCAGCGCTCCGATCTTTGAAATGCAGGCGCCGGGATCCGGGCCGTCCGCGGCGAGAACATCGCTGAAGCCCTGCTCGGTCTTCAATCCCAGCCGCTCATCGACCCGAGGCCGCCGAAGGTCGCCATCTATCAGCAGCACCTTTCCTTCGAGCGACGAAGCGAGCGCGAGGCTGAGATTCAGAGCGGTTAAGGATTTGCCTTCATCTCCCGTCGCACTGGTCACCATCAGTGTCTTGCCGCTGCCTTGTGACATCCACTGCTGAACCTTGAGTGCCAGGATGCTGTACTGTTGCCCGCCTACGGATTGAGGATCGCTTAAGGACGCCAGACGTTGTTGCTGAAAGTGCCGCCGTTGCTCGGCGGTGAACTGCTCCCATCCCCCGGACGATAAACCGTTGGACGATTGGCTGGCGCTTCCGCGGATACCCAATGATCGATGGCCGTCCGGTATAGCCGGAATGCTGGACAAAACCGGCAGGGCGGTGACGCGCTCCAATTCCTCCGCGGTCTCAAACGAAGGGTTCGCGCGTTCCGCGAGGAACGCCGCCAGAAGGCCGATTCCCAGGCTGCCCAGGAAGCCCGCCAGGATGATCCGGTCGCGATGGGGACTGGAGGGCGCAGTGGGTGCTTGCGCCGGTTCAATAATCCTGTACGCAAAGTCGCCGTCGGTCTTTTCCGCGCGCTGGCTCAATTTCGCCTCTTGTTGTTTCGCGAGCAGCGCCTCGTAGCGGGTGCGGGTCAGGGCGGCGTCTCGCATCCGGTCCGCCAGTGTCGATTCGAAGGCGGGGGAGGCATTGATCCTTCTGTCGTAGGTCTGCATTTCGGAAATCAAAACTTCGCGCTCGCCCCGATAGCTTTGGATCCGCGGATCGAGCGATTTGAGTTCGGCCTGCAACCCCACGTAACGAATCTGAGCGGCCGAAGGTTGCCGGCGGATCACCGGGGCCGGGGTTCTCGCCTCCAGATCCCGGATTTCCTTCTCGGTTCGCTTAATCTCCGGATGCTCTGCGGTGTATTTGGTCTTGAGCTCGCTCAGCTTCAGCCGCAGCTGTTCGAGAGTGACCTCGGCGCTGGTCTTGGCAGGCGGCTCGGCTTCGAGAAGCCCTTGCTTTTCGAGCGCGCTCACCTCTTCGGTCAACGTTGCGCGGCGGGCCTCGGCCTCCGTGATCTGGTCGGTCTTGCTTTGGATACCCTGCTGCAAAGTCTCGATTTGCTTCAGGTTGGCCGTAAGCCGCTCCGGAAGCTCGCCGGCGACGCTCTGCTTGTAATACTTTACTTTGTCTTCCTGCTGCTCGACCTGCGTCCGCAATCGCCCGACCTCGGCATCGAGAAAGCTGGTCTCCTGCTCCACACGGCGGCCCTGGAGGTCTGATTTGCGTTCGAGAAACAGTCCCGCCAGGCGGTTTGCCACCAGCATCGCCTGCTCCGGGCTCGAGCCTTCAAAGCCTACATAGAAGGCCTCGGGGCTCTCCACCTGAATCTCGATCCTGGATTTCATCGCCTCGATGACCGTCTGGCGTGCGTGGTCCGACGGCAGATCGTACAACTGGAATTCGCGGATCACCCGCTCGAGCATACGCGTGCTGAGCAGGGTTTCGCGGATAGCGCGCAGCTGATCCTGGGCGTTCAAGATCACCACCGGATCTGGCTTCGTGAACGCCAGCCCACCGGATATCGTGGTCTCCGTGCCCACCAGCGCCCGGGCGCGAAAGTGTTGCGGCAATCGAAGCGCATAGTAAGCGATGGCAGGCGTCAGCACCAGGACCGGAAGGAGAACGTATAGCTTGCGGCGATTCAATGCCCGCAGCAGAGCAAGGGGAGAAAGTCGTTTGGCTTCGACGGTGGGTTGCATTCGTTATTTATCCTCTTGCGCAGGCAGCGGCTTCAATTCTTCGGATTCCTGGGGAGCTTTTCCGTGCCGGTTTTGTGCGTCCAGCGATTCCTTAGGATGGGACACCCAGATCTCCAACCCCCCGAAGTACCGGTTCCTCGATATCGGAATGTCCAGAAACGCATTGGGATTCTGCCCGTAATGTTCCGTCACTAAGAAAGCGGAGACCCGCTCGCTCAGCTTGTAGGTCAGGCGCGCCTGGGCCACGTCGCTGTTCAGCGCTCCATAGACGGCATCCCCGCCGCCCATCGCCTTCTGAAAGCTGGCCGCCATTCCCAGCCGCTTCGATAGCTGACCCCAGGCACGCACCGACCCTACCTGGTAAACGGTGCTCGGTGTCACGCCGTCCGCGAAGGTGGCCGTGCCCGGCGGCGCGTTGCTTAAAGGAGCCAGCCCTCCGAAGAAGGACAGATACCGTTGGTAGCCGCCCGCGATCCACATTCCACCCAGCCGCTTTTCCACCGCAGCGGCGCCGATGAAGGACGATTGGGTGCCTTTCACCGCACCCGCCGCCAGCCGCAGGATCAGTCCCGGCGTAACGTCGTAGGTGTATCCGAGGTTCACCAGCTGCACGTTCGTCGGACTTCCCGAGATTTCCGGATTCAGTGGATGGGAGTGCAGAATGGAATAGCTTCCGGACAGTTTGTGGCGCGAGGTGACGATGCGGTCTACCGTCACCGTGAACGCCGTGGTGTTTCCATCCAGACGCCCCGCCAGTGCCCCCGGCAGATCCGTGTTTGTAAAGGCGTTGTCGAGCCGGAAACTCACTTTCGTCTGTTGGTTGACCCGGTAGTTCAGCCCCGCATACGAGGCATTTTGCAGAAAGCGGCCGCGTGGCAATAGAAGGAGGCTATTGGCCAGCTGGCGGCTGGCATCCATGGTCGACAGAAACAGGTTTCCAGCATCGATACTCCAGCGCGAGTTAATTCGATACCCATAGCGCAACGTCGCCGAGTGGTTCCAGGCATCGAGGCCCGGATTGCGTGCGAACAACTCGAACTCCGGTTGGTAGTCGATGAAAAAGTCTGTCCGATGCGTACTGTCGTTCCATGCGAATCTCGGCGCGGTGAGGATGGTGACGGTGTCGTTCAGAGCGCTGCTTCCGACAATAAAGCCTTGGTCGTAACCAGAACTGAGGCTTAGCGGCGAGGTGATTGAGAATCCATTCTGGTGCTCCTGGGCGCGCGCGTCCGCGATCGTCAGCATCAGCGCGGCGCACAGCCAGACCAATGGCTTTCGGCTTATCATCCCAGCCTCCTTCCTCTCATTTTGGTTGCGTGAATCTATGCAGCCCGATGGCTGCTTCCGGCAGCCGCACCGATGGCTCTCTGCAATTGCACTGCTTGGTAGTCCTTGCGGATATATCCGGCTGCCCCCGCCGCAAGGCAGGCGGAAATCAGCAGTTCGTCGTCGGCGAGAGATAGAATCAGAACCCTGATATGGGAATCGATCGCCCGGATGCGTCGCGTCACCTCGGAGCAACCGAAGTCGGGCGTGGTCGGATCCAGCAGCACCACGTCCGGCCGCAGACGCTTCACCAGGCTCAGCGCGTGTCTGCCCGTGGCCGCTTCCCCCACCACCTCGATGGACGTTCTCTCCATGAATAATGCCTTGATGCCTTCGCGGAACAAGGTGTGCCTGTTGCAAAGAAGGACTTTGATCCTTGTGCTTCGTGGCGTCATAAGTGTCACCTTCGAACTTTCTATCTGCCTTCCACGTAAACCGTATCCTGCGCTTCCAGGTAGAACGGCAATCCGGCGCTATCCCCAACCGTCTGCTTCACATTGATCTTGATGCGTTGCGGACCCTCTGCCGTGTTCCTCAGCACAATCACTCGATTGGGCCTCGCCAGATCCGTGAAGCCTCCGGCCATGGCAATCGCATCGAGCACGGTAATCCGATTCTTAATCCGGTACACGTCCGGCTTGCGGACTTCTCCCAGCACCGAGATCTTGAGACTGTTGATCTGCTTGACC
>Ga0182024_10001767_pt1 | contig 54869 bp, 59 predicted proteins | sample P32metaG_FD_120480 | JGI IMG/M metagenome (GOLD analysis project Ga0182024, IMG submission 120480) | Permafrost microbial communities from Stordalen Mire, Sweden - P3-2 metaG (Illumina Assembly) | ecosystem: Environmental > Terrestrial > Soil > Wetlands > Permafrost | place: Sweden: Stordalen...
TGGTGGAGATGAGGAGACTCGAACTCCTGACCCCTTACATGCGAAGCAAGTGCTCTACCAGCTGAGCTACATCCCCAGGGACCGTCGGCGATTCTAGCAAGCCGGGGGCGGACCTGTCAAAGCGTGCCCGCTCGGCAAAGGGAGCCGACCCTGCGATGCCAAGAAGACGGCGATGTCTCTGTTTCGTGCGGCGGCGGCGCTGCTCGCTCTCGCGTCCCTTTCGGCGTGCATGTCGTCACAGCGCAGCGCGGGCCGGCTGCGGGTGCTGGCCACGACCTCCACGCTTGCTTCCCTCACGCAAGGCGCGATGGGTTCGGCGCGCATTCCGTCGCTGGTCCCGATCGGCATTTCGCCCGAGGACTACCAGCCGATCCCGAGCGACATCGCCGTGCTGCACGAGGCCGACCTCTTGGTCGAGAACGGCGCGCAGCTCGAGTCCTGGCTCGACCAGACGATTCGCAACGCCGCCAACCCCCGGTTGCGGATCGTCGTGTGCACCGACGGCTTGCCGGTGATCAACGGCAACCCGCACTTGTGGATGGATCCGGAATACGCGCGCCGGTACGTCAGCAAGATTCGCGATGCGTTGATCGCGGCGGATCCTGAGAGCGCCGCGGCCTACCGGACCGCCAGCGCCGCCTACGACCGGCAGCTGATCGCGCTGACCGCGCGGACGCGCGCCAAGATCGCGACGATTCCACCCGCCCACCGCACGATGATCGTCTTTCACAACGCCTTCGACTATTACGCCCGCCGGTTCGGATTGAAGGTGGTCGGTGCGATCGAGCCGATCCCGGGGGCGGAGCCGAATCCGAGCCACATCGCCGACCTGATCCGGCTGGCCCGCAGCGAACACGTCCAGGCCGTCTTTGCCGAACACGAGTACAGCGACAAGCTGGCGCTGACCGTCGCTTCGAGCGCGGGCGGCCTGCGGGTCGCGTTCCTGTACGACGACTCGCTCGGCATCGTGCCGGCGGTACAAACCTACATCGGCATGATCGATACGGATACCGACACGATCGTCTCCGCGCTGAAATGAACGCCGTCGAAGTACGGGATTTGCACGTACGCTACGATCGGCTCGAAGCGCTGACCGGAGTGAGTTTCGATCTGCCGGAAGGCACGTCGCTCGGAATCGTCGGTCCCAACGGGTCGGGGAAATCGACGCTGCTCAAGACGGTCGCGGGCTTGGTGCTGCCGAGTGCCGGAACGGTGCGCGTGCAGGGGACGGCGCCGCGCCGTCTGCCGCCGGGGACCATCGGCTACGTGCCGCAGATCGAGGACGTCGACTGGAAGTTTCCGGTCAGCGTGCGTGACGTCGTCACGATGGGGCGCTACCCGCGGGTTGGACCGTTTCAGCGGTTCTCGGAAAACGACCACCGGGCCGTGGCGCGCGCAATCGAGGCGCTGGATTTGGGTGCGATCGCGGACCGCCACATCAGCGAACTCTCGGGCGGGCAGCAGCAGCGTGTGTTCGTCGCCCGCGCGATCGCGCAGGAACCGCAGCTGCTGCTGCTCGATGAGCCGACGACCGGCGTCGACGCGGCGACCGAAGACGCGCTGCTGGATCTGGTCCGCGGGCTCGTCGCGGACGGACTGCCGGTGCTGATGACGACGCACGACCTCGACCGCGCGGCGGAATGGTTCGACCGGCTGATCGTCGTCGACCGCAAGATCCTGGCCGACGGCGTCCCCGATGAAGTCCTGGAGTCCGGCGCCTACGCCGGGATCCGCGAACATACCCACACCCACGGCCATCGTCGATGATCGAGTGGCTGCTGGCGCCCTTCGTCTACGATTTCATGCAGCGCGCCTTCATCGCGGCGCTGATCGTCGGCGGCCTGTGCTCGACGCTGGGCACCTACGTCGTGCTGCGCAAACTGTCGTTCATCGGCGACGGCCTTGCCCATGCATCGTTTGCGGGGATCGTGATCGCCTATCTGCGCGGCGGAAGTTTTTGGATCGGCGCGGCGATCGCGACCATCGTCACCGCTCTGGGCATCGGCTTCGTGCATCGGCGCGCCAACGTGTCGCTCGACACCGCGATCGGGGTCCTCTTCACGGCGGCCTTCGCGTTGGGCGTCTTTCTGATGTCGCGTTCGTCCCGGGCGACGCTCGATCTCCAGAGTTTCCTGTTCGGCAGCATCCTGGGTGTTTCGCGCGACGATCTGTTCGTCGTGCTGGGGTTAGGACTGGTTGTCGCGCTGGTGATCGGTGCGCTGTGGCGCCCGCTGCTGTATACGTCGTTCGATCCGATCGTCGCGCAGGCGGCCGGGATTCGCGAGGGCAGCGTCGACAACGCGCTGCTCGTCATCCTCGCGCTCACCATCATCGTCTCGCTTCAGTTGGTGGGCATCGTGCTGGTCGCTGCGTTATTGGTGACGCCGGCGGCGGCTGCCGCGCAGCTCACCAAACGGTTCATTCCGATGATGCTGCTGTCGGGGGTCTTCGGCGTCACCTCGTCGGTCGGCGGGCTCTACGCGTCGTTTCAGCTGCACGCGGCGAGCGGCGCGACGATCGTGCTGCTCGCCACGCTGATCTTTTTCGCCGCCCTCGCGCTCAGCGCAGCGCGTCGACGGCAGCGCGTTCTTTGAGCGACCCGATGCCGGTGACGGCGTCGAACCCGGCCGTCACCGAGCACCCGTCGGGCTGCTGATCCACGCAGCCCTTCACCGGCGCCGGCGTCGGCGGGATGATCCCTTTGAAGTTCTTCGGCAGCGGCGCCCGCCGCGGCCGTAGTGTGTTGTCCTTCCAGCCGCGATCGTTTTCGAGTGAGACGTCACGGAATGCCGCCGGCGCCGCGCGCGCGAGAACGTAGAGATCGCCGGCGGTCAGCAGCCGCCGCTCTGGAGCGACGAGGCTGTTGATCGCGGCCAGCTCGGCACCGACGATGGCGGCGCTCTCGCTCGTCCCGCCGACGCCGCCCAGGCCGTAGCCGTGCCAGAACACGCGCAAGTGTCCCGAGGCGTCGCCCGAGACGTCGGGCACGATGCGATTGTGCACGTAGGCGGTCGAGAAAAGGAAGTCGCCGGGCGCATCCTGCCACGACGGGCGCGGTTCGAGCGAGATTCCGCCCGCGCCGGCATGCACGCCGTCGTTCCAGGGCCCTTCGTCGGCGACGCCGTCACGGTCGCCGAGCTGCGTGCCGCCGGCACAGATCACGTACGCCGAAACGCACGGCCACGTCACGCGCGGGCGCTCGATGCCGGCTTCGCGGAAGCCGTACGCACCGTCGTCGCCGGACGGGACGACCAGCGGAATCCCGCGCACGAGCGCTTCGAGGATCGGAATCGGGGTTGGTCCGTAGCGCGCGGCGATCGGGCCTTCGGCCGGCCCGACGACGAACGGAAACACGATGACGGTCGGATCGAGATCGAGCGCACGCGCCAGCGCCAGCGTGCCGTCGTTGCCGCCCGAGCAGACGTCGTCGTAGACGACGATGGTCTGGGCCCACGGCGCCATGGTCAAGCTGGCGTCGGTATCGAGCGCGGCTTCCTGGCCGCGGTCGTCGCGGCCGCAATCGCTCGAAGCCGACTTGAAGGCGTAGCTGCGCTCGGTCACGCTGTTCGTCGTCGCGCCGGGCGGCGCGCCTTCCGACGTCAGGAACTTCCGCACGTCGTTGGTGTCGAAGCGGTCCGAGGCGTCTTCGACCAGGACGATGCGCTGTTTGCTGCCGCCCGAGTCGACCGCATCGGTCATCGAACGGAACCGCTCGGGCTCGTACCAGTCGCCGCGAAAATACGTGAACGACGGCCGCGTATCGGCCAGTCGCGGGGTCGTCGCGACGACCGTACCGCTCACCGTGCGAACGCCCGCGACCGGGAGCATCAGCGGGCCGGTCGGTGCGATGACCGTGCGCGTGCCGTCCGTCCAGGTGGCCCAGTGCGTGTTGAAGAGGCGCTCGGCTTGCCCGATGCGGATCAAGCCGCCGACGACCAGACCGTCGCCGGCGGTCGCGAGGTCGCTGACGCCGTTCTTCTTGAGCAGCTCGTTGAGCGCGCGCGCTTCGGGCAAGCGTCCGAATCGTTCGACGAATGTGTCCGCCGAGAGCACCTGCCGGTGGGCCGCGTTGCGCGGATCGCTCATCGCCGCGGCCAGTCCGTCGAGGTCGCCGCGGGGTTGAAGCTGGATCGCGATGTGAAGGAACACGTTCGGGTTGGCGGGACCGCCCTGGCGCATGCCGGCGTACGCACCGGCCGGCGGCGTCACGCGCGACCCGGCTGCCGACGCTGCCTGGGAAAATGCCAAGAACGTGAACGCGAGGGTCACGCAACCGACGACCGAACCGAACCGTTGAGGGATCAACCGCGTCCTTTCCGAAGGGGACCGCCCGTGCAACGCACTGCCTTCGTCCAAAGTCTCATTGCGACCGCCGGAATCACGCAACTCGGCGGGATCGCGCCCGCGCTCGCCGCGGTCGACGAACCGAGCGTCGGGCGCGAGGTTTTCGGTCAGTTGCGCGACGACGGCGACCTCCTGTTCGATTCATCCTATTACGAGCACTTGAACGAAGTCGGTTCTGTGATCGCCGAAACGGTGAAATCGCGCTACCCCTATCCGATTCGTTACTACGTCGTGCGCGGCGATTCGGCCAACGCGTTCTCGGTCCCCGGCGGGAACATCTACGTCAACGAACCGTTGCTGCGGATGGCGAAGAATCGCGACGAATTGGCGGGCGTCCTCGCCCATGAGACCGGGCACATGGTGCTGCATCACGTCGCCAAGCGCATGGCCTCACAACAGAAAAAGAACACCGCCCAGACCGTCGGCTCGATCCTGGCCCAGATCATCCTCGGCCCGCTGGGCGGCGCGGCGGTCGATTACGGCACGCAGTATGCCGTCGCGGGCAGCGACGCCGCCGAGCAGCGGCACATCGAAGCGCAGGCCGACGAAGAAGGCGCGCGGATCTTGGCCGCGACGAACACCTACAATCCGTGGGGCATGGTGTGGTTCTTCCAAATCATGACCGAAGAATACGGACCCGGCCAGAACACGTGGCTGCGCGACCATCCGCTCGACCAAGCACGGATCAGCGACTTGGAGAACGAGTTCCACAACAACCCCGACGTGTTCGGAAAATACATCGACACGCACGCGAAGGACGTCGCGTACTGGTAGTGTCCGGCTAGCGGGCGGCCGTCTGCGGTTCGCGCACGACGCGAAAGCCCGCGCCGTCGGCGTGCAGGTATCCGGCCTCCGCGAGCGCGCCGAGGACGGCGACCGTTACGGCGCGCTCGTTCTTGTTCGGCATGCCGGCCCATCGCATGGCGACTTCACTCGGGTCGAGCACGGCGCCGTCGACCAGCAGCCCGCGCACGAAAGCGGGGCTGAGCTTCACGCGCTCCATCCGCCGCGCGAGGGGCTCGAGCGCGTCGTCGAAACTCGTCGCCGGCGCGGCCGCGGCCGGCGCCTCGACCGGCGGCGCGAGCACCGGAGTCGGGGCTGCGTCCGGCAGCACCGCCGATGGGTCGATCCCGGCCAGTGCCGGATTGCGCTCGAGGATGAGGTCGGTGAGCTGCGGGAACGTTTCAGCCAGCGCGACGAACGCCGTTTGCCACGGTACGACGTTGACCACGCGCGGGCGCGTGTGGATCGCCAGCAGCATCTGCCGCGCGACTTCTTGCGGTGAGACGAGCAGTGAGGCTGGAGCGCCGGTCATTCCCGCGCGGGTCATGAAGACGGTGTCGACGGCGCCGGGATCCACGTAGGTAACGGCGATCCCCTGCGGTTTGAGCTCGCGGCGCAGGACGCTCGCCGCGGAACGGACCGCCGCCTTCGACGGTGAATACGCGCCCAGCCCGTGCAGCGGCGCACGCGCCACGCCGCTTCCGACCAGGAACACCTGACCTTGTGCCGACCGCAGCAGCGGAAGCGCTTCGCGCACGAGCGCGATCGGACCGATGACGTGCGTGCCGAACTGCGCACGCAGCGCGTCGTCCGACTGTTCCGCCAACGGGCCGACCGCCACCGCACCGGCATTGTTGACCAGCACGTCGAGCCGGCCGAAGCGATCCTTCGCCAAGGCGACGACGCGCGACGCATTCGCCGGATCCGCGATGTCGATTGCGGCGGTGACGACACGGCCAAACTCCGTGCCGGCCTGCTCGGCCAGCGCGGCCAGCGCCGCCTCGTTGCGGCCGATCGCGACGACGTCGTAGCCGGCGCGGGCGGCGCGGATCGCCAGCGCACGTCCGATGCCGGACGAAGCACCGGTGATGACGACGACGCTCATGGCGACGGCTTCGGCCCGCGCACGTTCGCCAGCGCCGTGCGCGCCGCGGCCATCAGCACCTGGACGTCGCTGCTGACGCCGACGAAACGATACCCCATCGCGATCAGACGCGTCGCCATCGCTGCGTCGCGGGCCAGAATCCCCGCGGTCTTGCCGTAGCGCTCGGCAACGCGCGGGATGCCGGCGATCATCTCCATGTAGCCGGCATCGGTGTCCCACACATCGGGCCATGCCTTGCCGCTCGCCGCCGCCAGGTCGTTGGGGCCGACGAAGAGCCCGTCGATGCCCTCGACGCTCGCGATCGCATCGGCATTGGAGACACCGATCTCGGTTTCGATCTGGACGTAGACGAGCACTTCATCGTTCGCACGCGCGCCGTAGGTGTTGGCGTCGGTTTCGAAGGCGAGGTTGGCCCGCACGCCGCCGCGGCTGCGCTCGCCGAGCGGAAAGAACCGCGCGTCGCGAACGACCGCGCGCGCGTCCTCCACCGTGTTGACGACCGGGACGATGATCCCGTACGCGCCCAGGTCGAGCACGCGCTGGATCTGCGAGCTTTCATTCCACGCCGGCCGCACGAACGGCACCGCTCCGCCGGCGCGCATCGCGGTGACCATCGCTGCCGCCGTTCCCAGGGGAATCGGACCGTGCTCCATATCGACCAGCAGCCAATCCCAGCCCACGCTCGCGAGCGCTTCGGCCGCGAGCGGCTCGCTCAGCGAGAGCCACATCCCGACGACGGTCTCACCGGCAGCCAGACGTTTCTTGAGCGGATTTTCGCGCATCCCTCAGCGCTTACCGCGCGGCGTTCGGGCGTTCCTCGACCCAGCGCACATACGCGGACCCCGTGGCGTCCGGCAGACCGCGATAGTAGGCGGCCTCATCGAATGCGGCGGCGCGGGCGGTGAGCACGGTGCGACGCTCGGCGGCGAAACGTTTGAGCGCCTCCGCGACCGGTTTCTCGCTGCCGTCGCCGCGGATGATACCGAACGACATCTCGTGCGGCGCGCGGTCGAAGGGCGGCTCGGCGGCAAGTTCGGCCGCATAGTCGGCCCAGCACCACCAATAGGCGCCCAGCCGTCCGTCGGCGTGAAGGCGCTCCAGCACCTGGGTGCAGTAGCCGGCCATCTCGTCTTCGGTCAAGCAGGCATAGGGTGCGCGCACCGGATCGCCGTGCGGGATCGGGGGCAGCGGCGGCTCGCCGGGTAGCGCAACACGCTCGAAGGGCGAGCGCTTTCCCGGCGGACACGTCGGATTGCCGAATTCGCTGAACAGCACCGGCCGGCGCGCAAACGAGGCGGCCAGCGCAGCCAGGAAGGGTACCACCTCGACGTCGAGGCGTCCGCGCGCGAAGGCGCTGTACACGCTGTAGCCGTGCATGCACGCGAAGGCATACGGCGCGCACAGCGACGAGAGGCGAAGCTTGCGGTCGACGGTCAGGTCTTCGCCGTGCGTCCCTGCGGTGACCACGATCGCCGAACGCTCTTCGAGCGCGTCGCACAACCGGCGGCTCCACTCGGCGGCCGCGCCCTCGCTCGCGGGTTCCCGCACGTTGCTGAACTCGTTGCCGAGATCCCACGCCGTGACCGCGGGATGCGCCTTGAGGCGTTCCCCAGCCGCGCGTGCGAAGACCAGCTGCGCCTCGAGCAGCGGCCCGGTGTAAAAATCTCCGATACCGTAGCCGGCCTCGCCGTGCTCCGTCAGCGTTCGGAAGCGTCCGGGCGGAGCGGAGCGGTCGAGCGCCCACGCCGGCAGCCAGTTGACGCCGCTCATGTGTCCGCAGAACAGCGTCGGCATCGTGCGCAGGCCGGCGTGGGCAGCCAGATCGACCAGCGCTTCCAGCCGTGCCAGCATGGTTGAATCGATGACGTCGGGCTGCGGCTGATAGTCCGACCACCGCAGGAAGAAGCGCACGGTATCGAGGCCGAGCGCGGCGATGCGCGCGAAATCTTCGGCGATCTCGCCGGGATCGAAGCGCTGCCACATCGCCATCGCACTGCGGCGCGGCCAGTAGTTGATCCCGAGCGAGAAGCGCACCATGTGAGGGTACCCCGGCGAGGCGGCGCCGACAACCGCACCGCGCCGCGAGGGCGCCTCGCCGGGCGGCCCGAACGGCGGTTGCAATGAGCGCTCAGCCGCGTATCGGCGTGATCATGGGTTCCCGATCCGACCTCGAGACGATGCGGGCTGCAGCGACGGCACTGCAAGAACTGGGCATTCCTTTCGAGATGCGCGTCGTCTCCGCGCACCGGACACCCGATCTGCTCTTCCGCTATGCGAGCGGTGCCAAGGCGCGCGGTCTCGAGGTCATCATCGCCGGCGCCGGGGGCGCCGCGCACCTGCCGGGGATGGTCGCGACGAAGACGTCGCTGCCGGTGATCGGCGTCCCGATCGAATCGAAGGCGCTGCACGGGCTCGACTCGCTGCTCTCGATCGCCCAGATGCCCGCCGGCGTTCCGGTCGCGACGATGGCGATCGGCGGCGCCGCCAACGCCGCGCTCTATGCCGCACGCATCCTCGCCTTGAACGATCCGGCGCTCGCGGCAGCGCTCGACGAACGCAGCGCGCGCATCGCCGCCGAGGTCGAGGCGATCGAACTGTGATCGCGACGATCGGCATCCTGGGCGGCGGACAGCTGGGGCGGATGCTGACCCTCGAAGCCAAGCGCATGGGATATCGCGTCGTCACGCTGGAGCCGTTTCCCAATTCGCCGACCGGCCAGATCGCCGACGAGCAGATCGTGGCCGCCTATGACGACCTGCGCGCCATCGGTGAGCTCGGTGCCCGCACCGACGTCGTCACCTACGAATTCGAGAACATCCCGCTGGCGTCGGTGCTTGCACTCGAGGCCGACCGGCGGATCGTGCACCCGGACTCGACCGCCCTACGTCTGACGCAGGAGCGCATCCTCGAGAAAACCTTCGTGCGCGACTGCGGAATCCCGACCGCGGCGTTCGCCGCGGTGCGTTCGCGCGACGAATTGCAGAGCGCAGCGCGCGAGATCGGGTTCCCGGGCGTGCTCAAGACGACGATGGGCGGGTACGACGGCAAGGGCCAGTGGGTCGTACGTTCGCCGCAGGACGTCGAGCACGCGTGGAGCGAGGCGCAGAGGCGTCCGCTCATCTGGGAAGAACTGGTCGCCTTCGACCGCGAGCTCTCGATCATCGCCGCGCGCAACGAGCGTGGCGAGTTCGTCGCGTTTCCCACCTCGGAGAACCAGCACGACCACGGCGTTCTCGCCACGACGATCGTTCCCGGCCGGATCGATCCGTCGGTCGCCGAGCGCGCGCGCCGCTACGCGTCGACGATCGCCCAGCGGCTGGCGATCGTCGGCACGTTCTGTGTCGAATTCTTCCAACGCGGCGGCGAACTGCTGGTCAACGAGATCGCACCGCGCGTGCACAACAGCGGGCACTATTCGCTCGACGCGACGCAGATCAGCCAGTACGAGGCGCACGTGCGCGCGATCTGCGGGCTGCCGCTGGTCGAGCCCCGTCAGTTCCTGCCCGCGGTGATGGTCAACATCCTGGGCACCGGCGCGGGCGACACGCTGGGCGGCCTCGACGAGCTGCTCCGCGAGCAGATGCTCAAGCTGCACCTGTACGGCAAATCGCACGCCGCGCTGCGCCGCAAGATGGGCCACTTCACCGTCCTGGGCGATACGATCGACGAAGCGCTGGTGAAGGCCGAGCGCGGACGCCGCGCGCTGCGCTGGATCGACGACCGCGCGGCCGCCCTGCGATGAGCGAAGAAAAATCGGGTCTCCTGGGCCAGTTCGGCCGCCTCGTGCGCATCGTCCGCTTCGATGTCGTCATCGCCGTCTGCGCGCTGCTGATCAGCACGCTCGCGACGGGCGCCTCCATCTGGCAAACACGGGTCGTCCAGAAGCAGCTCAGCGCGCAAGTGTGGCCCTACGTCAGCATCGACGAAACGTTCAGCGAGAACGAAATCAAGGTCACACTCGAAAACTACGGCTTGGGACCGGCGATCCTGCGCGACGTCGTCCTGAGGAATAACAACGGTTCCGTCGCCCACACGCTGGCTGACTTCTTGCATCCGATGCTGCCGCGCGGCATGCATCTCGGGCTGAGGTTCTCCGACGTGGGCCCCGGCGCGGCTATCCGCCCCGGGGACAGCATCGTGCTGCTCGATCTGACCGGACCGGGCATTCGCGACATCATCGGGCCGCAGGCGGTGCACGCCTCGCTGCGTGCGTGTTACTGTTCGATCCTCGACCAGTGCTGGATCACGACGTCGTCGGAGAAGTCGGGTGCGCCGCAGGAAGTCGCATCGTGCAAGGATCACGATCCGGACCAGCTCGCGCCCGCCGCCTACAACGCTTTCGCGAGGAAGCCGGTCCCCCGGCGGTGAGAAGCCTTTAGTTTGCGGTGCGGGCGAAGGCGTTCCACCACCACACACCCCACGCGCCCATCAGCGCCGAATAGATGATCAGCGCGATCCCCCAGCGCGGGAGCCGCTCGCGCACGCCGATCGCCATCAAGGCGAACAGGTACGGCAGAAAATCCAGCGCGTGACGCATGCCGAACTGCACCCAGCCGTTGAGGTAGTAGGTGAACTCGGGTATCGCGACCAGTGCGGTCGCGATCCAGAGCGCGCGCACGACGTTGGGCGGCGACTTGGCCAGAAAGACCAAGACGAGCGCGGGGCTGGTGAACGTCAGCGCCATCCCGGTCGGATCGGGCTTGAAGTAGGGCCACTGCGCTTTCTGCAGCCACTCGATCAGGATCGGTGCGCGGAAGAAGAACGAGTAGATCTGATACGGCACGAAAGAAAGCGAAAACGGTGATCCGTACGGCGAGCCCCAGCCGTCGGCATGGTAGTACAGCGTGTGGCCGATATCGTAGAACGTTCCCCACATCAGCTCGTCGTAGCCCATGAACGCAATTGCCGCACACGCGCACACGATCCCGAACGCGCGCAGCCGCGCGATCCGCTGCTCGGGCGTGGGCGGGCCGCCGGCGAAAGCGCCGGTCCAAAGGCCCCACACGAAGAGCGGCAGCGCGGCGACTTCGGGAAAACGCGCCCCGCATGCGAGCACGAAGCAGATGCCGACCACGGTGCCGCGTGCGCGTCCAGTCAGCTCGAGCAGCGCTCCGAAGATGAAGGCGACGGCAACCAGATGCGCCAGGAACCACACGTCGCCGAGCTGAGCGCACCACCACATGTCCGTGCCGGCCACGAAGAACAGCGCCAGAAAGATCTTGGTCGAGAGACTGCGCACGCCGAGCCGCTCGGCGAGGAGCCACGCCAGCGCGGTCGCCACGGCCGCGAAAATGATCGCGACGGTCGTCTGGTTCGCGCCGTTGCCCCAGATCGCGACCAGCGGAAGCATGAACAGCGCCGGCACCGGGCCGTCGATGCCATAGTAGTGACCTTGGTACAGGATCGCGTCCATCCAGCGGCCCGGCCAATCGATCCACATGTGGCCGTGCAGCCACGCGTAGGCGACCCGGACGTAATTGTTCTGCTGCGACGAGCGAAAGTGCGAGCTCAGCAGGATGATGACAAAGGCGACGACGGCGGCGACTGTCGCACCGGAAAACCGGCGCAGGGACAGTGCCGCGGTCCGAAAGCGGGACGCGGCGACCATGTTCAGCGCGTCGGATTCGGTTTGTCCGGGCCGCGGCCCCTCCAGCCTTACGGTGTCGTTACGCGGTAGAGCGGAACGCCGTTCCAGCGCAGCCGCTGCGCCGCGCCGGCGATCACGGTGTCGAACCGCAGCAGCTCGGGACTCCACGGCTCGCCGAGCCGGAACTCGCCGTCGCCGAGCGGCGTAAGCGGCGTCCCGTCGTCGACGACCAAGGCGCCGTTGACGAGCTGGATCCGCAGCGATGCGTCGTACGGATGCGCCCCGGCGTACCGATAGTGGCCCGCGTACGCGTGCCACGCCCGAGGTGCGGCCGCGGCGCCTGGCGCCGTGCCCGGGGCCGCGTACCAGACACCGGCCGCGACGAGCGCGCGTGCGCGATGCATGTGCGGATCGAGCACGAAGCGCAGGCCGCTGTCCCGATAGCGCTGCAGTCCGCAGAAAAAGATGCCGCCGCCGACCGGCAGCAGCGAATGCAGCCTGCCCGCGACGCGCAGCGCGAGCCGGTTGCCCGCCGGCGCGACGACCGTCAGCGTCGCGCCCGATGCCGCCCGGAAGGTTCCCGCCAGCCGGGCTGCATGCGCCACCTCAGCCGGATCCGTGGCGGCCGGAAAAAGCGGACCTGCGCTGCCGCGCGCCGCGGCGCGCAGACTGCGCAGTCCGTATTCGACGATCGGACACGGGCGGTCCGCGTTGTCGCCGGCGTTCGTGAGCGCGACCACGGCGAATCCGCTGTCGAGGTCGGCCTCCATGCACGCTGTGTACGCGACGGTGCCGCCCGTATGGCCGATCACCCTATCGCCGTCGAACCGGCGAACGGCCAGCCCGTAGGCGTACCTCTCGTAGAGCGCCGGCACGCCGCCCGTGCCGGCGGTCGTCGCCGCGGTTGTGAGCAGCGCGTACGACGACGGGGAAATCAGCCGTGTACCGTCGCCCGCGACGCTGCCGTCAAGCAGCATACGCGCGTACTTCGCCATGTCCCCCGCGGTCGCGAGTACCGAGCCGGCCGGATCGCTGAACTCGGTCAACGGAACCGGGAAGAAATCCCACCTGCGCGGATCGGTGAGCCGGTCGTCGTCGCGTGGAAGATACCCCGTCGCCGCCGTTCGCAGCGCGTCGAGCGTCCAGTCGGGAGCGCTCGCGGTCATCCCGACGCGCGCGAGCACATCGTCGCGCACGATCGTGTCCCAGGCGCGATGATCGATCGCCTCCAGCACGGCACCGAGCGTTTCGAACCCGAGGTTCGAGTACGACCAGCGCGTGCCTGGAGCAAAGCCGGTGGAGGCTTCGCGCAGCAGCGCAACGTCATAGGGCTGGCCGAAGCCGATCCCGCCGTCGGGTAGACCGCTGGTATGGGTGAGCAGATCGCGTCCGGTCAGCGCACGCCAGCGCGTGTGGACCGAGAACCAGGGCAGATAGCGCGTCACCGGCGCGCGCGGATCGAAGGCCCCGCGATCGCGTGCCTGCATGAGCGCGATCGTCGTCATCGACTTGGTGATCGAACCGATGCCGAAGCGCGTCCGTGCCGTGACCGGAACGTGGTGTTCGATGTCGGCTTCGCCGAAGGTGAGGATCGCGATCGTCCCGCGGCGGTCGACCAGCGCGAGGGCCATTCCGGGCGCGTGCTGCCGGCGCATCGCTTCGGGCGCCGCAGCCGCGATTCGCGCGACGGCCGCGGCATAGGTGCCGGCCGGCGACGGCGCGGCTGTCATCGCGGCTTCCTGCGCCGGTGAGGGCGCGACCGTAACGGCGTACGCAGCGATCAGCGCGACCAAAGGGAATCCGCTGCGGATCGGCATGCGCGAACCTACGGTCACGCGTCGGTGACTCCCGAGTGGAAGGTGTTCGGCAAGTGCTCGGGCTTCGGCGGTATGTCGGTGAAGGCCATCGGCCGGTCCCACCAATCGTGGCGCCGCCAGCGCAGTTGTTCGTCGGTCGGCGGCGGCGGCGTGCCCAGACGCAGTGCCTTCGCGTACGCGTCCAGATACCGGTCGATCATTCGCTCCACCGAAAACGACCCTTCAACGTGCGCGCGGCACGCGCTGCGCGCGAGCGTGCCGAGCTGCGGGACACGGGCCACCGCCGCATCGTCGTCGTCGCACAAGAATCCGGTGACGCCGTCGACGACGATCTCGGGGATCGATCCCATTCGCGCGCCCAGGACCGGCGTGCCGCACGCCATCGCTTCGATCAGCGTCAAACCGAATCGCTCCGGCCGCGTCGTCAAGTGTACGAGCGCCAGCGCGCCGCCGACCAGTTCGTCACGCGCGGCGCCCTGTACGTGCCCGAGCATGCGCACCGCGTCACCGTCGATGTGCGGCGCCACCGCTTCGTTGAAGTACGCCGTGTCCTGCGGAATCCCGGCCAGCAGCAGCCGTACGCCGGCGCGCCGCGCGACCGCGATCGCCCGATGGGCGCCCTTCTCGGGATGGAAGCGCGCCAAGTAGAGCAGATACTCGCCCGGCACGTCGCGATAGGTCCACGCGCCGGGGTCGACGCCGTTGTAGGTGGTGGCGAGGTAGTCCAGGCCGGGATCGCGGTCGGCGTTGCTGATCGAACAAAAGAACGAACGCCGCGCCCCCGCATAATAGGCCGCCAGGATCTGCGGCGACGAGAAGCCGTGCACGGTGGTCAACACCGGCGGCGCTGAGGTCGCGAGTGCGTACAGGAGCGGCTTCCAATCGCTGCTGTTATGAATGAGGTCGAACTCCGACGCGCGCGCGAAACACGCGGCGACGTTCAGTTCGCTGAACACCTCGCCGTCCAGATGCGGATCCTCGTTCAAGCCCACCGGAACGACCGATGCCAGCCGGCCCGGGTTCGCCGAGTTCCCGCTGGCGAACAAGGTGACGTCGAGACCGCGGGCCGCCATGCCGCGCGCGATATCGGAGGCGACCTGCTCCCACGGTCCGTAACCGGGCGGCGGCGCGGGCCACGCGATGCTTGCCAGCACCGCCACGCGCAGTCCCTTTAGATCGGGGCGTGCGATCACGCGCGCTCGAAGGCGATCTGACCGGCCTTGATCACGCTGCGCGGCGAGCGCAGCGCACGTGCGTCGGCGCCGGCATCGGTGTCGAGCAGCAGCAGGTCCGCGGGACGCCCGGCGGCCAGCACGCCGGCTTCGACGCCGAGCAGCTCCCCGGCCGTCGCGGTCGCCGCCGTCAGGGCTTGCTGCGGCGTCATGCCGAGCATGCGCACCATCAGTTCCGCCTCGTAGGCGTAGTTCTCGTGGAAGTTGTACGGTGTGCCGGCGTCGGAGCCGCCGGCGATCGGAACGCCGGCGCGCCAGGCCTTGCCGATGTTCGCACCGACGTGCTCGTAGATTTCGGTCGCTTTGCGCACCACGTAGTCGGGCTGCTTCCCGCCGTCAATGTTCTCGTAGATGCACACGACCGCCGCGAGGGTCGGCACCAGGTACGCCCCGTGCTCGAGAAACAGTCCGATCGCCTCGTCGTCGAGCAAGTGGCCGTGTTCGATCGAGGTGACGCCGGCCCGCAGCGCGTTCTTGATGCCGTTGGTGCCGATCGCGTGCGCGGCCACGCGCATGCCGTGCGTTCGGGCCTCGACGATCGCGGCGCGCATCTCCTCTTCCGAAAGCTGGTCCTGGCCCGGAACGGCACCCTTGGTCAGCACACCGCCCGTTGCGATCAGCTTGATGCACGAAGCGCCGGCCTTGAGCTGTTCGCGCACGGCCTTGCGCGCATCCCAGGGGCCGTCCGTTTCGCGTCCCAGGAAAAACCCGTGTCCGCCGGTCATGCAGAGCGCGCGTCCGGCCGGTACGATCGTCGGTCCGGCGTGTTCGCCGCGCGCGATCGCGTCACGCAGGGCGATCGCATTGGAGTTGGTGCCGGCCAGATCGCGGATGGTCGTCACGCCCGCTTCGAGCGAGAGCCGCGCGTTGCGCGCCGCGTCGAGCGTCCGTTCCGCGTCGGTGCGGATCAAGAAGAACGTTTGGCTGTCCGGCACCCCGCTGAGTTCGAGATGCGCGTGGCTGTTGATCAGACCCGGCACCACGCACGCTGCCCAGAGGGTGCGCTCGACCGTCGCGTCCTCGCCCCCGAGCGCTTCGATGCGCCCGCCGTCGAGGATCAGCGTCACGTTGGTCTGCGGCGGCGTGCTCGTGCCGTCGTAGAAGGTGCCCGCGCGGACCGCCAGGCGCATCTTCAGACCCCGCCCGGGACGGTCGCGCGGGGCTCGGCCGTCTCGAGCGCCGTGTACGCGCGCGAGACCGGAGCGTGCCCGAGCTTCGCGGCGATGAAGCGTGACGCGGTCCGCAGTTTCGTCAAGTCGATCCCCGTTTCGATGCCCATGCCGTGGAGCGCGTACACCAGATCCTCGGTCGCACCGTTGCCGGTTGCGCCGGGCGCGAACGGACATCCGCCCAGACCGCCCGCCGCGCCCTCGAAGGTGCGGACGCCCAGCGCGAGCCCGGTCAGCGCGTTCGCCAGCGCCGTTCCGCGCGTGTCGTGGAAATGCAGCGCGAGCTCGCCCGGCGGCACGACGGCTTCCAGCGCGCCGACGATGTCGACGACCTGGTTCGGCGTCCCGACCCCGATCGTGTCGGCGACGCTGAGCTGGTCGGCGCCCGCGTCGAGCAGGCGCGCACACACGCGCACGACCGCCTCGACCGGAACCGCTCCGGTGAACGGACAGCCGAACGCGGTCGAAATGGAGGCCCGCACCCACAGTCCGTGTTCCTTTGCGCGGTGGATCACGCGCTCGATCACCACCAGCGATTCGTCGATCGACATCCGGATGTTCGCGCGCGCGAACGCGTCGGACGCCGCGGTGAAGACGCCGATCGCGTCGACGCCGGCTGCGAGCGCGCGATCCAAACCGCGTTCGTTGGGGCACAGCGCAACATACCGGCAGCCGTCGACGCGGCGAATGCGCGCGAAGACCTGCTCGGCATCGGCCATTTGCGGAACGGCGGCCGGACTCACGAACGAACCGGCCTCGAGCATCGGCACGCCGGCCGCGGAGAGCAGATCGCAGAACCGGACTTTGTCGTCGACCGCGATCGTTTGCGGTTCGTTTTGGAGGCCGTCGCGCGGACCGACTTCACAGATCGTGACGTGCCGCGGCGCGGCGGCGAACGGATCGATCATGCGGATTCACCCTCCTCGCGCAGAAAGCGGGCCGTCAGTTCGACGCAGCGCGGCCAGACCGAGTCGTCGTGTTTGAACCTGCGCAGCAGGGTCGCGAAGATGTTGGACACCGCGCCCAGGTTCAAATGGTTGGCCGAATCGCTGTCGATCGACACGCATGGCATGGCGCCGTCCAAGGTGGCCGACTCGATCATCACGACCCCGTCGCTCTGAAGATGGTACTTCGGCATGCGCCCGACGATGTGCAGCAGATGGTGCCCCGGCGCGTTCACCCACGGGACGCCGTCGAGCTTCCAGCGCTTCTTGCGCGGATTATCGGGGTCGGGCACCCAGGCGCCGGAGACGCCGTTGAGCCAGGTCATGAACGGTGCTTCGACGTCGATGTCGGCCAGGATGTGCGTGGGCACGCGCGCCAGGCGCATCGTCCCCAGGGTGTAGTTGGTGATCAGGCCGGCATTCGGGGCGGCGATCTGAACGGTCGCCGCGATCTCGCCGGCGCGCTCGGGGTAGGCGCGCAAGAAACCGCGATTGACCAGGCCGCCCACACTGTAGCCCAAGGTCGCGACCGGAAAGGCGTCCGGCTCCCGATCCCGGAGCGTGTCTAAGAAGGAAGCGAAACGGTCGATGCGGTCGCGCATCAGGTCGTCGCCGTCGGCCGGAAAGATCGTGCAGTCGAAACCGTAGGCCGCCAGCCCGTCGATCCCGTTGCGTCCGTCGATGAAGGTGCGCATGCGCGTCGACTGTTCGTTCCAGCCGGCGATCAGCACGACGCGCACCTCAGGCCGCGCCCGGACGAGGACCGATACTGATCAGCGAAGCACCTGACGCCACCAGTTCGCCGGGCTTGACTCGCACGTCGCGAATCGTCCCCGCGATCGGAGCCTCGATGCGGTGTTCCATCTTCATCGCTTCGAGGACCACCAGCAGGGCGTGTTCCTCGACCGCGGCGCCCGGCGCGACGGCGATGCTGATGATCTTCCCCGGCATCGGCGCGACGACGTCGCCCGAGCCCGCCGCGCGCGGGTCGTCTTCAGCATCGGCGCTCGGCGGTGCCGGCCAATTCCAGCGCACCGGACGCCCGTCGACCGTGACCGTCCCGCCGGCGGCGTCGAACGATGCGTCGGCCGCGCCGCCGTCGAGCGGGCCTTGCAGGTCGCCGGAGAGGATCCAACGCGTACCGTCGTAGGCCGCACCTGCACGCACGGTCTCGCCGTTGACGACGAATGCGAGCGGGACATCCGTGCGCGCCACGCGCCACTCGCTGCCGCGCGCCAGCAGCGCCGACGCGATTCGCCGCTTTACCGCGTCGCCGGCCGGCGCATCGCCGAGCCGGAAGTGCGGCATTCGTTCGTCGAGGAACCGGGTCGTCGTGTCGCCGGCCCGAAACGCCGCGTCGCCGGCGATGGCGCACAGCAGCGGCAGATTCGTCGCGATCCCGGCGACGCGCGTTTCGCGCAGCGTGACGTCGAGCCGCGCGATCGCGGCCGCGCGATCGGCGCCCCAGACGATGATTTTGGCCAGCAGCGAGTCGTAGTAAATCGGGACCCCGCTGCCCGCGGCGACGCCGCTGTCCAGCCGCACGCCCGGCGCGCGCGGCACGTCGAATGCCGTCAGGGTCCCGGACTGCGGCAAGAAATCGTGCGCCGGATCCTCGGCATTGAGCCGCGCCTCGATCGCCCAGCCGCGCGGCGACAGGTCGGCTTGCGTTATCGTCAGCCGCTCGCCGTTCGCGATCCGCAGCTGCTGGTGAACGAGGTCGACCCCGTAGACGAGTTCGGTTACGGGATGCTCGACCTGGAGCCGAGCGTTCATCTCCAGGAAGTAGAAGCGCCCGTCCGCATCGAGCATGAACTCGACCGTTCCCGCATTCGTGTACCCGACGCTGCGCGCGGCGTCCACCGCCGCTGCGCCCATCCGCGTGCGCAGGCCGGCATCGAGCGCAACACTCGGCGCTTCCTCGATCACTTTCTGGTGGCGGCGCTGAATCGAACACTCGCGCTCGCCGAGGTGAAGCACGCTGCCGTGCGCGTCGCCGAGCACCTGGAACTCGACGTGACGCGGACGTTCGAGGTACCGTTCGAGCAAGACGGTATCGTCGCCGAAACCCGCTTTCGCTTCGCGCCGCGCGCTGGCCAGCGCGGCGCCGAACTCAGCCAGATCGGTCACGACCCGCATCCCGCGCCCGCCGCCGCCGGCGCTGGCCTTGATCAGCAGCGGCGTACCGATCCGTGCCGCTTCGGCGCGCAGGTGTTCGTCCTGCTGATCGTCGCCGTCATAACCCGGCACGACCGGAACACCGGCGGCGCGCACGCGCCGCTTGGCATCGATCTTCGAACCCATCGCGGCGATCGCAGCCGGCGCCGGGCCGACGAAGACGAGTCCGCTCCCGATGACGAGCTCTGCGAAGTTCGCGCGTTCGCTCAGGAAACCGTACCCAGGGTGAAGCGCATCCGCGCCGAGCGTTTTCGCGGCGGCGACGATCCGCTCGCCGTCGAGGTACGACTCGGCGGCCGGCCCCGGCCCGATGCGCAGCGAGGCATCCATCGCCGAACGGAAGAGCGCGTCCGTGTCGGCGTCCGAGTACACGCCGACCGGTGAGATTCCGCACTCGCGCGCCGCGCGCGCGACGCGAATGGCGATTTCGCCCCGGTTGGCGATCAGGAGCGTGCGGATCACTCGACGATCCACGCGGCGGCACGCCGCTCGAGAAACGCGCGCAATCCCTCCTGTCCCTCGTCGGTGACGCGTTGGCGTGCGATCGCACCGGCGGTGATCGCGCGCGTCGCGTCGTACGAGGCCGCCGCGACCTCGCGAATCAGCCGTTTCGCGGCCGCCACCGCCGAAGGCCCGGCGGTCTCCAGCTCGTGTGCGATCGCGTCGACCGTCCCGTCGAGCGCGTCTTGGCCGACGACTTCGTGGACCAGGCCGATCGCCCGCGCCCGCTCGGCTTCGAAGCGCTCGCCGGTCAGAAACAGCCGGCGTGCGTGCGTCACACCGATCTTGGCGATGACGAACGGCGAGATGACCGCCGGGATGATCCCGAGCTTGGTCTCGGTGAAACCGAACACGGTCGTATCGCACGCGACGACCGCATCGCATACTGCGCACAGTCCGGCGCCTCCGCCGAGCGCGGCGCCGTGCACGCGCCCGATCACCGGCTTGGGACAGGCGTCGATCGCGCGGAACATGTCGGACATCGCCTCGGCGTCGCGGACGTTCTCGGCTTCGCCCAGCACCAGCGACCCGCGCATCCAGTTCACGTCGGCCCCGCCGCAGAACGACGGGCCGGCGCCGTCGAGAACGATGACGCGCACCGCCGGGTCCCCTCCGAGCGCGCCGAATACGGTCCTCAAACGCGCGATCAGCTCGGCGTTGAAGGCGTTGCGCACTTGGGGCCGGGACAGCGTAACGCGGGCGCGCCCCCGCTCGTTCGCCACCGCCAGGACGGTCTCGGACACGAAGCGAGCGGTTTCCACGGCGCCCTGGGGGCTCCCGCGACCGGCCTTGCGACGCTTCGCCCAGCTGCGGCGTTTACGAGAGCGTATGTCGCGCCTTCGTCCCATTGCCGCCTTGCTTGCCGGCGCTGCCCTGCTGGCCGCCCCGCTGCTTCGCGCCGGCGCGCAGACTCCGGCCCCCGCCGCCCAGCCCGTCGACGTGACCCGCGCGACCCTGCCCAACGGCCTGCAGATCGTCGTCCTGCGCGACCGCCTGGCGCCTGTGGCGGCCACCTACCTGAACTACCTGGCCGGCTCGGACGACGAGCCGATCACCGGTTTGGCGCACGCGCAGGAGCACATGATGTTCCGCGGCAGCGCAACGGTCGACGCGTCGCAATTTTCAAAAGCGATCGCGGTAACGGGCGGCAGCTTCAACGCCGACACGCAGAACGAGATCACGCAATATTTCTTCGAGACTCCGGCGCAGGATCTCCCGATCGCGCTGAACCTCGACCGCTCGCGGGCGACCGGGATCCTCGACACGCAGAAGCTCTGGGAACAGGAACGCGGCGCGATCATCCAAGAGGTGACCGGCGACAACTCGAGCGCCAACTATCGCCTCTATGCCAAGACGGTCGAGCATCTGTTCGCCGGAACGCCCTATGGCGACGTCGGGCTGGGGACGGTGGCGAGTTTCAAGCGCATCACCAGCGCCGACCTCAAGCGCTTCTACGCACGCTGGTATCATCCGAATAATGCCGTCTATGTGATCGCCGGCGACGTGGATCCGGCGGCCACCATCGCCAAGGTGCGCGCGCTGTGGGCACACGTGCCGGCCGCCAAACTGCCGGCGCGCCGGGCGGTGCGACTCCGCCCGCTCACGCCCCTCACCCTGCACGACAACAGCTCCGACCCGATCGTCACTGATTTCATCGCTTACCGCGTCCCCGGTTACGACAGCCCCGATTACTTCGCGTCGGAGATCCTCAACGACGTGCTCAACAGCGAGCGCGGCGCGCTCTACGAATTAGAGGCCGGCGGCAAGGCGCTGGGGACCTTCGCTCAGGCGCAGACCTTTCCGGCCGCCGGGATGTCGCTGGTCGGATCGGTCGTGCCGGTGACCACCAGCGGTGAGGCGGCGGTCGCCGACGTCAAAGCCGTGATCGAGAACTACAAGCGGACCGGACTTCCGGCCGATCTGGTCGAGGTCGCGAAGCAGCGCGAGGTCGCGCAGGCGGAATTCGCCCTGAACTCGATCAACAACCTCGCCTCGACTTGGAGTCAGACCCTGGCGGTCGAGCACCGCACGCCCGACGACGATCTCGCCGGTTTGCAAAAGGTGACCGTCGACGACGTCAACCGCGTGCTGCGCACGTACTACGACAACGCGACCGCAACGGTGGCGATCGCAACGCCGAAGGCTGCGGCCGGCTCCGCTTTCGGCAGCCGCCTCGGTGAAGACAACACCGTCATCCCGAACGAACACGCACCGCTGCCGGCGTTCGCGCGCGACGTGCTGCACGATCTGCGGCTGCCGGAACAGACGGTGCATCCGTATCAAACGACGCTTGCCAACGGCCTCAAACTCGTGGTCGTCTCGTCGGCGATCTCGAAGACCGTCACCCTGCGCGGCGACGTGCTCGGCAATGCCGGAATTCAAGATCCGGCCGGCCGGGAGGGCATCGACGATATCGTCGAGGGACTCTTCTCGTACGGCACCGCGACCTACGACCGGCTGGCGTATCAGACCGAACTCGACAAGATCGCCGCGACCGTTGCGGCCGGCAAGAATTTCTCGCTCGACGTTCCGTCGAGCGCGTTCGAACGCGGCGTCACCCTGCTGGCCGACGACGAACTGCATCCGCGTCTTCCGGACGATGCGTTCGCGATCGTCAAGAAGCAAAACATCGATGCCTTGACCGGCGCGATCGCGAGCCCCGACTACAAAGCCCAGATCGCGCTCGCCGACGCCCTCTACCCGCCGGGTGACCCGGTGCGGCGCCATCCGACGCCGAGCAGTCTGGGCGCGATAACGCTCGATGACGTCAAAGGGTATTACGCTGCGACGTATCGGCCCGACCTGACCACGATCGTCGTGATCGGCGACGTGACCGCCGAGCGCGCGCAGGCGGTCGTCGAAGCCGCCTTCGGCGGTTGGCACGCCGCGGGAACGCCGCCGGATCTGTTCCCAGCCGCGGTGGCGCCGAACAAACCCTCGAGCCTGGTCGTGCCGGCGACCGGCCGCATTCAGTCGGACGTGACGCTCGCTCAGACGCTGCCGATCGGCTACCGCGCGCCGGACTTTCCGCTGCTCCAGCTTGCCAACACGGTCTTGACCGGAGGTTTCTACGCCTCGCTGCTCTTCCACGATCTGCGAGAGACCCACGGCTACGTCTACTCGGTCGGCTCGAGCATGACCGGGGCGCACAATCGCGGCACCTTTTCGGTCAGCTTCGGCTCCGATCCGCAAAATGTCGATCGCGCCGCGCGTTTGGTCGTCGACGACCTGACGATGCTGCAGAAGAAGCCGATCGACGCGGAACGTCTGCTCACCGCGAAAGCGCTGGTGGTCGGACAGTTGCAGGTGAGCCAGGAGTCGTATGGCGGCTTGGCCGCGCAGATCCTCGATTTCGTCGCGACCGGCCGTCCGTTCGATGAAGACCGGGTCGAGGCCGGAACGCAGTTGGCGGCGAGCAGCGAAGCAGTGCGCGCCGCGCTCGCGCGCTGGGTCCGCCCGCGCGACTTTGTGCGGGTCGTCGAAGGTCCGGCGCGTTAAGCGGTAAGAACCCTTACAGCCCGTCCTCCACGACGCATGGTAGGATCCCGGGATGGGCGGCCTCGGAGCGGCGATCGCGTCACTCGCCGCGCTCCGGACGGAGCGTTTGGTGGACGAAGACATCAACAAGGTCTGGTATCTGCAGCAGAACCGCATCTTCCGTGAGGCCACCGAAGAAGGTCTGATCGAGCATCAGCACCTTTTCACGATGTGCGAGATGCCGCGGGGCACGCGCGTCTTCGAGGTCGGCGACACCGAGCGCGTGATCTATTTCGTCAAGCGCGGCAGCGTGCGGATCGTCCGCGAAACCGCCGACGGCAAAGAAGTCACCGTAGCGCTGCTGGGGCCGGGCGACCTCTTCGGCGAGGAGAGCTTGTTCGACCACGGCGGCCGCACGACGCACGCGGTGGTCGTCGAAGACGCGCTGCTGTGCACGTCGCGCGCCGACGATCTGTTCGCGCTGCTCTCGCGCGATCCGGTTCTGGCGCTCAACGTGGCGAAGGTCCTCAGCGAGCGCCTCGACGACGCGCGCACGACGATGGAAGACCTGGCGTACGCGCGGGTCGGCGAGCGCATCGAGCACCTCTACCGCAAGCTGGCGACCGAACAGGGCGTGCCGGTCGAGGGCGGGGTGCGCGTCGACGTGCGCCTCACCCACGCCGACATCGCATCGCTGGTCGGCAGCACGCGCGAAACGGTGAGCCTCGAACTTGCAAAATTGGTCGAACGGGGGCGGCTCAAGCACGCCGGCCGGGCGATCGTCGTACCGACGGAGATGATGGCATGATTGGAACGCTGCTGCTGGCCGGTGCGGTAACGCTCGCACCGGTCCTGTCCGCGACCGCGTGGGCCAATGCACCGGGGCCGCCGCCGACCGCCGGACGCGTGACGATCGTCGACGTCTTCACCTTCGACTGCATCAACTGCAGGCACGTCACCCCCGAACTGCAGCGCCTGCGTGCCGCCTACGGCTCGCGCGACCTGGCGATCGTCGGCGTGCACGCGCCGGAGACGGCGGAAGAGCACGTGCACGCCAACGTCGTTCAAGCGCTGCGCGCGCAGAACATCTCGTGGCCGGTGCTCTTCGACGACAACTTCTCGGTGTGGAACAATTACGGCGTGCAGGCGTGGCCGACCCAGCTCGTCTTCGACCGCAAGGGGGTGCTGCGCGCAACCTACGTGGGCGAAGGCTACGACGCTCAGCTCGCCCGTACCGTGAGTACGCTGATCGCCGAACACGCATGAAGGGTCCATGACGTCCAGCGCCGAGCGCGCGCGCGCGCAGCCCCGCGCCGCCGCACCGGGAACGCTGGTCTACCGCCACGGGGTCGCGGAGCGCACCACGCACTGGCTCTGGGCGTTGGCCCTGCTGGTGCTGTTCATGAGCGGTCTGCAGATCTTCAACGCGGCCCCGTATCTCGACGCGTCCGACAAGAGCGATCCGCAGCGGCGCGTCCTCGCTATCCGTGCCTCGACCATCGACGGTCAGCCGGTCGGTGTCGTCACGGTCTTCGGTCATGCGCTTCGGACGACGCACCTCTTGGGCTACACCGACGACGGCATGGGGTTCGAATCGGCCCGCGCATTCCCCGGCTGGCTCACGCTGCCGGGTCCGCAGGATCTTGCCGACGGGCGGCGCTGGCATCTGCTCTTCGCGTGGGTCCTCGTGATCGCGTACGGCGTGTACCTGATCGCCGCCGCCAGGCGCGGAACGCTGCGTGAGTTCGTGCTGCGGCCGTCCGATCTGCCGAAGCTCTGGCCGATGCAGCTCTACTACCTGCGGCTGCGTTCCGAACCGCCGCCGCACGGCACCTACAACCCCATGCAGAAGGCCGCCTACACCATCGTGCTGTTCTGGTTCCTCCCGCTGCTGATCGTGACCGGGCTGGCACTCTCGCCGGGCGTCGACGCATCCGTGCCCTGGCTGACGGTCCTGCTGGGCGGCCGGCAGTTCGCGCGACTGTGGCACTTCGTGCTCATGGTGCTGCTGCTGGGCTACTTCGGGACGCACTTGACGCTGGTCGTCTGCACCGGTTGCTGGAATAACATGCGTTCGATGATCACCGGCTGGTATCGGCTCAAGGACCACGACGGGGTCGGACCGTGAAGCGCGGCCTGTTCGTAGCCTCATCGCTGGCGTCGCTCGGACTGAGCGGCTGCGGCCCGCTCAAGGACGCGCTGACGAACGGGCCCTTTCACAGCGTCCTCTCAGGAACCGAGGGGCTCAACCGCGTCGTCATCGACACGCGCGGAATGGCGCGGCTCTATCCGGACTCAGCGGTCGACCGCAACTTCCGCGTCAACGGCCTCGACACGCCGAGCGATGACCTGTATACGCGCCTCGCGCGCAGCGGCTTTCGCGACTACCGGCTGATCGTGGACGGCCTTGTCGACCGGCCGCAGAAGCTGTCGTTGCCCGAACTGCGCGCCGCCGGCTCGCTGGCCCAAACGACGCGCCACGATTGCGTGGAGGGCTGGAGCGCGATCGGCAAGTGGAACGGCCCGCGCCTCGGCACGGTGCTGGCGATGGCCCAGCCGAAAGCGGCCGCCCGGTACTGCGTTTTTCGGTGCTTCGACCGCGACGCAAGCGGGCAGCCCTACTACGAATCGCTCGACCTGCACCAAGCGGCGCATCCGCAGACCCTGCTCGCGCTCGATCTCAACGACGCAGCGCTCGATCCCGATCACGGGGCGCCGGTGCGCCTGCGCATCCCGACCCAGCTCGGCTACAAGAGCGCGAAATGGGTGAGCCGCATCGAGCTGGTGGCGACGCTCGACGGGCTCTATGGCGGGGGCGGCGGCTACTGGGAGGACCAGAACTACGACTGGTACGCGGGAATCTGAGGGGTGCGGCGAGGGACGCCCAGGCGTCCTCGGCGCCTAGGCGGCTGCGACCGATGAACCGATCGTACTGAACAGGTGGCTGACCTTACCGCCCAGGAAGCTGATCGCTGCGATGCAGAGCACCGCGATGAGCGCCACGACTAGTGAGTATTCGACTAACGTCGCGCCTTCTTCGTCGCCGATGAGGGCGCAAAGCGTTGAAACTCTCATGGCCTACAGCATAGCCCCTGGGGGGGAGGGCCTGTCCACCCTTTTTTGCTGGCTTTTCAGCAAATTAACCGCGGGCTCGCTGATTCGGTAACGCGTCACATGCGAAATATGCCGAAGGTCGTGCTCGCCGCGGCGCGATATCGCGCTGCATTCAGGCCGAAGCCGAGCACCCGCCGCGTGTCAAGCGGATCGATAATCCCGTCATCCCACAGCCGCGCGCTCGAGTAGTAGGGGCTTCCTTCTTGTTCGTACTTCTCGAGAATCGGGGCGGTAAACGCGGTCTGCTCTTCCGAACTTAACGCGGTCTTGACTTTTTCGCGATCGGCTTGCATGCGCACCGTCAAGAGCGTCGAGGCCGCCTGCGCGCCGCCCATCACGCTGATCCGCGCGTTGGGCCACATCCAGAGCTGCCGGGGACTGTAGGCGCGGCCGCTCATCCCGTAGTTGCCGGCCCCGAAGCTGCCCCCGATCACGACGGTGAACTTCGGGACCCCCGCGCACGCCACGGCCATCACCAGCTTGGCACCGTCCTTTGCGATCCCGCGGTTTTCGTATTCCTTCCCGATCATGAAACCGGTGATGTTCTGCAGAAACACCAGCGGAATGCCGCGGCGGCAGCAGAGTTCGATGAAATGCGTGCCCTTGAGCGCCGACTCGCTGAACAGTATCCCGTTGTTGGCGAGAATGCCGATCGGATGGCCTTCGAGCCGCGCGAACCCGCAGACCAGCGTCGTGCCGTAGCGGGCCTTGAATTCGGCAAAGTCCGACCCGTCAACCAGGCGCGCGATCACGTCCCGCACATCGTAGGCGTGGCGCGCATCGGCCGGAATGATGCCGTAGAGTTCGCGCGGATCGTACCTGGGAGGCTGCGGGGCGTGCAGCGGCCACGGGTCGTACGGCCGGCGCTCGAGATGGGCGACGATCTCGCGCAAGATGCCCAGCGCGTGCTCGTCGTCGGCGGCGAGATGATCGGCGACGCCGCTGATCCGCGTGTGCACGTCCGCGCCGCCAAGTTCTTCGGCGGTGACGATCTCGCCGGTTGCAGCCTGCACGAGCGGCGGTCCGCCCAGAAAGATCGTGCCCTGATCCTTGACGATGATCGATTGGTCCGCCATCGCCGGCACGTAGGCGCCGCCCGCGGTGCACGAACCCATCACTGCGGCTAGCTGCGGGATGCCTTGCGCCGACATACGCGCTTGATTGTAGAAGATGCGTCCGAAGTGATCGCGGTCGGGAAACACTTCGGCCTGCAGCGGCAAGAACGCGCCGCCCGAATCGACCAGGTAGATGCAGGTCAGACCGTTTTGCTCGGCGATCTCCTGGGCGCGCAAATGCTTCTTGACCGTGATTGGATAGTAAGTCCCGCCTTTCACGGTCGCATCGTTGGCGACGATCACACAGGCGGCGCCCTCGATCGTTCCGATGCCGGTGACGATCCCAGCCGCCGGCGCATCGTCGTGATACATCCCGTTCGCGGCCAGTGCCGAGAACTCGAGAAACGGCGTTCCGGGATCGACCAGGCGGTCGATCCGGTCGCGCGCGGTCAGTTTGCCGCGTTTGCGGTGCCGCGCGACCGCCGCCGCTCCGCCGCCCTCGTGCGCCCGCGCGAGGCGCGCGCGCAGATCTTCCACCAATGCCGACATCGCGCGCGCGTTGCGCTCGAAGTCCGGTGAGGCCGCGTCGATCCGGCTGGCGAGAATGCTCACGCTGGCGGATTTAAGCCCGTGTGAGAATATCCATCCCGGCGACCGCCCCGGGCGGCCGGCGCGCTATGATCACAAACGTGGCTGCTCAAACGACCGCTCCGGCGACGTTCCGCCCCGCAGGAACGCTCGACGCCGCGACGGCGCTCGCTCCCTACTCGGGCCCCTGGAACCGGCGCCTTGCCGCGCACTTGCTGCGGCGAGCCGGATTCGGCGGCGCGCCGGCCGACGTCGAACGGTTCGCCGCGCTTTCGCCGCAGGCCGCAGTCGACGCGTTCATCCGCTTTCCGGACACCTCGGCACTGTCGAGCGGTCCCCAACTCGAGACGCCGCCGACTCCTCCGCTGGGTCTCTATCGCGGTTTCGCGGCCGGAATGGCGGCCGACGCCGAGACGGCCGACCGCCGCAAAGCCTTCCAGATGCAGCGCAACGCATCACGCCGGCGCAATTTGATTGCGATGCAGACCTGGTGGCTCGAGCGCATGATCGCCTCGCCCGCACCGCTGCAAGAGAAGATGACGCTCTTCTGGCACGGCCACTTCACCAGTTCGCCCGAGAAAGGGACGACCGAGCAAGAGCTGCTGGCGCAGAACCGCCTCTTCCGGGAGTACGCGCTGGGAAACATTCGGGAGCTGACGCTGCACGTCGCCCAGGATCCGGCGATGCTTCGCTATCTCGACAACAACGTCAACGTCCAAGCGCATCCGAACGAAAATTTCGCCCGCGAGCTGATGGAGCTGTTCACGCTGGGGATCGGCAACTACACCGAAGAGGACGTTCGAGAGTCGGCCCGCGCGTTTACCGGCTGGTCGTTCCGCCGCGAAGCGGACGGCAGCGGCACGTTCGTCGATAACCGCGGTCAGCACGACGACGGGACGAAAACGTTCCTCGGCCGCAGCGGAAACTTCAGCGGCGCCGACATCATCGAGATCATCTTCACGCAACCGGCCGCGTCACGTTTCTTCGCCGCCAAGCTGCTGGCGTTCTTCGTCTACGACGACCCCGAGCCGCAACTGGTCGATCAGGTCGCCGCGCTGCTGGTCAAGAACCGGTTCGACACGCGGCCGGTCATGAGCACGCTGCTGCGCAGCAACGTGTTCTTCAGCGAGCGCGCGTACCGCGCGCTGGTGAAGAGCCCGGTCGACTTCGTGGTCGGAACGCACCAGCTCTTCGGTGTGCCGCAGATCGTGCCGGTCGAACTCGCGACACTGCGCGCGATGGGTCAAACGCTGTTCTATCCGCCCAACGTCAAGGGCTGGGACGGCGGGAGGACCTGGATCAACAGCCAGACGATGCTGACCCGCGAGAACTTCGCCAACGGCGTCGCTCAAAACCCAAACATGTTGCAAGATGCGACCTGGGTTGCGTCGACGCTGGGCACGCGCGACCCCAAGCAGATCGCCTTCACGCTGACGCAAACGCTGCTCCAGGGCGACGTCTCGCCGGCCGCGATGAGCCAGCTGGTCGCGTATCTGGCCGGCGCGGGGCAGGCCGAGATGGGCCAGCTCTCCGGCGAGAACGTAGACGAGCGCGTCCGCGGCGCGGCCTACCTCACCATGGCGATGCCGGCCTACCAGCTATGCTAGCGTGCACGGCCACGCGCCGTTTCCCATCACTCGGCCCCGGAGGGCTCGCAACACCATGACAACCCAACGCATGAATCGCTCGAGCTTCCTCGTCGGGGCGATCAGCGGCTTGTCGGTCGTGAGTTCGCTCGACAACGTCTTCGCCGCGGCTTTCGCTCAGGCGCCGCTGCCCGGGCTTCCCGGCGCGGCGGACCGGGTGCTGGTCGTCGTCAACTTCCAGGGCGGGAACGACGGTCTCAATACGGTCGTACCGTTCGGCCTGCCCGACTACTATCGCTACCGTCCGTCGCTTGGAATCCCGCAATCCGACGTGCTTCGGATCGACGACACCGTGGGTTTCAACCCGGTGCTGGCGCCGTTCAAGAAGATGTATGACGCGGGAGGGGTGGCCGTGATCCAAGGCGTCGGCTATCCCGATCCCGATCACTCGCACTTCCGTTCGACCGAGATCTGGCAGACCGCCGCTCCGCGCACCTACGAGACGACGGGCTGGCTCGGACGCTACCTCGACCAGTCGGAACTCCCCAAAGACAACCTGTTCAACGCGGTCGCGCTGAGCAACGTGCTGCCCGAGGCGCTGATCGCGCGGAACACGGACGTTCCGGCAGTCGACGCGCTGCGCGGCTACGGCTTGCGCAGCGACCGCAACGGCACCGACCGCGAAGCGTTCCACGAGTTCGTGCGCGACACGACCGTACCGTTTCGGTCGCCGTATCTCGACGCCGTCGCCGAGATCGAAGACCACGCGCAGCGCGGCGCCGAAGAGCTGCCCAAACTGGTTGCCGGCTACACGCCGCAGGCCACCTATCCCAGCACGCCGCTGGGGCGCAGCCTGTCACTGGCGGCGCAGATCATCGGCTCGAAGCTCGGCACCCGCGTCCTGTACGTGCAGCACGGTTCGTTCGACACGCACGTCACGCAGAAGCAAACTCAGGACCGTCTGCTGGCCGATTTTGCCAACGCCATCTCGGCGTTCTACACCGATCTCGCCGCGCACGGCAACGAGCGGCGCGTGATGACGATGACGTTCAGCGAGTTCGGCCGGCGCGTCGCGGAGAACGCCAGCCGCGGGACCGACCACGGCGAAGCGGCACCGGTGTTCCTGATCGGCGGCGGCGTCAAGGGCGGCCTGTACGGTACGCCGCCGGATCTGACCCGGCTCAACATGGGCAATCTGGCATTCGGGACCGACTTCCGCAGCGTCTATGCAACGGTGATCGAACGTTGGCTCGGCCGGCCGTCGATCGCGATCGTCGGCGGATCCTTCCCGACCCTGCCCGCCATCGCCTGAGTGGGTTCGCGCCGAAGCGCGAACCCACTAGAAGTTCAGCAGCCGGATCCCCGTGTGGCTTAGGAGCAACCCGCCGACAGCACCGTCGGCCCGCGGCGGATCGGGCATGATCGCAACCGGTTGGGCGGAGAGGATCGCGTAGCGCGTGAGGAACCGTCCGCTTCCGTCGTCGACATCGAGCTCGCAGTCGTGGTGCGGTGCCGCCGATCCCGCAGCTTGCATGCGCCACGCGACGTACCCGGGACCCACCACGCCGTCACGGAGTAACAGCTTTCCGGCGCCCATCGTCAACGGCACCGGGACGAAGGGCGCGGCCTGATCGATTCCACCCGGCGGAGCAAGAGGTGTCAGCGGCCCCGGAGCCGAGCCGGCGACAACGTCGGCCGAACGAAACAACGCGTCGCCGACCCCAAGGCAGTGCAGCGCCATGTGCGCGCCGGCCGGCAGCCCGTTCGCCTGCGGAGAAACGGCCGGCGCGGCGGACCCAATGCGCGCGCTCGGCGACGGTGCCGGCGTGGCCGTGGGTGACGGCAGTGCGGACGGCGCGGCTGCGATCAGCGCCAGCGCCAGCACGGCCGTGAAGATGTTCGCCGGCATATGCCGAGGTTCGCGCCGTCGCGCGGCGCGCCTACTCACGACGAGCGGCGGGCTGCCGCGAGCCCGAACGTCAGCGCGTCTCCACGTCCAGCGTGATGGTCACGTCGCTGCCGATCAGCACGTCGGTCGGCGTCACACGCATGCCGAACGCGTGACGGTCGACGTGTCCGACGGCATGGTACGCGGGGTGCGGTTCGCCGCGGACGACCGTCACGTCCAACGTCATCGGCTGCGCGACCCCGTGCACGGTCAGGGCGCCGGCGACGGTGAAGGCGCCGTCCGCTTTGGGTGTCACGGTGGAACCGGTGAACGTCCAGCGCCCGAAGTGCTGCGTGTCGAACCAATCGGGTCCTTGAAGATCGTCGTCGCGGTCGGGGTTTCCGCTCGCGATGTGTTTGGGGTCGAGCGTCGCTTCGACCGCGGTCGGAATCGTGGAGTTCGGGGGCAGCGTCACCGCGCCGCTCAGGATTGGAACGGTTCCCGTGACGCGCGCCAGATAGAGGTGGGCGACCGAGAACGAGGCGTGCGAGCGGGCCGGGTCGAGCGCCTGGATCGCGGTGTCTTGCGCGCCTGCGGGCAGGGCGAGAGCGGCGACGGCGGCGGCGACGATGAGGCTGCGGCCGGGCATCAGTAGGCCGCCGTGTACTGCAGGTTGAGCGTGTTGGTCGTCGGCCCCGCATGCTGCACGACATCTTCGGCCGTGAAGCGCGAATTTCGCGAGACGCGATACCCGAGCTCGCCGACAAGATCGCGCGCGAAGCCGCGGCCGGGATCGCACGTCCCTTCATAACGCGCCAGCGCGAAGAGACGGCGGTCGAACTCGTAGCGCAACTGCGTGAAACCGCCGCTCGAAAGCGCGGCTCTGCGCGCACCGTTGAAGTCGCCGTCGTACCCAGTCTGAAGAATGGTATCGCTTTCCCAGCGCCCCTGCGTGTAGATCACGCCGTAGCCCTGGCGCCAAAAACGATCCGGAGCGAGAGCCGCCGGGCGCCTTCCCGAGTACCGGTACGCCGCGAGCATGATCGGCCCGAATATTTGCTGCGCCTCCAGCATCTGGTCGAGTCCGAGCGTCGGGATGCCGCTCTGTTTGTCATGGCCCTGGAGCGCCGCCAGCCGAATGCTCAGCCCGTGATCGGCGTAGCCGGCGCGCACTTCGATGCCGTTCTTGGGGTCGAAGAAGTTGAACGGGTTCGCCCCCACGGTCTGATCGAACAGCGTGTAATGCTGCGCGGTCTCTCGCAGGGTCTCCGGATCGACCGGCAACGGCAGCGTGAACGAGCCGGCCTGCAGGTAGACCGGGATCTTTGCAGAGTCCGGCGTGAACCGGTTTGCGATCCACGCCTCGCGGATCGCGCCCGGAACGCCGCCGTCGACGACGTACTGCTCGATGAAATAGTTCGTGCGCGGGCTCATCTTGCCGGCCAGAAAAAGCTCGACTTCATCGACGATACCTTTCGGCAAGCCGGATGGGTCGGGTTGGCTCGAGTATGCCAAATTGAATTTCATCGACAGCGGGAAGACGGCCTGAGCCGTTGCGCCCGGCAACGCGTAGCCGTGGTCCATGAAGCTCAGCCCGAACTCGTTCAAGCGCGGGATCACCGAGTGGCATTTCTGGCACGTCAGCCCGTATTCGTGAGCAAAATACGGGATCGCGAGCGCGCCTCGCGGGAGGCCGGCGAGCGCCACGGCGATGGCGGCCGCAAAGGCGGCCGGCGTGAAGCGGGTGGGCACAAACATTAGGCGTTCCTAATTAGGTCCTCCTAATCGGTCCCCTCCGCGTCCACGCCCGGCGGGCCCGGCTTTTCCGCCCTGCGAACCCAGCCGGGTGGTCTCGCTGCAGTTTCTCGGCACCGGCGGTGCGCGTTGGGTCGTCGCCAAGCAGATCCGCTCGTCGGCCGGCTTCTGGCTCCGGGCCGACGGTACGAACGTGCACGTCGATCCGGGCCCCGGTGCGCTGGTGCGGGCCCTCGCCCAGCTCCCGCCGTGCGACCCCGCCACGCTCGACGCGATCGTGCTCTCGCACAAGCATCTCGATCACGCCGGCGACGTCAACGTGATGATCGAAGCGATGTGTCAGGGCGGCTGGCGGCCGCGCGGCGCATTGTGCGCGCCCCGCGATGCGCTGGACGAGTCGCTGCAGCCGGTCGTTTTCCCGTACGCGCGCCGGTTCGTGCCGCGCGAATGGATCGTCGCAGCCGGCGAAGCGCCCTTCGAGGTGGGGAGCGTGACGATCACCGCCTCGCCCCGGCTCCGGCATCCGGTCGAGACGTACGGACTGCACTTTCGAACCGGCGGCGTGACCGTTTCCTACATCCCCTGCACGCGCTACTTCGACGGCATCGTCGACGACTATCGCGCGCGCACTCCGGCCGTGCTGGTGATCAACGTCCTGCGCTTTCGCGACTCGATGGACGTCGATCACTTGACCTTCGACGACGCCAAAACGCTGATCGAGGGGATACGGCCCGGCGCTGCGATCATGTCGCACTTCGGCACGCGCATGCTCGAACGCGATCCCAAGCGCCTCGCCTACGAACTCGAAGACGCGACCGGCATCAAGACGTTCGCTGCATACGACGGCTGGACGTACGATGTCGTTTGAGGTCGAGCGCGCCAAACCGGGCGAGACCGACGGTTTTTGGACGCGCTACGATCGCGACTGGCGCACCGAGCTGTGGCATTTTCGCGTCGTCTGGCACGAGCAGCTGCACGACATCGTCGCACGCGACGACGACCGGATCGTCGGAGCGCTGCGGCTGCGGATCGCCGCCTCGCTCGGCGGAGTCGAAGCGCTGTTCGTCCTGCCCGAGTGCCGCCGGGCGGGGATCGGACGTCTACTCGTCGCGCACGCCGAGGAAATCGCCAACTACTACAACTGCCACAAGATGACGGCGGAAGTCTTCCACGCCCGGCCGGCGCAGCGATTCTTCGAGTCCTGCGGCTACAAGCTCGACGCCGTGCTGCCGCAGCACACCTTCAAGCTCGACGTCGCCGTGCTCCGAAAGTTTCTGCTCTAGATCCGCTGAGTCGGGAAGCGTTCGGGCAGGCGGTTGCGCAGCGGCTCGGCTTGCGCCTCGCGCCGTCGTGTCGCGAAGACTTCCCGCACGGCGCGCCAATCCGGCGGCAGCTCGTGACGATTCGCGAGCGTGCCGTCGTAGAGGTAGACGTTGCCGCGCGAACTGATCGCGTTCACCAGCGGGCCGCCGCCGAACACGTTGGCCGTCGCGGTGCCGTCAGGGGCCTGCTGCACCGTCGTGCGTCCATCGAAGCTCGTGTAGACGCGTCCGGTCTGCGAACGGCCGGCGAGTTGTGCCGCGGCTACCGTGCCCAATGCGATGTTGCCGGTTTGCGAATCGAAGCGCGCTAAGCCCGGGTCGAAGCTGCCGCCGTCGTAAATTATTGCGCCGCTGACGGTCGTCGCCTCGATTTGGCGGCTGCGGCAATGCTCGAACACGACCTGGGCGCCGTTCGCGCGCAGCCGAATGCGGTCGAAGGTCGAATCTTCGATCGTGATGCGGCCGTTGTTCAGCTGGACGAAGGCGGTCGTCGAAGTTCCGTTGACCAGAATGCGTCCGCTGCCCTGAAGTAGGTACAGGTTCGAGCCGCGAAAACCGTCGATCGTCGTCTGGCCGCCGAGGATCGCGGTGCGCAGCAATCCGGTCGACGCCGGAACGGTCACGACGAGGTGCGTCCCCCCGTCGGCGGTGACGCGCACGACGTCGTGCGGACCGGCCCGAAAGGACGAAAACGGAAACTCTTCGGGCGCGAGCATCCCGCTGCCGACCGTTTCGCCGCCCTCGCGCTGGGCGTACTGCATCGGTGGAATCGGCGCCGTCAGCGGCAGCTTCTCGGTGCCGAAGATCCCGACGTGCCGCTCGACGACCGGGGGCCCGGCCGACGACTCGACCTGGACGACCGGCCGGTCCCAGGTCCGCACGACGACGTCGTTGCCGCGTCCGCGCGCCAGGATGGCCACCACGGCCTGGTCGCCCACGTCGAAGCCGGCCGTCTCCGCCGCAGCAGGAGACGGCGCTAGGCACCAGCCGAGCACGACCACCAGCCCCGCGGTGATCCACCGGGAGGCTCGGGAACCAAGGACATCCACCTGATAAGTGTACGGTCTGCCGCTCACGCGGTCATGAACCAGCGGTGAATTCGGGCTCGGAGGGGAGTGTGACCGTGAACGTCGAGCCGCCCTCGGGGCGCGCCTGCGCGCTGACGGTGCCGCCGTGAACGCGGGCGATGCTGCGGACGATCGCGAGTCCCAGCCCGGTTCCCTCCGTAACACGAGCGTGCGCGGGGTCGCCGCGAAAGAAGCGGTCGAACAAACGCTCAGCCGACCGGGGGTCGATGCCGCTGCCGGTGTCGGAGACCTCGATCCGGGCGCGCCCGCCGTTTCCGTGAACGCTGACGTCGATGCGCCCGGCATCGGTGAACTTGATCGCGTTGTCGACCAGATTACGGACCAGCTGACGCAGCAGGCCCGGTTCGCCGATCACGATCGTGCGCGCGTCGTCGGCGTGATGGGTGAACAACTGCAGCCCTTTTTCGCGGGCCGGTTCGAGCGCGTGCAGCGCCACGTCGTCGACGATCTGCTCGAGCACCAGCGGTTCCTTGGGGATCGCATCGCCCGACTCGGCTTTGGCGAGCGTCAGCATTCCGGACACCATCCCCGCGAGCCGGCCGCTCTCTTCCGCGATCGCGTTGAGCGACGAGCGAAGCACTTCGGGATCGCGATCGCCCCAGCGCTGGAGCATCTGCGCGTTCCCGTTGATGACCGTCAGCGGGGTGCGCAGTTCGTGGGAGGCGTCGCTGATGAATTGGCGCTCGCGCGCGAACGCCGATTGCAAGCGATCGAGCATCGCATCGAACGCGTTCGCGAGTCGGCCGACCTCGTCGCGGCGTTTCCACCGCAGCCGGCGGTCGAGGCGTTCCGAGCCGATTTCGGCCACCTCCGCGGTCAGCCGTTCGATCGGATCGGTCGCCGAAGCGGCAACGAAGTACGAGGCGGCCGCGATCACGACCATCGCGGCCAGCGTGATCAACAGCAAGATCAACCGCGCGCGCGCGATCAGCTGGTCGACGATGTCGAGCCGCTGACCGACGTGCGCGATCAGCAGCGGCCGGCCGTCGACGTCGGTCAGGACCGTGTTGAGGACCAGCATCGTCCCCGGGCGATTGCCGGTCAGCGTGAGCACCGAAAAAGCTGAACCCGTGCCGTGCGGATGATACGGCGGGAAGGTGATCCCGCCCATGTTCGAGCTCTTGCCGAGAGCTTGCCCCACGGTGGTGTCGATCTGGACGTACTCGTTGGCCGACGCCCAGCGGTCAAGGGTCGCGCGGTCGGAGAGGCGGATGCGCAGCGGCGCTTCGTCCTCGGCAAAACCAAACTGCGAGGCGTCGCGGGCGAGCCCTTCGATCTGATCGGCGGTTTGGGTGAGCTGCAGCCGCGCTTGATCGACCAGCAGCGACCGGAACGCGAAATCGATCGTCACCGCTCCGACGGCGATGACCACGACGATCAGCGCCGCGTAGAGTATGGCGATCCGGACCCGGAGACTGTTCAGCCGCGCATCATTCCTTGAGCGCGTATCCGACGCCGCGCACGGTCTGTATCAGCTTATCCTCGAACGGGTCGTCGATCTTTCCGCGCAGGTACCGGATGTAGACATCGATCAGATTCGAGTCACCGAGAAAGTCGCTGCCCCACACGCCGTTGAAGAGTTCGTCACGTGAGTGCACTTTGTTGCGGTGCAGCAGCAGATATTCGAGCAGCGCGTATTCCTTCGCGGTCAGGTGGATTGCGTTGCCGCCGCGCGTCACCTCGTGGCGATCGCGATCCATCTCGAGATCCTTGGCGCGCAGCACGTTCTCTTGCGGGTTGCGGTCGCGCAAGCGGGCGCGAATCCGTGCTAAGAGCTCTTCGATCGAGAACGGTTTGACGACGTAATCGTCGGCGCCGCGATCCAGCCCGGCGACGCGATCGGGGATCCGGTCCTTGGCGGTCAGCATGATGATCGGCACGCGCGACTTGGCGCGCACGCGCGCCGCGACCTCGAGCCCGTCGAGCTTGGGCAGCATCAGATCGAGCACGACCAGATCGGGTTCTTTGAGCGCCTTCTCCAATCCCGAGAGCCCGTCGCTCGCGGTGTCCACTTCGAAGCCCTCGTGCTCGAGTTCGAGCTTGAGCACGCGAATGATCTGGGCGTCGTCCTCGACGAGGAGGATCTTGTACTTGCGCTCCTCGCTGCCGCTCGGGGCGGCGTTCTCGCCGGGACGCGACCTCACCGCGACTCGATGCGCCGGCGCGCCGGAATCGTGAGCTGCGAGAGCCACCAGGCGGCCGAGATGCCGACCGCGAGCCAGATCAGCGTGTTCAGCGACGTCAGCCCTCCGGCGTCGATCAGACGGCCGATCGCGTCGGCCAGACGTTCGGAGTCGCGCGGCACGCTCAGGATGAGCCAGCTCAGCCAGCCGGCCACCGCGACCAGAGTTGCCATCAGCCACACTTCCCAGCCCAGCGTTGCGGAACGCGGCCGGTACACCGTAGCGGCCATGATGCGGCCGTGGAGCCCGGCGGGGGGCTCCTCCAGCGGCAGCGAGCTGATGGCGCGGTCGAGGGTGTCGTCGTCGATCATGTGGTCAAGGCCTTCCGGAGCAGATCCTTCGCCCGGAACAGGTGCGTTTTCACCGTTCCCAGCGGAAGGTTTAACACGGTTGCAATCTCCTCGTACTGCTTCCCTTGCAAGTGGTAGAGGGTAATCACCGTGCGGTACTTTTCGGGGAGTTCGTCAATGGCGCGCCGGAGCCGCTGGGCCTCGTCGTGGCGTTCGGCGAGCTGGGCGGGTCCGGCGGCCGGGTCGGCGCTGTCGGGGAGTTCGTCGCCGGAGAACCGTTTGCGCTTGGCGAGCCGGTCGCAACAGCCCCGGTAGCAGATGGTGAAGATCCAGGTCGAGAATTTGGCCCCGGGCCGGAACGTGTTCAGTGCCCGGTAGGCTTTGAAGAAAGCCTCCTGTGCCGCATCCTCGGCCTCGGTGCGGTCGCGCAGGGTACGGACAGCCAGGTTGTAGACCGCGCGTTCGTAGCGGCCCACGAGCTCGCCGAAAGCATCCGGGCGCCCGGCCAGGGCCGCCGCGATCAATTCTTGGTCGTCGACGACGGCCGCCGCTACCGGGGGCTCCATCGCGACTGCGGCTCCCATCCTGCCCCCATGTACGCGCGAGGGCGCTCACGGTTTCGTCGGCACCGCCGGGCCGCTCCGATCCGGCGAAACACCGCCAGCGCCCGGTCGTACATGGGACATGATTTCTCGCCCGACCCTCATCGCCGCCTTGGTCGTCGTCGAGCTCGCGATCGTGGGCGTCGCCGCCAGCGCCTTGGGCCTGGGGCACCTGATGCCGGTGCCGGGCCCGTTATCGATGGCACCGCCCAACCTCGAAAACCTCGCTGGTTCGGTCGGCGCGGCGGCCACGCCGCTGGACCGCACCTTCGTGACCGGCCCGTCGCCGCGCGTGGTGGTCGACGTTCGCGACGTCGACGTCACCGTCGAAGCGGGCACCGCACCCAACGTTCGGGTCGATGAGACGCTGGCGGTTCGAGGCTTCGTCTCGGGGAAGATTCCGCCGCTGGTCGTCGAGCAGATGCCGGACGGCATACGCGTCAGTGCATCGGATAGCGGTTCGGTCCACGTGATGATCGGCAGCGTCACGCACTCGCTGCGTATTATCGTGCCGCCCGCGGCACGCGTCGAAGTATCGTCGGCCGGGACCATCGACGTTTCGGGCCTGCGCGCCAAACTGATCGCGCACACGAGCGATGGTTCGCTGCGCGTCCACGACCATCAAGGCGATCTCGATGTCAGCACCAATGACGGCCGTCTCGAGCTGGTCGACGTGCACGGGGATGCGATCGATGCAATCGATCACGACGGCCGCATCTATCTGACGCGGGTGGGTGCCGACCGGCTCGTCGCGCACAGCGACTACGGCCGCATCGTGGCCGATGGAATTCGGGCGGTGGATGGCGGCCTCACGACGCGCGACGGCCGCGTGCTGGTGTCGTTCGCCGCCGACAGCAACGCCACGGCGGACGTGAGCGCGAGCGACGAGATCAAGGTTTCCGGTTTCTCCTCGGTCGACGGCGGGGCGAATCGCCGTATCGTCACGCTCGGCGCGGGCCGCGGGCATTTCGAGGTCTCGACCGGCGACGGCTTCATCACCATCACCCAAGGAGCGAACGGCTGAAATGGACAGTGATGTCGTCGCAATCATCTGCATCTTCGGGCTGCCGATCAGTGCCTGGATCATCTTCCGCACCTTCCGCTTCCTCGAACGGATGGAGATGATCAAGCGCGGGATGGTGCCGCCGCCCGACGGGCGCGGCAGCCGCCAGTATCGTGACTGGGCGCGCGGAGCGCAAACGGGTCCCATCCCTGGGCAAGTTCCGCCGTGGCAAGGTCAACCATATGTCGCGCCTCAACCGCAGCCGGTCTGGACCGGGGCCGACGACGACGCGCAGAGCGCGCTGTACAAGGGTATTCGTCTGGCGCTGATCGGCCTCGCCATCCTGATCGGACTGGCGTTCATCGGCGGCACGCCTGGCTCGCCGGATTTCCGTGGCGGTCCGTGGCTGCTGGGCGGCTTGATCCCGATGTTCGTCGGCGTCGCACAGATCATCATCGCGCTGCTGTCGGGCGCGCAGTTTCCCGGGTCGCAGCGCACGACGTTCGGCCCGCCCCCGAGCGCTGCGCCGCCGCCGGCACCTCCTTCCGGGGCCTGGGAGCAGCCGCGGGGGCCGCGCCTCGAGGAACTCTCCAAGCCGGTCCAGCCGCCCGACCTTCGCTGACGAGGGCGGGGAAAAGGAAAGGGACGGGCCGCCTGAGCGGTCCGTCCCTTTCGCCTTTTCCGTGGTTGGAGTCGTTCGCTAGCTGCAGACCACCACGGCCATTGCCCAGCCGTTTGCGGTACGTGCGCGAACGAGATAGCCATCGGACGTACGGTCGTAGACTTGATAGCCCGCTCGTAGCGCGTCGGCCAGCGTCTTGAAGACCTGAATCCCGGGCATCTCGGTTCTCCTTGCTCAGCGTCTGCGACGACGCTGTTTCCTAGCAACGAAAAGTGCGGGCAAGCCGTTCTCGCGAAGATGAGCTCTCATGCCGCCTTCACGTCTGGTCGTCGCACTCGACGTCCCTGATCCCGCGCGGGCCGTGTCGCTGGTGGAGCGCCTCGCCCCGCTCGGGGTCCCCTCAAAGTCGGCTACGAAGCCTTTTATGCCTTCGGCCCGACGATAAAGAATGCGTTACGCGCGCAATCGGCCGGTTATGCACTCGATCTAAAACTTCACGATATCCCGCGCACGGTCGAGGCGGCGGTGCATGCGCTGGTCGAGCCGGGGGTGCGGCTGCTGACCGTGCATGCGCTCGGCGGTGCCGCCATGCTCGACTCAGCGGTGCGAGCGGCCACCGAGCGCGCCGCGGAGCTGTCGATTCCGGTGCCGGAGGTCTACGCCGTGACGGTGCTGACCAGCCTGGGCAACGACGATCTCGGCGAATTGGGATTGATCGGCGGCCCGGGCGAGAACGCGATCCGGCTCGCGGCGCTGGCGCGCGACGCCCGCTGCGCCGGCGTCGTATGCAGCGTCCGCGAAGTCGCCGACTTGAAGAACTTCTTCGGCACCGACTTCGGGACGTTCTGCCCGGGCATTCGGCCGACGGGCAGCGCGCACGGCGATCAGAAGCGCGCCGCCACGCCGCGCGAAGCGCGCGAAGCGGGCGCGGACTATGTCGTTGTCGGCCGGCCGATCGTCGATGACGCGGATCCGGTCGGCGCCGCGCGCGCGATCTTGGCGGAACTCGAAGGATGAACGCCGCCACGCCGGCCGATCTCGAGCGCGAACTCGGTGCGCGCGGCGCCTTGCTGAGCGGACACTTTCGCTTGTCGTCCGGCCGGCACTCGAATCGTTTCGTGCAGAAGTTCCGCATTCTCGAAGATCCGCGTCTGGTCGAAGACGTGGCCCGCGCGCTGGCCGAAGCGGCGCGCCGGTTTTCGCCGACCGTCGTCGTCAGTGCGGCGGTCGGCGGAATCGTCCTCGGGTACGAGACGGCACGGCAGCTCGGCACGCTCGCGATCTTCGTCGAAAAGGAAGCCGGCGTACCCGTCCTTCGGCGCGGTTTCGTGCTCGCGTCCGGCGACCGCGCGTTCGTGGTCGAGGACGTGGTGACGACCGGCGGTTCGGTGCGCGAAGTGATCGACGTCGTGCGTGCTGCCGGCGCCGAAGTGGCCGGCGTCGGCATCGTCGTGCGGCGTGCGCCGATCGATTTCGGCGTCGAGACGATCGCGCTGCTCGATCTTCCGATCGCGTCGTACGATCCGGCGGCGTGCCCGCAATGTGCCGCCGGCGAGCCGATCACGGAACCGGGGTCGCGCTTCCTCGGCGCGAAAGAACGAACCGGTTAGCATGGACGACGCCGCGCTGATCCGGCCGCAGGTTGCCGCGCTCAAACCGTACACGCCCGGCACGACCGTTGCGCAGGCAAAGAAGGCCTACGGTCTGTCGACGTTCGTCAAGCTGTCCTCGAACGAGAATCCGCTCGGCACCTCGCCCCGCGCTCTGGAAGCGATCCGCTCGCTGCGCGACTTGCACATCTACGTCGACGACGATCACGCAGAACTTCGCGAGCGGCTGGCCGCGCCGTACGGGCTGGAGGCGCGGCACGTGATGGTCGGGCACGGATCGAACGATGTCGTGCGGACCCTCTTCACCACGCTGATCGCGCCCGGAGATGAGGTCGTGCTGGCGGATCCGACCTTCTCGCTGTTCGCGAAGGACACGCTGCTGTTTGCCGGCGTGCCGGTGAAAGTGCCGCTTCGGGACGGCGTCCACGACCTCGATGCGATGCAGCGTGCGGTGACGTCGAAGACGAAGCTGGTTGTCGTCGTCGATCCGAACAACCCGACCTCGACGCGGGTTGAAGAGGAGGCATTCGAGCGGTTCGTGCGCGCCTTGCCCGAAGGGGTCGTGCTGCTGGTCGATCAGGCCTATCGCGAGTACATGCCGCCGGGGTCGGTCGAGGCGGCCGGCTACGTGGCCCGGCGCCCGGCGACGATCGTGCTGCGAACGATGTCGAAAATCTACGGCTTCGCGTCGCTGCGCTTCGGCTACGCGCTGGGAGACCCGCAGCTGCTCGCCTACGCGGAGCGCGTGCGCGTGCCCTTCGGCGTGTCGCGTCCAGCGGCCATTGCTGCGCTTGCGGCACTCGACGATCGCGATTTTCTCGAGCGTTCGGTGGCGACGAACGAGGCCGGAAAAGCGATGTTGTATCCGGCTTTCGAACGGCTCGGACTGCAGGCATATCCCACCGCAGCAAACTTTGTCGCACTGAGCGTGCCGCCCGGAACGCGCGACCCGTACGAGGAGATGCTGCGGCGCGGCGTCGTCACGCGCAGCGGCGCAGCGCTGGGCATGCCGGGACGCCTGCGGATCACGATCGGTTCGCCCGACCAGAACGCGACCCTCGTGGCGGCCCTCGAATCGCTGGTCGCGGCGGCGGCGTGAAGCTTGCCGGCGCAACGGTGCGCCGCGGCGGAGCGGACGACCGTGCATTCGTGCTCGACCTCGGCCGGCGCAGCGCATCGAGCAGCGTCTCCGCGGTGCGCACTGCCGACGAGGCGGACGTCGTGCTGGCGTTCGAACGCCTCGTGGCGTTCGTCTACGAGCGCGAACACCTCGCGCTGATCGCCGAAGTCGATGGCCGGCGCGCCGGTTTCTTGCTGATGATGTACGATATCCCCGATGAGGTCACGCTGGCCGAGCAGGCATTCATCGCCTACACTGCCGTCGAGCCCGAGGTGCGCCGCAGCGGCGTCGCCCGCGCGCTGCTGGACGAAGCCGAGCGCTACGCGCGTGCTGCCGGTCTGGGCTACCTCAGCCTGATGGTGACCGAGGACAACGCCGCGGCGCGCGCGCTCTACGACGGGGCGGCGTTCGCCACCGAGCGGCGCATGATGACCAAGCCGCTATGACGGGTTTGCTGGTGCGCCGCACGGTAGTCGCGGTCGTGGTGGTCGCGCTCCTGATCGCCGCGCTGCTGCTGGCGGTGCACATCCCCAAGACGATCGCGCTGTTTCTGATCGCGGCGTTCGTCGCCTTCGGCGCCTATCCGCTGGTGAAGCGGCTGGAGCAGTGGATGCCGCGGCCGGCGGCGATTACGATCGTGTACGCGGTGCTGATCGGGACCCTCGTCATCGTGGCGCTGGTGGTCGTGCCGATCACCTACGACCAGGTCGTGCTGCTGATCGGCGGGGCGCCGCAGTACGTCGCCTTCGCGCAGGATGCGATCGCCAAGGCCGAAGTCGCGGCGCGGCATCTGGTCGGGAATCGCGTCCCGCTGCCGTCGTTTACGCAGATGGAAGCCGAGGTTGCCGACCGTGTCTCGGCGTTGGGCGCGGTCCTGATCGCGCAGCTCGGCGCGATCGTGGTCGGCGCCGTCAGCGCGCTGATCATCGGTACCTCGGCGCTGATCCTGTCGGTCTTCTTCCTGCTGCAGGGCGGTCAGGTCCGCGACGGCATTCTGAACTTCGTCCCGCCTGTCCGGCGTGCGAAGGTCGACGCGCTGCTGCGCGAGTTGGCGGGCGTGTTCGGCCACTTCGTCGCGGGGCAGGCGCTGCTGTGCGCGATCGTGGGCATCAGCGTCTGGGTGCTGCTGGCGCCGGCCCACTTCCGGTTCGCGCTGCTGGTCGCGGTCTTGTGCACGCTCGGTTACGCGATCCCGTTCGTCGGGATGCTGGTGGCCCAGGTCGTCGCGGCGCTGCTCGCGGTCCCGCAGGGCACCGGCATCGTGATTTGGGTGACCGTCGCGATCTTCGTCGTCTCGCGCATCGCCGACAACATCCTGGTGCCGCGGATCATGGCGCGTTCGGTCGGCGTCTCGCCGATCGCGGTGATGTTTGCGGTCTTCGCGGGCGGCGAACTGTTCGGTCTCCCCGGGCTGATCCTCGGCATCCCCGCCGCCGCGCTGCTCAAAGTGCTCTTCGGCTATTTCGTCCAGCCCTACGTGGTCCGCATGCAGTCCGGCGCGGTATCCGATGAAGTTGCGGTCGAGGTCACCGTCGCCGCGCCGGCCGCCGAATCCGTAGTCGTCGCCGTCACCCCGACCACCGCCGGCTGAAGCGCGCGGCTCAGCTGCGCGTCATCGACTCCGGCGCGTCGACGCCGCAGAGCGCGAGCGTGAGCGCCAAGGCGGTCTTCGTCGCGATGCACAGTGCCAGCCGTCCGGTCGTTACCGCCGCATCGTCGCCCAGGACGCGGCAGACATCGTAGAACTGGTGAAATTCGGCGGCCAGGTCGCGCGCGTACTTGGGGAGGCGGTGCGGGGCGCGGGCCCGGGCCACGCCGGCGACGGTGGCGGGGAATTCGGACAGGCGGCGCGCGAGCGCCAGCTCCGCCGGCTCGACCAACGCGTCGAGGCCCTCACGCCGCTGCGCGGCCGCCAGCGCATCGGGATGGCTTTCGCCGGCGCGGCGCAGCACCGAGGCGATGCGGGCGTGTCCGTACTGCACGTAATAGACGGGGTTGTCGTTCGACTGCTTCTTGGCAAGTTCGAGATCGAAGGTCAGCGGCTGGTCGGTCGAGAGCATGACGAAGAAGAAGCGGGCCGCATCGACGCCGACTTCATCGATGACTTCGGCTAAGGTGAGCAGCGTGCCGGCGCGCTTCGACATCGAGAGGATCTCGTCGCCGCGTTTGAGCGTGATCTGCTGGGCGAGCACGACCTCGATCGTGCCGCTGCGGCCGTAGGCGTCGGCCAAAGCGTTGAGGCGGCCGATGTAGCCGTGGTGATCGGGGCCGAGGATGTCGATCACCCGGTCGGCGCGCTGCAGTTTGTCGTAGTGGTAGGCGATGTCGTTCGCATAGTAGGTCGGCCGGCCGTCGCTGCGGATCGCGACCCGATCTTCGTCGTCACCCGACGCCGTCGTCCGAACCCACACCGCGCCGTCGCGTTCGAAGACGACGCCTGCCTCGCGCAATCGCGCGATGCCGCGTTCGATCGCGCCGGCATCGTGCAGCCGCTGCTCCGATTGCCACAGATCGAAGTCCGCGCGAAAGCGATGCGCAACGGCTTGCTGTTCGGTGAGCAGCGCGTCGAGCGCGAAACGCGCGATCGGTGCGATCGCCTCCGCTTCCGACACGTGCATCCAGCGGTCGCCGTCACGCGCGCGCAGCTGCTCGGCGACCGGGATCACGTAGTTGCCCGGATAACCGTCGTCCGGAAACGGAGCGGCCGGATCGAAGAGCTGCCGATAGCGGGCGTACACCGAACGCCCGAGCGCGTCGACCTGCGATCCCGCATCGTTGATGATCCACTCGGTGAAGACGTCGAACCCCGCGTGGCGCAGCGTACGCGCGAGCGTGTCGCCGACCGCCAGCGTGCGGCCTTGCACGACGACCAGCGGTCCGGTGGGGTTCGCGCTGCCGAACTCGAGTGAGATCCGTTCGCCGGCCGGCGCACGGCGTCCGTACGCCGCCCCCTCGCGCAGGACGTCGTCGACGACCCGCTGCCAGAACGCCGGCACCAGCTGCAGGTTGATGAAGCCGGCCAGCGGGGTGAACGCGGCGACGGTCGCGCGCACGGCAACGTCGTCGCGCACCTTCGCAACGATCGCCTCGGCGATCTCCTGCGGCTTGCGGCGCGCGGTGCGCGACAGCGCGAAGGCGACGTTGGTCGCGACGTCGCCGAACTCGGCGCGGCGCGTCGGCTCGAATTGCACCACCGGCTCGGCTTGCGGCCACAGCGCGCGCGCGGCCGTCGCAAAGCGCTCGGCGAGCTGTTCGAGCGAGAGCAACGTCGGCTCAGTGGTGGTAGGGTTCATTGCGGGCGATCTTCGCCGCGCGATACAGTTGCTCCAGCACGAGCACGCGCGCCCACACGTGCAGGAAGGTCAGCGGCGAGAGCGACCAGCGCACGTTCGCGCGGGCGAGCAGTGCCCCGGAGGCACCGAAGGTGCCGGCGATGACGAAGGTCAGGCGCGCGATCCCTTGGTGCGGGAGCCGTTCGATGCGTCGCGCGAGCTCTTCACTATCGAACAGCTCGCCGCGCCGGTCGAGCAGCCACACCTGTTCGTCCGGCTGGAGGAGCGCCAAGATTGCCTCGCCTTCGGTAACCACGGCGCGGGCCGGCTCGGCGCCCTCGGCGGCACGAAGCTCAATTTCTTCGAGCCGATGGTAGGGGCGCAGCCGGGCGCGAAAATCGGCCAGCGCGGCGGAGAGATAGCGCTCGCGGACCTTGCCGACCGCGATGACCCGAACGTGCACGCCTGCGCGTTCGCCGCACGGGCTGCTAATCTCGTCAGCGTATCAGTGCGTAGCCGTCGCTCCCGCGCTCGATGCGGCCGGTCGCCTCGAGTTCGCCCAGGATGGAGGAGAGCTCGGAAGGCCCGAGCGCGACACGGTCTGCCAAGCTTGCAGCTTCGCGCGTACCTTCCGCAAGTGCGGCGAGAACGCGACGAACGGGAGGCGGATCATCGGCCTGCGATGCCCGCGCGCGTTGCGGCGCGGCCGGCGCAAGCGCCGGAAGTGCGGACAGCACATCGGCGGCGTCGCGCACGAGCGTAGCGCCGTCGCGGATCAAGGCGTTGCAGCCGGCGGCTTTGGGCCGTTCGACGTCGCCCGGGAACGCGAGCACCGGAACGCCCAGGTCGGCGGCATGACCGGCCGTATTGAGCGCGCCGCTGCGCGCGGCGGCCTCGACCACCACGACCGCGTCGGCGAGCGCCGCGATGACGCCGTTACGCGCCAGAAATTGCCACGGTTGCGGCACGACCTCGGGCGCGAACGGTGAGACGACCGCGCCTCCGCCGGCTGCGATGCGTGTTGCAAGCTCGCGATGGCGCGGTGGGAACACGTGATCGTGGCCGCCGCCGAGTACCGCGATCGTCGGCGCGCGCGCCGCGAGGGCGCCCTCGTGCGCTGCCCCGTCGATGCCCAAAGCGAGTCCGGAGACGACGCAGACGCCCGCGCCGGCGAGTTCTTCGGCCAGCCGGCGGGCACGGCGGCGCCCGTCGTCGGACGGCGCGCGCGTTCCGACGATCGCGACGCACGGGGCGTAGAGCCCGTCGAGTGCCCCGGCGGTCCAAAGGCCCGGCAGCGAGGCGCCGCTCAGGCGCGCTCCGCAGAGTCCCTCCAACTCCTCGCGGCCGACCCAGCGGCGCCCGGCAGCCTCCACGGCGGTCGATCACGACGGCGGCTGGGCACGGCAAGGGGCGCGGCCCTCCAAGGGATTCGGGCGTACCCTCCGTAACGGCCCTCGCGACCGCCACCCCATCAGGGGTTGGCCGTACCGAGGGAGAAACCGAGCAAGCCATGGCTGCCGAAGCGTACTGCGTCAAATGCAAGACCAAGCGCGAAATCAAAGACGCGCAACAGATCCAGATGAAGAACGGTCGCCCGGCGACCGAAGGTAAGTGCCCGGTGTGCGGAACGAAGATGTTCAAGATCGGGGCCTCTTCCTAGGAGGTCCCCCCGCGCGCGGGCGCGGTTTCGTTTTCGGGCCGATCCGGGCTATACTGGACTCGCACCACAACATGTAGGGGTGCCGCCACCGGAGAGGACCTAGCCGAACTGCTCTGCCCGCACTGCCGCAAGAACGAGACGCGCGTCGTCGATTCCCGCGACGACGACAACTCCGTCCGCCGCCGGCGCGAGTGTCTCGGCTGCAAGCACCGCTTTACCACCTACGAGCGGATGGAAGCGCCGCGTCTTTTCGTCGTCAAGAAAGACGGCCGGCGCGAGCAGTACAATCGCGACAAGGTCCTCAGCGGACTGCGCCGGGCGTGCGAAAAGCGCCCGGTCGCCGAATCGGCGATGGAAGAGGTCGTCGCCGGCATCGAGCGGGCGCTGTTCGCGCGCGGCGAGAGCGAAGTCCCGGCCGCGCTGATCGGCGAAAAACTGATGGAAGCGCTCAAGCGCGTCGATGCGATAGCCTACGTTCGATTCGCGAGCGTGTACCGCGACTTTCGCGACGTCGCGAGCTTCCGCGCCGAGCTCGAAGAACTGGCGAAGTGACGGCCGATCGTCCGGTCGTCGGCGTGGTGCGACTGCCGGAGGGCGCGAATCTTCCGCTCCCGGCGTACATGAGCGCGGGGGCCGCCGGTGCCGACGTTGTCGCCGCGGTAGCGGACGAGTTCGTGCTCGCGCCCGGGACGCGGGCGCTGGTGCCGACGGGGTTCGCGCTCGCGGTACCGCCGGGCTTCGAGGTGCAGGTGCGCCCGCGCAGCGGCCTGGCGCTCAAAGCGGGCATCACCTGCCTCAATGCGCCCGGCACGATCGACAGCGACTACCGCGGGCCGGTCGGCGTCATCCTGGTCAATCACGGCAGCGAGCCGTTCGTCGTCCGGCGCGGCGACCGCATCGCCCAACTGGTGGTCGCGCCGGTCGTGCAGGCCGCGTTCCGGGAAGTCGAAGCCTTGGCCGCCAGCGCGCGCGGCGAGGGTGGTTTCGGCAGTACCGGCTGAACCGGCAGGGCCCGCCGGGTTCGCTCCCGGAGCCCTTCGCTCGTGAAGGTCTACATCGTGGGGGCAGGGGCGGTCGGGACCTACCTGGGCGGCCTGCTGCGCGGGATCGGCAACGAGGTGACGTACGCCCCGCGCGATCTCGATGCGGTCGTGCCGGTCGACGCCGATCTCGCGATCGTGACGGTGAAGTCGTACGACACACTGTCTGCTCGCGACACGCTGCGGCGCGCGCTGCGCGATCCGGCCACCACGACGATCGTCACGCCGCAGAACGGCATCGGAAACGAAGAGATCCTGGCCGAGGCGTTCGGCCGCGACGCGATCGTCGCGGCGGCCTTGACGGTGCCGGTCGCACGTGACGAAACCGGCACCGGCGTCGCGGCCAAACGCGGCGGTATCGCATTCGCGCCGGTCGGCGCAAACGCGCACAACTGGCTCTTGGCGGCCTTCGCGGCGACCGGGCTGCCGACGACGGCGGTGTCGGATTACCGAGCGCTCAAGTGGTCGAAGCTCGCGCTGAACATCGTCGCTAACGCGACCTGCGCGATCTTGGACATGCCGCCCGAGCGGTTGGTCCGCGAAGACGAGATCTTCGCGCTGGAAATCCGGGCCCTGCGCGAAGTGCGCGCCACGATGAAGGCCCTCGACATCACGCCGATCGATCTGCCGCGGTATCCGGTGCGCGCGCTGCTCGCTCTTGCGATGCTTCCGATGCCCGCCGCGCGCGTGCTGCTGGCGGGACGCATCGCCGGCGCGCGCGGCACGAAAGCCCCCTCGCTGCTGCTCGACCTGCGTTCGGCAAGACATCGCACCGAGGTCGACGTGCTCAACGGGGCGGTGGCGCGCGCGGCGCGGGACGCCGGCGTCGCGGCACCGGTCAATGCAGCGCTGGCGCGGATCCTCAGCGACATCGCGCACCTGCCGCAACTGTGGGCTAAATATCGCGAACGGCCCTCAACCCTCGCCGAGGAGGCCGCGGCCGAAAGTCTCCGCACGCCCGCGGCGAAAGGGCAGCGCACATGAGACTTCCACGCGCCGCGACCTCGTGATGACGTTCCACGGTTTCGATCACATCGATTTGCGCGTTCCGTCGCTGGCCGCAGTCGAACGGTTCTACGGCTGGCTATTGCCCGAATTGGGCCTAACGCGTAAATCCTATGCGTACGTCGATCCCGGCGGCGATTGGCACGAAGGAAACCAGGAACGCTATAACGCTGTCGAGTGGTACGAGGAAGGCGTCAGCGGCCGGCGCGCGCTTTTCTTCGGCGTGATCGAAGACCAAGACATGCCGGTCGTCCGCACCCGGGTCGCGTTTCGCATCGCCTCGCTCGGCGATTTTCCGGCCTGGGAAATAAAACTGCGCGAGGCCGGAGCCCGCACGATGGAGGTCGAGGATCACGGCAAGTCGTCGTCGCTGTTCTTTGCGGACCCGGTCGGGACGCGTTTGGAGCTGGTCGCTGCCGCCGGCAGCTAAGCCGGCCGCGACGAAGAGTGCTGCGCTGCTCGCCGCCTGCGCGCTCGCGCCGCCGCGAGCCGCGGGCGCGTGCGGCTGGTGCGGCGCGGCGCTGCCTCCGCGCCGGCGGGCATGGTGCAGCGACCACTGCGGCGACGCATTTTGGGCCAACCATTGGTGGTCGGTCGCGCGGCGGACCGTCAAACGGCGCGACAAGTACCGCTGCGCACGCTGCGGCACCAAACAGCCGCCGCGTCCGTCACGGGCGCGCAGCGCGAACGAGGGAACGTATCGGAACGCGATGCGCGCGTGGCGGCGCGAACGGAAGACGCTGCGGCTCGAGGTGAACCACATCGTGCCGTGTATCGGGCAGCACGGGCAGCTGTCGTGCGCGCACCACCTCGCCAACCTCGAGACGCTGTGCCTGAGCTGCCACCGCGCGACGACGGCGAGTCAGTTTCGCGGTACCGTTTCCTCCGCGGCGCTCGTGGGGGCTGATTCCAGGTCCCGCATCCGGGGCAGGTTGCGCGGATAACATCCATGCGGATGGCGGCGCGCGAAGAGGATGCTCTTCGCGGCCCAGTATTCGAAATTTTCGTACAGCATGTCGCCGCGCCGGACGCGCATGCGCGCGATGGTCGGTTCGAGCGCACGCCACATCGCCGGTGCCGAAGATGAGCTCACGTCGAGCACAACCTCCTCGTTGAGCAGGCTGTACTTGAGGAACGAGCCCACTTGCTCGTACCAATCGCAGACGTCAAGCTCAGGATGCCGGGCGCGGTCGATCTTCGGCCCGTCGAGTTCGGCGAGGAACGCGGGATCCTTCATGCGGTCCGAGAGTTCGAGCCGCACGAAGTCGAGGGCGCGCTGGAACGCGGGGTCGCGCCAATCGTCGAGCACCTTGAGCTGGCCCATCAGCCCGGTTTGATCGCGCAAATGACGGAGCTGCCGCATGGCGGCCAGGGCCGCCACGGCGACGACGATCAGCGTAGCAGTCGAAAGGAGCGCGTTCCAGAACGCGTAGTCGAGCGACACGTCCGCCGCGTTCGCGAGGAGGCGCGTCCAGCCTTCACGCGCATACAGGCTGACATGGCGGCGGAGCGACCACTCACAGCGGCACTCGGTGACGGGATCGTGCAGATTCGACTGCCGATGACCGGCAACCCGATGGGCTACATCAACGCCTACCTGCTGCAGGACGACGACGGCTGGACGCTGGTCGACTGCGGCTGGAAAGCCGCCGACGTGTTCGCTGCACTCGAGGCCGGACTGGCCGAGCACGGGCGTGCGTTGAGCGACGTGCGGCGGCTGCTGATCACGCACGTGCACTTCGATCACTACGGCCTCGCCGGCACGCTGCGGCGGGCGGGCGTCCCGGTGCTGGCGATGCACCCCCGCGACTGGGAGATGGCGCAGCGCCACCTGACCGACCCCGACGCCTTCGACCGTGCCGCCGATGCGTGGATCGCGCGCAACGGCTTCGAGCTCATCGACGCCGAGGGCTTCGTCGACGAGCTGCAGCATCACCGGACCGAGCTGACGCGACCGACCGAGTTGCTCGAGGACGGCGCGGACGTCGGCCGGCTGCGCGCAATGTGGACGCCCGGACATACCCCGGGCCATCTCTGTTTCCTCGACCGCGTCAGCGGCAAGCTGCTGACCGGTGACCACGTGCTCGATCCGGTGACCCCGCACGTCGGCATCTGGCACGACGGCCGCGGCGACGCGCTGGGCGACTACGAACGCTCGCTGGAACGCGTCGCCGCCTGCGGAGCCGCCGGAGCGCTTCCCGCCCACGGCGAGCCGTTCGCCGACGTCGCCGGACGCGCGGCCGAACTGCTCGCGCATCATCGGCACCGCGAGCGTCAGATCCTCTACGCGCTCGAACGGGGCGCGGGCAGCGCGACCGACGTCGCGCGCGCGCTGCCGTGGCGGCGGCGCGGCGATCCCTTCGACCAGTTGCAAGAGATGCACCGCCAGTTCGCGGTGGCTGAAACGCTCGCCCACCTGCAGCACCTCGAGGCGCAAGGCATCGTCGTGCGCGACGCCGCCGTAACCCCGATCCGGTACGCGGTCGCCGAGCGCGCTCAGCGCGTGTAGCGCGCGATCAGGGGACCGTGCTGCGGGTAGGCGGCGGTCAGCATCGAGCGCGTGGTCAGCGCAAAGTCGGCGAACTCGAATCCCGGCGCGACGTCACAGCCGACCAGCGCGTAGCCGTCGGGCGCGTCGACGTGGGCGGCGAAGTGCGCGCCGGCGGGGATCGTCGTCTGGAAATCGTCGCCGCTTCCAAGGATGCGTCGCGTGTGCGCGCCGCTGGGACTGATGATCTCGACCGCGATCGGATCGCCGCGATAGAAGTGCCAGGTCTCGTCGGACGAAAGGCGATGAAACGTCGAAAACGCGGCTGACGTCAAGAGAAAATAGATCGCGGTCGTGGCACTGCGAACCGTGCCGTGCTGCGTGGTCACGCGGTCGGCGCTGCGGTAGGTTTCGCGATACCAGCCTCCCTCGGGGTGGGGCTGCAGGCGCAGTGCAGCGATCAGACGCTGCGCTTCGGGATGCATGAAAACGCTGTTCGCGCTCGCGCCGGCCGGCCTTTGCACGCTGGGCCGCTGCGGAGCGGCGGACTCGGTTCGATCGAAACGAACGCCTCGGAGATGCCTTGCCGCGCGATGGTTTCGTGAACGAGGGGCGTCCGAGCCTGACCGCCCAGCGTGTCGCGCGCCGGCGCGCCGAGCATCAGCTGTGGGACGACCCGGTGATCTTCGCCGATCCCGTCGCGCTCCCGATTCTCGGCCTCGACGCGGCGGCGGTCGGCGCAGCCCCCGCCGGCGAACATCCAGCGGCGCGCGCCCTGCGCGCGTTTCTCGTCGCTCGGAGCCAATTCGCGGAAGAAGCCCTGGCGGCGGCGATCGAGCGCGGCGTGCGGCAGTACGTGATCCTCGGAGCCGGTCTGGACACCTTCGCCTATCGAAACCCGCACGCCGGCGTCGCGCTGCGGATCTTCGAAGTCGATCACCCGGCGACACAGGTTTGGAAACGGCAGCGTGTGGCGCAGGCCGGGATGTGCGAGCCGCCGCTGCTGACGTTCGTCCCGGTCGACTTCATCCACCAGGACCTGGCGCTGGAGCTCGTCGCGACGGGCTTCGATCGCGCCCAGCCGGCATTTTTCTCGTGGCTGGGTGTCTCGATGTATCTTTCGCCCGACCTCGTGCTGGAGACGCTGCGCGCGCTGATCGCGTTGCATCCCGGAAACGCGGTCGCGTTCGACTATGCCGTGCGGCCTGCGCCCGAGGACCCGCACCGCCCGGGATTCGATGCGCTGGCGGCGCGCGTGGCGCAGGCGGGCGAGCCGTTCCGCAGCTTCTTCGAACCGGCCGTACTGGTGACGGCACTCCGTTCGATCGGTTATCGCGCGATCGAGGATCTCGACTCGGCGCAGATCAATGCCCGGTATTTCTCCGCGCGTTCGGACGGACTGCGCGTGCGCGGCAGCGCCCATCTCATGTGCGCGGCCGGCGGCGACTCCTAGCCCCAGGCGATCGCAGCGCGAGCGCGTTCACGTTTCGGCGTCGAGCGGCATTCGCGGCATCTCCGGCGGGTATGACGTCGGATGCCGTTCCGAATACCGCTTCGAGAGCATCGCCAGGTACTCGAAGTTTTCCCAGATCCCGGGATTTAGCCGCCGGCGTGCGCGCGTCACAGGAAGCAGTGCTTCCCAGCTCGAGAGCACGACGGCGCACCAAAGGTCGCAGGCAATCGTGCGGTCGATGATGTTGAAACGCACGAATGCCCCCATCGACTCGAAGAAGTTCGCGACGTACGACACCGACCGGAGCTCATTCGGGAAACGCCGCAGCTCGAGCTTGCCCGCCATGTGCGGATCGCGCAGCAGCTCCGGCAGCGTGTTCACGATGAAGTCCCGAGCATTCTGAAACTGTTCCGACTCCAGCGTTTCGCGGCATTCGGTGAGCGCGATGATCTGGTTGCTGCCGCGGGTGTGACGGAGCTGCATGAGCGCCGCGATCGCCGAGGCGGCGATCACCAGGAGCGTCGCGACGGTCGCCGAGGCAGTCACCCACTCAGGCGTCACGCGCGGACCTCATCGCGAACCCATTCGACTGCGAACGTTGGCTCGTCCTGGCGAAGGACGATCTGGCCGAGCCGCGGCGAAGCACGCGCGATGGACTTCGGGATTCGCGGCAAGCGCGCTATCGTGTGCGCGGCCAGCAAAGGCCTCGGACGCAGCTGCGCCGAGGCGCTGGCACGCGAAGGCGTCGCGGTCACGATCGCGGCGCGCACGCGCGAGCCGCTGGAAGCGGCGGCCCGCGAGATCGAAGCGGGCACCGGCGCGCCGGTCACGTCCGTCGTCGCGGATCTCGCGAGCCCCGAGGGCCGCGCGACGCTGCTGGCGGCGTGTCCCCAGCCCGACATTCTGGTCAATAACGAGGGCGGGGAAACGCCGGGTGATTTTCGTGACTGGACGCGCGAGGACTGGCTGCGCGCGCTCGATGCGAACA
>Ga0182024_10001768_pt1 | contig 54866 bp, 51 predicted proteins | sample P32metaG_FD_120480 | JGI IMG/M metagenome (GOLD analysis project Ga0182024, IMG submission 120480) | Permafrost microbial communities from Stordalen Mire, Sweden - P3-2 metaG (Illumina Assembly) | ecosystem: Environmental > Terrestrial > Soil > Wetlands > Permafrost | place: Sweden: Stordalen...
AAAGCAGGAGGCCGCCTGCATCCTCATCGATTTTCATGCCGAGGCGACCTCCGAGAAAATCGCCTTTGGACGTGCCGTGGACGGCCTCGCCACGCTTGTCGTCGGCACCCACACGCATGTCCAGACCGCGGACGACCAGATTTTCCCCGGAGGCACGGCCTACCTCACCGACGTCGGATTTTGCGGCCCGCACGAATCGGTTATCGGGCGCGATATTGCGAGCGTGCTGCAAAAATACCGCACACTGTTGCCCAACAAATTTTATATCGCGCGCGAAGGACTTCAGGCCGACGGCGTTTTTGTCGAGGCCGATCCCGACAGCGGACGCGCGCTCCGCATCGAGCGCATTCAGGAGAAAGTAACGCTGGCATGAAACGGAAACGCGCGGCGAAATCCTCCGACAAAGAACCGGACCTGGGTCTGGCCATCGAGACGCCCGGCGTCTCCGCGCAAAATCCGATTTCGATCACGGACCTTACGTCCACGATCCGCGATCTCCTCGAAACCGGCCTGGGCGAAATCTGGGTCGCGGGCGAGATTTCCAATTTCCGCGCGCCCGGTTCGGGACATCTTTATTTCACGTTGAAGGATGAAACGGCGACGCTCTCGGCAGTGATGTTCCAGCGCGAGGCAAAACGCATTGGCTTTGCGCTGACCGACGGGCAGGCCGTGCTGGTGCGGGGAACGATCACGGTCTACGAGGCGCGCGGGCAATACCAAATCCAGGTCGCAGAAATTCGTCCGCGAGGCCAGGGCAGCCTCCAGCAACGCTTCGAGGAATTGAAGCGTCGGCTTGCGGCGGATAATCTTTTCGCTCTCGAACGGAAGCGGGACCTCCCGGTTTTTCCGGAGGTCATCGGCGTCGTCACGTCGCTCCAGGGCGCGGTGCTTCAGGACATGCTGCAAATCCTCCAGCGGCGAGCACCGGGCATTCGCATTCGCGTGCGGGGCGTACGCGTCCAGGGTTCCGGTGCGGCGGAGGAAATTGCGGATGCGATTACCGCTTTCAGTGAGGAGAAAAACATCGATCTCCTCGTCGTCGCGCGAGGCGGCGGCAGCCTCGAAGATTTGTGGGCTTTCAATGAAGAAGTCGTCGCGCGCGCGCTGGCCGCCAGCAGCGTTCCCACGATTTCCGCCGTGGGGCATGAGACCGATTTCACCATTGTCGATTTCGTGGCCGATTTGCGTGCGCCCACGCCGAGCGCCGCCGCGGAGCTTCTCACCCGCGATTGGAACGAATGGCGGGAGACTGTCACGAAACTCCACGCCCGACTGGACCGGACGACGCGGCAAGTTCTGGGCGATCAGCGCCGAAATCTGGCCCGGCTAGCTTCGAGCTACGCGCTGCGCGAACCGCGCCGCGTGGTGCGACAATGGGCGCAGAAACTCGACGATCTTGGGGAAAATCTCTACGCCGCGGCGCATAATGCGATTCAATCGCGGCAACAAACTTTACGTCTCTTAAAAGCACGGCTGACGGGCCGTCATCCCGCGCGGGAACTCGAACGCCGGCGTGTTCACTTGACGCAACTGGCCGCCCGCTTGCGCGCGCTCGGTCCTCAAGGCACGCTCGATCGCGGTTATGCGCTGGTGCTGGACGCGCAGGGGCATCCGCTCTCCCAAGCGAAAAAAACGCTGGAAGGCCAGTCGGTGCGAATCGTCCTGAGCAAGGGGATGGTCGGGGCGAACCTCACCGAGGCCCAGCCCGGGAAGACGCTGATGGATGCGCTGCTTCCGCAAGCGTCTGATGCGACACCTGTTCCCCTGAAAAGGACGAAGCCGCGAAAGAAGAAAGCGTCTTAGAGAAAAAGTGCCGCCCTAGTCACCGCGTCCAAACCATGTTATCGTTCGGTTGTGAAAGGTCTTTTTCACCCCGTGAAGTGGAGTTGTGTGCTGCTGCTGGCTCTCTCCATGGGGAGTGCGTCAGCGCAAATCGATCCGGCTCTCCGGGAAGATGGCGTCCTCTATTTCGACGGGAACCTGCCCGATAAAGTCACCGCCACACTTCATACCGCGACCACGGTCTATCTCCACCGCGATTTCCAAATGGCGCTTGCCGCTCTTTATCCGGGGCAGAAAATCGAACTGATCGGGATGAGTCCCGAGGGCTATCTGCTCAAGACGAATTACCGGAACAATACGGTCACCGGCTGGATCCGCCCCGAAGATTTGCCGTCGGGAATCGATCCCGCGCTCTTTACGGAGGCCAAAAAGAACCAGGCGCATCGTGATGCCGTTGATGTGGCGATTGCCAATAAAGATGTCATTCAGGGGATGACGCCCGACGAAGTGAAGCAATCGGTTGGACGTCCCGAACAGATCTCGTCCCGCGTCGATCCAAGTGGCTCGGCGCTGACCTGGATTTATACGACGTATCGCGAGGAGCCCCAGTATCAATATTCGCTCGATCCCTATGGCCGGCCCATTCTCCAAACCTACTATGTTAAAATTCCCATCGGGCAACTGATCGTCGCCTTCGCCAACGGCGCCGTCATCAGCGTCGAAGAGCACAGGACCGATCCGAACAGTCCCGGCGTCGTTACGAATTGAGTCACTCGCCCTTGCTGTCTCCCGGACTCACAATCGGTTTGTGCTTGTGCAGCAGGTAGAGATTCCGCCCGTAGAGGAAGGGCAAAAAGCAATTGGCAAAAATCAGGGGCGCCCGGTCGACGTGAATAAAGTAAATCAGGTTCATTACGCTGCCCCAAAAACTGAGTTGCCAAAAGATGGCCGGGACAACGACTTTTTTGGCCTTTTCCGAATGGAGCCATTGCAGGATAAATCGTCCGCTAAAAGTGAAGCCGGCGACGAAGCCCAATACGGTCCACCACATGGAACTCCAATAGAGCCAGGGAATGTAGGGGCTGATAAATGGCGCAAGAAAACCTTCGGCGGATGGTTGCATGAAGAATAACTATTCCCAGCGGCCCGATTTGAGAAGGCTTTCTTCCATTTTAATTCGGTAATAGTTCTGCTACCGTCGCTTTTCCTGTGAGCACAACAACCCCTATTCTTCGCGTTGGACTGGCCGGCCTCGGTACGGTCGGAGCCAGCGTCTGGCGCCGCCTTGTCTCGCAAAAGGACCTGCTCCGGCAGCGGATCGGCACGGAAATCCGCGTGGACCAGGTGGCCGTTCGCAAGACGGAACGCGCGCGCGAAATCGGCGTGCCGGAGAAACTCGTCATCTCAGACTGGCACAAGCTGATCGCCAATCCCAACCTCGAGGTCATCGTCGAACTGATCGGCGGCACCACGGACGCGTTCGATCTCATCCAGCAGGCGCTGCAAAACGGCAAGCATGTCATCACCGCCAACAAGGCGCTCTTGGCCGAACGGGGCGCGGAGCTTTTTGCGACCGCGCTCAAGCACCAGCGCCATCTACTTTTCGAGGCGAGCGTCGCGGGCGGCATCCCGATCATCCGTGCGTTGCGGGAGGGGCTCGTCGCCAATCGCATCCTCTCGATCCACGGCATCATCAACGGCACTTGCAATTATATCCTGACCCGGATGAACGAGGCGGGCCTCGAGTTCAAGGACGCGCTCGCCGAAGCGAAACGGCTCGGCTTCGCCGAAGCCGACGACAGCCTCGACGTGGACGGCCACGACACGGCCCATAAGGCGGCGGTGCTGGCCGCGCTCGCCTATGGTTTCTGGGTGCCGCAGGGGAAACTCTACACCGAAGGCCTGCGCGCGGTGGAGAAACAGGACATCGTTTACGCCCGCAAGCTCGGCTACGGCCTGAAGCTGCTGGCCATCATCAAGACCGATCCCGACGGCGCGGTCGAGGTGCGTGTGCATCCGACCCTCATCCCGCAATCGCATGTCCTCGCTTCCGTCAGCGGCGTCTTCAACGCGGTCCTGGTTCGCGGCGACGTGGTCGGCGACACGCTTTATTATGGACGCGGCGCGGGAGGCGATCCGACGGCCAGCGCGGTCGTGAGCGATCTCGCGCAAATCGCGGCCCACTTTCCGCAGGAACAGAAAGCCCGCAACGTGGGTCACGAAGCGCTCCATTCCCGGCTCAAGACGATGGACGAAATCGTTTCCCGCTATTATTTACGGCTCCTCGTGGTCGACCGGCCCGGCGTGCTGGCCGATGTCGCGCGCGTGCTGGCTTCGCGCCAGATAGGCATTTCCTCGGTCATCCAACCCGAGGCCCATGCGGGCGAAACGACCGCGCTCGTCCTCATGCTCCACGACGCGCCCGAGTCGCAACTCCAGGCCGCCGTTCGTGAAATCGCGAAGATCGGCGCCGTCAAAGCGCCGCCGGTCCATCTGCGCGTCGAAGACTTCGAGGCGAGTTGATTGGAGTCATGCGGCTATCTTAGCGCCAGGGAAATGAAAATATACCTGTTCCTCGCAAGCCATCTTCCTCTTGTGGCTATCTTTTTCCCGCAGGTCCTATTTTTTGTGGAAGATTATGGACGCGCAAGAGGGGACAGCAATTACGAATTATCTCATGCCGCTTTGTTTGTTTTTTTCATTAGCGGCATAATCACTATCTTGTACAAGATAGCGCGAAGCCACTTGATTCAGCACAAAATCGCTTGGTTTGTCTTCGTAGTCTTGATTCCGTTTCCAGGAGCGTTGTTGTTCTGGTGGATAAAGGTGTTACGTGGCCGTTACTGAGAGATAGTAATTTTCCCTCGTTCCCAAGTGCAACTTGATCGCTACGCGAAAGTCGTTCTCTAAAAATCCGTCATCCTGAGCGCAGTCCCGCCATGGCGGGACGCAGTCGAAGGACCTACCCGCTTTTACCCAAAGATGTTGCAAGGCGGACAAGGCGCCATAGCCCGTGGCCGACTTGCCGCCTTCTCCTCAAAAAGGATCCGTCATCGTGATACCCTCGCGCTTGCTTCAGGCCACCTAGGTCCTTCGACTCCGGCTCGACGACACCTCGATTGGAAAAGTGAGCTTTCCGCTCGCCTCCGCTCAGGATGACGGAGGGGGTGGATATGTTCCTTTGCGTTCTTTGTGATCTTTTGCGGCTAATCCGCTCATCCCTCGACAAGCTTGGGATCAATCGCTAGTTTAAGCGTTTCTGATTGGAAACATGATGCCTCAACACACTCTCTCCGCCTGGCCCGGCGTCCTGGAGCACTATCGCGCCCACATGGGCTGGCTGACCGAAGGCACGCCCATCGTTACGCTTCAGGAGGGCAACACGCCGCTCATCCCCGCGCCGCGACTGGCTGCGGCGGCGGGCGGCGGTTTTGAACTCTTTTTGAAATACGAGGCGCTCAATCCCACGGCTTCCTTCAAGGATCGCGGCATGACGGCAGCCATGACGCAGGCGCTGGCCCGCAAATCGAAACTGGTCATCTGCGCCAGCACGGGAAACACCTCGGCCTCCGCGGCGGCTTACGCGGGACGCGCCGGTTTGCGCTGCGTGGTGCTCCTGCCGCACGGCAAGATTGCCCTGGGCAAATTGGCGCAGGCGCGGATGTATGGCGCAGAAATCATCGCGCTGCGCGGCAACTTTGACGACGCCCTGCGTCTCGTGCGGGAACTCGGTGCCCATCCCGGTGTGGAAGTCGTCAACTCGATCAATCCCGTCCGCATCGAGGGCCAAAAAACCGCCGCGTTTGAAATTTGCGACGTCCTCGGCCGCGCGCCCGACTTTCATTTTCTCCCGGTTGGAAACGCGGGCAATATCACGGCCTACTGGAAGGGATTTACGGAATATCATCAGCAGGGTCTGATCGCGGCACTGCCCCGAATGTGTGGCTTTCAGGCGGCAGGCGCAGCTCCCATCGTGGAGGGCAGGAAAATTGCCGACCCGCAGACGATCGCCACGGCCATTCGCATTGGCAATCCCGCCAGCTGGCAGGGAGCCACCCAGGCCGTTGCGGAATCCCACGGATTGATCGAGAGCGTGACGGACGCCGAAATCATGGCTGCGTATAACCTGGTTGCGCGGATGGAAGGGCTTTTTGCCGAACCCGCCAGTGCCGCGCCGCTAGCCGGCCTGCTCCGGATGGGACGGCAGCGGCTCATCCCCAAGGGGAGTCTTGTCTCGCTCACGCTGACCGGTCACGGCCTGAAGGATCCCGATACCGCCATGGATCAAAGCAAGGCGGAGACTCCGGTAGTTGAGCCTAGCCTCGAAGCGGTGCTGGAAAGTCTGGACTTTTCTTAGACTTGTTTAATGCTAAGTAATTTAATCGACCACTGGCATATTGAGTGCACATGATAATAGGCTTATGGATAACAATCCTGTCGCCATAGCGATTCGCGAAGTTCTGACGGCCATCCGTCAGCGCAAACGCGTGGAGGAAATTCTGGAGATGGTCCTCAGCTATTCTTCCGAATTGGGTAAAGCCGCGCACGGTTCGATTGTCACCATCGATCACAACGCCCAAAAACTCATCATCACGTCTGTGCGCGGGGAGGATTGGACCTTGGAAAAACAGATGTGCCAGCTCGGCTTGGGAGAAGGCCTCACCGGGCATGTCGCGTTGACGGGGAAGCCCTACCTTTGCAGCGATACACGGGTCGATCCTAATTACTATCCGCTTTTCGACAATGTCCGGTGCGAATTGATCGTGCCCATCATTGTCGAGGAGAGGGTCTGGGGCCTCATCAATCTCGATGGATTGGAGCGCGACGAGTTCGACGACTCGACGCTTTCCACTGTCGCCCTGCTCGCCGAACTGGCTTCCTTCGCCATCAAGCTGCGGCTTGATCTGACCGAGCAGGAACGGCTGCAGCGCCATCTGATCCAATCGGAGAAGCTTGCTTCCCTGGGCGAAACCATCGCCGGGATCGCGCATGAAATTAATAATCCGCTGACCTCCATTCTCAGCAACGCGCAACTGCTCGCCCTGCGCCGCGGCGGTCCGGCCGACGAAGCCTCCATCAATTCAATCGTCCTGGAAGCCAAGCGCACGGCCGACCTGGTCAAGAACCTCCTCGCCTTCAGCCGCAAGGAATCGAAGAAACGGGAAGTGATCGGCGTCAACGAGCTGATCAAGCAGGCCGTCAATTTGAAGCGCTACCAGCTTCGCGTGAACAACATTCAACTCATCTCCGAGCCGTGCGAGATTTCCTATCCCGTGCTCGTTACCGCGCAGCAAATGCAGCAAGTGCTCCTCAATCTTCTCAACAACGCGGAGCAGGCCATCGCCAAAACCCCGCAACCCGGCGTCATCCGGGTCGAAGGCGGACGCCGCGGCGACACCGTTTTCATCACCGTCACGGACAACGGAAATGGAATTCCCGCGCACGTTCTTCCCTTTATCTTCGATCCTTTCTTCACCACGAAGAATCTGGGCGAAGGCACCGGCCTGGGGCTCTCCATCGCCCACACCCTGATCGAAAATCACGGTGGGACTATTTCCGCCAAAAGCGAGCCGGGCAACACCGTTTTCACCATCGAGCTGCCCATGGCCCGCAGCCCGAAGATGCCCTCGGACTCGAAGGAAACACAGCCGCTTCCCGCTCCCCCGCCACGGAAAACGAAGCGCCTCGGCCGGGTGCTGGTGGTGGACGACGAGACCGCTATTGTCGACGCGATCTGCGAATTTCTTGACCTGCAGAATGTCATCACCGATAAGGCGAATGACGGCGCGGAAGCTCTCAAGCTGCTGGCCGGAAACCGCTATGATGCGATTATCAGCGACATCCGGATGCCGGGAGTCGACGGGCCGCAACTTTATGAAAAAGCCGTGGCGATGGATCCGGCTTACAGCAGCCGTTTTCTTTTCATGAGCGGCGATCTGGTGCGCGATAGCACCCAGGGCTTTGTTTCCTCGCTGAACTGTCCCTGCCTGGCCAAGCCGTTCGCATTACAGGTGCTCTACCAGAATCTGGAACCGCACTTGGATCAATATTCCAACGGCCCCTCGGTGGGTAATAATAATACAAATTCTACGCCAGTGCCCCTGGTTAAAACAACGCCCCTGGCCCGTCCCTTCAACTCATTGCCGAAATAGAGGCAGTCGAGTGGAGGGAGCGAGGACGGAAATCACTTCGAAGGAGGCGCAGCGACCGTGGTGGGTGAGGCCTGCACCAGCGTGGAGCCGGCATTCTGCAGCATCTGGGTATAATCGCTCATGATATCGACCGACTCGTCCAATTGAGGATCATCGGTGGGATTATTGATCGCGGAATCGAGATCGGCGTCGGTATCCGAATCTGAATCCGAATCGGCAGAATCGATCTTGGGCTTTTTCACAACCGGAGGAGCGGCGGCTTGATTTTGTGCCACCATATCGAGAGTCAGATCGAGCATCGTATCCCGGCTTGATTTGCGGGCCAGGAGATCCTTTTTGCGTTGGGCATCCAGCACTTTCAGATCGGCCTGTTCCTTGAGTCGAACCGCTTCATTCAATGAAACGGTGCTGACCTCCACCTTCTTTTTGTAGAAGGTGATGTCCTGGCGGAGATAGCCAAAGTCGGGGGAAGCGACGATGCGGGCGGCGGAATTCGCCTTCAGAGCAGCCAGGTATGGGGAGGTCAGGTTCAGATAATCGAAGGGGACGGCGGGCACGGTATCGTAGGGAAGATAATAGGGCAGCGCCATCTCTCCCAGGATGGAATCATAGGCATCGAGCATGGACGGCAGGACGATATCGGGCACGACGCCCTTTTGCTGGGTGGAACCGCCCGCGACGCGATAAAACTTTTGCACGGTCATTTTCAGATTGCCCGCACCGGGGTCGGTCGGAAAACCAATGGGCATCTGCGGATCGAGGGGAATGAGCGTCTGGACAGTACCCTTTCCATGTGTGCTCTGGTCGCCCACGATGATGGCGCGGCCATAATCCTGCAAAGCGGCCGCCACAATTTCAGTGGCGGAGGCGCTCATCTTGTTGACCATGACCAGGAGCGGCCCGTCATAAATCTGCCGGGTATCATCCGTATCAAGCTGGTCGATATAACCATCCGACCGGCGGATTTGCACCACTGGCGTATGTTGTTTGACGAACAGGCCGGTCAAATCGACCGCCTGATCGAGCAGTCCGCCGCCATTGTTGCGGAAGTCGAGAATGATTCCGGCGACATTCTCCCTCTTCAGCCGCTGGACGAGCTTGGCGACATCCGTGGCGGTATTGTCGTAAAAATCGTGCAGATCGATCACGCCCAATTTTTCCGTGCCTCCACCGGGCAGGCGATGTTCGATGATATGGGCGCTGGCGAGGCTGTCCTTGATGCTGACTTCATCGCGCGTGAGGATGATGTCCTTGTGGACCGATTCATCCGTGGCGCTGGCCGGATGAATGACCAGGTGGACCGTGCTACCCTTCGGACCGCGGATCATGGCCACCACGTGCTTCAGCTTCATGAAAACCGCATCAACCGGTTTATCCGTTCCCTGGCCGACCGCAAGAATCCGGTCGCCGGCCTGGAGCCGTTTGTCCAGGTCAGCCGGACCTCCCGGGATGACTTCTTCAATCGTGGCATAGCCGTCATCCGACCTGAGGACAGCTCCAATTCCTCTGACCGCGTGATTGATGGCCTGGATGTTGAAATCCTGGGCCTCCTCCGGGTCCATGTAATCCGAGTGGGGATCGTAGGCATTGGTGAGCGCGTTGAGATAGGCCGCCAGCACATCCAAGTCATCGTCCTCCTCGCCGTCCCGGAGAAAGGAAACGTACCGCTTGGAAAGACGCTCGATGGTATCTTTCGGCGTTTTTTTATCGAGAACACCGTTGAGCAGATCGGATTTGACCTGGCCGCGCCAGATGGCTTCCGAAGCGGCGGCATCCGTGATCCAGGGCGATTTATTGGTCCGGATGGTGTAAGTTTCATCCTTGGTGAAATCAAACTTGTCGTGCAAAAGCTTCTCCGCCAGCCCGACGTTTTCATCGACGCGCTCCATGTACCGGTCGAAAATTTCAAAGGCGGGGGCCACCGCGGCGTCCTCATTGTCGCCGTGGAGAAGGAGATCTCCCAGGCTGTTGCCATACTTGGCGGTGAATTGGTCGATGTCACCCTGCAGGAAGAAGAGATGCGTGGGGTCGAGGGCCAGGAAATAATTTTTCAGCCAGCGTTGGGACATTTCGGGCGTGATCGGCTTTTGCAGATAATGATTTTGTTCCAGCAATTCCCCCACAATGTGCCCGATTTCGGCATCGCGGTCCGCATGGACGGCGATCGGCACGACCGGCGGAAGCACCACGGGGGTGTCGTCCGACTGCTGGTCGGAAGTAGGGACGGGTTCGGCGGCACCGCCGGTCGCAGGCATGATCGTGCCCGGTGGAACGACCTGCGTGGAGTCAGGCGTGTTGGTGGGCGCAACCGCAGGCGGAGTGGAATCACTCCAACCGGCGAGCGTTAGGGTTAGAAACAAGGCCGCCAAAAGAAAGCCGTGGCGGAGGTGGAGGAACTTCGATTGCGATGACATAAAGTTTAGAGCTGAATTAAAGCTGCGTCAGTCCTCCGAGATAAGGCCGGAGCGGTTCGGGAATAAGCACGTGACCGTCCGCCTGCTGGTAAGTTTCCAGCAGGGCGATAAAGAGCCTCGGCAACGCCACGCCGGAACCGTTGAGGGTGTGGCAGAAAATATTTTTTCCTTCGCTGTTCTTGTAACGCAAATTCATCCGGCGCGCCTGGAAATCCTCGAAGTTGCTGCAGGAGGAAACTTCCAGCCAGGCGCCAACGCCCGGAGCCCAGACCTCCAGATCATAGCACTTCGCCGCGCCAAAGCCAATATCTCCCGTGCAGAGGGAAACCGCGCGATAGTGCAATCCAAGTTCCTGGAGCACCCTTTCCGCATGTCCGACAAGGACTTCCAACGTGGCGTACGATTCCTCCGGCGTCACGATGTGGACCAGTTCCACCTTGTCGAATTGATGCACCCGGATCATGCCCCGCGTGTCCTTGCCCGCGCTGCCCGCCTCGCGGCGAAAACAGGGCGTGTAGGCCGCGTAACGGATCGGCAGGCGGTCGGCGGAGAGAATTTCCTCGCGATGTAGATTCGTCACCGGAACTTCCGCCGTGGGAACGAGATAAAGCGGCGGTTCTTCCTCCACGCGATACATGTCCTCGGCAAATTTCGGCAGTTGCGAGGTTCCGACCATGCTTTCGCCGCGAACGAGAAAGGGCGGTGAGACCTCGGTGTAACCGTGTTTGGTGGTGTGAAGATCGAGCAGGTAATTGATCAGCGCCCGCTCCAAACGCGCGCCCGCACCCTTGAAGACGATAAAACCGCTGCCTGAAATTTTCGTTGCCGCTTCGAGGTCGATCAGGCCGAGTTGCGTCCCGATTTCCCAATGCGGCTTCGGCTTGAAATCGAAAGAGGCCGGTTTGCCGATCACCCGCTCGATGCGGTTCTCCTCGGGCGTCTTGCCGACCGGCACCGAATCGTGGTTGACGTTGGGGATGCGCAGGAGAAGGTCGGATTGCTCGGCCTCGATTCCGGCCAGTTCCTGGTCGATCCGGGCGATCTGTTCGCCCACCGTTTTCATCTTTGCGGAAATCTCGGCGATGTCGCCACCCTTCGCCTTGATCGCGCCGATCTCTTTGCTGGCGCGATTCCGCTCGCTCTTGAGCGCTTCGCTCTCCTGCAAATGCTTGCGCCGCTTCTCGTCGAGAACCAGCACATGGGCGATCAACTTTTCATCGCCGGTGTTGCGGCGGGCGACGCGTTCCCGGTAAAAATCAGGGTTTTCGCGAATCTTGCGTATATCCAGCATAGGGGTCAGGTGCCGTGAATATCCTGCTTACGCCCCTCAAGCGCAAGCCTCAGAGCGTTCTCTAACAAAGATTTAATACCCAAAGGGGCAATCTCCGGCTTGTCCCTATCAAAAAAAGATGAGCTAATCCAGCCAAGCCACCATGTCACAACCCATCGAAGTTATCCCTGATGTCGTCGGGATCATTCGCACGATTCGCAAGCACCGCGTCATTCTCGATTCCGACCTGGCCAGGCTTTATGGCGTGGAGACCAAGCAACTCAACCGTGCCGTCAAACGCAACCTCGACCGCTTTCCCAATGACTTCATGTTTCGACTAACGAACGAAGAGGTCGAGGCTTTGAGGTGCCAATTTGGAACCTCAAACAAAAGCCGCGGCGGTCGCCGCTACCTTCCTTATGCTTTCACCCAGGAAGGCGTTGCCATGCTCTCCAGCGTTTTGAGCAGCCCACGCGCCGTCCAGGTCAATATCGCCATCATGCGCGCCTTTATCCGTCTGCGGCAGATGGCTCTTTCCGTCGATGAGCTTTCCCGCAAGGTCGCAACCTTGGAACGGGGCTACAAGCAACATGGTCGGCAATTCGAGGTCGTTTTCAAAGCCATTCGCCAGTTAATGGCCCCGCCGCCAGACCCGCCACGCAAAAAGATCGGTTTTTGAACTCCCCGTGCCTGTCTCCCCCTTTTCAGTTAGGGGTTAAGTCAGAGAGTTCCATTCTTTTCCTTGTCAAAAATATACAGAATTCTATCGAGGTCGCGAAACAATGCTGTGCTCGATCGAGCGAGGCGGTGCAAAGCGTCAAGGTAATCAAAGTAGGTGGAAATTTTCCTTTTCGTGCTGGACGCTGAATACAGGGGATAAGCCTCTCCCAAAACAGCGCGGTAGGCATGACTGTCAATAATCTGGAATACATTGGCATTCTGAAAACGAAGAATTGTGGAGGCCATTGGCAAGTCCACGCCACTACATTCGAGAAGCTGTAGTAAAACTTTTTTGCCTTTTCCGTGTTCCCCAGCCTTGAGTGTTCTGAGCGTGTGCAAGTCACTCCGAACTAGATCGTCAATTTGCGCATAACGATTGACCTTCCAAAGAACGATTTCGTTAATGATCTCCTGTGAGAATGGTGAGTCCGGCAAGTTATCAAGCTTTCGAGTAAGGTTGGGTTGATATGTGAAATCTTCCAGAAACTTTGATAAGTCACCTTTGTGATCTTGAGCAGTATGAATAATCATGACGAGTAATCTGCGATGGTCACAGACCGCCGCTACATTTGCAGGATCACGCCACTTTTTCAGGTTTCGGCATGGCTTTCTTTTTGCGGCGGAGACGGAAGACGTTGTTCCAGGTCTTTTTCAGCGCGTTGGCCGGGGTGAGGTAGCGTTGGCGCAGGGCGGGTCCTTTGCGGATAGCATTCAGGACGCCGGCGACGGAAAACGTGTCGGCCTCCAGAATGCTATAGGCGGTGCCGAGCGCCACGTGATCGTGGGCGTCGCTGGCCGCGGTCATCGGTAGGTTGCGCCCCTGGGCGTAATTGAAGGCGTGTTTGTTGTAGCGCTTGAGCGTCGTGGCGGCGTTAAAGACTTCCAGCGCGTCGATGTCGAGCGTTTCCAGGATCGGCTCGCGGATTCCCGCGCGAAAGAAGTCGTAAGGATGCGGCGGAATGGCCAGCCCGCCCGCCTTATGGATGAGCGCCACGGCTTCGATGGCCGGAATGCCCTTGAGATCGGGCAGGGTGATCCCGAGCGCGAGAAGATGCCCTTCGGCGGTGGTGATTTCCTGGCCCGGAATGATGAGCAGGCCGTCGACCGGCAGGCCCTCCTTGTTCATAAAGCCGTGCTGCAGGAAGTAGTCGACGCAGGCGCAGGTATTGTGATCGGTGATGGCGAAACCGTGCAGGCCCTTGGCGCGGGCTTCATTCACGAGGGCTTCGGGCTCGGCCACGCCATCGGCGGAAAAGCGGGAATGACAGTGGAGGTCGATAAAAAGTTGCATGGGGAGAAAGAAAGAGCGGAAGGCTCTCTTCTATTACTTTAGGAGAAGACCAGCCAAGGGCAAGCCCTGGAGGGTTACAGTTAGACGGCGTTCGCGAGCCGCTCAGCCAGGCGGGCGGGCAATCCGGCATTCATGATCTTGGCCTGCGCCTTGGCCAGATCGTAGGGCAAACGCCGAAGCTCGATGGTATTCGCGCCGGAATCGTAGATGACGTAGGCCGAACGCCAGTCGCCGTCGCGCGGCTGGCCCACGCTGCCGACATTGACGAAATATTTTTTCTCCGGCTGGATGTCGATTTTCTTGTAGAAAAACTCGTGCACCTTCGTGTCGCGGATGAAAACGTGCGGGACGTGGGTGTGGCCAAAGAAACAAATATTAGTCTTTTGATACTGGAAGCTGCTTTCCGCCTCCAGGCAGGAGAAGACGTAACCCCAGCGGTTGGGCTGGTCGAGGGTGGAATGGACCACGGTGAAGGAATTCACCGGGCGTTGCAGGGGCAGGGCGCGGAGAAATTCGCGTTGTTCCTTGGTCAATTGCGAGCGCGTGTAGCGAATGGCCGAAAGCGCCATATCGTTGAAATGCTCAACGTCGCGTCCCTCGGAGGCCTCTTCGTCGTGGTTGCCCTTGACGATGGGACAGCCCAGCGCGCGGACGATCTCCAGGCATTCACGGGGGTTGGCGTTGTAGCCCACGATGTCGCCGATGCAGACCGTATGAGTGACAGCCTGGGCTTGCATATCCTCCAGTACGGCCTCAAGTGCCTCGAGGTTACTGTGGATGTCTCCAAAAATGCCAAATCTCATGCGAATCGTCCGACTAATTTGTCAGGAACGTTAAATCCTAAAGAGCCTACGCTAATTGGGAAAGACTCTTTTTTCTTTTGGGACGGAAAGTTTTTGCTCCAAACGACGGATTTCGGACTCAATCCGGTCGCCTTCATGTATCTTCATTTGCCTTTCTTCCGGGGTAAGCCACTCCCATAAAGCCTTCCATTCGGCATAGGCGGCCTGGTCGTCATTGGCGTGGTGCTGGTCGTACATCAGCGCGGAAAATCGTTCCAAATAAACCGGCGCGTTGGGGAGTTCGCTGGCCTTCCGGTAGTAGTAGGCGGCGGTTCGATAGTCTTTCAGCCGCTGGTCGTAAAGCAGGGCGGTATCGTTCCAAAGCCTCCAGTAAGTCGGATTATTTTCGATTCCCCGCAGATAAATTTCGAGTCCCTTATCGATCCAAAAACGGGAGGCTTTGATCCGCCGCAACTCGTTCGGCTGCGTCTTGTCATAGAGGGTGGAGATCGAGGCGTTCCAGGCTAATTCCCAGCCGCCCATGTCCCAAAAGACGGGCGCGCGCGGTTGCAGCGCGGTGCAAAGATTGATGTAGCTGCCCATCTTCCACCAGTCGTTGTTCATCCAGGCGGTCGTGACATTCAACCAGACCAAATCGGCGACGACGCTGCGCATTCCGCTCAGCACACCGATGGTCAGCCCCTGGCCGAGTTCATCGCGCAATTGGCGCGTCATGGTGACGCCATGGTAGCGCAGGAAATCCTGCTCCTGGGCGATCCGTTGTTCCCAAACGATCTTGCAGGGAGCCCATAAGCCCAAAAGGAGGGCCACCAGCGTGGCGCGCCGCAGCCGCCAGGAAAGCGGCAGGCAGGTGCTCATTTGCGAAGCGGGAATTTCCATGCAGAACGAGTTCTAAATCTCGCGATAATCGAAAATAACAACGCTCACCGCCAGCAACACGATGAGATAGACATCCGCGTAGCCGATCAGATTCAAAGCGTGTGACCAGGGGACCTTGTTGCCCGCCAGAATCTCATCGACGATGGTGAAGGAATTCATATCGGGGATAAGCAGGGAAATGAACCCGACCAGGCTGCTCTGCCAGATGGAAGAGTTGGCCCCGCTCGCCAGCCAAAATTCCCGGGCCGTGCTCTCCATATGTCCGATCAGGTAGATCATGAAAGTCGTGACAATCGTGAAGATGGAGGAGGTGGCAAACGTGGAGATGAGCAGGGCAATGCCAATGGTCATCACCAGCTTGGCAAAAATCAGGATGATCGCCTCGATGAGCTGGGGGTCACGGACCTGTTGGACGATCTGCTGGACGTCGTGGTTGTAGGCGCTGACCAGGACCGAATTGGCCTGCCAGTTCGACGATTGAGCGTAAGCCGCATCCGTGGTCTTGAGGCCCTGAAGCTCCTGCCAGTAGAGCGTCGCGGCGAAAGCCAGCGACATCAGCGCCACGCAAAGCGCCAGAAGCAGGACGACTCCGAGGAATTTTCCGAGTAGGAATTCCGACCGCCGGACCGGCTTGGCCAGAATGGTGTAAATAGTCCGGTTGTGCAGTTCCTGCGGGATGAGTTCCGCGGTGGAAAGAAGGGCGATGAAAAAGCCGAACAAGCCGATCGCCCCGCAACCGAAATCCTTCACGAATTTGATCTGGGCATCGAAGAGACCCGAGGAATCGAGACCGGGCGTGGCCAGTTGCGAAAAGCCGACCGAGCTGCCAACCAGAACCAGGGCGAAGATGAGCAGAACGTTCAGGACTTTCTTGCGCACGGATTCCGTCAGGGTGTTGCGAGCAATAGTGATGATGCGATGAAGAGAGGAGATCATTTGCCGGAGGGATTCTTCGAAGATAAATCGGCCTGGGCCTGAACGGTGCGCAGGTAAAGTTGTTCGAGCGAAAGATGAGGCCGCGTAAAGCGAATCTTCTGATCATCAATGCCCGTCTGGCTGATGGCCGCGCGCAAACGCTGCTGCTGCTCCGCGCTCAATTCGGCGGGAATGTTGATCTGCGTGCTCTGGCTCTCGGCCAGCAGTGATTCGAGCGAGCCTTCGAGGACCTTTTTGCCGAGGGAGAAAATCGCCACGCGGTCCGCGACTTCCTGCACCTGTTCGAGCAGGTGGGATGAAAAGATCACGGTCTTGCCCATCTTTTTCAACCGCATGATGAGATCGCGAATCTGGGCCGAGCCGAGCGGGTCGACGCCCGCGGTCGGTTCGTCGAGGAAAAGGAGATCGGGATCGTGAATCAAGGCCTGCGCCAATCCGATGCGCTGGAGCATCCCCTTCGAGTAGGAGCGCAAGGGACGCTCCCGCCCGTTCTGCAGGCCGACGAGCTCGATCAGTTCCTCGATCCGCCGATCGAGCTTGGGACCGGTCACGCCGCAAAGCTTGCCGTAAAAGCGCAGGGTTTCGTCCCCGTTCAGGAAGCCGTAAAAGTAGGGATTCTCGGGGAGAAAGCCGACCCGCCGCCGCGCGTCGAGACTATCAGGGGGCAAACCAAAAACGCGCGCTTCTCCCTCGCTCGGCACGATCAGTCCGAGCAGCAGCTTCAGTGTCGTGCTTTTGCCGGAGCCGTTGGGGCCGAGCAACCCGAAGACTTCGCCGGGCCGGATTTGCAGATCGAGATGATCCAGGGCCACGAGCACCTTCCGTTTCCAGGTCAGCGGATAACGTTTGGTGAGGCCCACCGTCTCGGCTGCAAAGGGTGTTGCCACGGGAGCAGAAGATTCCATCGTCCTAATTTTGACTATGGCGACCCTCTTGCCAATGGGAAAATACATTGCGATTACTCCATCTTCACCCCGTCGGCAATATCGAGATCAGCCGCCTGACGCGCGGGCCCATAACCGGCGACGAGCGCGGCGGCGATGACGGCGACGGGCAGGCCGAGGAGAAACCGCCACGGCGTCGCCCACGAAATCGTCCAGCCGAAAAAGGAGACGTTGATGACGAAGCTCAAAATCCAGGCGAGGGCGAGCCCGGCGACGATGCCGAGAAACGAGCCGAGCAGGCCGATGATGCCTGCTTCCCACAGCACGAGCGCCTCGATCTGTCCCCGCGACGCCCCCACCGCGCGCAGAATGCTGATCTCGCGGCGGCGTTCGGTGACGAGAATTGTGAGGCTGAGGAAAATCCCGAGCGCGGAAATAATAATGCCGATGGTTTGCAGGATATAGGTCACGGAAAAAGTCTGGTCGAAGATGCGGAAGACCTGGTCGCGCAGTTCCTGGTTCGACTTGATCAGATAATCGCCGTAGGGCGCGATCTTTGGGCGCAAGTCGCGCTGAAGTTGCGCGGCGGTCAGCCCAGAATTTTTGTCGATATAGACGCCGATCCCGTTAATGGCGTCGTCCTGCCAGAGTTTGCGGTAGGTCTGCCAGTCGACGAGGATGGAGCCTCCCTCACTGGTGTAATCGACGTAAACGCCTGTGATCTTGAAATCGTGGCGCCCCGTTGGCGTGACGAGGTTGATGGTGTCGCCGAGGCCGAGGTGGAACCGGCGAAAGAAGGGTTGGCTGACCAGCGCCGCGCCATGGTTGATCGCCTCGTCCAGGGCGTGTTGCGAATCGCCCTGCACAAAATCGAAGGGCTCGATGTTTCGGGTGACCGCAATACGAGTGGAGATGAGCTTGACGGGCTGGCCGTTGATTTGCACCCGAAGTTCGCGGTAGGAATCGTAGGTGACGTGGGGCGTTGCCGCCACAATCTGCTCCACTTCTGGACGGATCATTTCACGGTTGCCGAGGAGGAGGTTGGCCGCCGGGCCGATGGCGAGGTCAGACTGGACGGAGCGGTCGAGCCACTCTTCCACCGTGGTGCGGAAACTGAAGATCATGGTCGAGATGCCGACGACCATCGCGAGCGCAACGACCAGCGACGCGATGGCCATTGAGGTGCGATGGAGCGATTGCGCGAAATGGCCGAAGGCGATCCGGGCCATGATCGAGCGCGGTTTGATCCAGCGCGAAAAAAGAACGCTCATCGTTGGGACAAAAAACGCAAAGCCGAGCAGCGTAAAGAGCGCCGCGCCAAAGCTGAGCCATGCCGGTCCGCAAGTGAGACTGAGGCGCGCGATCAGGGCCGCGAGGATCAGCAGGCCCACGCCGATGCCGAACCAGCGGCCCGTGCTCCGCGCGCTGCTCTCTTCGAGATGGCCGATGCTGAGCGCCTCGACGGGCGAGAGCATGGCCGCTTCGCGCGCCGGAAACCATGCCGCGAGCAGGACCGCGCCGAGACAGAGAATCAGCGCGGCAATAATGGCCCAGGGCGAGATAAAAAGATTCTGAATGCTGGCGAGAATGTAGAGCGACGTGATGGTCTGCGAGACCGCGCCGACAAGTTGTCCCGCCATGACGATGCCGAGAAGAAGGCCGAGCAGCGAACCGGCAATGCCGAGCACCAGCGCCTCGGCCATGAACAGACCCTGCACGGCAAGTCCGCTCAGGCCGAGCGCGCGCATGACGCCGATCTCATGCCGCCGTCGCACCACCGCCGTGGCCACGGTATTATAGATGAGAAACATTCCGACCAGCAGGGAGATGAGCGAAAGCGCGGTGAGGTTGAGCTGGAACGCGCCGATCATCCGCTCGATCTGCCGGTTGCGCCGGTCGGGGGCCTGCACGATAACGCCGGCGGGCAACTCGGTGCGAAGGCGCGCGCAGACGGCGTTGAAATCGGCGCCGGGGCGGAGCAGCGCGGAGATGCGGCTGAGCTTGCCGACATGACGGAAATTCTCCTGCACGTTTGCGATGTCCATCACGGAGAGATGCTCATCGGCGCCGGGCGCGTCCTCGCCGAAATCGAGGATGTAGCCGATGTGAAAGGTCTCGGTGCCGGTCTGCGTTTCGACCCGGAGCGGATCGCCGATATGAAGGCCGAGCCGCCCGCTGAGCTTGCGCGTGACGGCGATGACTTTGGGGTCGCGGAGAAAGCCGATGAGGTCGGGCTTTTGGTTTTGGGCGTCGTGCAGCTCGAAGGTGCGGAGCGGACCGTTGGAAAAAATGTCGATGCCGAGCAGTTGCAGATATTCGCCGGGATAATCAGTGAGGCTGGCGACGTCCTCAACGGTGGGCGTGGCGGCGGCGATGTCGGGATCGTTGGCGACGACGGGGTAAGCCTGCTCGTCAAAGCGGAGGCCGTCGCCGATGACCTCCAAATCGGCTTTGCCCGCAACGATGTCGACCGAGGCGCGGAACGATTCGAGCGCGCTGTGGTTGATGATCTGCACGGCCAGGAAAACCGTGACGCCCAGCGCAATGCCCACGATGTTGAGCGCGGTGAGCGCCGGATGCCGCGCAAAGTAGCGCAGGCTGTGGGTGAGGAAGAGGCGAAGCATTCCGGAGTTTCGCATGAAATCAGGAAAGTGCGGTAGCCTTGCAAAGCTTATATGGCTTGCGATTTTTTAAGATGTTGTGGCTGAACGGAATATTTTTGTCGAAATTAGCATTCTGTCATCCTGAGCTTGTCGAAGGATCAGTTCAGTAGCACGATCATAAAGTGAGCAAAATGCCTCAGCCAGTGCGCCTTGGGTTCTACGTTTTTCCGTTCGTTGTTGTAATTGCGATGGGATATTTTCTTCGCGATGAGCCCAATTTGGCATTTCTTCCTGGTATTTTGGTGTGCGGATTGGTGGAGCGTTAATGCTTCATTTGATACTGGGTCTTGTTCCTAGATGGCGTCACTACTACTGGTCCGTGATCAAAGGTTTCGGCTTCATACTTCTTTTACTTGTCTCGTATATCGTCACGACGCTTTATTTTTGGTCGCATGACGAGCAAATCGCGAAGAGTTATGTGGCGACCATTGTGCCTCGTCTGGAAGATTACTATCAAACCAAGGGTGATTACCCGCATTCGCTCTCCGAACTCACTGGCTTGGCTCGGGCTCCAGAAGGACTCACTTATTCCAACGAACAAGGTGGAACTTACCAGTTTCAATATTTTGAGATTCACTACTACAAAAGCTACGGCAGTAGAGGAGCAGGCGATTGGTATGACGATGATTGAAGCGAGGAGTCTCGATGCTCTTTATGGTACTGTAATTTGATCTCGCCAACGGAACCGGGTGGTTTTGAATGGGGGGATGGCAGCCAAGTCAAAATTCGGGCCGCAAGTCGGCATCATCATGGGCAGCGTCTCGGATTGGAAGACCCTCCTGTTCGCGGCGGCGATTCTCGACGAGTTCGGCGTGGCTTATGAAAAGAATGTGGTGTCGGCGCATCGCACACCGCATTGGCTGGCCGAGTATGCGAGTGGCGCGAAGAAGCGCGGACTTCAGGTCATCATCGCGGGCGCAGGCGGCGCGGCGCATCTGCCGGGAATGGCGGCGGCGTTCACGACCTTGCCGGTGCTCGGCGTGCCGGTGGAGAGCAAGGCGTTGAAGGGCCTCGATTCGCTTTTGTCCATCGCGCAGATGCCCGCGGGCGTGCCGGTCGGAACGCTGGCCATCGGCGAGCCGGGGGCAAAAAATGCCGCGTTGCTGGCCATTTCCGTCCTGGCGTTGCACGACGAAATATTGCGCCGCAGGTGGGAAGCCTTTCGCGCGAAGCAGACGCGGACGGTCCGGGCACAGAAGCTGCCTAAATGAGTGCGTTGGAGTTTTAAAACGAGGATGGTCTACTGATTGCTATATTATGAATTGTGCATTTTCCCCTTCGCTTCCTGTTCGCTTCGCAAACCCGGGCAACAAGTAGCCCGGGCCACCCATCATGATGAAAAAGGATCCGATTTTGCCCGGCTCGACCATCGGCTTGCTTGGCGGCGGCCAGCTCGGACGCATGTTCGCCCTGGCGGCGCGGAAGATGGGCTACCGCGTGCATACGGTTGATCCGACGCCGGACAGTCCGACCGGGCAGATTTCGGACCGCGAATTCAACGTCCCCTTCACCGATATTGCGACGCTGACCGAGTTTGCCCGGGGCGTCGATGTGGTGACCTACGAGTTCGAAAATATTCCGGTTGAGGCGCTCGATGCCCTGGCCTCGAGGGTTTTGCTCCGGCCCGGTCGCAACGTTCTCTACACCACGCAGAATCGCCTGCGGGAAAAGCAATTTCTCCAGGCGAGCGGCTTTCCCATTGCGCCCTTTCGCGTCGTGCAAAGTGAGGCGGAATTGCGCGAGGCGGCGCAGGCCCTCGGTTGCCCCTGCGTCCTGAAAACGGCCGATTTCGGTTACGATGGCAAGGGGCAGCAAAAGATCACTTACGAGTCGGACCTGACCGCCGTGTGGAAACGGCACGCGATGTACACGGGCGTCCTCGAGGCGTGGGTCCCATTTGCCGCGGAACTTTCCGTCGTCGTCGCGCGCGGCCAGTTGCAGGTGGAGGATGAGGAGCGCCAGACGCTCGCTTTTCCACCCACGTTGAACGAGCACGAGAATCATATCCTGGCCACGTCGGTCGCGCCGGCGCCGCTGGCGGACAGCATCCTGGCGCGCGCGCAGTCGATTGCGGCGGCCATCGCCAAGGAACTCGATGTCGTCGGGCTGCTCGCGGTCGAATTTTTCCTGACGAAGCGGGGCGACCTGCTCGTGAACGAACTCGCGCCGCGTCCCCACAACTCGGGCCACTACAGTTTCGACGCCTGCGTCACGAGCCAGTTCGAGCAGCAGTTGCGCGCGGTGTGCGGTCTGCCGCTGGGCGACACGCGGCTTTTATCGCCGGTGCTGATGCGCAATCTGCTCGGCGATGTCTGGGCCAACGGCACGCCCGATTGGAGCGGGCTTCTGGCGTTGTCGGGGCTGCGGCTCCATCTCTACGGCAAGAGCGAACCGCGCGCCGGCCGCAAGATGGGGCATTACTCCGTTTTAAGTTCCACCCTGGAGCAGGCGCGGGAGATCGATGCCGAGGCGCAGAGGATACTGAGAAAATAGGTCACGCGTCCTCCCACTAAACCCTCGAAGTCCTTTACTTTCCATTTCAACTAGTTTAAACTAGTTGGATATGGTTGAATTCAAGACCAGCGTTGGCGCATTTGAAGCCAAAACGCATTTAAGCAACTTGCTGGATCGCGTGGAAAAAGGAGATCGCATCGTCATCACGCGGCATGGAAGGGAAGTGGCGGTTCTGTCTCCGATTGAGAAGAGGGATACCCGGAATTTGCCGGAAATCATCGAGCGAGCGCTGGCCGCATCCAAAGGCGTTAAATGGCCCAAAGGCATGACGACGAAAGACATGATTAACGCCGGACGGAAACGGTGATGCGATTTGTTTTGGATGCTTCCTACGCGATCGGTTGGGCTCGCGATGAAGAGCAAACGCCGGAAGCGTTAAATCATCTCCGGGCTCTTGGCCAAAGGGAAGCCGAGGCATTGGTCCCCATGCTTTGGTGCATCGAAATTGCCAATGTTTTGCTGACCTTGGAGCGATCGAACAAGCTGTCCGCTGAGTTGGTCTCGGAATGGACCACAACCTTCTGCATGTTGCCGATCACGGTTTTCCCGGACGACCTCATGCAAGCGTTAACCGAAGTCCGGCCTCTGGCCTTGGCTCACGGCCTCTCCGCCTATGACGCCAGCTATCTCCACTTGGCGATACGCGAGCAGGTTCCCCTCGCCACCTTTGACCGCCAACTCATCAAAGCGGCACCCAAAGTCGGAGTAAGGCTATTGGAGTAAAACCGTTGCCGGTTGGAACGGCTTGACGCCACCATTGGTTGTGATAAACATACGCATTACACCACCACAGGTAGATGCGTTGCCCAAAATGTCAGGCTCGTGATGATAAGGTGATCGATTCGCGCGCCATTAAAGATGAGACGGTCATCCGTCGGCGGCGGGAGTGTCTCGCCTGCGAGCATCGGTTCACCACCTACGAGGAAATTGAGCGCGATGACCTCCGGGTTTTGAAGCGGGATGGGCGCTACGAAACGTTTGACCGCAAAAAGCTGGTCGCGGGTATCGATAAAGCCTGCGAAAAGAGGCCAGTGAGCCGGGAAGCGATCGAGCGGACGGTGAATGAAATGATCGACGAACTCGTTAAAACGCACGGCGATGAAATTCCGACCAAGGCCATCGGCGACAAAATCATGCAGCATCTGCGCCGCCTCGATGAAGTCGCCTACGTTCGTTTTGCCTCGGTCTATCGGAAGTTCAGAGACATCAAGGAATTTGTGAACGAAGTCCAAAGCCTAACCCTGGAGTCATAGCTTATGATCGCCCTGCCCCAACGTCTTCCTCACGTGATCTGGAAAAACGACCGGCTTGTGCCCCTTTCCGAAGGCTGGCTGGCCGAGTCGATCGAGCAGGCCGCCGAAGGCGCGGGTTATCACCGCTGGCACCTGGCGCCGGAGGTGGCGCGGGCCATCGCAGTCTACCTGGAGAACGACTGGGTCGCGCCGGCGCTGCCAGTCGATCACCTGAGGGAAATGGTGCAGCGTTCGCTGGAGGGGATCGGCTTCGACGACATCGCCCGCAAAAGCCTGATCGTGCCGCCGCGCGTCTCCATCTCGTTGATGGAGTTGGCGGTACGGGCGCCTTATGAGATCGAGTTTTATCCTTTGCTCAGGGAACGCCTCGCCGACGCGCTTGAGGTGCAGGTCGGGGGCGTGAGACTCGAGGGCCTGCGCGATTGCACGAAGGTTCTCGATGCGGCGGGGCGCTGGCGGCAGACCTGCGTGCGGATCAGCGACGATATTATCTACTTTTGCCGCTCTTTTATCTGCCAGACGATGCCGCGAACGGTGGACTTGGTGATTCAGTAATCGCCGCGTTTGTAAGAGCGTGGTCCCGACTACGAGCAATTGTAACATCATCGGACTGGTCGTCCGCTTGATGATTTGCCACGCTTGGTCATCCCGGCCCAAGTTTAACCTGACCCTGAAGACGTATGGAAACACTCAACACGACGACCATTTCCCCGCACGAAAAGGCCGTCCAGATCAATCTCGACAAGCGGTTCTATGGCACCTTTGCCGAAATTGGCGCCGGGCAGGAAGTGGCCCGCTGGTTTTTCCGGGTCGGGGGCGCGTCGGGCACGCTGGCCAAGACCATCTCGGCTTACGACATGGCATTTTCCGACGCCATCTACGGCAAGGGCGAGCGCTACGTCAGCCTGCCGCGATTGCAGAACATGCTCGATTACGAATTCAATCTGCTGATTGAACGCCTGGGTGAGAAGCGGGGCGCGCAGACCTCCTTTTTCGTGTTTTCCGATACGGTTTCTGCCCGCAATTATCTCGGGACGAATGAGTGTCACGGCTGGATGGGCATCAAATTCCAGTTGCAGCCCCAGGCCGATCCGAGCGAAATCATCATTCACGTCAACATGCTCGATAAGGAAAACCTGCAACAGCAGGAAGCACTCGGCATCATCGGCGTGAACCTGAGCTATGGCGCGTTTTACCTCCACAGCGAGCCGGAAAAATTAATCGCCTCGCTGCTCGACGGTCTTTCCACCAGCCGCATCGAGGTCGACATGATCAAGTTCCTCGGCCCCTACTTCAGCAACGTCGATAATCGGTTGATGGCGTTGCAACTGGTCGAGAAGGGACTTTCCAACGCCGCCCTGATCGGCGCCAACGGCGATGTACTCCAGCCCTCGGAGATTCTCCACAAAAAACCGATCCTGATTGAGCGTGGCAGTTTCCGGCCCGTCACTTATGTGAATCTCGACATGCTCGACGGCTCACGCCAGCTATTCCTCAGCGATGCCGAAGTGAAGCGGGAGGAAATTGTCGAGCTGATGGAAATCACCATGAGCAACCTGCTCACCACCGGCGCCATCGACCATCGCGACTTCCTCGCCCGCGCCGACACGATCAACGCCGTCGGCAAGATGGTGCTCATCTCTAATTATGCGGAGTATTATAAGCTCGCCGCCTATCTCCAGCGTTACACCAAGAGCCGGATCGGGATCGTCCTGGGCGTTCCGAATCTCAAGGAACTCTTCGACGAGAAATATTACGAAGTACTCGAGGGCGGCATCCTCGAATCGTTTGGACGCCTCTTCAAGAACGACCTCAAGCTCTATGTCTATCCTTTCCTGGACCCGGCATTTTCCGAACTCACGACGATCAGCAACATGGACGTGCCGGAGCATGTCACGCATTTGTTCAAGCACCTGGTGCAGAGCGGTTACATCGAACAAATCGAGCATGTTCACCGGGAATACATGAGCATCTTTTCCCGCGCGATCCTGGCGAAGATTCGCAAACACGATCACAGCTGGGAGCAGATGGTTCCTCCCGAAGTGGCCGCCCGCATCAAGCAGAACAATTTTTTCGGCTATACGTCGTAGGCATTTATTTCGGCATCAGCGCCTCGAGCAAAGGCTGGTGCCAGGCATGCGCCTGCGGATCGTAAACACCGAAGCCGGAGCAGAATTCCCAGTAGGTCCAGGGAAAGCCATGCGATTCGGCCGTGCGGGCAACAAACGCCGTCCAGCGCGCGCGCGAGTCCATGTCGCCTCTGCTGAAGGCGCCGAATTCGCCGAGATACATCGGACGATGATGGTCGCTGCCCCAAGCGGCGGCTTGATTGAAGGCCTGCGTCACGGCCAGCTTTTCCGCGTCGGTGCCCTGCCACGTGTTGCCGAGCCACTTCTCGCTGCCGTTGATCCAACTCGCGCCCTGATGGGTGAAAGTCATCGGATCGTAAAAATGGACGGTCACGAGAAGATGGCGGTCGCTATCGGGAAGAATAAGCTTCGGCAGCATCCGGATGCTGTTCCACGCCACGGGACCGACCACGATCATGCGCGTCGGATTGGTCGCGCGCACCGCGGTTAACGTTTTGGCGAGAAGATCGTTCCATTTCGGAGCGTCGAGCTTCCCGTTCGGCTCATTCAGCAATTCAAAAAATATCAGAAACGGCGCGTTCTGGTAATGTTCGGCGATTTGCTTCCAGATCGCGATGAATCGCTCCGCGTTGGCATCGGGATCCTTCATCAGCGCGTCGTCGTTATGATAATCGAGAATGGCCAGGAAGCCGTTCTTTTCCGCCTGGGCCACGACCCAATCGACCCGGTTAAGAAATGCGGGATCGATCGCGTAGTCAGGTGCGGACCCGACATGCGCGGCCCAGCGAATCGGAACGCGGATAATCGTAAATCCCGCCTGCTTGATCGTCGAAAAATCAGTCTCTTCAAGGAGTCGGCCGTTGCTCCACGCTCCTTCACTAGGAGCTTCAAGAAAATTGCCGAGGTTCACCCCGTGGAAATTGCCGAGCGAGGTCTCTCCCAGAGATGCATATTCGGGAACGGACGTATTCGTCGGTTGCGCGAAAGCGGGCCCCAAGAGAGCCCATCCGGTGAGAACGGTTGCGAGAAGAATTCTCATGCCTTACGAGGTTAACAGAGATAACGCCCTGGCTATTGATGCCACATCTGAACTCTGCGAGAATCGAATCTTCCTGTACACCGTATTCCCATGAGACTTCCGGCCATCATCCTCGCTCTCATCGCATTGGGGCTCGGCTTTGCCGCGGGGAGTTATTTCACTCCGGGTTCGATTCTTTCGCCGACGCCGGCAACGCCCGCGGCCACCGAATCTTCTTCCACGACCGGGTACGGCGCTTCCTTCAGCGGGTCTGCGCAGGAGTCATTCTCCCAGCCGGCAACTAAAGTTCCCACCTTGGCTTCTCTCCTGCACACTTCCGATTCCGGCAGCTTCATGCCCTCCTATCGCCACATGAAGGACGTCATGGCCTACGCTGACAGCCTCAGCCCGGGAGAGATTCCGGACGCCCTCCACAAACTGGAAACGATGCCCAATTCCCGGGGAAAGTTTACCGTTGTCTATATCCTGACCATGCGATTTGCGGATGCCGATCCCCAGGGTGCCTTGGCCTGGTCCCAGAAATCGGGCGGTGGACAATTTGGATTTTTCATGCGCCGCGAAGCGGCTGATCTCGCCGTGGGCGCGATGGCTGAGAGCGATCCGACAAGCGCCCTCGCACAGGCCCAGCAAATGCCTGCGGGCCCCAAACGTGATCAGGCCATCGCGTCCGTTGCCGGCAAAATGGTCGAGACCAACCCCGCCCAGGCGCTGAAGTTAGTGCAGAACCTCCCCAACGGTACCGGGACTTACGAAGTCTTTTCCAACTGGGCTGAGCAAGATCCCACCCAAGCGACACAGGCGCTGCTTCAGCTTCCCGCGCAACGGCAAAATCAGGCCGCCAATGCCATCGCCTCCAGCCTGGTGGAGAAAGATCCGCAGTCGGCGGTCGCCTGGTTGAACCAATTGCCCGCGGGGCAATCGCGCGATTCCGCTCAGGAAACAATAGCGGGGGTTTGGGCGCAACAAGATTCCCAGGCCGCCCTCGCTTGGGCCCAGGGTCTGCCACCGTCGCCGTCGAAAAATTCCGCCCTGCAAAATATCGCGACGAATCTGGCTCAAAGCGATCCCCAGGCCGGTTTGGCCCTCCTGCAAAACCTTCCTTCCGCGTCGACGAGGAACAATGTGCAGCAACAAATCGTTGAGCAGTGGGGCCGTGACGATCCGCAGGCAGCGGCCGACTACGTCAGCAAACTTCCCAACGGCGGACAAAAAAATAACTTGATAGGCAACGTCATTGGTCAGTTGGCACAGCAAGACACCCAGGCTGCTCTGGCTCTGGCCCAGACGATTTCCAAGCCGAACGAGAAAAACAACGCCCTGCAAGGCGTGATTGCGATTTGGGCGCAAAACGATCCCCAAGCCGCCGCTGCCTACGTCGAAGCACTGCCGGATGGAAAGCTCAAAAGCGACGCGATGCGCAACATCATTTCCAACATGGCAAACTCGGACATCAACAGTGCCCTGGCGATGGTCAATAAATTGCCGCCGGGCAAGGCCAGGGACGATGCCCAGCAGTCGATCGCTTCGCAGTGGGCCCGCACTGACCCCCAAGCGGCGATGGCTTACGGACAGGCGTTGCCTCCCGGCCAGGCGCGCACGAACTTCATGCAGAATATCGCCTCGCAAATGTTCAACGACGACCCAGCCGCGGCGGTGGATATGCTGAGAAAACTCCCCGACGACGATACGAAAAATCAGATTATTGCCAACGTCGCGGGAAGTTGGGCACAGAACGACATCACTTCCGCTGCCGCTTACGCCGTCTCCATGCCATCGGGGCCGGGCCAAACCAGTCTCGTCAATGCGGTCGCCAATCAAATGGCCAATGACGATCCGGCCAAGGCCCTGGATTGGACCGATCAGCTTCAGGACGGCCCGGGCAAAAACCAGGCCGTGAGCAACGTGATTTCCAAGTGGGCCGATAGCGATCTCGCGGCGGCGGCGCAGTATCTTCAGTCGATGCCGGACGGCGCGGCCCGCAATGGAGCGATTCCATCGGTGGCGGGTAAATGGGCGAGCAACGATCCGTCCGCCGCCGCGCAATGGGCGGCTGATTTTCCCGACAGTTCGCAGAAGGCCGCCGCCTATTCCGACATCGCGAACAAATGGGCTGCCAGCGATCCGGTTCAAGCCTCGGCGTGGCTCACGCAACTGCCTTCGGGCAGCTCGCGCGATGCAGCGGTCACGGCGTTCAGCAATAAGGTCATGAGCACCGATCCCGACGGGGCTGACCAGTGGGCCGAATCGATCAGTGATCCCGCAACTCGTCAGACCCAGGTCACCGCTATTTTGCAAAAATGGATGCAAACCGATCCCACCAGCGCTTCGGTCGCCGTGCAAAAATCTTCTCTGCCCGCTAATATTAAAAACCAGATCCTGCAACCGCCGCAGTAGGCCGGTTTAAAATTCTCCCGCGACGAAGATCAGGATCGTGAGGCCGAGGATGAGCACCGGACGCGGGTCGAGGCGGTAGCGACTGGAGAGCGTGGGCGCAAAAACCCGGACCAGCAGCCCGCTGAGAATGAACCAGGCCACGTAGTTCAGCGGCGGAATCGTTCCGCCGGTCCAAATCCAGTAGTGCTTCACCGTGGTGGCGAACGGTTCCAGGACAAAATCATAAAGCGTGCAGAGCAGCCCCGCCAGCGCGGCTTCGGTCAGCCGGGAGATGTGGGGCGCAACGGCGCGAAGAAGAAATAGCGCGTTGGTCACAACCACATGCCAGGCGAGCGGAATGGTCAACGGCACCACGCCGAGCATCGGGCCGAAGCGGTCCGTGTAGTGATAATCGCCGAAGGGAAAGCTCGTGATCGTGCCGAAGGTTTCAATGCCAAAGGCGCAGACGAGAATGATCGCGGCCCAGCGTCGCGCGATGCCGGCACTCCACTGCCGTGCGGCGTGAAGATGGGTGTTGGCGAAGGCGAGGAGGATCAGGATCGGATCGCCGTATTGCAGGCAAAGGTCGACAAACTGGACCAGCCAACCGGGTATCGACCAATGGGCAACGGTGGCGGGAGAAATTTGTTTGATGGTGAAAATCAGCCCCGCCGCGACCCAGAACAGAAAGGCGGCGAAGGTGATTTTTTCGACGAGATTCCAGCCGGTGATCTTGGCCTCGGCTTTGGGCAGGGACCTCATGCGATCTCCCGTTGAATCAGATCGGCCACCATTTTTCCGCTTAGCAGCACCAGGGGAATGCCACCTCCGGGATGAGTCGTTCCGCCGACGAAGAAGACGTTTCGCGTTCCCGGCGCGCGCAGCGGAGGCCGGAAGAGCGACGTGCGAACGGAATGGGACGCCCAGCCATAAAGCGCGCCGTGATGGGCGAGGTCGCGCGTGGCGAAGTCGCTCGGGGTGAAGATGCGCTCCGCGACGATCCGCCCTGGCAAGTCGTCGAAGCCAAATCGTTCGAGGCGCTTGAGCACCAGATCACGATAGCCCTGCGCCTCGGCCTTCGTCCACGGTTGCTTCGGATCGCGCGCGGGCGCGTTGACGAGAATGAAATAATTGTCGTGGCCCTCCGGCGCGTGACTGGGATCAGTCCGCGAACTGACCGAAATATAAATCGTCGGCGAGCTTGGGCTGATTTTTCCGCCGTGGATTTCCGCGAACTCTTTGGGGTAATCATCGGAAAAGAAAATGTTATGATGGCCGAGGCGCGGATCGCATCCACGGACGCCGAGGAACAAGATGAAGCCCGAGGTGGAAAGATCGGGCCGCAAGAGAGCTTTTTGTTGAGATGCGGGCGCGAGCCCGGAAAGAAATCCCGTTTGCGCACTGAGCACATCGCCATTGCAGACCAGGAAATCGGCCCGGCTCCGTGTGCCGTCCTGCGCGGTCGCCTCTGTTCCATTCCAGCCGGTCGCGGTGGTGTTGAAGCGAAACGTAACGCCGTTGCGTTGCGCCAGCGCGGCCAGCGCCTCCGCGATTTTTGCCATTCCACCCCGCACATACCACGCGCCGAATTCGGCCTCAACGTAAGGGATGATGTTGAACGTCGCCGGGGTGAGGTAAGGCGACGAGCCGTTGTAGGTCGCGAAGCGGAGGAAAATCTGTCGCAGGTGGGGATCGGAAATCCGCCGCTCGACCTCGGCGGCCAGCGTGCGCGTCGTCGCGACTTTCCCGAGATGCCGCAGTTTCCCCAGGTTGCTCCATGTGAAGGCGCGCAAAAAATCGCCGGGCGGACGGTTGAGATACGCCTCGCCGGAAAGCTCGTAGATACCCCGTGCGTACTCGAGGAATCGCGCCACTTCGGGTTGCGACCAGAACGCGGCATCTTCATCGATCACCGTGCCGTCGGTCCAGAAATAGCGGCAGGCCGAATCAAGGCGCACGAGTTCGAGATGGTCCTCCATGCGTTCTCCCGCTGAGGTAAAAAGCTCACGCAAAACGTGGGGCATGGTCAGCAGAGACGGGCCCGTGCCCCAGCGAAAATTGTCCACACACAATTCCTTGAGTTTGCCGCCCGGCTCGCCGTTCTTTTCCCAGACTTCCACCGCGTGAGCTGCCCGCGCGAGGCGGATGGCCGCCGCGAGTCCGCCCAGACCGGCTCCGATGACGAGAGTTTTGTAGGACATAGAGGACTTATGCGACTTATAGGACCTGATCAGCGATTAGGCAAAAGAGTTGATGGCTTGCGCTATTTCCGAGGCACGACCAAGATTGTTTTCGTGAAGCAGCGCACGTTTCTTTCCCGGGTCGATCAGGCGCGCGCCATGGCCGTTGATTGGGTCAGCTTCAGCTTCGTCAATTTGCTCCAGGCGCGGCATCCGCTTCCCCCTGATTTCCGCGCGCGATGGGACCAGTTCACCGCCGAGTGGGCCGGGCGTCCGGTCGAGGAATTTTACCGCATTCCCGACGACTTCACGCCGCCTGAATTGCCCGAGCACGGGCGGCTTTTATTTTCCAGTCCCCATCCCGGCGAGCATGACGTCAACAACCGCGCGGCCTTCGATTTTTTCCCCTGCAAACAGGGTTGGACGGCGCCGACCATGCTCCTCGGCCACGGGCTGATGTCGGTGAGCGATTTCGGCTATCGCCTCTGGGCGCGGCGGCTCAATGCGCGCGGCTGGAACGCGGTCTTCGTCCATCTGCCCTACCACTATTCGCGGCGCTTGCCCTGGCATTTTCACGGTGAGCTTTGCATCGGCGGCGATTTGTTGCGCAACGCGGCGGGGATCCGCCAATCGGTGGTCGAGTGCCGCATCGTGCTCCAGCAACTGCGCCGCAAGGGAGGAAAACTTTTTGGCGGGTGGGGGACGAGTTACGGCGGCTGGATCATGGCGCTGCTCGCGTGTTTCGAGCCGCTGCTCCAGCGGCTGATCCTGGTCGAGCCGATTCTCAATATCGACAACGCGATCTGGAAAGCGCCGAGTTCCGTGGCGTTGCGCGCCGGGTTGCGCCGGGTGGGGCTCGGCCCCGAAGACACCGCCGGAAGCATGCGCCTGGTTTGTCCGGGAAAGCTCAAGGCGCTCCTTCCGGGCAAGCACATGCTGATGCTTGCGGGCCAATATGACCAGATCGCCCCGCCGGAGGAAATCGAGGCGTTGGCGCGTTCGTGGGGCCGGGCTCATTTCGCTTGTTTTCCGCAGGGCCACGTCGGCTACACCCTCATGCCGGAAAGTTTTCGCATGGCGCAGGAAATCTGGGGCGCCGATTTCGCCGGAGGACCTTCGTTCACCGCACCTGAATCGGATTTGAAAGACGAAGCAATGGATGCGGCGTGAGAATGGAGGCTACCGCTGCATTGACATTTGCTCAGGGGGCCGGATGATTAGATATGCCTAATTACGCAGCTTCGAAATTGGTCACCGGACCATTCGACGAGGCTGTGATACGCGACACCGCCGTGCAGTTGCGCGAGCAGCTCAGCGGCAAGCCGACCTTCGGCCTGGTTTTCGTCACGCCCGATTATGCAGACAAGGCGAACGACTTGCTGGAAATCGTGCGCGTCTACGGCCACGTTCCGACTCTGATCGGTTGCAGCGGCACGGGGCTTGTGGGACGCTCGCAGGAGCAGGAGGAGGGCCCCGGCTTTTCGCTCATGCTCGTCTCGCTGCCCGGTGGCAATGCCAATTCGTTTTCATTCTCGCAGGATGTCGTCGAGGCCTCGACCGGCTCCGACTACTGGTATCAGCGGACTGGCCTGAAGCCGGCGGATGTGAAGGCGTGGCTGGTTTTCCTGAATCCGTTTTCGCTTCCGGTCGAGATCTGGCTCAAGCAATGGAATCAGGCTTATCCGCACGTGCCCGTTTTTGGCGGCATGGCGGGCGGCGTGCAAGGCGATCCGGAGGCCTGGGTTTTTTGCGATGACCGCGTCGTGCCGGGCGGAGTGGCCATCGCGCTTCAGGGCGACATCGCGGTCCACTCGGTCGTTTCGCAGGGATGCAAGCCGATTGGCGAGCCGTTGACGGTGACCCACGCGGAAAAGAACGTCCTGCTCACGCTCGGTTCGCGTCCAGCTTACGAAGTCCTGAGCGATGTCTACAAGGAATTGACCGACACCGAACGCGAGCAGGCGCGAGGCCATCTCTTTGCCGGAATTGCCGTGAGCGAATATCTCGAGGAATACAAGCGGGGCGATTTCCTGGTTCGCAACATCATCGGGGCCGATCCGAAAAGCGGCGCGGTCGCGATCAACGCCGTGCCGCGCGTGGGCCAGACGCTGCAGTACCAGTTGCGCGATTCCCGCATGGCCAGCGACGAGCTGAAACGGCTGTTGCGCGAAGAGATCGCGCGCATGGACCCGCCGCCCTTTGCCGGATTGCTCTGCACGTGCCACGGGCGTGGGCGCGGGCTGTTCGGCGGACCCAATCACGACGCGGGTCTGGTCAACGAATTTTTCCCCGGCATGCCGCTGGCGGGTCTTTTCGCCAATGTCCAACTCGGGCCCGTGGGTGACCGCAGTTTTGCGCACGGCTACACGGCCTCGCTTGCGCTTCTGGGGCCTTCCCTGCCTAAGTCGAAGGAATCTTAGTTATTGTTGACAAGCAAGTTAGGTGGATAGGCTTGATATTTGTTGCGTTCAAGCTAGGGTATTCTCCATATACCCGATCAACAATGATTCTGGGGATTGAATACCATGCAAGAAACACTCGAAGTGGCTCAACCTGAATCCCAACAACGGGAACCTGCGCTCAACGGACTGAGCGAAATCAGCGCCGGCCTGGAAAAGATCTCCGCCGAAGAGCGCGTGCGCTGGGCGCTCGAACGCTTTCGCCCGGACATCATGCTTTCATCGAGCTTCGGCGCGCAATCGGCCGTGTCCCTTCACTTGGTGACGCAGCAGTGGCCCGAGATTCCCGTCGTGCTGGTCGACACCGGCTATCTTTTCCCCGAGACCTATCGGTTCGTCGACGAACTGACCGACCGGCTCAAGCTCAACCTGATCGTTTATCGCGCGGCGCACAGCCCGGCGTGGCAGGAGGCCCGTCACGGCAAGCTTTGGGAACGCGGCGTCGAAGGGATCGAGACTTATAACAAGCTGAACAAGGTCGAGCCGATGCAGCGGGCGATGCGCGAACTGGGCGTGCGCGGCTGGATCACCGGCCTGCGCCGTCAGCAGGCGAAATCGCGCAACGAGGTTGGAGTTCTCCAGAAACAAAACGGCGTGATCAAGATTCAGCCGATCATCGACTGGACCGATCGCATGGTCTACGACTACCTGAAAAAGTACGATCTTCCGTATCATCCGCTCTGGGAGCAGGGCTACGTTTCCATCGGCGATATCCACACGACGCGTCCGCTGACCGCCGACATGACGGAAGAAGAGACGCGCTTCTTCGGCCTCAAGCGCGAATGTGGCCTCCATATCGGCGAGAATATTTAAGTTCTTCTGTAGCGGCGGTCTATGACCGCCGACGGAAAAAGAAAGCGTGCTGGTTATCCACGGCGGTCATAGACCGCCGCTACAGGCTGCGCAAACCAGCCGCCATTTCCCGCATATCCTCCGGCAGCGGCGCGGTAAAAGTCAGGTCCTGTCCGTCCCACGGAAAACGCAATTCATGCGCGTGAAGCGCGTGGCGCGACAAGCCGAGCACGCGCTGATGTTCCTCCGTCCAGCCTTCGGCGATGAATTTCAGATAGAGATTCGGGTCGGGGCCATAAATTTTATCACCGATGACCGGATGCCCGATGTGTGCGAGATGGACACGAAGTTGGTGCAGCCGTCCCGTGTGGGCCTGAAGCCGCAAAAGCGAAAGCGATCCGCGGTAGCCGCCGCACGCTGGGCGGCGGTCCCCGTCGTCGCTGCTCGCCAGCCGCCAAAACTCGGTGCGTGCCTCCGCGGTTTTGCGTCCCTGCGGATCGTCAGGCGGAATCACGCCCCGCCGCAGCCAGATCGGGTTCTCTTCGGAAAGGCCAAGCCGTCCGATCGGCGCATCGATCACGCCATGCTCCGTCTCGACCCGGCCCGAAACGAGCGCCAGGTAATATTTGTGAATTTCGCGCCGCATGGTCATGGCGCCGAGGCGCGACGCGGATTCCGCCGAACGCGCCACCAGCACCGTGCCGCTGGTTTCGCGGTCGAGCCGGTTCACCAGCGCGACGAATTCACCGGGAAATTTTTCCTGCAACCAGCCGAGCAGCGTCGGCTTGCCGTCGGGCCGCGTCGGATGCGAAAGCAAATCAGGCGGTTTCCCCACGACGAGGAAGTCAGGTTCGACGGCCAGCAACTGCGGTTCGTCCACGCTAGAAACTAGGCCGCCGCGGCAAAAGTCCGCAAGACGCTGACGACGACGCCCTGAATATCGAGCTTTTCCACGGGGTCAAGATTCGGATAGTTCTCGTTTTCGGCTTTGAGATAGACGCGTCCGTTTTCCTTGACCAGCCGCTTCAGCGTATTTTCGCCGTCGATGAGTGCGGCGACGATGTCACCCGTTTTGGCTTCCTTATGTTCGAGGACGACGATGTCGCCGGAAAAAATGCCCGCGTCGATCATGCTATCGCCGCGCACGCGCACGGCAAAAGCCTTGCCAGGATTCGAGATGCCAAGCGTGGTGGGGATGAAGCGGAGCGTTTCAGACGCTTCGCTGGCATCGAACTGGTCTGGCGAACCGGCGGGAATGGAGGCGAAGAGGGGCAATTGGACGCCGGGAGACGTGGCGCTCGGTTTGGTCAGTTGTACGCCGCGCGAGTGCGCCCGGCGGATGATCATTCGCGCCGCTTCCAGCTTCTCCAGGATATAAGAAACGGCCCGGGGGCTTTTGAAGCCGCAATGATCCTGAATCTCGCGGATCGTGGGCGGCCGCTGGTTCTCGTCCTGGTATTGCTCGATGAAATCGAGGACCATTTGCTGGCTGTTACTGTGACGCATAATACTAGCGTATAATAACCCACTAAATAGTCAACAGAAATCGCTATACAGATGGATGATGGCTACCCAATCGCCCGCTGCCGCAACCAATGATCGACGAGCACGAGGCGCGTCATCGCTTCGACCATCGGAACGGCCCGGGGCAGCACGCACGGGTCGTGGCGTCCCCGCGCTTGGAGTTCCGCCGCTTCGCCGCTGACGGAAACGGTCTGCTGCTTCTGCGCAATCGTGGCCACCGGTTTGAACGCAACGCGAAAGACAATGTCCTCGCCGTTGGAGATGCCTCCCTGCACGCCGCCGCTGCGATTGGTCCGCGTGCGGACGCGACCGCCTTCCCGCACGAACGCGTCGTTGTGCTCGGAGCCTTTCAGCAGCGTGCCCGCAAAGCCCGAACCGATCTCGAAGCCCTTGCTCGCGGGCAGGCTCAGCATCCCCTTGGCGAGATCGGCCTCGAGCTTGTCGAAAACCGGTTCGCCCAAGCCGACCGGGGCGTTGCGCACGAGGCAGGTCACGATGCCGCCAAGCGAGTCGCCTGCCGCGCGCGTCTTTTCGATCAACGCAATGACCCGCTCGGCATCGGCGCGGTCGGGCCAGCGCACAATGTTGCTTTCGACTTCGGCGTAGGAGATTTTTTCGAGCGGCACACTGGCCGTCAGATCGTGCACTTGCGAGACGAAGGCGATGACTTCCAGCTTCGGCAGGAATTGCTTGAAGAGCTGATTCGCAACCGCGCCACCGGCGACGCGTCCAATGGTTTCGCGGGCCGAGGCGCGTCCGCCGCCCTGCCAGTTGCGGATGCCGTACTTCGCCTGCGTGGTGTAGTCGGCGTGCGAGGGACGATAGAGCGTTTCCATTTCCTTGTAGGCCTCGGGCCGCTGGTCCTCGTTCTTGACCCAGATGGAGATCGGCGTGCCGAGCGTCAGGCCCTCGAAGGTGCCGGAGAGAATCTGGCACGTGTCGCTTTCCTTGCGAGGCGTGACGATCTTGCTCTGGCCGGGACGGCGGCGATCCAGATCGACCTGGATGTCGGCCTCCGTGAGCGGAATGCGCGGCGGGCAGCCATCGACGACCACGCCGACGCCGCCTCCGTGGGACTCGCCCCAGGTGGTGATTCGAAAGAGATGGCCAAAGGTGTTCGGCATGGAAGCGAATCTAGCAGATGGACGGAATTACGGAATGACGGAATTTAGACAGGAGGAACATGAAGGCTGATGAAGGGGAATTTTTTGGACAGGATTAACAAGATTAACAGGATTAGGGAGGTAGGCGCGGTAGGAACAAATGAGTGGAAATCCTAATTGTCCATTAAAGGAAGAAACCACTCGTGACTTCCGGTACCCTTTCCATCAAGGCGACCGACCAAAATATCATTTGATTTTGAGTGAACGTGGCCATCATGTTTGTAAACATGGTAGTGAGTCCCGATTCCTTGCGGACAATTGATGTCGGGGATTTGTGTTTGATCTACGTCAGCGACGTCTTTCAGCAGCTGGGCTAGGAATCTCAGTCCCTCGGGATCACCACAAATCGACACAGTTTTGCCTTTCCCTCGCCCATAAGAAAAAAGAAAGAGTGTCCCTGGATTAGAGGCGATGCGATAGACTTCGCCTTCCGTCATGTCTCTCAACAGAACTTTTCGTCTTGCCTTTTTTCGTTTCCTATTGGCCCTTGTTTTCATGAAACAAACCTTAACTGAGACACAAATGAATCCGACTCCAAAATCCTGTTAATCTTGTTAATCCTGTCTAAAATCCGTTCCGTCTTCCTCCCCATTGTCAAAATGACCGGTTGTGCGCATCTTAGGAGATGGTCAGGCACATAACTCTCATCGGCATGATGGGCTCCGGAAAGAGCAGCGTCGCGCCGCTCGTGGCCGCGCCGTTGGGGCGTACCGTCATCGAGGTGGATGCCTTGATCGAGGAGCATGAGAAAATGCCGATCGGCGAGATTTTCATCGCCAAGGGCGAGGCCTATTTTCGCCGGGTCGAAAGCGACATGATTGCGCATCTCCTTTCGCAACCGCCCGCGGTTCTCTCGCTTGGCGGCGGCGCGTTCCAGTGGGAAACGACGCGCGATTTGCTTCTCGCCCATACCGTGGTGTTTTACCTTTGGGCGTCGTACGAAGTCCTCACCGCGCGGCTGCAATCGACCACCGCGGAGCGTCCCCTCCTGAACACGCCCGGCATCAACTGGCAGGACACCATCCGCGACCTGTTGGAGCGGCGCGGTGCCTATTACGGGCTGGCCCATTATCGGGTCGAGACCGATAATTACGCGCCGCCCGACGTCGCCAAGTCGATCCTGATGATGCGCGAGGCGTATGAATGAATGCGCTGCTTTCAGTGCCTGATTCCGTTGCGATCAAAGCTCGCGCTGCCGCGCTGGGCCTCGACGTCTGCGGCATCACCAGCGCCGACCCGGCCCGGCACGCGGCCTTTTATCAGCAATGGACCGCCGACGGCAAAGCGGGCGAGATGCAATGGCTGACGCGCGAACCGGAGCGCCGCGCCGATCCTCGCGTGGTCCTTTCCGGTGCACGGAGCATCATTGTGGCCGGTCTGAATTACTGGCAGCCGCAGCCGAAGGGCAGGGGACGCATTGCCCGTTATGCGCTGGGCGAGGATTATCATCACGTCCTGCTCGAAAAGCTCGAGGCGCTCGCGGCGGAGATCACCCACAATGGGGAAAACGCGAAGGTTTACGTCGATACAGGTCCCGTGCTGGAAAAGCCGCTGGCCGAGCGCGCCGGAGTCGGCTGGCAGGGCAAGAGCACGATGCTCATCCACACGAAGCTCGGGCCGTGGTTGCTGCTCGGCGAAATCATTACCACCCTCGAACTGGAGCCGGATGCGCCGCAACGCGATCATTGCGGTTCGTGTTCGAAATGCATCGAGGCGTGTCCGACGGGGGCGATTACCGCGCCGTATCAGCTCGATGCGCGCCGCTGCATCGCCTACCTGACGATTGAGTTGAAGGGATCGATTCCAGAGGAGTTGCGTCCGCTCATCGGCGACCGCGTTTACGGCTGCGACGAATGCCTTGATGTGTGTCCGTGGAACCGGTTCGCGCGAACGACGAGAGAGGCGCGGTTTCTGGCGAAGCCGGAAGATAATTCTCCTTCCGACCGCGACCCGCTTCATGCCCTGCTCGAAATTTCCCAGCCGGAATTCAAACGGCGCTTTGCAAAAAGCCCCATCCTGCGCGTGAAGCGGCGCGGCCTGTTGCGCAACGTCTGCGTCGTCCTCGGCAATATCGGAACCGTGGACGATCTGCCCGCCCTCCGCCGCGCCGAGCAGCACGAGGAACCGCTCGTCCGCGAGCACGCCGCCTGGGCCATCCGGCAGATTGAAGAGAGAAGTCACGCGATTGAAACTCATGTCGGCTCGACAAGCGCGTCGCGGCCCGCTTAGCTCACTCCATTATGGCCCGCGAGACGCAACGCTTCTGGTTAACCTTCGACGGCGAAAGCAGCCGCAAACCGCTCATCTACGAGATGAGCAAGACGTTCGACGTGATCTTCAACATCCGCAACGCCTCGGTGACGCCGACCATCGGGATCATCGCGCTGGAGTTGGTGGGGGACCGCGAAGAGATCAAAAAAGCGGTCGTCTGGTTCGAGGCCAACGGCGTTCAGGTCGAGCCGGTCGAGATCAATACCATCGAAGGGTAAAGTGTAGCGGCGGTCTATGACCGCCGACGGAAAAAGAAAGCGTGTTGGCTATCCACGGCGGTCATAGACCGCCGCTACACTGGCTTCAGCCAATCGAACGGCTGGCCGGGTAGATTGCGCAGGATCATGAAGGCGATCATCACGAGGAAGATGGCAATTCCTCTTCGCGTTAATTTGCGGCCATCGACGGGGATTTGCGGCCACGCATTGGCGCTCCACGCCGCCAGCGCGTAGGAACCAGCCACGTAAAGAAGCAGCGGCAGCGCGGCGACGAACAGCGCGTTGTCGTGCAGCGCCTCGATCACGCGTCCATGGAGCAGCGCATACATCGCGCGCGTGGCGCCGCAGCCCGCGCAGTAAATGCCGGTCGCGTTGTAGAGCAGGCATTGCGGGTAGACGGCATGGCGATTCGGGTCCACCGCGTAGAGGAAGGCCGTCGCACCGCCGCAGGCGCAAGCCGCCAGGGCGATTTGTGCGCGGGTCGATAACCACGAACCGCGAAAATCGGAAGTGACGTCTGTCGCGGATGAACAAACGGGTGTCATGCTACTCCGAATCGTTGGAAGTTTGTTCCGTCACGGTGAAATCGTGCATTTTGAAATGCGTCGCAACTGCCACGATGAAAATCAGCGAAATGATCAGCGCCACGCCGGACAAGATCAACCCGGCGACGGCCATGCCTTGACCTGCCTGTTCGCGGTGTTTGTGAACCTGCACCAGTCCCACGATGCACAAGGGAAACGCGAGCAGCGCCGGTAGCAGTCCAACCCCGCAGGCAAAAGCGAGGAAGAAGCCGGTCAAACCGAGTCCGAATCCCCAGGCGCACCAGCCGTTGGTCGGCTTCACGTTGTAATAGGGATCAGGCCGCGCGCCGTGCGGAAACACCGGATGCTGCGCTGGCGCCGCGGAAGGGAAAAGAGGATGGGGTGCCGTCGCCTGCGGCTGGAACGTAGGTGGAACGGGTACGACCGCTGGGGCCGGTGGCGTGGGCAGCGGAGGGAGGGGCGGCAGGTTGGGGCTCGAAGAGAAGACCTCCTGATAACGTTTCCACGCCCAGTTTTCAACCGGCTGGCCTGTGTGCTCGATGACGTAGGTCTCGGGCTTGACGATTCCGCTGACGCGGCAGGCATGCAACTCGTCCAACGTCACCGGACCGACCGGTTTGGCCTCAGGGCCCGCGTAATACCATGGCATAGCTTAATCTAGAGACGCGCCGGGGATTAAAACCACTCTTTCTTGCTGGTGACATAAGTGGCGACGAATTCCGCGTCGGTCTTGGTCAGATAGATGATGCCTTCGATCAGGCCGATGAGACCCATAAGACTATAGCCGATGCCACAGGTAAAAGGGGCCGCAACCAGACTCACGACCAGCATGATGATGCCGGCGGTGGTGTAGCCGAGGTAGAACTTGTGGATGCCGAGTCCGCCCAGCAAAATTGCCAATATGCCCGCCACGATTTTCTTTTCCGCGCCTGGAGTTTGTTCCGCCATAGCTCCTCCTCGTTTAAGTTGAACTGCCGGGTGAGGTCTAAAGCCGCCGGGCTTGGGAGGAAAGAAAAATATTTCCGGCAAAATCAGGCCGCGTCCTTGCCTCTTGGGAAGACGCGCCCAGATTGTCTGATATGGAATATCGTCGATTAGGCAAGGCAGGTGTCCAGGTCAGCGCGCTGTCACTGGGGTCATGGGTCACGTTCGGTCAGCAAATCGGCGACGACGTTGCCGCCGACCTGATGAGCACCGCCTACGATCAGGGCGTCAATTTTTTTGATAACGCGGAGGCCTACGCTTCGGGCCGTTCCGAAACGGTCATGGGCAACATCCTCCGCAAGATGGCCTGGTCGCACGAGACCTTCCTGGTTTCGAGCAAGGTTTTCTGGGGCGGAAGCCTTCCCAATCAGGAGGGCCTGAGCCGCAAGCATGTCATGGAGGCGTGCCACAACGCCCTGCGCCGGTTGCAGGTCGACTACCTCGATCTCTACTTCTGTCACCGGCCCGATCCGCACACGCCCATCGAGGAGACGGTGCGCGCGATGAGTGACCTGATTCACCAGGGCAAGGTGCTCTACTGGGGCACCTCGGAGTGGAGCGCGCAGGAAATCACGCAGGCCCATGCGATCGCGCGCGAATGCCATCTCGTGCCGCCCACCATGGAGCAGCCGATGTACAATCTTTTCGGACGGCATCGCGTCGAGAAGGAATATGCGCGGCTCTATGCCGAGTACGGCACGGGCACAACGATCTGGTCGCCGTTGGCTTCGGGTTTGTTGACGGGCAAATATAAAGGCGGCGTGCTGGAAGGCACGCGCGCGACGTTGGAGAATTACGACTGGCTGAAGGAGCAGATTGCCCGCGAAGCAAAGGAGAAGGGCGACAAAGTCCTCAAGCTGGAAAAGATCGCGAAGGAACTCGGCCTGAGCCTCGCGGTCTTTTCCATCGCCTGGTGCCTGAAGAATCCGAACGTGAGCACGGTGATCCTCGGTGCATCGAAAGTCGCGCAACTCACCGAAAATCTCCAGGCCGTTGATGCCCAGGCCAAACTCACACCCGACGTCATGAAACGCGTCGATGAGATCGTGGGGGTGTGATGGTAGCCGCCGCACGCCGGGCGGCGGTGCAGTTCGGGTGGCCCGGACAACTTGTTGTCCGGGCGCGCGAAGCGCGCAGGAGGTCACCCCAACGTACACGCAAAACAATCCGTCATCCTTCCCCAGCCGCAGCAGCAAGCCGCACCCTGAGCGAAGTCGAAGGGGTTGTCGAAGGATCAGTTCGGGCTGCCTTTTGCATCTCCGATAAAATGATTTTCTCTCCCATCGCTCGAGTGCTAGCATTTAGGCATGGGCATATTTTATGTTGGAGCCAAGATCGAAAATATTTTGGATCGCAACAACGGAGCGACGATTCCCCGGCTTTCAGTCGATACGGGAAGTGAATATACGTGGGTGGCGGGCGCCACGTTGGAAAAATTAGGGATTAAACGGGAAAAGAAGGACTTGGCCTTTGTCATGGCTAATGGCCAGTTGATTACCCGAAGCGTCGGCTTTGCCATCGTCAAGGTCGATAAGGCCTTTACGGTCGACGAGGTTGTTTTTGCCGAGAAAGGGGACATGCATCTCCTCGGAGCGAGAAGCCTGGAAGGGCTCAATCTCGCGGTTGATTCTCGAAAGAAGAAATTAGTGGCGGCAGGCCCTTTGCCTGTGGCCATAACGCGTAGATAACAATCCGTCATCCTGAGCTTGTCGAAGGATCAGATCCCCTTCTTTTCTCTTTCCTTAATTTTTTTTATTCATGACTGACCCTGTTCAAACAATTATTTCTGCTCTGACTCTTCTCGGTTTGGGTGGTATCCTTGGTGGCTATGTAACCTATCTGCTCGACAAAAAGAAAGAGCGAGAATTTAAAGTGCTTGAGCAGAAAGAAAAAAGATACAAATCCTGCCTCTTATATATGGACGCTTTTTTTGAACCAAAAAATATAAAGTATCTTTCGAGCAGACAGCCTGACATTGAAGACGCCAAAGATGTCATTGAATATCTCAAAATGGAGTATCATGAGATGATATTGTATGCTTCCAAAGATGTAATTTTTTCGGTGAAAGCTTTCATAGAAAATCCTATTCGCGAGAATTTTCTAAAGACCATCTTGACCATGAGGCAGGATTTGTCTTCCGTGAGAAATGATTTGGTAGTGGAGAAAATTAAGTTGGAATTCAAGATCAAATCATAGTCGCCGCTGTGGACGGCAGCGACTACCTCCAGAACTGATCCTTCGACAAGCTCAGGATGACGGAAGAACTTACTTCCCCGCTTTCGCGGCCAGTGGCTTTGATTTGAATTCGAGCTCGCCTTTGGTGGCGACGACCTCCACGCGCGAATGGTCTGTGATCTCGCCTTTGAGTAAAGCTCGCGAGAGTTTCGTCTCCAACTCGCGCTGGATGATCCGCTTGAGCGGACGCGCGCCGTAGACCGGATCGTAGCCGCGCCGCGCGAGGAGTTCCTTCGCGGTTTCGGTGAGTTCAAGCTCGATATGGCGCTCGGCGAGGCGCGTGCGGAGCAGGTTGAGCTGCAGATCCACAATGCGCTCGATTTCTTTCAGCGTGAGCGGCTTGAACAGCACGATTTCGTCCACGCGATTGAGGAACTCGGGCCGGAAATGGGCGCGCATCTCGGCCATGACCAGGTCGCGCGTCTTCTCGTTGATCTCGCCCGATTTCTCAGAGGCGTTTTCGATCAGGTGTCGTGAGCCGATATTCGACGTCATGATGATGATCGTGTTCTTGAAATCGACCGTCCGGCCCTGGCTGTCGGTGAGCCGTCCGTCGTCGAGGATTTGCAGCAGCGTGTTGAAAACATCGACGTGCGCCTTCTCGATCTCGTCGAAGAGAATGACCGAGTAGGGCTTGCGCCGCACCGCCTCGGTGAGCTGGCCGCCCTCGTCGTAGCCGACGTAGCCGGGAGGCGCGCCGATCAGCCGCGACACGGCGTGTTTCTCCATGTACTCGCTCATGTCGAGCCGCACCATGTTCTCCTCGCTGTCGAACATCGATTCGGCCAGCGCGCGCGCCAGTTCCGTTTTGCCGACGCCGGTCGGGCCGAGAAAAATAAACGATCCAATGGGCCGCTTCGGATCCTTGAGTCCCGCGCGCGCGCGAATGACCGCGTCGGCGACGGCCTGCACCGCTTCGTCCTGGCCGATGACGCGCTCGTGTAAAATCGAATCGAGCCGCAGCAGTTTTTCCTGTTCGCCTTCGAGCAGCCGCGCGACGGGAATGCCTGTCCAGCGCGCGACAATCTCGGCGATCTCGTCGGCGGTGACTTCCTCCTGCACCAGCCGCGGGCCGCCCTTGCCCTCCTTCACCGATTTGGCGATTTTCTCCTCGGCCTCCTTCAGCGCTTTTTCTTTTTGCGGCAGGGTGCCGTAGCGAAGTTCCGACGCGCGGCTGAGATCGTTCGCGCGCTGGGCCTGCTCGATCTGGTTGCGGACCTGTTCGAGTTCCTCGCGCAGTTTGCCAGTCACCTCGATGGCCTTCTTTTCATTTTGCCACTGGGCCTTGAGCTTGTCCCGCTCGGCCTGGACATTCGCGAGTTCCTTTTCCAATCCGGCGAGCCGTTCCTTCGAGGCGGCGTCCTTTTCCTTTTTCAGCGCCTCGCGTTCGATGGCCAGTTGCGTCACGCGTCGTTCGAGGTTTTCGAGTTCCTCCGGCATTGATTCATTTTCCGTGCGCAATTTCGCCGCGGCTTCATCCATGAGATCAATCGCCTTGTCGGGGAGGAAACGGTCGGTGATGTAACGATGCGAAAGCACGGCGGCCGCAACGAGCGCAGCGTCCTGGATGCGCACGCCGTGGTGCACCTGATACTTTTCGCTCAGGCCGCGCAAAATGGAAATGGTGTCCTCGACGCTCGGCTCGTCGACCTGCACCGGCTGGAAACGGCGTTCGAGCGCGGCATCTTTCTCGATGTATTTGCGATATTCGTCGAGCGTGGTCGCTCCGATGCAATGGAGTTCGCCGCGCGCCAACATCGGCTTGAGCATGTTGCCGGCGTCCATCGCGCCCTCGGCTTTGCCCGCGCCGACCATGGTGTGAATCTCGTCGATGAAAAGAATGATCTGGCCCGCCGCCTTGACGACTTCCTGAAGCACCGCCTTGAGCCGCTCCTCGAATTCGCCCCGGAATTTCGCGCCGGCGATGAGCGCGGCGAGATCGAGCGCGACGATCTTCTTGTCCTTCAGGCTTTCCGGCACGTCCCCGGCGACGATGCGCTGCGCGAGGCCCTCCACGATGGCCGTTTTGCCGACGCCCGGTTCGCCGATGAGGACGGGATTATTCTTCGTGCGGCGCGAGAGAACCTGGATCGCGCGGCGGATTTCCTGATCGCGGCCGATGACCGGGTCGAGCTTGTTCTGGCGCGCCATGGCGGTGAGATCGCGGCCATATTTTTGCAGCGATTCGTAAGTCGCCTCGGGGTTCTGGCTGGTGACGCGCTGGTTGCCGCGCACGTCCTGCATCGCCTTCAAAAAGGCATCGCGCGTGATATTGAGGTCGCGGAAAAGACCGGCGATGGCCGTATCCTTTTTCTCGTGAAACATGGAAAGCACGAGATGCTCGACGGAGACGTAGTCGTCCTTGAGTTTCTTCGCTTCGTCCTGCGCGTGGACGAGAAGCTGATTGAGGCGATGCGTAATGCCGGTCTGTCCCGTCGCGCCGGAACCGCTGACCTTGGGAATGCGGTCGAGCGTCGATTGCGTTTTGCTGAGCAGCAGATCGGGCGAGACTTTCAGCCGCTCGAAGAGGCGCGGGATGAGTCCATTTTCCTGGGTGAGAAGCGCGTAAAAAAGATGCTCCACATCGACGGCCTGATTGCCGAGACGCGTGGCCTCTTCTTGAGCAGCACCGAGTGCGGCCGTGGCCTGTTCGGTAAATTTGTTTAAATCCATGGTACAAAATTAGCGTCCTGCACGAGTTTCGCAAATCGCCTGATGAGTTGATCCGCCTGCGGATCTCTAAGGCTGCTTGAGATATTTATCGAAGAAAGCGAAAACAGCCTTGTTGATGTCTGCCTTGCTGGGATCGATGGTCGCGCCGGGCTTCGGCACGAAGCCATGACCGGCATTTTTGACGATAAGAAACTGGTGAGGCACACCGGCCTTGGTCAGGGCTTCGTCGAAAACGGTCGATTGCGCGAGGGGCACCAAATAATCGGAGTCGCCGTGAACGAGGAGCATGGGCGGATCGCCCGCTGCGACATAGTAGAGAGGGCTGCCGCTTTTCCAAAGGTCTGGATTTTGTTCGTAGGGAACGCCGAAAAGTCCCTCGGTCAGCTTGATTGCCGTGGGGCTATAGATGCCCGGACGGGTGAAATCGGTCGGCCCGTAAAAATCGACCACGGCCTGGACGGCGCTGCTGACGCCGGGGTAGCCGCCGTCGCCCTCGTATTCCTTCACGTCGCCCATGGTTCCCAGGCAGGTGACCAGATGGCCGCCCGCGCTTTCGCCCCAAATGCCGATCCGGTTGGGGTCGATATTGTATCTGACCGCGTTGGCGCGCAGCCAGCGGACGCCCAATTTGCAGTCTTCGATTTGCGCGGGCCATTTGGCGACGTTGCTGAGGCGATACTCAATCGAGGCGCCGAAATAACCCGATTTGGCGATTAGCAGAATGGGGGATTGCTTTTGGTTCCCGCCAATCCAGCCGCCGCCGTGAATGAAAATGATGGCGGGCATCGGTTGGGTCGCGTACTTGGGGTAGGCGATCTCGGCGTGGAGATCGTGGTCGCCGCCCTTGCCGATGACGACATCATGGAGGACGTCAATTCCTTCGGGCGGCGGAGGATAAATCGGGACGGGATTTGTTGGGAGCGTGGTGAGCTGGGCCGGGATGGGCACTGGCAGCACGAGGGTCAGAAAGGCGAGGAGCCCAACACGAAAATTCAGAAGGCGCATGTGCATTGAACCCTAGGGCGTGTATTCAAAATCGGTCAAGGCCGCGCCGAAAAGAGATTTCTGCGAAAGTCTCGTTTTATAATTCCGTCATCCTGAGCGGAGTCCCGTCCCGCCACGGCGGGAGCGGGACGCAGTCGAAGGACCTGACCGCTTTTACCCGAGCTATTGCATGGCGACAAAAGCATCATCATGCGTGGCCGCCTCGCCGCCTTCTTCTCAAAAAGCAACGTCATTTTAACACGCCTAACGCCCGCTTTAGGCCAACTAGGTCCTTCGACTCGGCTCGGCCCACCGCGACTGGAAAAGTACATCCTCCGCTCGCCTCGCTCAGGATGACGGAACGGGGAAACAACACCTTCGCAGAGGCCCCCCCAAAGAGAAGGCTAAATAAAAGTATATTTTTCCTATAGACATACTTTATAAAATCGGCTAGAACCTGAAACATGAATTGGGGCTTGTCTCAAAAAAATTTTAGAAGTGGCCAGCAAGTTGCTTTCACCCTTTCACCCCGTTCCGTCTTGCTGGGTCACAGGCTGGAATGCGCCGTTTCCCGTTTGAGCTTTATGAAAAAACCATCCCATCGTGACCGTCCGAGCGAACCCTCGCACCGGAATCGGCGGGATTGTCGTCAAAACGGCGGAAGCGAAGGCCGCTGGGAGTTCAACCCCGCAAGCGAAAGCCTTTTCGCACTCGTTTCGACGGAGGCCACGCGTCGCGCGGCCTATCGTAACGCTGACGGCGAGCTGCGCTTTCTTCCGCTCTAATTTTCTCAGCGTCGGCGGGGTAGCCAAGTGGTAAGGCACGGCTCTGCAAAAGCCGAATGCGTGGGTTCGATTCCCGCCCTCGCCTCGCGCCTGCGCAGGACTCTTATGGCTTGGGCATTGGAGTTGATGAAGCAGGCGTGGGAGCCGGATCCGTCCAATTGTCCGTGCGGAAAGGTGAGGCGGGCAACCCTTCCTTGTTGTAGAGATTGCAGGGAGGATTGTTGGCCCATCCATAACGCACGGCGACCGGCGACGCCACCTGGTCGCTCGAAACCACCACGCTGTTTCCGTCGATCTGCGCTTGGGCCCAGACCCAATTCTTGTCGGCCCCGGCAATGGCAAACCCGGTGAGTTTGGTCGGCGCGGGTGCTGGTATTCCGGTTGGTGTCCAGGGCGGCGTGCTCATTTGCAACCCGCTGCCCGTTTGCTTGAAGGTCAGGCGAATCTTGTTTCCTTCCACGGTCATCGAGTCATAGATCGGCCCGGAATAGACCAGGTCCTGCCCATAGGCGAGATGCTTGGCAGCCAGCGCCAGACGCAGACCCACGTCGAGCTTGTCCTTCGGATGGATGTCCTTCGCATTGCCGATATCGACAGCGCTGGCCATGCCGGTGTTGGGTAACGACAAAGTCTTGAGTTGCGCCTCGCGCAGGTAGGCCCAACCGCCTTCGGAAGGTTGTGTCTGGGGCGCCATGAAACTGGCCAGTTCGACATAGAGGAAGGGGAAATCGCCCTGCTTCCATTTCTCGCGCCAGTCGGAGATCATCCGCGGGAAAAGCGTCGCGTACTCGGGTCCGTTGCCCGCATTGGATTCGCCCTGATACCAAATCGCTCCCTTGATCGCGTAGGGGATAAGCGGTGCAATCATCCCGTTGTAGAGCACGGTGGGCGTGCTGGGCCCTCCCTCCGGCAACGGAGGTGCTTTCGGGATGGGTGAGGATGGCACCGGCTTGCGAGGCGCGGGCTGACCGCTTGTCTTGGCTTGAGCAACCGCGTCCTGCCACTGCTTGAGGATGGGATCGTAGGTGGGCGCGACCGTTTCGTTCCACTCTTTCAGCTTATCCTTATAGGCCGCAAGTGCCGCCGGGTAGTCAGCCTTGGCTTTCGGGTAATTCGCCATGTCTTTCTGATAGGCGCCGACGTAATTGGCAAAAGGCGGATCCTTCTGCAAACCGGAAAGGCTGGTGAAAGCCTGGGCGGGCTGGCCGCCCCAGTAAGTGCCGATCAAGCCGATCGGGCGATTGAGGCTATGGCGCAGTTCTTGTCCGAAAAAATAACCCACGGCGGAAAACAGAGCGGCCGAGTCGGGCGTGCAAACCTCCCACTTGCCCACCACATCCGGTTCGGGTTCGAGCGCGATTTTTTTCTGCACCACGAAAAGCCGCAGTTGCGAATCGTCGGCGGCAGGCGCGGCGGTCGCCGCATTGGCTGCGCCACCGAAGGTATGCTTGCCTTTCCAATCACCTCCCAGATCGAATTCCATGTTCGACTGGCCCGAACAGATCCAGACATCGCCGACCAGCACGTCCTTAAAATTGAGAGCATTCTTGCCCGTTATGGTCAGGGTGAGGGGAGTGGCCGTGCTTTTTACCGGATCCAAATCAACCCGCCATTTGCCCTTGGCGTCTGCGGTGGTTTTGGCGGTGTGGTCTGCGAGTGTGACGGTGACCGCCTCTCCCGCGTCGGCCCAGCCCCAGACCGGGATTTTGCCATCCTGCTGCAATACCATGTGATCCCCAAAAATGGCCGGCAGGCGGACATCGGCCGGCAAATACCCCGGCGAGAGAAGAGTCAGGAAGAGGAGAGAAACTCCCGCAAAACGGCAGGCGACGAAACGATTGGTCATAAATAATTAGGTAGTGTATGTATCATATCTTGAATCAAAACGAGGTAGACAGTTCTGAAACCGATTAATAATTGGAAAGTTGCAAGCAAGATTCAAGACGCAGCGACATTACCGCGAAATAAAAAGGAACATTTCCGTCAACCCGGTATTTTTTGACCTGCCTGCGCGACTACAAGCTGCACCGTGCGCGCCGAGGCAGACATCAGAATCTCCTAGTCACCATGCATCGCCAAATTTTCTGCGCCAGCCTTTTTTTGCCGCAACTTCGATCCTGCCTGGCTAAACGCCCGCCGCTCTCATCGCAGTTACGAGTCATGGCGGAGCTCGATACTGTTTGATCTCCACCTGAACACCTATGCCCATCTGGTCTCAATCCTACGATCCGCTCGGAAACATCTTTGTCTCGGCACTCATCGCGGCCCTTCCCGCCCTCCTGCTTTTGACCCTGATCGCCGGGTTCAACGTCCGGATTCATCTCGCGGCGCTAATCGCGCTCGCCGCCTGCCTTTCGCTCGCCATCGGCCTCTATCACATGCCGGTCGCGTACGCAGCGGCCAGTGCAGCATATGGCGCGGGCAACGGACTCTTTCCCATCGGCTGGATTGTGCTGAACATCATCTTCATCTACCAACTCACGGTCCAGCGTGGGCTCTTTGACGTGCTGCGCCGCAGCCTCGCACGTGTCGCGCCTGATCCGCGCATCCAGGTGATCCTGATCGCCTTTGCCTTTGGCTCGTTTCTCGAGGGCATGTCGGGCTTTGGCGTCCCAGTGGCCATCACTGCGGCCATTATGATTCAGCTCGGCTTTCGCCCCCTTCAAGCATGTGGTCTTGCGCTCGTCGCGAATACTGCGCCGGTCGCCTTCGGATCGGTCGGCATTCCCATTACCACGCTGCAGCAGGTCACCGATCTCGATATCCGCGCGCTCTCGGCGACGGTCGGCGCACTTCTTGTCCCGTTTTCCTTTTCTGTGCCCTTCCTCATCGTCGTGATGCTGGCGGGTTGGCGCGGATTGTTTGGCATCTGGCCCGCCGCCCTGGTTGCGGGTCTTTCTTACACAATTCCCCAGTATCTCCTCGCCACCTACCACGGGCCTTGGCTGGCCGCGCCCGTCGCGGGACTCAGCTGCATCGTTGCGCTGGTGGTGCTCCTGCGTTTCTGGTGGCCGAAGGAACTCATGCGGTTCGACGCAGAAGGCTTGCTCGTCCCCGCCCTCGGGTCCGGACCCGCAGCCGAATCGACTGAGTCACGCCGGCAGGTTTTCGGTGCTTGGTTGCCCTGGTGCATTCTGACTCTGTTCATTCTCGTCTGGGGTGTGCCTCAATTTCAGGCCGCACTCGATAAGATCTTCGCCCTCGAGTTCAATGTGCCGGGTCTGCATAACCTCGTCCGCCGGATGCCGCCGGTCGATCTGGCCAACGCCGCGCCGATTAAGGCCGTCTACAAATTCCATATCCTTTCCGCGATCGGGACAGGAATCTTTATCGCCTCGATCCTTATCGGTTTCATCACGGGTTACTCGCCGCGCGAGTGGCTCAAGACCTACGTGGAAACCCTTTGGCGCATCCGGCTCTCGCTCCTCACCATCGCGGCCATGATCGCACTCGGCTACGTCACCCGCTACTCCGGCACCGACGGCACGCTGGGGCTCGCCCTCGCCCACACCGGCTCATTCTATCCTTTCTTCGGCACACTGCTCGGCTGGATCGGCGCAGCCATCACCGGCTCCGATACCTCGACCAACGTCCTCTTCGGCAGTCTGCAAAAAATCACCGCGCAACAAATCGGCATCAGCGCGGTCCTCATGTGCGCGGCCAATACCTGCGGCGGCGTCATGGGCAAGATGATCAGTTCCCAGAGCATCGTTGTGGCCAGCACCGCCACCAATTGGTACGGCCACGAAGGCCGCATCCTGCGCTACGTTTTCCTGACCAGCATCACTCTCGCCGCGCTCATGGGCGCACTGGTCTATCTCGCGGCATATGTCGCGCCCTTCACCGCGCTCGTCGCGAAGTGAACTGAGTTAACGCTTTCTCGCTCTAAATCGATGCGTCGAACGGATAGGAAGGGTGACTCGTCGTCCGAGCCACCGATTCCAGGATCATCCCCGCCGCCACAGTATTGTTCGTTTCCTCGTCGATCAGAATCAGCCCGCCCGTGTTGCGGTTGTTCGCGTAGGGATCGACAAAAAGCGGCACCGTGGTGCGCAACCGCACGCGCCCGATTTCGTTCATGCCGATCCGGAGATCCTGCTCGTTTTTGTGCAGCGTGTTGATGTCGATCTTGTACCGCACTTCCTTGACGATGGCCTTGCAGTCGCGCGTGGTGTGCCGCAGAAAATAACGGCCATTGGGCACGAGCGGCTTTTCGTGGAACCAGCAGAGCATTACCTCGAAGTCCTGCGTGGACTTGGGCATGTTGTTCGGCTTGGCGATCATGTCGCCGCGGCTGATGTCGATTTCGTCCTCCAGCGTGATGGCGACCGACATCGGGCTGAACGCTTCCTTCACGTCGTCGTTCATCGTGTTGATCGATTTGATCCGGCTGGTGAATCCCGAGGGCATCGCGACGATCTCATCGCCCGGCTTGAAAACGCCGCTGGCGATCCGCCCGGCGAAGCCCCGGTAATCGTGCCACTCGGTGGTTTGCGGGCGGATGACGAACTGCACCGGGAAGCGCGGATCGACGTGGTTGACGTCGCTGCCGATGTAAACTGTTTCCAGGGTGTGGAGGAGGGTCGAGCCGTCGTACCACGGCATGTTTTCCGATTTATCGACCACGTTGTCGCCCAGCAACGCGCTGACCGGAATGAATTTGATGTCCTGCACATCGAGGCGTGAGGCGAAATCCTTGTAATCCTCGACGATCTTGTTGAAGACCTCCTCGCTGAATCCCACCAGGTCCATTTTATTGACGCAGACGATGAGATGCTTGATGTGCAGGAGCGACGCGATGAAGGAATGGCGATGTGTCTGTTCCAGAATGCCCTTGCGCGCGTCGATCAGGATGATGGCCAGGTTCGCGGTCGACGCGCCCGTGACCATGTTGCGCGTGTACTGGATATGGCCCGGCGTATCGGCCACGATGAATTTGCGTCGCGGCGTGGCAAAATAACGATAAGCCACGTCGATGGTGATGCCCTGCTCCCGCTCGGAACGCAGGCCGTCGGTGAGTAGCGCGAGGTCGACCTGGCTCTGGCCGCGGCTTTCGCTCAGCCGCTCGATGGCTTCGAGTTGGTCTTCAAAAATCGATTTCGAATCGTAAAGCAGGCGTCCGATAAGCGTGCTTTTCCCGTCGTCAACCGATCCGGCCGTGGTGAAACGAAGTAGGTCCATGATAAAAAATCAGGAGGGCAATTTTGACAGGATTAACAAGATTAACAGGATTGGGTGAATTTAAAGCAGGGGTTCAAACCAAATCCCGCCGACCTTCGCATCGGCACGACCCAAGATTACGCTTTCAGATTTTGGGTGGATATAGCCGCTATGATTGGAAAGGTCATAGTGCACACCTACGGTCGGGGGACAATTAATGTCTGGAACTTTGGACTGATCAACATCCGCCACGTCATTCAGCAGCTTCGCTAGGTAGCGAAGCCCCTTTGGGTCGCCAATAATTTTAACCGTTTTGGATTGACCTTCTCGGAACGAGCCCACGTAAAGCTTTCCTGCATTCGGAGCGAATCCATAACTCTCGCCTAAGGAATCGAGTTTCCGTTTCAACACCGGGCGTTTGATTCGTTTGGGGGATTTCATAAGTGAGTATGCCTGCCTTCAATCCTGTTAATCTTGTTAATCCTGTCTAAAAATCGGTTAGAAGTACCCGACCTTTTTGCGGTCTTCCATCGCGTTCTCACTCCGCTTGTCGTCCGCGCGCGCACCGCGTTCGGTGATCCGCGCCGCCGCCACTTCGGCGATAATCTCTTCCAGGTTGCCCGCGGGCGACTCGACCGCGCCGGTGCAGGTCGCATCGCCCACCGTGCGAAAACGGATCGTCCGCTTCTCGTAGGCTTCGCCCGGCAAAAGCGTGTTGAAATCAGACTTCGCCAGGAGAATCCCCCGGCGCTCGACGATCTCCCGTTGATGGCTGAAATAGAGCGACGGAATCTCAATTTTCTCCGACGCGATATATTGCCACACGTCCATTTCGGTCCAGTTGCTTAGCGGGAACACGCGGAAATGTTCGTGCTGATGAAGTCGTCCGTTGAAAATATTCCAAAGCTCGGGCCGCTGATTTTTCGGGTCCCATTGGCCGAACTCGTCCCGATGCGAAAAGAAGCGCTCCTTGGCCCGCGCCTTTTCCTCGTCCCGGCGCGCCCCGCCGATGGCGGCGTCGGCCCGGAGTTCCTCGATGGCGTCGAGCAGCGTCACGGTTTGAAGCCCGTTCCGGCTCGGGTTCACGCCTTTTTCCTCCGCGCACCGGCCCTTGTCGATCGAGTCCTGCACCGTCCGAACGAGCAGGCGCGCGCCCACTTTTGCCACCAGCCAATCCCGAAATTCAATCGTCTCGGAAAAGTTGTGACCCGTATCGATATGCAACAGCGGGAAGGGGATGGCCGCCGGATAAAAGGCCTTTTGCGCCAGGCGCACCAGGACGATGGAGTCCTTGCCGCCGGAAAAGAGCAGGACGGGCCGCTCAAACTGGGCGGCGACTTCGCGCATGACGTAGATCGCCTCGTGCTCGAGCTGCTTGAGATGAGACAGATTATAGGAACTCATGGACGGAAAAAGGGGAAAGTGACCTTAGGCCACGATCCGGATTTGTCCAAGTACAAAAGAATATAGAGTTTCTAGGGAATCCTCTAAGGACGTGCTTTCCGTGTTCAAAATGAGGTGAGGCCGGGTGGGTGGCTCGAAGGCCGATTCCTTGCCGGTGAAGTTCGGTACGAGTCCGGCGTCCACTTTCTTATAAAGCCCCTTCACGTCGCGCTTGCGGCACGTTTCAAAGGAGCATTCCACGTAAATTTCGAGCAGGTCTGCCTCGCCGACGATTCCGCGCGCGAGTTGCCGCAGCGATTCCCTGGGCGTGATGAACGAGTTGAGGCAGATCACGCCCGATTGCACGAAAAGCTTCGAGACCTCGGCCACGCGGCGGATGTTTTCCTCGCGATCCGCATCGCTGAAGCCGAGGCCGCGATTGAGTCC
>Ga0182024_10001769_pt1 | contig 54851 bp, 43 predicted proteins | sample P32metaG_FD_120480 | JGI IMG/M metagenome (GOLD analysis project Ga0182024, IMG submission 120480) | Permafrost microbial communities from Stordalen Mire, Sweden - P3-2 metaG (Illumina Assembly) | ecosystem: Environmental > Terrestrial > Soil > Wetlands > Permafrost | place: Sweden: Stordalen...
AAACTTCAGAATCCCTGGTTTTTCTGCGGCCTGCGTGAGCGCCGACTTTTCGGCGCTTATGTGGCAACCACTTGTCCGGTACATGGTTACGTCATCTTGGCAATGCTCCAGGGACACCACCAATCCCAACCCGAATACCGGCGGTCAAGTCTGGACTCAGAACCAATGTCTCGGCCATCCCGAAATCAAGCAGGCGTTCGGGACGAAGCGGCCCGAAAACATTGTCAAACTGACGGAAAACCTACTATGGGTGATCGAAGCGAAAGCGTCGCGCCGGCAACTTGACTTGGCCGTCGATGAAGCGGTCGGGTACTACGGGCAGAGGATCAACCAGACGGCGGTCCACATGCGGGCCGTGATCGCCACGGGCGTGGCCGGTACGGAGGACTCCGGCTATCTAATCCGTTCCAAGATATTGATAGGCGACGAATGGAAAATCGTCACCATCAACGGCCAAGAGGCGACCGGCCGTCTCGCGCCGAAGGACGTGCGGGCGCTCCTCGACGGGAAAACGTCAGACGTTCACGAGTACACCCCGTCGCAGTGGGTGTTTATGCGGGCGGCGGAGCGGATCAACGGGATTTTGCACCTTGGCGGCATCAACAAGAACGACCGGGCCAAGACGATGGCGGCCCTGCTGCTGTCCGTGGCCGAAGAAGAACCGCCCAATATCGAAACCGGCCTGGCGGTCCTCATCGGGGAGATCAACGCGCGAAGCGAGGCTATCCTGAAACGGCACGGCAAGCCCGACTTCGCGCCGTTTGTGAAGATTCTTCAGCCGACGAACGCCAGCAATCACGTCAAATTCAAGAACGCCTTGGTGCGGACGCTACAGGAGTTACAGAACCTCAACATCCGGTCGGCCATGAACTCCAGTACGGACGTACTGGGGCAGTTCTACGAGATTTTCCTGAAGTACGGCAACGGCGCAAAGGAAATCGGCATCGTCCTGACCCCGCGATACATTACCCGGTTCGCGGTCGAAGCGGTCGGCGTGTCGAGCAACGATGTTGTTTTGGATCCGGCCTGCGGCACGGGCGGCTTTCTGGTGGCCGCCTTCGACCACGTTCGGCGGGACACGCCGTCGCAAATTGAGCGGTTTAAGAAGCGGAACCTGTTCGGCATCGAACAGGAGTCTTACGTCGCGGTGCTGGCCATCGTGAACATGATCTTCCGGGGCGACGGCAAAAACAACATTACGGAGGGCAATTGCTTCACCACTAACCTGACTCGCAGGACGGTGAACGGCGACCCCTCCGCCGCGTACTCGAAAAACCCGGCAAAGCCAGGCGATGAGCCGGTGAATCGAGTGTTAATGTACCCTCCCTTCGCGCTGAGAGGCGGCCGCGAGAAGGAATACCACTTCGTAAGCCACGCGCTTTCGCTGATGGCGGACGGTGGCCTACTCGGCATTGCTGCGCCAACACACCCTGTTGGCAGTCATCAGCCTGCCCATTGACCTCTTTCAGCCGGCCGCGTCAAAGCAGGTGGTGGCGGTCATCGTCAAGAAGGGCTTCCCGCACCCGAAGGGGCAGCCCGTCTTCTGGGCCAGAGTGTCCCACGACGGCTACCTGATGGTGAAAGGGAAAAGGCTCCCGGCGGTCGAGCTACGGCCGCCGCGGGCCGAAGAGAACCAGTTGCCCGAAGTACTCCCCATCCTGCGAAACTTCTTGGCCAACCCTGAGACCTACGCCGTGAACGAGCCCACGATTTGCAAGACGGCGCCCATCGACTTCGGCGACCCGATGCTGGAGTTGCTGCCCGAAGCCTATGTGGACAGTAAAATGCCCACGGCGGCCGAACTGGAGCAGGCCGTTGACGAAATGGCGCGCGAGACGGCGGCCTTTCTCGTTCGGTTCGGGAAGGAACGTTTGGCCGGGGAGTTCGGCAAATGAAACGGGTAGATGAACTTTTCAAGATTCACAGGTCACAATCGCACACCATCAGCAGGTACGAAGCCGGCGACGTTGCCTACGTTGCGAGTGGACTGTCTGATAACGGCGTATCCGCGTGGGTCAAGCCGCTGCGCGGCGACCGGGTATTCAAGTTCAGGGGTATTGCCGTTTCCTCATTCTGCGAAGCAACCGTCCAGGTCGCTCCGTTCATCGGGTACGGGTGCGCCGGAACCAGTGTCATGGCGCTGGAACCCCGGCAGCCAATGGCCGCGAATCAGTTGGCTTTCGCCGCAGCGTATCTCAACCTCACCCAACGATGGCGGTTTTCATGGTACTGGAGGGCCATCGTCCCTCGCCTCGCCCGGCTCAAGATGCCCGCGACGATCCCGGACGACGTTCCTTTCAACGTCCGCGAAGCAATGCCCAGCATGTCCTCCCCACGGGCGAACGACGGGGGGCAGGCATTGAATCTAGGGCGGTTCACGTTAGGGGAGATTTTCGACCTCAAGGCCGGAGACTACCACAGCGTCGGCCGGTTGCCGCGTGGCCGGGTGCCCATGATATCGTGCGGCGGCGAGAATAACGGTGTGACTGGCTACTGCGACGTGCCGCACGCCTACAGCCACAAGCTGACCATCGCCTTCAACGGGATGAACACGTTAACGGCCAAGTATCACCCTTACGACTTCGCGGCGAAGGATGACGTTGCCGTTTGCTTCCCGAATCGGCCGTTGCAGTTGACAACGCAGTTGTTCATCGCGGTCATGCTCAACCGGGAACGCTGGCGCTATTCCTTCTATCGGAAGTGCTTTGTCGAAAAGCTGCGCCGGTTCGCCGTGGCCCTGCCGGCAAAGGACGGGGACATAGATGAGGGCGCGATCAAGGCGCTGGTCGAGTCCAGCCCGTACTGGCGATCCCTCAACGCACGGATGACCCGCGAATCTGCCCCGGCCTGACTCGTTACTTCTTCCTCTCCCACTGCTTCGGCCGGTCCCAATTCGCGCTCTTGCATTTCGGGCAGACGCGCGGCTTCTCGCCGGGGTCGCGCGGCAACCACTCATGGCCGCAGCGGCAGCGCGCTATCAGCCCCGGTACAATCCCGATAGGCTTCTCTTCTTCCTTCTTCACGGCCTTCCTGCCTTTCAAAAAAGTATTTACTTTGAATATATACTTCTAACCTTGACGTTGCAAGGCAACCAGTCTATATTTATAGTATAGTCTGGCGACCGGGAAAAGCAACAGGGGATCGACGCCATGAACGCACGCGAAGAACGGGGTCTGGTTATCGCGGCCCTGTGCAAGCCGAACAAGACTCCCGACGGCTGGCTGGTCCCGTCTCAGTCCGGCGAGCGTATCTACCGCGTGAACGTCGAAAAGCAGACCTGCACCTGCCCCGACCATCAGGAAGGCGGGTTCAAGTGCAAGCACCTGTACGCCGCCGAGTTCACGATCAAGCGGGAAGTCCACCCCGACGGCACCGTAACTGACACGAAGACGTTGACCTTCACGGAGAAGGTGACGTACAAGCAGGACTGGCCCGCGTACAACCACGCGCAGAGCATCGAGAAGGACCGCCTGCAAGAACTGCTCTTCGACCTCTGCCGTGGCATCGAGGAACCCGAACGAACAGGCGGCGGGCGCAAGCCGCACACGGTCAGGGATTCGGTCTTCGCGTCCGTGTTCAAGGTCTACAGCATGTTCAGCAGCCGCCGGTTCTCGTCCGACCTCCGCGCGGCCCACGAACGCGGCTGGCTGTCCAAGCCGATCCCCGGCCTGAAAGTGCCGCAGTTCTTTGAAAACCCGTCCTTCACGCCGATCTTCAAGAGCCTCATCGTCCAGTCGAGCCTCCCGCTCCGCTCCGTCGAAACCAAGTTCGCCATCGACTCCAGCGGCTTCTCCACCAACAAGTTCGAGCGCTGGTTCGACCACAAGTACGGCGTCACCCGGCGGACCTGCACCTGGGTCAAAGTGCATGTCGCCACCGGCGTCAAGACGAACGTCGTCACGGCCGTGCGCATTCTGGACCAGCACGCCGCCGACTGCCCGCAGTTGCCGGACCTCGTGCGGACGACGGAGCAGAACTTCACCATTGAGGAAGTGAGCGCCGACGCGGCGTATGCGAGCGTGGAGAATTTCGAGACCATCGCCGGGTGCGGTGGCACGGGCTACATGGACTTCCCGTCGCGCACCACCGGGGCGGCCGGCGGCGTCTTCGGGAAGATGTACCACTACTTCCAGTTCAAGCGCGACGAGTACATGAAGCACTACCATCTGCGTTCCAACGTCGAATCCGTGTTCAGCATGGTCAAACGGAAGTTCGGCGACCACGTTCGCGGCAAGACGGAAACGGCGATGGTCAACGAAGTCTTGTGCAAGTTCCTCTGCCACAACCTGTGCGTGCTGATTCAGGAAGAGTGCGAGTTGGGCATCGACCCGATCTTCTGGCCGGAAAAGGAGGCGGGAGGGGGCGGGCCGGACGTGGTACGGTTCCCGGCGAGGTGAGCCGTGCGGCCAGCGTCAGTCTTGACTAGGAGGCCAAAGGATGCGCAAGCGTGTGGCGAGAGCGGGATCGACCCGAGCAAGTATCCTCGCGGCCTCGATGCCGGCGTTTACCGCACCGGCCACCCCAAAGCCCGTAGTCGCAACGTTCAGCGCGATCTGAGCATTTGCCGCCGGCGGGGGACCAGTGATCGTCTTGATGACTGGAACAAGAGCCTCCGTAACCGTCGGACACTGCTCATCCGTGTAGGCGTAGTGCGTGCCGAACACGACGACCTTGAGTCCTCGGCAAATCCCACTCTGAATATACGCCAACAGGTCCAGACCGGCGTCATCCAGACGCACCGTCTCTGTCACGACCTGAAGGCGGGAGAGAGTGTCGATGGTGTGTTGCATCACCTTAGCGTCGGCGTCCTTGGCGAGGACGATCAGCACAAACGGTTGCTTCGCTTCGTTCCCATCCATGCGTTTCCCTAGATCGGCAGCTTCATGCGGCGAACTCGACGTATCTGCTGTTTTCGCGCTTTATGGAGTCGCTTCCGTACATCAGACCCAGGTGCAGAGAGGATGGTCGCCGCGAACAGTGCCGCGTTGATCGCCCCGGCACGACCGATTGCGAAGGTCGCGGTCCCCGGCGGCATATCGGCAAACGATTGCAGGAACCGATCGACACACTCGACCTCCCCGGATACGATCGGGACGCCGAACACGGGCGCCGTCGTCATACGCGCGATCTTGCACGCGAGACCGATTCCGTTGCTCGAACCCGCGATGAACACGGCCGCGTTTTCTTCTTCTGCCGTCCTGACGTGGCAAAGCAATTCTTCGACTGGGGTGATGGCCGGACCAACGATTCGGATACTGTGAGGAATGCCTAGCTTTACAAACTGACTCTTCGCGTGCTGCATCGTCTCAAGGTCCGTGTCGCTCTCGGCGAAAATCGCCACCGCCGTCGGCGAGTTCTTCGTAGCCGCCCGGTCGTTGCACGGGACGCTTACTCGCTTGGAGCGCAGCTTGGCAGCCAGTTGGGCGTCCTCCCGCGCCAGGATCGTTGCGGCAAGGAGAGCCGCGTTGACCGCTCCTGTTGATCCGATGCTCATGGTTGCAACGCCGACCTCGGCAGGCATCTGCATGATCGACAGCAAAGCATCCATGCCGTTCAGCGGTGTCGTGACTACAGGCACGCCGATGACAGGCACGATGGTCTTCGATGCGGTCATGCCGGGCAGGTGGGCGGCCCCTCCGGCGCCAGCGATGATTAACGTCAAGCCGTTTTCTTCGGCCTTTTTGGCGTACTTGAACAGATCATCTGGCGTGCGGTGCGCGGAAACGATTCTTGCTTTACATTCGATCCCGAGGCCGCGAAGCGTCTCAGCGGCGTAGCCCATGGTCGCCCAGTCGGAATCGCTCCCCATGATGAGGCCGACAATCGCCGGGGCGTTCCCAGTTGCGTGCTTTGCCACCGTCGTCTCCACCACGTCCGCGAACCGGCCTGCCGGGGCGTACATCAGCGCGCGCATCGAATCGCTTCCCCCCAACTGTAACACCGAACGCGATCAAACCGGCTCGAAAAGGCTGGTCCTTCATCGTTACCGGGCCTGCCAACAGCGGCAGCGTCGCTACAATCCGCCCCGATGTCAGCACCCGCTCGGCTGTCCGAAGACGCAAAGCGCAGAGGGCCATTGTAGGGCATGGTGGTAGGGTGGCCACTATCTCAGGCCAAGAAAAGTTCAGCCGGACGCCGACCGGACGGGTCTTGAAGTCTTCCGCCCCGCCTGATACGTTTTACCTAACCTGCTACGGAATAGATGGTTTATGGCTCATTCCGTGGCAAAGCCTCGGAACGGCCCGGTCGCATCCGGCGAGGCACACGAGTTGGACGCGGAAACGTGGAGCGACCGCCGCCAGCGGTGGAGGAGGGCGGCCCGCCCGGGCCGTGAGCCGGGGCCATTCGAGATGAAGATCGGATGACGAGGTCGCGGCGGGGCCGGGCGATCCCCGACCCCCGCGCCCTTGGGTTACTTGCGTGCCGCGGCCGTGGGGTTCAGGGGCAGGCCCGGCAGCGCCACCGGCTCCTCCGTCCTGCGGTAGCCCAGCGAGTACAGCACTTCCAGCACCTCGCTCCAGGTCGGGAACGGTCGGCGGTTGGCCCGCTTGTACTGGTCCATCGCCTTCATGAAGATGATTTCGTCGTCGCTGTATTCCTTCTCGCAGGTGGTGGGATCCACCTGTCGGCGGCGTTCCTGCCGCCGATCCACGCCGCCGCGGCGCTCCAGGGCCACGGGGATGTCGCGCTTGCGGCGATCCGGACGGCCGCGGCGATCCTGGGCGCGGCGTTCCGTGACGACAAATTCCGAAGTCGGTGTTGGCTCGGTGCTCATGGCGCGTCCCCTCACGGCCGTGGTAGACGGGGGAATTTACGAAGCCCTTTCGGAGTATAGCTCATGTATCAACGATGACAAATGCTCCCAAGAAAAACACCGCCGCCGCTCGTCGCTTCAGGTACGACTTTTCCGGTTGCGCTCGTCGAGGTAAGCCGCGACCGCCTCCGGCCACGGCCGCATCGGCGGCAAGCTCAAGTTTTCGTAGGCCGCGGACGACAGCACGCTATACGCCGGCCGCCGCGCGGCCGCCCCGAACTCGCGGCTGGTGATCGGCGTCAGCTCCGCCTTCACGCCGGCCAACTCGAAGATCGTCCGCGCGAACTCGTACCAGGAACAGGCGCCGGCGTTGGTCAGGTGGTACAGCCCATAACGGTCGGTGGCCGTCAGGGCGGCGGCGGCGACGGCGAGATCGACGGTGTACGTCGGCGTACACGTTTGATCGGCCACCACGCGCAGCGGCTTACCCTGTCCGGCGACGCGCAGCATCGTCTCCACGAAATTGCCGCCCTTGCCGCCGCTGCCCCAGACGCCGTACAGCCCACAGGTGCGGACGACGAAATGTTTGGGGCAGAGCGAACGGACGAGGTATTCGCCGGCCAGCTTGCTCAGTCCGTAGACGCTGACGGGGCCGGGGGCGTCGGTTTCGCCCCGAGGGACGCGCCGGTTTTCATCCAGGCCGAAGACGTAATCCGTGCTGAAGTGGACGAGGACGCAACCCAGGTCGCGGCAGGCCAGGGCAAGGTCGCGCGCGCCCCAGGCGTTGACGGCGAAGGCGCCGGCGGGATCGGACTCGGCCTTGTCCACGAAGTTGTAGGCGGCGCAGTTGACCACCACGTCGGGCCGCAGCGACTCCAGCGCCGCCCGAAGCTCCGATGGCCGGGTCAGGTCGGCTTGGTCGCGCGTCCAGGGGACGACTTCCCCTTGCAGGCGCGATTGCAGATCGCGTCCGAGTTGGCCGCCGGCGCCGATCAGTGCGTACTTCATGGGAATTCCTTCCGGGGCGCCCCTCTGGATGTGGCGCCCGTCGCTCACCCCTGGGTGAACGTAGTCGCCGCCGCCCGGGCCGTCGGGGATTTTTGTTGCAAGCCGCCCCGGGCGCCTTTATAGTAACTCCAAGATAGCCGCTGACTCCGGCAATGCACGGCAGTGCATCCGTCCGCGCCGCCGGCCTTCTTGGCCCCGAGGAAGCCCGCCATGATCCGCTTCACCTGCCCTCGCTGCACCCACGAATACGAGTACCCGGACGCCATGGCCGGAAACAAGATCCGGTGCATCGAGCCTAATTGTAACCAAAAGCTACTCGTCCCTGCCCCGGTCGCCCCGATCGTGCCGGCCGCCCCGTCGGCGCGCCTGTGGAATTACCTGGAGAACGGCCAGGCGAAAGGCCCCGTGGCCGCGTCCGAATTGCGGCGCCTGGTCGCGGACGGGCGGTTGAAGCCCAGGGACGCCGTGTGGTCGGTCGGGATGAGCGAGTGGCGCCCGATGCACGAGGCGCTTCCGGAGATGTTCCGCAAGTCGGCCGCCGCCGGGAAGCCGCGGCCGCCCTCGGCAACGAAGAAGGCGGGCGGCGGCGACCGGCGCGGGGGCGTGTTCGAGAAGATCGGAATCGGCGTGTTCGCCATCGTGGCGGCCGTCATCCTGGCCGGGCTGTTCATGCTGCTGTTCCCGCTGATCCACACCTCGGCCGCCCACGCGCCGGCCGGCAACGGCGACGCGGGAAAGGCCGACCCCCAGGCCGCCAGGGAGATGAAGCCGCAGGAAGTCACCGCCCTGTGCAAGCCGTCGGTGGCGTTGATCAAAAACCGCGAGGGGTCCGGCTCCGGCTTCCTGGTGGACGGCGGGTTCGTCGTGACCAACTCGCACGTGGTCGCGGACGACACCGTCGCGGCCCTCGTGGTGACGTTTCCCTCTTCGGACCTCAAAGAGGAGCGCTACAAGGTGCGCCTCGCCTATGAGGACCGCACCCGCGACCTCGCGATCCTGCGGCTCCAGGGCGCCCCCAAGGTCGCCCCGTTGCGGCTATGCGCGGCCGCGCTCGCGGAGGGGGAAGACGTGGTGGCCATCGGGTCGCCCGGCGTGCCCGGCATCGACGGCGGCGTTTCCATGAACTCCGCGGACAAGGGCACCCTGGGCAACCCGAATTTCAAGTTTAGCGGGGAAGATAAGGTGTATATCCAGCATAGCGCCAAAATCAACCACGGCAACTCCGGGGGGCCGCTCCTGAACATGCGCGGGGAGGTGATCGGGGTGAACGTCGCCGCCATCGAGAAGGGCCAACAAGGCCCGATCGACGGCGTGAAATTGGCCATTCCCGTGGACGACCTGCGGGCCATCCTCGACAAGGCGGCCTCGCGCAACCCCGCCGCGATGGACCACGCCACGGCCACCCACGACGGCCGCATCATAGCCATGAATCTCGCGAAAACGGCCGCCAAGTACCTCGCGTCGGCCAAATTCTGCGCCGGCCAGGCGCAGGACGCCGTCCAACACGACAAGCCGGCGGGCGAGGCTTACGCCGCGGCCCGGCAGGGGATCACGGAGGCCCAACAACAGGATAAGACGAAGTTGATTGATCCGGCGGTCGCCCGCGCCGTCTTTCTCGACGACCGGTGGGAGGAGATCACGGACCTCCTGTCGGGTTCCGCCCTGGACGACGAGCTTCGCGGCAAGCTCCGGCGGCTGCGCGAACTGTACCTCAAGGTCAAAGGCCTTTACGACGCGCCCACGGGAACGATCGAGGATGTGGCCCAGCAGTTGAGCACGATATCGAGCGACCTCTCCAAAGTCGCCGAGTCCCTCGACGCCGAGTTCGGGTCGGTCTTTTGAGCGACCGGGCGGTCCCTGGCCGGCCGCCCGAATGGGCAAATCGCCAACAACACAACCCATAGTCGAGCCAAGCCGGAGGAAATGCCCGATGCCCCCCCAACCGCCCGCCAACCACACGCCGGCCCTGCGCTGCCTGCGCTGCAAGCACCCCTTCCGGATTTCCCTGGACAAGCTCACGAAACTCTTGAAGTGCGCCCACTGCGGATGCCATTTCCGCGTGACCAAGGGTCTGGGCGCCGGCTATGTGATGCGCGAAGAAGGCGCGGCCGCGCGTCCGGCCCCCCCCGCTTCCGAGGCCGCGCCGCCGCCGATCCATACCGGAACGATCCGGCAGGAGCGCCCGTCGGCCGCGCCCCACGTCCCGGCCGCGGCCCTCCCCAACACCGACAGTACCGGAACGATCCGGCAGGAGCGGCCGCCGACCGCGCCCCACGTCCCGGCCGCGCCCCTACACAACACCGACGCGAAACACGCGGTACTGGGAAAATCGACCGCGCCCCCGGCTGCCGCGCCCGCGTCCTCGCCGCCGCGGCCGCGCGTGGCAAAACCGACCGACGCCGACATCGCCGCCATCTTGGCGGCCTCGACGGTCGCCGCCAAATCCGGCGCCGACGCTGGCGACGCGGATCGCACCGTTCAGGGTCAGCTGGTTCCTCCGCCCGCGGCGCCCAAGCCGCGGCGCCCGGCGCCGCGCCCCGCCAATTCCGGGCCGGTCCCGCGCACGCCGACCCCTCGCAAGCCGGCGCCCGCCGCGCCGGCCCCACGCGCCTCCGGCGGCCGTTGGAAATGGGCGGCGGCACTGCTGGGGGTGCTCGTTTTGATCGCGGGCGGGACCGCGGCGGCGTTCTACTGGCTCCCCCTCGGCAAGCCCGCCCCCGTCAGCCTCGGCAAGTACGGCGGCGTCGAGATCGGTTCCACCGGGGTGAAGATGGTCGGCGTCGAGTACGTTAAAACGGACGAGGGGATCACGGAAACGCTGCTGGACGAGCCGACCGAGGCCAACCTCAAGCTCGGCGATTTGAAGAGCGGGGCCAGCGATTTCGACGACCGCGCCTTGGAGAAAGTCGCCGATCAGGTGAACGACTATTTCATCGCCCTGGGCAAGCTGGGCGTGCCGCGCGAAAACCTGTACGTCGCGTGCAGCAGCGGCGTCCTGTCGCCCTTCAACGACAAAGAGCGAAAACAGCGCAACCAGAACCAATTGGCCAATGCCGTCCATGAGAAGACCGGAAAGGACGCCGCCTTCATCGACGCCCACGACGAGGCCCAATTCTCCTTTCAGGAGCTGGTGCCGGCGGCCGAGTGGACGCAGTCCGTGCTCCTCGACGTCGGCGGCGGCAACATCAAGGGCGGCGGCTACGCCCGCAAAGACCTCTTTCTGGACTTCCACGTGGACGCCGGCTACACGCTTTTCGAGAAGAAGGTCACGGCGGATAAGAGGCCGGGGGAGTCGTTCGCGGACGCCGCCGTCCGCCTGCGGGACACGGAGGTAAGAGATCCGTTGCGGAACGAGCAGGACGTGGCGCAGCTGAAGGACCGGCCGAAGGTGTATCTCCTGGGCGGGCCGCCGTGGGCGATGGCCACCTACGTGCGCCCGACCGAGTTCTACGCCCCCTCCAAGGCGGGGACGAAGGATTCCTACCTGCGGAAACTTCAGGCCTCCGACATTCAGACGTTCGACGAGCTGGTGCGCACCAAGAAACCGGCGGACATCAAGACCGACGTCAAGGTGCTGGTGGCCGGCAGCGGCGACGACCTGGTGAAGGCCGTCAATGAGAACGTGGACAAGATCCAGAAGGAGGTCTTCAAGAACCCCGACCGCCTGATCGGCGGCGCGCAAATCCTGCTGGTGCTCGACCAGGAGTTCGCCCTGACCGCCGCGAACAAGGAGGTCCGGAGTTTCCGCTACGGGCAGGCCGCTTGGCTGCTCGGCTACCTGAAATCGAAGAGCGGCCACACGAACTAAACCTCCTCCAACCGGCGCGGGCGGACCTCGCCCGCGCCGCCGACGGGCCTATGTCCCAAACCAGTTTCCGCTGCCCGGGGTGCGATCACACCTACCCGGTCCACATGCAGGACCTGGAGAAGGTCCTTCATTGCAAACGCTGCGACAAGCGCTTCCGCCTGGACCGCCTCGACGATTACGTCCTGCTGGACGTCCTGGGCGACGGCGCGTTCGGCATCGTCTACCGCGCGTACGACCTACACAACCGCCGCGAGGTCGCCCTGAAGCAGCTCAAGGAGAAGGCCGTCCCCGAGCACGAGTTCGAGTCGTGGGTCAAGCGCGCCGAGTTGGAGGCCCGCGCCCTGGCCAAGATCGACTTCCATCCCAACGTCCTGCCGCTCTACACCTCGGGCTACGTCGGGCGGAAGTTTTTCATGGTCACGCCCGTCATCCGGGGGCGGACGCTCGACGCCGTGATTCCCAAAAGGGGATTCCCCGATCCGCCGCGGGCCGTGGGCCTGGCGATCACCATACTCCGCGCGCTGCACCACATCCACGGCTTCAAGGTCTATCACCGCGACGTGAAGCCCAGCAACATCATGATCGACAACAACGGCAACTTGTACCTCGTCGATTTCGGCCTGGCCTCTTGCCGGCAGCTGGGCGTCGCCATGCACACGGAGATGGGCACCATGCTGGGCACGCCGGCTTACATGCCCACGGAGCAGGCGCGCGGCGAGATCAACCGGGTCGGCCCGTGGTCCGACCAGTACGGGGCCGGGGCGGTGCTCTACCGGATGTTGACTGGAGGGGTCCCGTACTCCGGCGCCAACGTTTACGCGGTCGTGGCCCAGGTGGGGGATTACAATACGCCGCCGCTCCCGCCCCGCCGATTCCGCCCCAACCTGGACGCGGGGCTGGAAGAATTGGTGTTGCGGTCGCTGCGGAAGTTTCCCGGCGAGCGGTTCGGCAGCTGCGCCGAATTCGCCGACGCCCTGCAAGCCTGGGTCGATCGGCATATGAAACGGCCGTCCCCGTCCCCGGCCCCGCTCCCTCCATCCCCGGCAGGGAGCCCGATGCCGGCGCAGCCCGTCGCCCCCCCGACCCCCGAGGCGAGGGCGCCCGCGCGTACCCGTGGCCGTTTGTGGGCGGCGTTGCTGATCGCGGCCGCCCTGTTGATCGCCGGCGGCTTTCTCACCTGGAAGTGGGTGGCGTCGGCCAGACAGCCGGCCCCTCCCGCCTTCTTTTTCCCCAAGAAAAGCCCGAGCAGTCCTTGAGGGTCGGCCGCCGACCCGAAAGGCCGCTCACGGCCCGCCCCCGTTTCCCGGAGACTTGAATGAATGCGAGATACCTGATCCGAACGGCCCCGCTCGTGACCGCGGCCGGCGCCCTGGCCCTTTCCCTTTTCCTCGCCGTCCCCGTTCGGGCCGAGGTGTATGCCGGCGTCGAGGTCGGCGGCAAGGGCGTCAAGGCCACGGTCGTTGACGTCAGCGGCGACGGCGCGACCGCCGAAATCGCGGTCAAGCTGGCCGACACGACCAACACCGGCCTGGCGACCGACGTGGCGCGGGACGGCCGCTTCGGCGCGACGGCCCTGGCGGAAACGGTCAAGGCCGTCGGGACCTACACCGACCGCTTCCGCAAGGAGTTCGCGGCGGCCCCCGGACGGATTTACGTCGTCGGCTCGAGCGGCCTGTTCGCGGCCATTCTCGATAAACCGGAGCTGATTAAGGAAAACCAAACCCGCCTGGCGGACGCCGTCAAGGAGCGGACGGGCGTGGCCATGACGTTCATCGACGCCCGGCGGGAGTCGGAACTGTCCATCGTCGGCGTCGTCCCGAAGAAGGACCGGGCGGCCGCCCTCCTGATCGACGTCGGCGGCGGCAACACCAAGGGCGGCTGCGAGGTCGGCCCCGGCAAGTTCGCCACGTTCGCCGTGCCGTTCGGCACGGCGACCTTCGCGGAGTTGGCGAATAAGGCCGGCGCCGCCGACGCCAAGGCCATGAAGGCGTTGTGCGACGACAAGGTCGTTCCGCTGTTGAAGGCGCAACTGTCCGGCCTCCCCGATCTGGCGAAACGGGACCGCGTCTACTTGAGCGGCGGGGTGGCCTGGGCCGCGGCGACCTTCGCGCGCCCGACCGACGCCAAGCCCTTCACCACGCTCACACTGAAGGACGTTGAAGCGTTCGAGGCCAAATTGGGCGCCGACCCCGCGGCCTTCCCGGAGCCGGACCTCTCGGCCGCGGACGACGAGGGGCGCCGTCGGGCGCTGGCCGAATGGGCGCGGGTGAAAAAGGTCTACACGCCCGAGCAGCTGTTGGCGGGGGCGCAGGTCCTGAGAAGCGCCATCCGCGAAGCGGGGGAGGGGAAACACTTTTTCTTCGCGCGCAACGGCTATCTGGGATGGATCCTCGCGTATGTGACCGAATCAGCCGTGGGCGGGAAGTAAAACGGGCCGGACGCGGGCGGGTAACGTCGTTCCCGACTGAAAGGACGGTCGAACGCTTGGCCTTGGCTTGGTTCGAGCGTCCCGGGTGTGCCGGCCGGGAAACGCCGCAAAGGCCGCTTCTCGCGGGCTTCCTGACTTGCTAGAATCACTTCCGTCGCTGCTCGGAGAGGTGCCGGAGCGGCCGATCGGGCCGGTCTCGAAAACCGGTGTGGGAGCAATCCTACCGAGGGTTCGAATCCCTCCCTCTCCGCTTTATCGGCAGATGAGTCTTGACCTATCTGCCGATTTTTCATGCGCTTGCGTCATTTCTTCTGTTTCCAGCAATCGCCAGCACCGCTGAATTGTCGGCTTTTCTTGTCGGATTTTTGCGGCTCCGTTGTCGGATTTCTGCGTTTTCGCCAATACTGTTCGGCTCATCTGTTGCTGGGCCGACGACGACGACTGGAGCGCGCAGGTGCGGCGGTGTTGCCCAAGGTAGGGACGGTGGAGGGAGTAGGTCAAGAGGGCTGACCGGGTTCCGCGGCGCGCGGGGTCAAACGCCGCCCAGCCTGGGGCGCAACAGGCCGGCGCTTCCGGGCCGCCTCGCCGGCCCCTTCCCAACGTGCCGACCGCGCCGGTCACGCCGCGCTCCGCCCATTGAACCGGCGCCCCGCCGCCCGTTTGCTTCTTGGCGCGGTGGCGGCGGCCCGCGTAATCTGGAGGGATAAGCGAATCCTTGCGGACCTCCCTTGCCACGTTGGAGCCGGGCCGACCCATGAGCGAAGCCTCCGATACTTGGTTCGTTCGCTACCCCGACGGCCGCGTCGCCCGCGCCGCCAACACCACCGTCGTTCGCCAGCAGGTCACGATCGGCAAGATTCCGCCCAACAGTTCGGTTCGCCGCTCGCCCGACGACGAGTGGACCGCGCTGGCATGGACGCGCGAATTCGCGGACCTCCTGGAGGAGACGCAGTCCGCACGCCGGGAAGCGAAACCGGAACCGGAATCGGAAGACGCCCTGGACCTTGAAGGCGACGACCGCCCCGCTGCCGCCGAGGCCGGCGGATTGTCGGCGCGGCTGGACCGCTCGCGGCTGCCCTCCATCGGCGTCCGCGGCATGGCGCATGAGCTGCTGGCGGCGCTGGACTCCACCCTGGTGCGCAAAAAGCTGACGGCGGCGGCCCTGGCGGGGCTTGGCTCGGGCCTGGTCCTGGCGTCGTGGACGCAGCTGCCGGAGGCGCCGTTCGAGCAGGCGGCCCAATGGGCGCGGACCATCGTCGCCGTGGTGCTGCTGCTAATCATCGTGACCGCGGCTACCGGAATGCTCACGCGGATGACCTACTACGAGCTGTCCCGAATGCGGCCGGCCCGGTGGCGCGAAGGGGCGACCGGACTGATCGGAACGACCATCCGCATCGCGGCGGCGCAGCTGCTCACGGCCGGCCTCGCCATCCTCGTCATCGTCTACCTGCGGTTGGCGCCCCGCTATCTGCTGGAGTTCTATCCCGGCGGCGTCGGACAGACGATCACGGCGGTGCTGGCGGCCGTGGGCATGATCGTGGAAGTGGTTTTGTGGCCGATCGTGGGCTTCGCGCTGCTGTTGCCGCCCATCCTCGTGGTGGAGGATTGCTCGGTGGGCAAGGCGTTGAGACTGTGGTTCCGTCTGCTGCGCGAAGACATCGGACGGGTGTTCCTCTACGAGGCGCTGGCCCTGGGCCTCGGGTTGGCGGCCACGCTGCTCTTGGCGCTGCCCTGGCTGGCCCTTTTCCTTTACGAGCCGGTGGAGTTTTCGCAACTGCTCCCCGCCATCGCCTTCACCCGTTGGGTCCTGGCCGGCCTCGCCCTGGCGCCGCTGATGGCCTACCTGATGGTCGCCAACGTCTTCATCTACATCAACATCCGCTACGAGTCCGCCCCGGCCGGCCGACGCTGACGAAACTTTTTCCCGCCCTCTTGCAATCCACGCGCGCGCTGCTAACATAAGCCGCAGTCAAGAAGGTTAAACGTTTCGTCTGTTCAGGCAGGAGCAGTACCCGGCGGAGGCGACAAAGAGCGCGATGGGCATCACGAAGGACCGCAAGACGCAAATCATCGATTCGTTCCGGCGCGAAGACACCGACACCGGCTCGCCGGAAGTGCAGATCGCTTTGCTCACGGCGCGCATCAACGAGCTGCATGAGCACATGCGCACGCACAAGAAGGACCACGCCAGCCGGCGCGGACTCCTCAAGATGGTCAGCAATCGGTCCGGCTTGTTGAACTACCTTCGCAACAAGGATCGCGCCCGCTACCTGGCCGTGATCGGCCGGCTTGGCCTGCGCAAGTGACGCCCGCCCATGAGCACTACGTTCTTGGCGAGCGGGGGGCGTAAGCCCCCTGATTTAGCATCCTGTCGGTGACAGTGTGGAGAATCAGGGGGCTTACGCCCCCCGCTCGCCGGCGCGTTCTTGCCCCGCACGGTCCCACTCTCCTGCTTGAGGCACGCGCCCCGCGCCTGCCACAGGAGGACAATCCGTGCAGTCATTCCGTGTTGAACGTCCCTTCGGTTCCCAATCCCTCATCCTCGAAACCGGCAAACTCGCCAAACAGGCCCACGGCGCCGCCGTGGTGTCGATGGGCGAGACCGTGACGCTCACGGCCGCCGTCGAGGGGGGCGTCCGTCCGGGGCAAGACTTCTTCCCCCTCACCGTCGATTACCGCGAAAAGGTCTACGCCGCCGGCAAATTTCCGGGCGGCTTCATCAAGCGCGAGGGCCGGCCCACCACCAAGGAAATCCTCACCTCCCGCCTGATCGACCGTCCCATCCGCCCGCTCTTTCCGGTCGGCTACATCAACGAAATCCAGATCATGACCAGCGCCCTCTCGGCCGACCGGGAGAACGACCCCGACGTGCTCTGCATGATCGGGGCCAGCGCCGCGTTGCACCTGTCGCAGATCCCGTTCCTCCACCCGACCGGCACGGTTCGCGTCGGCCGCGTCGCCGGCGAACTGGTGCTGATGCCGACGCATTCGCAGCTGGAACAGAGCGACCTCGACCTCATCGTGGCCGGCACCCGCGACGCCATCACCATGATCGAAGGCTTCGCGCGGGAAATGCCCGAAGACCAGATGCTCGACGCCATTGTCTTCGCCCACAAGCACGTCGCCGAGATCGTGGACCTGATCGAGGAACTCCGTCAGAAAGCGGGCCTGGGCGCCAAGGTCTATCCGCCCGCGGCCGCGGTCAACCCGCTCGTCGCCGAATTTCAGAACAAGTTCGGCGCCGAGTTCCGCGAACGCAAGCAAACGGCCGGCAAGGCGGAGCGCGCCGCCGCCATCGACGAGTTGAAAAAGCGCGTCGTCGCCGAATATCTGCCGGAAGGCAAGGAGACGGAACACACACCCGAACAGGTGAAGGCCGCCTTCTCCGCCCTGGAAGAACACATGGTTCGCGCCATGATCCTGGAAGGCAAGCGCATCGACGGCCGCGACACCAAGCAGATCCGGCCGATCGTCTGCGAAGTCGGCCTGCTGCCGCGGACGCACGGCTCGGCCCTGTTCCAGCGCGGCGAAACGCAGGCGCTGGTCACGACCGTTCTCGGCACCTCCAGCGACGAGCAGCGCGTGGACGGCCTGATGGACGAGTACAGCAAGAAGTTCATGCTGGACTACAACTTCCCGCCGTTCAGCGTCGGCGAGTGCCGGCCCATCCGCGGACCCGGACGCCGCGAAATCGGCCACGGCGCCCTGGCCGAGCGCAGCCTCAAGGCCGTCATCCCCGGCGTGGAACAGTTTCCTTACACGATCCGCATCGTCTCCGACATTTTGGAGTCGAATGGGTCGTCGAGCATGGCCTCCGTCTGCGGCGGCACGCTGTCGCTGATGGACGCCGGCGTGCCGCTGACCGCCCCGGTGGCCGGCATCTCGATCGGCCTGGTCAAGGAGGCCAAGAAGTTCACGCTGCTGACCGACATCATGGGCGACGAGGACCACTACGGCGACATGGACTTCAAGGTGGCCGGCACCGGCCGCGGCATCACCGGCATCCAGCTCGACCTCAAGATCGACGGCATCGACGAGGAGATCATCAAGGCGACGCTGGAGCAGGCCCGCGACGCCCGCCGAGAAATCCTCAAGACCATGCTGACGACGGCCCTGCGGGCGCCGCGCCCCGCCATCAGCCAGTACGCCCCGCGGCTGCTGACGGTGAAGATCAACCCCGAGAAGATCGGCCTGCTCATCGGGCCGGGCGGCAAGACCATCAAGGGCATTCAGGAGGCGACCGGCGCCAAGCTCGACATCGAGGAGGACGGCACGGTCTACATTTCTCATTCGGACTCCGCCGGCGCCGAGGCCGCCAAGCGCAAGGTGGAGGCGCTGACGGAGGAGGTGCGCGTCGGCAAGGTGTACGACGGCAAGGTGACGTCGATCAAGGATTTCGGCGCCTTCATCGAGATCCTGCCGGGTCGCGACGGCCTGTGCCACATCAGCGAACTGGACGACAAGTACGTCGGCAAGGTCGAGGACGTGGTGAAGGTCGGCGACCTGATCCAGGTGAAGGTGATCGCCATCGACGAGCACGACCGGGTGAAGTTGTCGCGGAAGGTGCTGCTGCGCGAGCAGAACCAGGGGGCGGAAGGCGGCCCGGCCCCGGCTCCCACGCCGGGCGGCCCGCCGCCACGCAGGGAAGGCGGGAGGGAAGGCGGACGTGAGGGTGGGAGGCCGCCGCGCGGCGACGGCCCGCCGCGTGAACGCCGGCCGGAACGGCGTGAAGAGCGCCCGAGCGACGCGTAGGATGGTTTCCCGTTAGCGACGCTTCGCAGAAGCGTGTAGGCCGACAACGCTTTTGCGTGGCGTCGCCCATCGGAGCATCTCCCATGAGCGACGCATCTCTCAAACCGCCGCCGTCGCGCGGCGTCTCGTTGACCACGTTGATCCTGACGGCGGCGCTGACGGCGACCACGACCGCCGCCGCCGTGCTGGCCGTGTTGTATTTCACCGGCAGCCGTCCGACCGCGGCCGGCGCGCTCGGCCAGCCGTCCATCTTCACCGACCTGACCGGGTCGGCGCCGACGCCGAACGTCCAGAAGGACACGGTGAAGCCCCTGGGCCATCCCACCGGTGAGGTCTTCTACGAGGTCCCTTATGCCTCGCCCCCGCACCTCACCTTAAGCGCGCCTCATCGCGTGTACCAGATCGTCAAGCAGGATGAATTCGGCTTCAGTTGGGCGGCCGACAGCCTTCTCGATGATTTCGTCGGTGACGTGAAGGATCGGGCGACGGCCATCCAGGTCGGGACTGCGGTGAAGAAGCCCAAGGTCGAATACGAGGATTTCACCTTTGAGGCGAAGGGAATCCCCGCCGGCCCAGGCGTGGATTTCCAGCGGCCTTTTGAGCAGACGGGCACGTTTCCAACCGGCGTAGGTAGGAACGGACAGGAGAACTTCGTGTTCCCATACGCTTCGCCGCCGCACGTCACACTGGCGAGACAAACCTCCACTAATGTGGTGATTGTGGAAGTAACGAATACCGGGTTCAAATGGAAGGAAGACGGCGGCAGCGGTTCCGACGGCGAGGTGACCTGGACCGCGACGGGCCTCCGGGCGACGAAACTGCCGAAGTGACTTCCAGGGAGGCCGCGTCCGCCGTGCTCGATCCGCAATACGCCGAGTTGGCCGAGCTGGCCGGCGGCTTCATCCACGAAATCAAGAACCACCTGAGCACGCTCGGCCTCAATCTGCAACTGCTTTCCGAAGATTTTGAAGATCCGCAATCACAACGGGAGCGTCGCGCCCTGGAGCGCGTCAAACGTCTGCAAGGGGAATGTCAGCGGCTGGTGGACGTTTCCAACGACTTCCTCCGCTTCGCGCGCGTCCAGGAAGTCGAGCGGACGCCGGCCCACCTCGGCGAAGTGATCGAAGAGGTGGTCGATTTCTTCAACCCGACGGCCCGGGCGGCCAACATCGAGATTAAGAGCTATATGCCCGGCGACCTGCCGCCGGTGGCGCTGGACGCCGACCTGTTCAAACAGGCGCTCCTGAACCTGCTGCTGAACTCCCAGCAGGCCATGCCGGACGGCGGCGAGATCACCTTGCAAGCCGGCCGCGACGGGGACGGCGTTATCCTGAGCGTGATCGACACCGGCAAGGGCATGGCGCCCGAGGTGGCGGAAAAGGTGTTTCGACCGTTCTTCTCGACGCGGCCGGGCGGCACCGGCCTGGGCCTGGCGACGACGCGCAAGATCGTCGCCGCCCACGGCGGGACCATCGACGTGCAGAGCGAGGTCGGCCGCGGCAGTAAGTTCACCATCCGCCTGCCGGCGGCCGAATCGCCCGCGTCCGGCCCGCCGTTGACGGCGGGCCGGGCTGGACGCGCGAACTCATCGGTCATTCGCCCTTCTTCGTCTCCCCCTTGAATAGCGGCGCCAGATCGAGTTCGCGCAGCTCGCCGGCCGACGACGGCCGCTTGCCGAACGCCAGGTGCAGCCGCAGGTCCTTCGTGTCGAACACCATCGTCTGGAGCGTCTCGTCGCCCTGGTTGACGGCGTGCAGCTGCTTGTGCAGGTCTTCGACGCCGAGCTTGGCCTTGCCGGCCCGCACCTTGTCTAGCGTCTCCAGCCGTGTGCCCGAGTTGAACAGGTCGATCGCCTCCGCCGGCCGCACCGCCTCGGTGCAGAAGTGGTTGGTGCAGGTGCAGACGCCCTGCTCCGCCGATCGCATGGCGACGTGGCGGGGCGTCACCTCAAAGACGGCCGTGCCGGTGCGATCCGCCACGGCCAAATTGAGGAGCGACGTGCGCGGCATGGTTTCCAGCAGTTTTTTCGCCTCGGCGATGGTCGTACACTCCTCCAGCAACCGGCGGTTGCAAAGGGCGTAGGGCACCCCCTTGGGGTCGAAGTGCGGCTCGCCCTCCTTGGCGTCGTACACCTCCAGCACCGCCACGGACAGCCCGGCGTCGTTCATGCCGGACACCACGCCGACCAGGCCGGGGAAGCCGACGGAAACGAAGGCGTGCTTATCCGTCGGCCGGTAGACCGTGACCAGCGTGTATTCGTGGATGTAGCCCAACGACGGGTAGTCGAGGTTGCGGCCGAAGAGCACGCCGCCGGTGGCGCTGCGCGAAGCCTCCACCAGCAGGGCCGAGCAAAGAAACGTGCTTTTGAGGTCGAAAAAGGTGTTGGAAACGGTCAGCACGTCGCCGCCGGCCCCGGACGCCTTGGCGATGGCGTTCATTTCCGTGCGGTAGTCGGCCGGGAAGTGGCGGACCATGCCCTCGCCGCCGCGGACGAACAGCGGCCAGGACGCCTCGGCGTCGTTGGCCTTGAGCAGGTCGCGCGTGTAGCCGAGGACGCGCGAACTCGGCTTGAGGGCCAGCGTCCCGACGCCGGCGCCGATCTCGTCCGGGGAGCCGGCGACCGTCAGCACGGGCAGCCCGTTGACGTAGCGCATCTCGGCGGCGGACCCGAGGCGGCCGGTCGGATAGTGGAACGGCTCGCCGGCGTGGACGAAGGCCGCGCCGGTGAAAAGAAGGACGACGGCGAGGGGCCGGTAGCGTACCATAGCGGCATGTTTCTCCAGGCGACGGCGGGCCGGTATAGCGACATCGTATTTTACACCGAAGGATTGGTTCCTGTCTCTACCGGAAGCCCTCTGCCGCGGGCGGCGAGGTAGGCGTCAGGAAAGCGCGTGGATTTTCCCGCGGGCAAGGGAAGTGGCAAGAAAACCTCGGTCCCGACCGCGTGGCGGCGGCTCGGGGCGTCGAGTGACGGTCCTCGGCCCCGGCCGGACCTTACTTCGCCCGTTTTTCTAGAAACCGCCCCACGCACGCCTTCCACTCCTCCGGCCGCGCCGACGCATACGACTCATGCCCCAGCCCGTCGAAGACGTGCAGTTCCTTTTCGCACGGCAGATTGTCGTAGATCGACCGCAGTTGCGGCCCACTCACCCGCGGGTCTATTTCGCCGTGCAGCATCAGGATCGGGCCGGTCGCGCTTTTGGCGTAGTCCACCGGGTTGTTCGCGAAGGTGTTGAAGCCGAGTTGCACGCCGCCCCAGAACATCAGCAACTCGGCGCCGGGGAAGCCGGGCAGGCCCATCGCGTGGAACCGCTTCTCCACCGTGTGCAGCAGCGTGTCGAACGGACATTCCAGCACCGTCGCGTCCGCCCGGATGTGTTGCACCGCCATCGCCCGCAGCACCGCCGCCGCCCCCATCGACTGGCCGAACACGATCAGCCGTTGGCCCGGCCACCGCTTCCGGGCGTATTCCAGGGTGCGGGCCACGTCGCCGGCCTCGCGCCAGCCGACCGTCGTCACGTCGCCCTCGGAGCCGCCGCTGGCGGGGAAGTCGATCAGGAAACAGGAATATCCGAGATCGTGAAAGCCCTTCAATTCCGGCAGCATTTCGCCCTTGCAGCTGCCGTAGCCGTGGAAGATCAGCACCAGGCCGCGGGAGTCGGCGTGCGGCGCGTACCACCCCTCCAGGGCGCCGGCCTCGCCGGGGAACGCGTCCGTTTCATAATCCAGACCGAGGGAACCCGGCGTGACGAGGTTTTCCGGCCGGTGGATGGTGAGGCCGCCCAGCAGCACGCCGACCTTCTGCCCCAGGCTCATGGCCTCCGGGTGCGGCCGGTCGTCCGGTGCGGCCTTGGGCAGGCCGCGGGCGAAGTGCGACATCGTGCAGGCGTGACGGTAAGCCAGGAAGTTGACGAGGAGAAATAGCGCCAGAAGAACCAACACGACGCTGAGCATGCGGTGCGTCCCCACCCACGCGACGATCATCCGCATCCTGCCGTCTCCTCACCGGAACGGGCGCCCGCTCCGACGGGGGCGCCGACTCCAGTTTATTCAAGCACCATCAGCGCTTACCATAGCAGAAGGAAGCGCCCGCGCGTGAGGGAACGGAATGGACCACTTCGAGAACGCCGTCGCCGAACTGGCGGCCGCCGCGTCGGTGGACGACGCCTACGCCGGCGCCCAGCGGCTCTTGGCGGAACTGGATGGGGCCGACGCCGCCACCCGCCAACGCGCCCTCGGCCGGCTGGCGGACGTGCTGCCGACGGCTTCCGTCGATTGCGCCGGCGTCGTCGCCCTTGCCTGCGGCGCCCTGGTGGAACACGGCGGCGACCCGGAACGGCCGCTCGACGCCCTGCTCGGCCGACTGCCGGAAGTCCTGGCCGGCGCCGCCGCCTTCGCCGACGCCTGCCGCGCCCAGGCGAAAGCCGACGACGACGCCATTGAACGCTACGGCGATGAGGTTGCGAAAACCATGCCGGCCGAGGCCGTCGCCTGGGGCGCGCTGGACCTATTCGCCAGCGCCGCCATCGCCGTGCTGGCGCGCTCCCCGGCCGCACGGCGACGGGCGCGGGCGCGGCCGGAACTGGCGAAGCGGGCCGCGGCCGTCGGCGACCTGCACGGCAAGGCGAAGTTCCTGGCGGAACTGCTGCGCGTGCTCGACGACGAAGTGTTGCTGGTGTTGCACCCGGAGACGGGCCGCGGCTGGAAGGTGCGCATCGGCGGAATCTCGGATAATTTCCAGCTGCATACGCTGTTGGCCGACGCCCTTATCGGCGACCCGGAAAAGGGCCTGTTATCCGGACGGCGGCCCGACCCGCGCATCGGCGCCGCCGCCCGCGATCGGCCAGTCGATCCGTCCGTCACGCTGGCCGAGGGGGCGTTCAACCTGATGAACTGGCAGGCGCTGCGGCCGGATCGGACGCTGCCGGCGGGTCAGGACGGCTCGGCCCACTGGATCTGGAACGAGGGCGTCCCCGACGATATTGAAAAGTTTGAAGGCGTGCGCGTGGTGCTACTGGGTCCGTCGCCGTACCATAGGACGTGGGACGCCGGCCGCCGGTTCGAGGACATGCCCGCGGACCTAAAGGTGGTGGAGACGCTGACGCCCGCCGCGGCCGACGGCCTGCTGGGCCGCATTGCCGCGGCGCCGCGAACATCGGAGGATTAATGGGCGCCGCGCCGATCCGTTGGTCCATTTCGTTCGCGTCAAATATAACAAGCACCTGCGGGGCGGCGTCGGCGCGCCCCCTTCACCCTGGAGGGACGAAAACATGCGACCTGCGGCGTGGCTGATGGCGGCGGCGATCGGCGCCCTGGCGGCGTGCGGCGGCCGGGCGGCCGACGACGCCAAGGGCGTCGAGGTGGACCTGGACGGCCTCAAGGCGACGACGCCGGCCGACTGGAAGAAGGAAGACCCGAGCAACCAGTTCCGCTGGATGCAGTTCCGCATCCCCGGGGCCAAGGGCGACAAGGACGACGCCGAGTTGGCCATCTCCAAGGGTCTCGGCGGCGGCGCCGACGCCAACATCGCCCGCTGGAAGTCGGCGTTCAAGCCGCCGGCCGGCAAGACCGGCGACGAGGCTTCCAAGGTCGAGGAGATCAAGATCGGCGGCATGAAGGCCAGCTACCTCGACGTGTCCGGCACGTACACCGCCCCCTTCTCCAAGGCGGGGCCGCAATCGGACTACCGCATGTTGGCGGTCTACTTCGACGGCAAGGACAACGCCTACACCTTCAAGCTCGTCGGCCCCGCGGCCACCGTGGAGGCGGCGAGAAAAGGCTTTGACGGGTGGCTAAAGTCGTTTAAATGAAATTGTGTCCCGGCGGCGCGGCGTCAGCCCGCCGGTGTAGCATCGGTTCCGCGGCGCTATTCTACACCGGCGGGCTTACGCCGCGCCGCTCGCCAATAATTTGCCCCGCCCATGCACATCGACCAACTCGACTACGACCTGCCCGGCCGCCTGATCGCCCAGGAGCCGCCGCCGGAGCGCGACCAGTCGCGGCTGCTGGTGGTGCGCCGCGGCGGCCCGCCCCCGGCCGACCACCACTTCCACGACCTGCCCGCCCTGCTCGATCCCGGAGACCTGTTGGTCCTCAACGACACCCGCGTGCTGCCCGCCCGGCTGGTCGGCCGTCGCGCCCGCAGCGGCGGCCGGTGGGAGGGTCTGTTCCTGCGCGAGCAGGCCGACGGCGCCTGGGAACTGCTCTCGCAGACGCGCGGCCGGCTCATGACCGGAGAAACAATCCTCGTCGATCCGGAAAGTCCGTCAAGCGGGGATGCGGCCTCCCCCCTGCGCCTGTGCCTGGTCGGCAAGACGCCCTCGGGACGATGGCTGGGTCGGCCGGGGGAGGGGGGCGCGGTGGCGCTGCTGGCGCGCTACGGCCGGACGCCGCTGCCGCCGTACATCCGCAAGGGCCGCGGCGGCCCGGCGGATCGGGAACGCTACCAGACCGTTTACGCCCGGGAGGCCGGGGCCGTGGCCGCGCCGACGGCCGGGCTGCACTTCACGCCGCGGCTGTTCGACGCGCTGGACCAACGCGGCGTCGGCCGGGCCTTCGTCACGCTGCACGTCGGGGCGGGCACGTTCCAGCCGGTGACGGCGGAGGACGTGACGCAACACCACGTCCAGCCGGAGTGGGGGGAAGTGCCGGCCGCCGCCGCCGAAGCCGTCGCGGCCTGCAGGGCGCGGGGTAAGCGCGTCGTGGCGGTGGGCACCACGTCGGTGCGCGTGTTGGAGACGGCAGCGCTGGCGTCGGGCGACGGGCCGTTACGGCCGTGGTCGGGATGGACGGACTTGACGATCGGGCCGCCGTTTTCGTTCCGGACGGTGGATGCTCTAGTAACGAATTTCCATCTGCCGCGGTCGAGCCTGCTGCTGCTGACGGCGGCGTTCGCTGGATTGGAGATGATGCAGGCGGCGTACAAGGTGGCGGTGGAGCGGGAATATCGCTTTTACAGTTACGGCGACGCGATGCTGATTTTGTGAGGCGGCGGGCCGCCGCGTTCACACCGCCTTGAGCACCAGACAGGTGTTGCTGCCGCCGAAGCCGAACGAGTTGGACGCCGCCACGCGCACCTTGGCCGGCCGCGCCTCGTTGGCCACGTGGCACAAGTCACATTCCGGGTCGGGATCATCCAGATTGATCGTCGGCGGCAGCGCGCCGCGATCCATCGCCGCCACGCACGCCAGCGCCTCCACCGCCGCGGCCGCCGTCAGCAGGTGGCCCGTCATGCTCTTGGTCGAGCTGACCGGAACCCGCTTCAGCCAGTCGCCGAACACCGCGTTGAGCACGCGCGTCTCCGCCACGTCGCCGACCGGCGTGCTCGTGGCGTGGGCGTTGACGTAATCCACCTCCGACGGGGTTACGCCGGCGTCGTCCAGCGCCTGGCGCATGGCGGTCGTCGCCGGCTCCGGGTCGGGGCTGGGGATGACCATGTTATGGGCGTCGCTGCTGGCGCCGAAACCCGCCACCTCGGCGTAGACGCGCGCCCCGCGCCGCCGGGCCGAATCCGCCCGCTCCAGTACGAACATGGCCCCGCCCTCGGCCATCACGAAGCCGTCGCGGTTGCGGTCGAACGGCCGCGACGCCGCTTGCGGGTCGGCGTTGCGCCGCGACAGCGCCCGCAAGTTGCCGAAACAGGCCAACGACATCGGCGTCACCGCCATGTCGCACGCCCCGGCCACGCACACGTCCACCCAGCCGAGTTCCAGCCACTGCCGCGCCTGCATCAGCGCGTAGTTGCCGCTGGCGCACGCCGCCGAAACGGTCAGACAGGGGCCGGACAGTTCCATCAGGCGCAAAGCCCGCCGCAGCATCGATTCCGAATGCCTGTGCGCCTCCCACAGTTTCGAGCCGCCGGAAAGGGCGTCCGTTTCCCACATCTCCAGCCATTCGGCGCCCGAACCGAGCACCAGGCCGACGCGCACCTCGCGTCGCCGGTCCCACCAGTCCGCGTCGCGCAGGGCGCCGACCATGCACCAGCGCAGCAGCTGTTCCAGCCGATGCAGCCCCGCGAACTCGGCGGCGTCGTGGCCGGGCGGGCAGGGCACTTCGGCCACCTGGCCGGCCATCTGACTCGGGTGGTCGCCGATGGGGAACGTCGTCACGCGCCCCACGGCCGACTTGCCGGCCAATAGGCTGTCGGCGAAATCCTTGTAGGTGTGCCCGAGCGGCGTGGCCGTGCCGACGCCGGTGATCCAGACGGGGTTGGAAGGCGTCACCGTTGGGTCTCCGCCAGGGGCAGGGAACAGAGCAGGCGCGCGTCCAGGGCGGCGCCGTCGCCGTTTCGGTGGGCGTGCTCGGCGGTTCGGCCGATCTTTTCCACTTCCACACGGCCGCCGGCCTCCATCGGCAGGATGAAGGCGGCCCGGCTGATTTCGGTCTCGCGGGCCAGCGCCTCCAGGACGCTTTTAAGGCCGAACAGGTCGAGGGCGGGCGCCGACTCGGCCGTCGGCGGCGGCACGCATATCGCGCCTCCGGCGATCACGCGCAGGCGAATCCCCGAGGTGGTCGCGGGCCGCGGCGGCGTCAGGGCCAGGGCCAGGGCCGCGCAGTGGGTGCCGGGGGCATGGGCGCCCGTCCGATCCACGGGCGGCAGGTCGGGGTCGAAGGCCGTCAGCACCACCCAGAGGCCGGGCACGTGCTTGCGGTCGAGCAGGGCGGCGGCGGCGGCCAGGACTTCCGTCGCACAGCCGGGGCCGCCGCAGACGCCGATGTTGGGACCGCGGAACTTGAAGAGTTGACTGATCGTGCCGGAAGGGGAATGGAGCGAACGGTGGGCGGGCAGGTGCGGTGAAGCGCCCCAGGCGCCTTCGTTCTGGTAGCGGTGGACGCCGCCGGCCACGGCGGTGCGGCCCATGTAGTGGGGCGCGGCCAGGACGCCCCAGTCGCGGAAGGCGGCGGCGGCGAGGCCGTAGTGGTGCAGGGCGTGGTGGACGGCGGAGATGGCGGCGACGGACTGCTCGTCGGCTTGTTTGAGGGCGTTGATCGGCAGCGGCGGATCGCACCACGGCGCCGGTTTACGGCGCAGCTCCGGGACGGCTTCCATCGGCACACGCACCCAGGCGTGGGCGGCCACGTCGCAGACGACGGCGCGCGGCGGCGCGGAAGGGAGGTGAGGTGATGGCTTCAAACGACACGAGTCCTTTCCGTTGCCATTCCGTCCCTGGAAGCCTCCTCCGGACGAGGCGATCCCGTCTACCCGGCGCGAAGGCCGTGGCGGCGAGCGGGGTCCGGCGGGTCGGCCGCGCGGGCTGGGCGAAGGAACCAAGGTGGTACTGCAAACGCGCGCGCCTGTCAATCCGGCTTCGGCGCCCGGCAACGAGAGGGCGCCGGGTCGCCCGGCTTAATTCTTTCGGCAGGCGGGGGGGGTCGGCTTGCGTCGATTCGGTCGGGAATGAGGAATGGCGCGGATTGGTCCGGATACGCGGGAAGTTTCGGGACGAGGGGCATATTGCCGGCGCCCCGTCTCCTTCATGGTTTACCTATACCGCGGACTTCTTCTCAGAACCGGACACTTGTTCGGCGCGGCGCACGTCGGGAATCCAGGCGGCGGCCGGCGGGGGCGGGAGGGCCGTCAGGTCCTTGACGGCCAGTTCGCGTAGCCATTCCGGCGGGGGCGGCGAAGCGGGTTGAAAGTCTTCCGGCCGCACCGGCGCCAGCGGCGGGAACCCCAGGGCGGCGTCGGCGCGAACCGCGTGAATCGGGGCGACGCCGGCCGGCCAAATCAGCTCGTCTGGAGCGATGCCATCGGTCTCAATCAGGCCGCGCAGCCGCACGCCGGACACCGGGCCGTGTGTCGCCGCGGTCGGGGCGATTCTTCGATTTCGGCGGGAAAAGGCGGCGGTGCGGCAGGGGCGGCCGCATCAGAGTTTAATCCCCGAGAACTTGGCCACCCGCTTCAGATCCGTGATCAATTCCGCAGCCGACTGGTGGCGGTCCTCGGGCTGCTTCGCCAGCATCTTCAGGACCGTCCCCTCGAACAGGTCGGGCAGGGACATCTGGAACTTCTTGGGCCGCTCCGGCGCCTTCGTGCGAATCAGGTGAATCGTCGCCTCCGGGGAACCGCCGTCGAGCGGCGGCCGGCCCGTCACCAGGGTATACAGCAGCGCTCCCAGGCTGTAGACGTCGGAGCGGTCATCGACCCGGGCGAAGCCCCCCGTGCGTTCCGGCGACATGTAACGGACGTCGGCGACGATCGGACCCGGCCGGGCGGCATCCTCGGCCGGCGCGCCCTCCAGCGCCCCGGACTGCGCCAGGTCGCCGAGCTTGATCGCCTGGTCCGCCGAGCGGATCAGGACGTTGAGCGGCGTGATGTTGCCGTGAATGACGCCTCGCCCGTGGGTGAATTCCAGGGCGCGGGCCAACTCGTAGCCGACGCGGAAGGCGTTGCGCCAGTCGAGCTGGCCGGCCACCCCCAGGCGGTCGATGACCTGATTCAGACTTTCACCCTCGATCAACTCCATGGAGATCCAACAGTTTTTGCCGGCCTCGCCCGCCCCGAACAAGGTCACGAGGTTGGGATGGCGCAGGGGCGCCAGGGTCTGGAGGAACCGGACGAAGCGGTCTGTGGCGGCGTCGTCCTTGTCGGCGCGGGGCCAAAAGACCTTGAGGGCCACGTCCGCGTTGCCGTTGACGTGGCGCGCCCGGAAGACGTTGCCGGTTCGGCCGCGGGCGATCAGCGGGCCGACCAGGAAGCCTGAAAAAACCTTGACCGTCAGTTCGTGCAACGGATCGGCCGGCGGCGGGGGCGCCTTCGCTGGCGGAGGCGGGGGCGACGGGTTGGGGACGGCCGCCGTCTTCGGCTCAACGGGTGGCGGGGTGGCGCCGCGAACCGCGTCGCCCGGCCGGCGGGCTTGTTCGGCGAGGCGCACGTCGGCGAGCCATGAGGCGGGGGAGGGCGGCGGAAGGGACGCCACTTCGCCCCCGGCGGAAAAGGCTTCGGCCAGCTCGCGCAGCCATTCCGGCGGGGGCGGCGGGGCGGGTTGAAAGTCCTCCGGCCGCACCGGCGCCGACGGTGGGAACGCCAGAGCGGCGTCGGCCCGAACCGCGTGCGTTGGGGCGACGCCGGCCGGCCAAATCAGGTCGTCCGGGGCGAGGCCGTCGGTCTCGATCAGAGCGCTCAGTTGGAGGCCGGACACCGGGCCGTGCGTCGCCCCGGCGTGCGTGTAATACCACTGGTCGGACATGGGCGTTCTCCTCCCTAACATTGCTACTTAGAAGCGGTTTCAAACCCCCGTAGGACGGGTTTCCTGACCCGTCCATGCGAAAGGACGGGTCAGGAGACCCGTCCTACGTTTCGCAACGGCTACTTAGCGGGCTGGGCGTCCGGCGCCGGCTTGACACCGTCGCCCGTCAGGCGGAAGTCGTCGAAGCTTGCTTTGAAGCGCGCCGCGGATGTGGAGTTGAACCACAGGCCGACTTTCATCTTCGCCGGCATCTTCATGTCCTGCCCCGGCATGTTGGCCCACCTGACGCCGTCCTGGCTGAAGGAGGCGAAGATCCGGTCCCCGCCGCGCCGCAACCGCAGGTACGTCGTCGGGGAGTCTCCAATTCCCGCCCCGCTCCCTAGGTTCCGCTCTCCCATCATTTCGCATTTGACTTGGTGGCTGACCGTTGAAGGGTTGGCTTGGGCGGTGCGTTCCAGACGCGCGTAGGCGTGGTCGCCGGCAGACACCACCAGCCCGGCCTGGACGCCCGGCGACTCTCCGGGGATGCTCCCGGGCGCCGCGGGCCGAAATTCTCCGCCAACTCGGACCTCCATCGTAAAATCGCCCTCCACGTCCCGGAGCAGGCGCGGATAGTTCATCACGCCGGCCGCAACCGCCGGGCCGTGTTCCTTCTTTCCCGGCGCCTCAATGATAAGGGCGGTCTTGTCCGGCGTGAACTTACAATCGCCGTCGGGATCCACCGGCTTGTCCTAGCCAGTCTCGAACGACAAAGCCCCCGGCGCCGGCGCCGGTTCGTTCACCACGGGCGGCGGAGGATTCGCGATCGGCCCTTCCCTGGGCGGGGGCGGCGCGCCGTTGTCTTTGTGCGTGGGGGTTTTCGGGTCTGGCGTGAGCGGCCCGCCGGTGCCCTTCTGGACGAGAGGGCTATCCGGTCGGGGCGGAGTCGGTGCGTCGGGCCTACTGCTAAAAGCCCACACCGCGAGGCCGCCCACCAACATCGCCACGACGGCCAACCCGACGCCGCCGCCGATCCACGCCGCCAACGGCAGGCGGATCGCCACGTTCCACGCCGCCATCGGCAGGCGGATCGCCGCGTTCTCTGGCTTCCCCCTGCTCTTTCTCTTTTTATTGCGGATGAGGGACGAAGACGCCGGCGCCGGGCCGTCGTCGAACGCCAGGGCGTGCCCCGGAACGGGCGCGGCCATTGGAACGGGCGCGGCCGCCGGGAGCGCCGTCGAGACCGCCGGCTGTATGCCGGAGGCAGGCCCAGCCGCGGCGGCCGGGCGCGGCGCCTTAGCCGGGGCGGGGGCCGGGCGCACGTCGGGCATCGCCTCTTCCAGGAGGGGCGCCGATTCCAGGCCTCCCCGCAACGCCGCCCGCACGTGGGCCGCCAGCATCACCAGCCCGGCGTCGGGCAGCGAGGCCAACTCCTGGAATACTTCCGAATGCACCGGGTCGGCCAGGTCGGTCTCCTTGAACAGCAGATTGTCGCCGTTGTCGTACTTGCCCCACAGCCCCTTGTCCGCTTTCAACGCCCGCATGGCCGTGGCCACCAGCAAAAGAGGGAAGCGGTCCACCTCCAGGCTGAACGTCCCCTCTCGAAGCCGCTGCGGGTGCTGGTAGTTGGCGTGGCCCACCTCGCCCGACTTCTTGCCCGCCAGGGCCGGCACCCACATGCCGTCGTAGTCGATCAGCTTCAGCGCCAGCGATTTGGGGGTCGCGCCCGGCACCAAGAGGACGTTGCCGTGCTGAAGGTCGCAGTGGCCGATGTCCGCCGCCCGCAGGTACTTGCCCATCCGCGCCCACAGCTGCAACAGCGCCTCTAGCATGGCCGGCTTGTCGAGGTATTGCCCGACGAACTGGTTGAGCGTCAGACCCTCGACCCACTGCATCTTGAGGACAGGATACCACTTGCCCGCGACGCGAATGCCCTTTTCCAGATAGCTGAAGTCTACCGTGAACGGCAGCTTGGCCTGCTTGAGGTGGGCGCTGATCTCCTGGTAGCGCTCGTGCAGCCCCAGCGCCTCGCGCGTGAAGCACTTGACGGCCCAGCGTGAGCCGTCGGGGCAGCGCATCTGGTAGACGTCGGCGAAGTTGCCGGAGTAGGGCGCGGGAAGGCCCAGGGCGTTGGCGACCGCCTCGCCGCGTTTGAGGTCGGCGTCGGAGAAGTTCGACGCGGGCGACTGGATCGCCTCGTTGTAGTCCTGAGACAGCGGCCAAGACATCGGGGTCACTCCTCGGGCGCCAGGCCCGCTTCAATGCTCAACAGGGTCACGTCGTCGTTGCGCATTCCATCGCGATCGCGTAATTCCTCGATCCAGCCGGCGAACGCTTCGTCCGGTTGCTCGGCGGACAGCACCGACGCCACGGCCTCCCACGGCCGACCGCCGCGTTCGTGGGCGTCCAGGAACCACTGGGCCAGGGCGTCGGTCATCAGGAACAGGCGGTCGCCGCCAAGGAAAGAGCCGGTAGCGTGCTCCGGCGGCGGCAACGGCCCGCCGCGCGAGCCGAGCAGACGTGGCTGGTTGCCGAAATCCGCGGCTTTCCGGATCGGAAATGAGTTCACCTGCCGCCCCTGGCGCACCCGGATCAAACAGCTGTCGCCGACGGCCACCGCCCGCCATTTTCCGGGCCGATCCGCGGTCGGCCGCAGCACGCCCAGGCCCAGCAGCGTGGCGAAGGCGCCCTGCTCCCGCTTCATCTCCGCGAACCACGGCAGCTCCAGCCCCATCACCTCCGCCGACCAACGCCGTCTCGGCTCCGCCAGCCATCCGGGCATGTCCTCCGGGCGCGGCGCGGCCAGGAACGCCTCGGTCAGCAGCTGCGCCCACCGGCCGGCGAAGGAGCTTTCCGAGGCGCCGTCGCCGACGGCGAAGCGGCCCGCGGCCGGATCGACGGCCCAGGCGTCTTCGTACTCATCCTCGCTGTTGCCGCGCTTGGGCGCACACAGCGCGCACCAGGGCGGTGCAGGGTCGGCGGGAGGCATCGATCAGCGCACGCTCTGGGCCACGCGAGTGCCGATGTCCAGGAAGCGGATGACCGCCACGAGGTCGGCGTTAAAGACGAAGCCGCGCGACTGCGGGCCGACGGGGAAGCGATCCGCCTTGGCGGCGGCCAGCAGCTTCGGCGGCAGCTCGCTCGACATGCGGAACAGCAGCTTGGCGAAGTCGTCCGGCAGGCCCGATTCCTCGGTCGGAAATTCGATCGGCCGGTTCTGCTTGTCGGAGAGGTGGGCGTTGAACAAGAGCACGTTGCCGTCCTTGGAGGCGAGGGCGCGCACGGCCTTGGCCGCCTCGCGCGGGTCGCCGTCGGTCGGCTGGCCGTCGGTGATGTTGACGACGATGGGCGGGTAGCAGTTGGGCTGCACGCCGAGAAAAACCGTCAGGAACTCCTTCGCCTTGGCCAACGCCTCGCACATGGGTGTCCGGCCGGTGGGCCGGGCCTCGAACCAGACGGGGAACTTGAAGTTCTGGTCGATCAGTCCGCCGGCGCCGTCGTCCACCTTGCGCGTCCGCACCTCGACGCGCAGCGGGTTGTTGGCGATCTTGCTGACCGGGACGAGCGTGCTTCCGGCCAGGGCGCCGCCGAAGGCCGACTCGACGCGGCCGCCGTAGCGAATCATGCCGACGTGGAAGAAGTCGCGGATGCCGTCGGCCTTGGCGCACTTGAGGACGATGTTTTGCAACAGACGGTTGAGCGCGTCGGCCACACCGGCGCCCTTACTCTTTTCCGGCTGGGCGCCGAACGGCTCCAGCATGGAACTGGACTGGTCCAGCAGGAAGACGAGGGCGGTGGGGTTGGTGCGGCTGATTTCGGCGGAATAGGGCAAGGGAAGGCTCCTTATCCCGGGGGCGGGGGCAACGGGCGGCCGCTCGGGTTTTGGGAGTGCTTGTCGGGCGGCGATGCCGTTGAAGTTGAGAGTTAGTCTATCGGTTGCGTGACCTGGATGCAAGGAAAAAAGATTCGCCGCGATGCACGAACGCGCCGCCCCCGGTCGGCCTTGCCATTCCCCCGCGCCGACCGCACCGCCTTACCCCGCGCAGTATCCATTTTCCCCTTCCCCCTCATTCTCGCCTTTGCAACTCCCCTCGCCGCCCGGTAATCTGGAAGAATCAAGTAAAGTGGGCGTGCAATTCGTGAGCCTGATTCGTCCTCCCTGTGTACCCCCGCGCCCCAAACTCCGGCGCCGGCCCTCTTTTGAGGCGTCCTCTCCGATAGGAATCCCCCTCATGCGCAGCTCCCGAGCCGTCCTGGCGGTCCTTACCCTGGCCCTGTTCGTGCGTCCCGGCGCCGCCCAGGAACCGATCCGCATGGCCCGCACGCCGGACGTTTCCCCGGACGGCAAACTCGTCGCCTTCAGCTATCTCGGCGACATTTGGGTCGTCGAGGCCATCGGCGGCACCGCCCGCGCCCTGACCTCACATCCCGCCCACGACATGGCACCCGTCTTCAGCCCCGACGGCCGATCCGTCGCCTTCAGTTCCAACCGCCACGGCAGCTACAACGTCTTCGTCGTCCCCGTCGAGGGCGGCCGGCCGCGCCGCCTCACCTTCGACTCCGACAACGACCTCGTCACCGGCTGGTCGCCGGACGGCAAACAAATCCTCTTCGCCTCCACGCGGAGCGTCGCCTTCCCGCCGAGCTTCGAGCTGTACACCGTGCCGGTCGAGGGCGGCAGGGCGTACCGCGTCAGCGCCGACGACGGCAAGGAAGGCGTCTTTTCGCCCGACGGCAAGCACATCGCCTACACGCGCGGCCCCGGCGCCTGGTATCGCAAGGGCTATCGCGGCTCCGCCAACGACGACATTTGGCTCTGCGACGCCGACGGCTCGCACAACCGCCAGCTGACCAACTTCGCCGGCCAGGACGGTTCGCCCATGTGGAGCGCCGACGGCAAGTGGATCTATTACGTCAGCGAGTTTTACGGCACCCCGGCCAACATCGTCCGGATGCCGTCCACGCCGGTCGGCAACGCCGACTCCTCCACGGTAACAGCCACGCCGCCGCAACAGATAACCTTCCACAAGGACGACGCCGTGCGCCGCGCCCGCATCAGCGCCAACGGCGCCTGGATCGTCTACGAGTGCGGCGCCGACCTGTGGATCGCCTCCACGAAAGAAGGCGTCCCGCCGCGCAAACTCGCCATTGAGGTCAACGCGGACGATAAAGTCAATCCGGAACGTCCGGAAACCTTCACGAGCCGCGCCACCGAGTTCGTCGTGTCGCCCGACGACAAGCACGCCGTCTTCGCCGTCCACGGCAAGCTGTTCCTGACGCCGATCGCGGGAACGCCCAAGGCCGAACAGCTGACCGACGGCCCGTCGATGGACCACGGCGCCGCCTGGGCGCCGAACGGCAATCGCGTCCTGTTCGTCTCCGACCGCGGCGGCCACGAAGACATTTACGCCATCGAGTCCGACGACGCCGAACGGCCCAAGTTGGTCGAGGCGCACAAGTTCAAAACCACGAAACTGACCGACACGCCGGAGGCCGAGTTCGGCGTCGGCTACGCGCCGGACGGCAAGCGCGTGTCGTTCCTTCGCTCCGGCAAACTCTGGACGATGAACCCCGACGGCTCCGACCAGAAGGCCGTGGTCGATCAGCCGCAGGTCTTCGACTACGACTGGTCGCCGGACTCCAAATGGCTGGTCTACGCACGCCGCGACGGCTCCTCGGCCAGCGAGTTGTACATCGTCCCGGCCGGCGGCCCAACCGACAAGGACCCGGCCCGCAACGTGACGCGCTACGCCACCTACAACGGCGGTGTCAGCTGGAGTTTGGACGGAAAAAAGATCTGTTTTCTCAGCGACCGGCGCGGCCGGAGCAACCTGTTGGTGTTGAACCTGCAAAAGCCGGCCGCGCCGGGCGTGGCGGCCCCGGCGTCGTCGCCGGTGGACATCGACTGGGACGACATCCACCTGCGCACCGACACGATCACGACGCTGCCGATCGACGAGGCGGCCATTTCGCCGGACGGCGCCAAGGTGGCTTTCCGTGGCGGCGGCGATCTGTGGGTGGCGGCCACGAACGGCGGCCAGCTGACGCGGCTGACGACCGGCGGCCAGCAGCCGCACATGATTCAGTGGGCGCGCCACAAATCGGTGCTGGGCGGCTACACCGACCTGATCTTTTTCCTGGACGGCCAGGGTCTGTTGCGGGCGACGCGCTCGACCGTGACCAACAACGCCGACGGCAAACCGCCGGCCGACGGCGTCGCCCTCTTGCCGTTCAAGGTCAAGATGACCGTCCGAACCGACGAGGAGTTCGCCGAGATGTTCGACCAGACGTGGCGCTATCTGTCGGAGAACTTCTACGACGCCAAGTTCCACGGCCACGACTGGAACGCGGTGCGCGAGAAGTACCGGCCGCTGGTCAAATACGTGGCCATGAAGGAGGATTTGTACGCCCTGCTTTATCTGATGATGGGCGAGTTGAACGCCTCGCACCTCGGCGTTTCCGGCTACGGGACCGTGGCCGACGAACAGACGGCGGAGTTGGGCCTGGTTTGGGACGAGGCGTACCGCGGCAAGGGGCTGAAGGTGCTGGACGTGCTGAAGCGCGGCCCGGCCGACAAGCGCGGCGTCACCATCAAGCCGGGCGAATACGTCGTGGCCGTCGACGGCGTGGACGTGACGGAGGCGACCGACCTGGACAAGCTGCTCAACGGCAAGGTGGGCGAGACGGTGGAATTGCAGGTGGCGGCCGACCCCAACGCGGCGCCGAAGGCGCGGCGGCGCGTGGAGGTGCAGGCGATGGGCCGCTACGACTACCGCACGGAGACCGGCGTGGCCGAGGGCGTGCGTTCGCTGATGTACGAGCGCTGGGTGGAGAACAACGCCCGGAAGGTGGCCGAGTTGAGCGGCGGTAAGCTGGGCTACATCCACATCCCGAGCATGGACGAGGAGGGTTTAGAGCGCTTTTTGCGGTCGCTCTACTCGGACAATTTCGACAAGGAGGCGATCGTGCTGGACGTGCGCTACAACGGCGGCGGCACGACGCACGATCAGGTCTTGAGCTACCTGATGGGGCACGCTCACACGCTGTTCCGACAGCGCGACGGCCGGGAGGGCGTGGTGGTGGAGGCGGACGACCGCAAATGGAGCAAGCCGCTGGTGCTGCTCATCAACAACCGCTCCTACAGCGACGCGGAGGTGTTCCCGAGCGCCTTCCGGACGCTGGGCCTGGGCAAGCTGGTGGGCCAGCCGACGGGCGGCTACGTCATCGGCACGGGCGAGGTGCGGCTGATCGACGGCTCGACCTTGCGCATCCCGCGGATCGGCGTCTACACGCCGGCCGGCGTGGACATGGACAAGGAGGGCGTGCGGCCGGACGTGCTGGTGGAACCGCACCCGGACCAAGTGGCCAAAGGCGAGGACGTGCAGCTGGAGAAGGCGGTGGAGGTGTTGCGGGGCGAGGTGGCGGATTGGAAGAAGAGCCACCCGTCGGCGTTGGCGGCGGGGCCGGAATGGATGGGGCCGGCGGGGCCGGTCTCGGTCGCGCAGCCGGGGCCGGCGGCGACGCCGCCGTCGTTCATGCCGATGGCGAAATGAGGTTCGATGCCAAGTCCATTCTTAGGGCCACGCCCTTTGTAGGCGAGCGGCCGGCGTAAGCCGGCTGGTGTAGCATAGCGCCTCAGAAGAGGTGACGCACCAGCCGGCTTACGCCGGCCGCTCGCCTTTTTTATTGCGGCTTCTCACCAGTCGGAGCCGAGAGGCTGGCCGTCGTTGGGGAAGACGGCGTAGCTCCAGGTCTGTTGGCTGATGCCGGAGTTGACCAGCCGGACGCTGCCGTCGCCCATACCCACCATGATCCCGCCCGCGTAAAACCCTTGGACCTGCGGCGCGTTACAGGCAGCTACGGCGGGTTGAAATTGGGGCAGCTGGACGACCGTCCCGCCGTTGCCGTAGGCGTTGACGCCGGGCGTCCACCAAGTCGGCGAGTAGTAGTCGGTTCCCGCATTCGGCCCCGCCCCCTGGCCGTCTTCGCCCCAGATGTGGAGGGCGAGCGACATCTGCTTGAGGGTGTTGGCGTCGGAGATGCGGGCCGCCGCCTCCCGCACCTTCTGGACGGCCGGCAGCAAGAGGCCGATCAGGATGGCGATGACGACGAGCAGCTCGATCAGGGTGAAGCCGCGCGGCCTCAGCCACGCACGCAATCTGGCCATAAGCCCTCCGAAAAGATGACCAGAATGAGAAACGGCCGCGGTCGGAACTCGCGGCCGCCCTGCTATCGTTTCACGGCCCTGGCCGGGTGTCAAGCAATATAACTTGAGTTGGATGAGAAAAATGGCGCGGACAAGGAAAAGGCCGTCCGCCTCCGGCGGGGCGGGCGGCCGGGTTCGCGTCGGGAGTGGCGGCCGGCGCCTCTCGATCGTCTACCTCAGTCGCCTTCGGTATGATTTCACCCTCGGAACCTCTCGTTTTCGTGGGTCTTTTTCCGCCGCGTCTAATTCCGGGTTTCACACTGGCGGTTCAGGCGAATTCGGGTTGAACTTAAAATAGTTATCCCAGTTCCAATCGAGTATTTCCAGCGCCTTCTCCGGCGGCAGGACGGTGTAGCGCTCGGCGTCCTTGCGGACCAAACGCATCCGCTCCAGCTTTTCCAGGGCGCCGTCGATGTCGAAATCCACCTTCAGCCCCGTCGCCCCTTCCAGATACATCTCGACGTAATCGTCCAGCTGCGCCGCCGTCCAGCCCTGCGGCGGCGCGCACAGCCACAGGCAGAAGTAGGCCAGGTACGTCTCGCGGCAGTCCTGTTCCTCGGCCTCGTCGAACAGCCGCATCAGCACGCCGGTGTTGCCGTCCAGCGCCTTGAAATAAAGGCTGCGGACGAGCTGGAGGACGTATGCCTGACGTTTGCTGCGGTAGCTGTAGTACGACCGATAGGCGTAGCCGCAGAAGGCCGCCGCCACGCTGAGGGTCGCCACGTTGACGAGGGCGTTCACGTCCCACGACGGAAGATACAGGCTGCCGTGGTACGCCAGTAGGCCCAGGCCGAACAGCAGCGGCCAGAGGATCATGGCGCGGTCCATGCGGGTGATGCGCGGCCGGCCGCCCGGCAGCAGCATGTCCACGTCGGCCTTGGGCACGTCCTTGAAAATCTTGAAGTGGACGCGGCTCACGTCCAGGTTCGGGTCGAGCCGGTGGTTCGGGCGCAGCTTCAGGACCAGCGCCAGCCGCTGGTACATCGGGACCTTGCGCTTCTCCAGCCGCCACAGGCCGCGCCACGAACGTCGCGTCTGTTCGCGGACCACGTCGCCGCGCATGTAGACCTCCAGCCGCTCGAAGACGTTCAGGTCGAGGTCCACGTGCAGGCCCCAGTCGCCGGGCGTCTGACGGACGGCGTGCTGAATCTCCTCCGTCTTGAGTCGCTTGAAATCGGCCCGTTTCATCAGCGACGCGAAGGCCGCGAACACCTTGTCCTCGCATTCCTGCCACTGTTCGGGCGCGAGCGGTCGCGCCGGCCGAGTGTCGGCGTCGGGGTCGAACGGGGCGTAGGCGTCCTTGAGTTCTTCCAGTTTCGCCAGGTACTCGAAATGAATGGTGGCGCCGACCAGCCGGCAGAACTGCCTGAACGGCTCGCGCCGCGCCGGCGGCAGCCGCTTGTCGTGCAGAAGCAGCTCCATCAGGTCGTTTTTACGCAGCGGGATGAAGTGCTCGCGGTCCAGGTACTCGGCCACGCCCAGTTCTCCTCTCGGAAAGCCGTTGAACCGCCAAGACGCCAAGAGCGCCAAGGATGCCTTCTTGGCGCTCTTGGCGTCTTGGCGGTCCCATTCTTTTCCTACCGGCCCTCCGCCACGTTGACCAGGCCCACATCGACCCCCTGCCCGCCTTCCGTCTGGTGACAGTGGACCGCCAGCACGACCTTCGCCCCCGGCTTCAGCAGCGCCCGGGCCGTCTTACGAATCTCCATCGGCTCGTAGTCGTTGATAAAGCCGCCTTCGGACGCCGCCAGGACGCCGTTGACGTAAATCTCCACGTCCTCGTCGTGGTAGACCAGGAACTGGAGATCGGGATACTCACCCTCGGGCATGGTGATTTCACGCCGGAGCCAGACGTCGGCCGTCGTCCACTTCGTCCCCACCTTCATTCCCCGCGGGACGTTGTTGCCGATCACGCCGGGGCCTTCCTTCCAGCCGGCGGCGTCGAAGTCCGGATTGGTCCACCCGTCCGCGGGCTTCTCAAATGTGTAACGCCAGAGGACCGCCGCCTGTTGGGAGGTCGGGACCACATCCGTGACCTTCGGCCGCGTCGGCAGCGGCGCCCAGTCGCCGACCTTCGTGTGGTCGCGGCGCGCCCACTTATTCCACATTTTCTCGTCGGAAAGCATCTTGATGAAGAGGCCGCCGACCACCGGCCGGGCGTGCATCCCGCCGCTCTTGACCTTGTCCGTCTCGTAGGAGTCGGCCAGCGGATCGCGGGCGGTGGTTTGGTCGAGATAGTCGTAGATCGGCGAGACCAACGCCTCAAAATCGGCCTTGTCCTCGGCCAGCGTGGCGCTCCAGAGCGACCAGTCCGTCTTCGTCAGCTTCGTGCGCGAGTCCAGCGGCACGCCGTACTTCTGCATGACTTTCTTGTAATAGGCAACCTCCTGCCTCGCCGTTTCCGGCGGGAAAACGTTTAGCCCCAGCAGCCTGTCCCAGACCAAGTTGTACTTCTGGCTCCAGGTGCCGGGCTTGTCGAAGGCCAGGCGCGAATGGTCGCCGTCGGCGGCCGCCTTCACCCAGTGCTCGGCGTCCTTCTTCGCCAGGTCCGCGTACTTCTTCGCGTCCTCCGCGTCCCCGCGCAGGCGACAGAGATCGCCGTAAGCGGCGAGCGCGAGGATGGCCTTGATCGACAGGTTGGAGTTGTGCGCCAGGTGCCCCATGAAGTCGTCGGTGCAGAGCTGTTCCTCCGGGTCCAGGCCGTACTTCTCCAGGTATTTCGCCCAGCGCGTCAGCTGCGGCCACCAGGGACCTACGAAGTCCGCGTTGCCTTCCGCCCGGGCGACGGCGTCGCAGAGGAGGATCATGTTGCCGCTCTCTTCGACGGGCATCCCTTCGCCGCCGTCGTCGGTCCCCCGCGCCACCGGGTACGTCCCCAGGTCGTGCGGCGCGTTGGGGAACTTCCAGTGGTCGGAGGCCCCGTAGCTGAGGATCGGCACAAGCGACGCCTTGGCGAGCGTGGGGCTGAACAGCAGGAAGATCGGGTCCATCGGGTAGAACACGTCCACCGTGGCGATGTCGCCGTTGCTGGTGTTCTCCTTGGTGAACAGGAGCGGCTGCTTGTTGGCGTCGGCCGCCAGGCCGGTGGCGGCCAGGCACTGGCGATAGGCAAGGGAGGCGATCCGGGCGTACCGCGCCCCGCCGGCCTTCGTCAGGTCCGCCGTCAGTTCTTCGTCGAATTCCTCGCAGCGCTTTACGAGGTCCGGATAATCTTTTTCGGCGGCCCGCAGGAGGTCCGCCGGCGTCGCCCCGTCCCGCCGCCAGTAGGGCCGTAGCTTCTTGCCGAAGTACTTGATGGACCAGATTTCGTCGTAGGCTACGATCAGGTGGCGCGACACCGGCTCGGCGCCGACGCGGCCGAGGTAGAACGCGAACGCCATGACCGGCTGATCGTCGTCGGCCGCGCGCGGCATGCGCTTGTCGTCCCCGTCGGGCAGCTTTCCGTCTTCAAGAAACGCCTTGGCTAGTGCGCCGTTGGCGCCGACGGCCGCCGTCGCCTGGGCCGTGGGCGCCGCGGCGTAGGCGTACCCCCAATCGATGCGCGTGTCGTCGCCGGCCGGGGCGAGCAGCGGCTGGTCCTGCGTCCCCGTCCGCAGGGCCGTCAGGTCCCCAATCGTTTCCCGCGCCCATTCCACTTTCTGACGCGGATCGTTGACCGCTAGCAGAGAACTGGTGCTGTCGTAAATCGACACCGCATGGGCGGCGGCGTCGGCCGAGCGCACTTGCCAGGTGATGTAACTGAGCGGCCGGCTGAGGACTTCCAGGGCGTCCGGCAGCGCCGCCGTCATAAACGTCAGCGTGACGTGGACGTGTCCGTCATCGAACTCGTAGACGCTTCGAGTCGGAAACACCTCCACGCTCTTCTGCGGGAAGGCCGGCGCGTCCTTCGGCTCATTGCCCATGAGCCGGTAGGTCTTGCCGTCCACGCGGATCAGGCTGACGAGCGGATGCGGCCGGCGCGTCCAGTGCCGGGTGACGTCGTCGGTGAGACGGTCGGCCTCCGACCAGACGCTCAGGTACGGATCGCTCGTGACCAGCGGCACGGCCGGCGGGCGGAAGGGGACGGGCGCGGAATGCTCGCCGGCCATGACGACGGCCCCGGAGAGCGCGACGACGAGGAATGCGTAAAGTTGTCGCAAGGGACACTCCTGTTCTTGTGCCATCTCAATTAGCTTAAAGCCCTGGTTCCCACGCTCCGCGTGGGAACCCACGTCGGGACGCTCTGCGTCCCGTCCGGTCCAAGGGCCGGCCTACTGAGGTTTCGGGACGCGGAGCGTCCAAACGTCGTTCCCACGCGGAGCGTGGGAACCAGAAGTTTGCAACCCGGCGTCACCACTCCAGCGCCTCCAGGCGGTCGTCGGCCGTCTTGACGAGCGTTTCGGCGAGGTGATCGAGGGCGCCCTGCACCTCGCTCATGCGCTCCGGCCGCTTGGCCGCCTCGTAACTCAGGCAGCGGTGAACCAGCTCGCACAGGCCGGCGGGCGCCTGGGCGTTGAACTCGTCCACCGGCTTGAAGAGGTTGCGCCAGATTTTGCCGTCGATGGGCAGGCCGCCGTCTTCCGCCGACACCACGCACGGCGGCAGCCGGAACGTCAGCATCCGGTACATCGTGGCGCCGAAGTTATAGATGTCGGTGCGCTCGTTGACCATCTTATGCTTGGCCTGTTCCGGGGCGATGTACTCCGGCGTGCCCTGGACGCGATCCTTGGTCTCGCCCTTGATGCGGGCCAGGCCGAAGTCGATGATTTTCACGTCGCCGGCCCGGCTGAGCAGAATGTTGTTGGGCTTGAGGTCGCTGTGGTAGACGCCGCGGCGGTGCATGTGGACCATGCCGTCGGCCACGCGCTCAAAGACCTGCACCAGCATCGGCAGCGGAACGCGCGGGCAGGCGTCCAGCGTCTTGCCGTTGACGTATTCGATGAGCAGATGGGCCTTGCGGACGCGGAACATCCAGTCCTTGACCGTCTCCAGGGCGTGGACCTTGATGAGGTTGGGGTGGTCGAACATCTGGGCCACGCGGAACTCGTGTTGGGCCTGGTCGAGGAACTTCTGGTCGTCGGGTCCGTCGATGGGAACGACCTTGAGGGCGTAGTTCTTGCCGTCGGCGGCGCGGCGGACGTGAAGGATCTTGCTGTGGGCGCCGGCGCCGAGCGGGCCGACGACGGTGAACTTGCCGATCTGCAATTCGCTCATGAGGTCGCTTCCGGGTCGGAGGATGGACCGGACGGCCCATGTTACCGCGCCCGGCGAGAGTGTACAAAGGGAAGAACCGGCGCCGCGCATCGACGGAAAGGATCAAGACATGGCCCGTTTTTCGCTTGGGGTTAGTCCGCAAGCCACTCGCGATTTGCGAAGGATTGTGGCGACCAGTCCGCTGCGTTCGCGGCCGCCCATTGGCGCGGCGGCGCTCCAACTGATGGAGCAAATTCGCGTCGATCCGCATCTGAAAGGGGAACCGGCGCCCATGATCGGTTACCCCGACATGCGCCGACTGGACCTGCCGCCCTTACGGATGTTTTTCCAGGTGCGGCAGCCGCCGCTGGAAGACTTGTACGTGGGAATCGTCGGCTTCAGCTTGGTGTGACGGAATCATCCGGGCCGCAGTAGGTGTTGAGAAATTCGATCACCGTCTCCACTGGGAGCGCCGGCTCGTTCGCCTTCATTCGCCGATCCATCTCCTCAAAGAATTGTGGGGTGCCTTCCGGCGGCAGCGGGGAGTAATTCGCCGCTTGCGGAACGAAGCACCCGATGACGGACCCCTGCTCGTCGCGGATCTCGACGACCTCCTGATCGGCGCGCTCTTTCAGGGCGCGAAGCAGCACCACCAGTTCCCGCGCCTGCTCGGCATTCAGGCACTCCGCCAGGGACTTGGAACGGGAAATCGTCAACGAGGTCATCGCCGTACCCGTAAAATGGGATGGTGGATTGATTCCGCCTGGGGCCAGATCGGACTCTTACTTTAGCATAGCCCCCACGCCCGATCCGTCAATACGGCGTCGGGTCGGTACGGGGCGAAGAAGCGGCGACATTGACGCACTCCCTCAAGACCGCCGAACAGGAGAGCCTGACGCGCCGCTACGGCCGGGAAATCTTCGCGCGCCTGGAGGGAACAGGGCCGGTCCCGTTCGGCCCGGCGTGGTGGGACGAGCGGCTAATGGGGCTGACGATGGGCGACGAGGCGGTGAAGCTCCAGCTGTTCCGCTTCGTCGATGTCCTGCCGCAACTCCGCGACCCGGCCGACGTGACGCGCCACCTCCGCGAATACTTCGGCGCCGCCGGCGAGCGCGTGCCGGCGTGGATACGCTTCGCCCTGCGGCTTCTTCCCAGCCACGGCCCGCTCGGCAACCTTCTGGCGGCCGTCGCCCGCTTCTCGGCCCGGCGGCTGGCCCGCAAGTTCATCGCCGGGTCGAACGTGAAGGAAGCATTGGCGGCGATCGCCCGCCTGCGCCGCCGTTCGCTGGCCTTCACCGTCGATCTGCTCGGCGAAGCGACGATCACCGAGAAGGAGGCCGACGAATCGCGCGACGAATATCTCCATCTAATCGACGGCCTGAGCGCCGAGGCCGACGCCTGGCTGGCCGACCCCCTCATCGACCGCGACGACCACGGCCCGCTGCCGCGCGTCAACGTGTCGGTCAAGCTGTCGGCGCTGTACAGCCAGTTCGACGCCATCGACCCCGACGGCTCCGCGCGGGTGGTAGGCGAACGGCTGCGGCCGATCCTCCGCGCCGCCCGCCGACGCCGGGTGTTCGTCAACATCGACATGGAGCAATACGCCGTCAAGGATTTGACCCTATACGTCTTTCAAAAGGTGTTGGACGAGGACGAGTTCCGCGACTGGCCGGACGTGGGGATCGCCGTGCAGGCCTATTTGCGCGACACGGCCGGCGACCTGGAACGTCTGGTCGAGTGGGCGCGGCGACGCGGGACGCCGGTGTGGGTGCGGCTGGTGAAGGGCGCCTACTGGGACTACGAGACCGTCATGGCCGGCCAGCTCGGTTGGCCGACGCCGGTCTGGACGCACAAGTGGGAGACCGACGCCCATTACGAACGCCTAACCGATTTCCTGTTGGAGAACCGCGCCTGGCTGCGGCCGGCGTTTGGCAGTCACAACGTCCGCAGCCTGGCGCACGCCCTGGCGACGGCGGAGCTTCTCGACGCCCCGCCGAACGGCTACGAACTGCAAATGCTGTACGGCATGGCGGAGCCGGTCAAGGACGCGCTGGTCGCGCTGGGCCGGCGGGTGCGCGTCTACACGCCCTACGGCGAACTATTGCCCGGCATGGCCTATCTGGTTCGTCGGTTGTTGGAGAACACGGCCAACGAATCGTTCCTGCGCGCCAGCTTCACCGAACACATTCCCGTGGACCAACTCCTCCGGGACCCCGCGGACGTGGGGAACGGGAGTACGGAACAAAAGCCATGAATGATTTGGCGACTCCTCAGAATCTCAAGATCGAGCCGCTGACCGACTTCAGCCGCCCCGACGCCCGGCAGGCGATGGCCGCCGCGCTGGAACAGGTCGCCGGGCAATTCGACCGCACCTATCCGCCGGTGATCGGCGACAAGCCGGCGGCGACGCCGAAGACCATCGACTCGCACAACCCCTCGCACCGCCGGCAAATCGTCGGCCGGTGCGGCGCCGCCACGGCCGAGCAGGCCCGGCAGGCCGTCGAAGCCGCGGCGGCCGCCTTCCCAAGCTGGCGGGACGTGGAACCGGGCCGGCGGGCGCAGTATCTTTTTGACGCGGCGCGGGTCCTGCGTCGGCGGCGCTTCGAGCTGGCCGCGTGGCAAGTCTACGAGTGCGGCAAGCCGTGGCGCGAGGCCGACGCCGACGTGGCCGAAACCATCGACTATTGCGAGTTCTACGGGAGGGAAATGCTGCGCCTGGCCGCGCCGCGGCGGCGCGACGCCCCCGGCGAAGAGAACGTCTATTTCTACGAAGCCCGCGGCGTGACGGCGGTCATCGCCCCGTGGAACTTCCCGATGGCCATTCTCTGCGGCATGGCGACGGCCGCGCTCGTCACCGGCAACACCGTCGTCCTGAAGCCGGCCGAGCAGTCGTGCGTCGTCGGCGCCAAACTGATGGAGGTATTCGAGGAAATCGCCCTGCCGCCGGGCGTGGCGAATTTTCTCCCCGGCGTGGGCGAAGAAGTCGGCCCCGTGCTGGTGGAGCACCCGGCCGTCGCCGTGATCGCTTTCACCGGCTCGCGCGCCGTCGGCCTGAACATCAACCGCGCGGCCGCCGAACCCCGACCGGGCCAGGAACAGGTCAAGCGCGTCATCGCCGAGATGGGCGGCAAGAACGCCGTCGTCGTGGACGACGACGCCGACCTGGACGAGGCGGTCCACGGCGTCGTCGCCAGCGCCTTCGGCTACGCCGGCCAGAAGTGTTCGGCGTGCAGCCGGGTGATCGTGCCGGCCGGCCTGCACGACGCCTTCCTGGCCCGACTGGTCGAGGCGACGCGCAGCCTCAAGGTGGCGCCGGCCGAGGACCCCGGCTGCACCGTCGGCCCGGTCATCGACGACGAGGCCCAGGCGCGCATCCTGCGCACCATCGAACAGGGCAAAAGCCAGGGCCGGCTCGTCTACGCCGGCGACGTGGGCGCGCTGGCGCAGGAAGGCTGTTTCGTGGCGCCGCACGTCTTCGCCGACGTGGACCCGTCGGCCCCTTTGGCGACGGAAGAAATCTTCGGCCCGGTGCTGACGGTGTTGCGTTCCGACGGCTTCGCCCGGTCGCTGGAGATCGCCAACGGCACGGCCTACGCCCTGACCGGCGGCCTCTACTCGCGCAGCCCGGCGCACATCGAGGAGGCGAAAAGACGTTTTCGCGTCGGCAACCTGTACATCAACCGCAAGATCACCGGCGCCCTGGTGGACCGGCAGCCGTTCGGCGGTTTCAAGATGTCCGGCGTCGGCTCCAAGGCGGGCGGCCCCGATTATTTGTTGCAATTCGTCCTGCCGCGGACTATCACGGAAAATACGTTGCGGCGCGGCTTCGCGCCCGACGCCGCCCAGCCCCGGAGGGGCGGCGGTGAATAGCCAGGGGTGAAACCCCTGGAGGCCGTGGCGTGCCGGACATCCCCCTAATGCAATGCCGGCGGAGGTGCGGCACACGCCGGAATCCAGGGGTTTCACCCCTGGCTATTCACCGCCGCTCCTCCGGGGCTAAAACCGACCCGCCTCTTGAGGTCTCTCCATGAAATCCGCATTGTCTCTTTCCCTCCTCCTCGCCTCCGCCGCCCTGGCCGCCGCCGCCGGCCTTCCCGCCGAGCTGCGCGGCCACACCGCCCTCGTCTACAGCATCGCCTTCAGCCCCGACGGCAAACAGCTCGCCACCGCCGGCTTCGACAACGTCGTCAAGATCTGGGACCCCGTCGCCGGCAAGGAAATCCGCACCCTCGCCGGCCATACCGGACCCGTCTACTGCGTCGTTTACAGCAAGGACGGCTCGACCATCGCCACCTCCAGCCAGGACAAGACCATCCGCCTGTGGAAGGCCGCCGACGGCATGTTGCTCCGCGAGATCAAGGGCCACACCGACATCGTCGATTGCGTCGCCTTCAGCCCCGACGGCAAACTGCTGGCGTCCGGCGGCGGCCGCGAGGACAAGACGGTTCGCCTGTGGAACCCGGCCGACGGCAAGGAAATGAAGGACCTCGGCGCCCACGCCGGCGCCGTCTACGCCGTCGCCTGGAGTCCCGACGGCAAACAGCTGGCCTCGGCCGGCGCGGACATGACCATCAAGATCTGGGATGTCGCGGGTCAAAAAGAGCTGAAAACGCTCAAGGGGCCGACCGGGGCCGTCACCGCCCTGGCCTACGCGCCGGACGGGACGCTGCTGTCGGTCGGCCAGGACCGCTTCTTCCGCGTCTGGGACGTGAACGCCGGCAAGGAGACCAAGACGCTCCAGCAGACGCCGGACAAGCAGGATGACTTATATGGCTTGGCCGTGTCGCCGGACGGCAAGTCGGCCGCCACCAGCGGCTACGCCGGGTGGGTCACGGTCTGGAACCTGGCGGACGGCAAGCCGACGTGGTCGAAGAAGCTGCCGGCCCCCTGCGCCTACTGCGTGGCCTTCACGCCGGACGGCAAGTCGGTCGTCACCGGCCACGACTTGCTGCCCGGACGCAACAACGCCAACTGCTACGTCACCGTCATCGGGGCGCAATGATCGGGGCCGGAAGCGTAAGCGACGGAGAAAAATCCGTCGCTTACGCTTCCGGCCCCGACCGAAAATATCTTCTGTAACCCGCCTCATCCCGGAAGGGGAAGCGCGGGCAGCGGCGGGGCCGGCAGAGGCGGTGGGGCCGGCAACGATACCGGGGTCTGGCTCGGCGCTTGCAGGGCCGGCAGGGGTAATCCCTGGTTCGGTTCGGCGGGGGCCGAGAGGATCGGGCTGTCCGGGCCGGCGGCGCTTTTCGGCTTCGTCGGGACGGCCGCCGCCGGCATGGGCGCCCACGGGCCGGGGGCCGGCGCGCCCGTCTTCGCGGTCGGGGCGCCCGTCAAGACCGGCAGCGCCGGCGCGTCGCTCAGCGGCGGCATGTTCTGCCACAACTCGGGCAGCGGGGCGGTGTGGCTGTCGGAACCGAGCGGCACGTCCGCCATGGGATGATCGCAGTGCGTTTCCGCCAGCGGCGCCGGCGCGGCCCGCTCACGCTCTTCCAGGGCCGCGCTGCGCTGGCGCTGGTGCTCGACCGCCCGCTCGGCGACGCAGTTCGGCAGCGCCCCCTCGGCGATGACGACGTTGTCGTGCTGGGCGATCGTGCCCTTGACCAACTCGAAGACGGCGAGGCTGTTGTTGTAGTCGGTGATGGCCTGGTATTCCTGCGACAGGGCGCTGGCCCAGAACCGCTGGGCTTCCAGCAGCACGTCGGGCGTGATTTTGCCGGCCTGGAACTCCTGGAAGTTCGCCTTGACCTGTTCGCCGAACGCCTCCCGCTGGGCGCGGAGGTCCTTGATCTCGGCGTAGGTCACGAACACCGACTGGTAGGCGATGGCGAGCGCCCGCTGGATCTTCAACTCCTGGGTGCGCAGCGTTTCGTAATCGCGGGCCAGGGTGAGCTTGGCGATCCGCACGTTGGCGTAGGCGTTGCGATAGCCGAGCGGCACGTTCAAGCGCAGGCCCAGCGTGCTGTCGTTGAAGCCGTTGGAGGCCAGGTTGCGGAAGGCGTTGCCGGTCGACCCCGTGTTGTCGCCGTCGAGGCGGCTGCCGATGCTGTTGACATCGTAGGTGGCCACGGCGCGGAGGTCGGGCATGAGGGAGTTCTCCGCCAGCCGCACGTTGAGCTGGTCGACCTTGAGCTGTTCCCGCACCAGGATCAACGACGGGGCGTTTTGCAGGGCTTCCGTCAGGGCGGTGTCCCAATCGGGGTGGAAGGCGGCCAGGGTGGGCGCGTCGCTGGGGACCAGCCGCGTGCCGTCCTCGACGGGCAGGTTCAGGATGCCGCGCAGCTGGCGCTCCTGTTCCAGGACGCCGCGGACGCCGCCGCTGGCCGGGTTGCCGGTGCCGCCCAGGGCGGCCAGCCGCTGGTTGCGGAACAATTCGTACTGGCCGCGGGCCTGGGCCACGTCGGCCACGGCTATCTTGCCGGCTTGCAGCTTGACCTCGGCGATCTTCCACGCCTCGTAGGCCTGGCGCAGGGCGGCCTCCTGCGAATAAAGATTCCAGTAGGCGTTATAGAGGTTCCAGTAGGCGAACTCGGTGTTGGCCAGCATGATGTTGACGTTGCGCTGGAACTCGGCCCGCTGCTGGTCGAAGCGAATGCGGGTGATGAGGATGCCTTCGACGCCCGGCTGCGGCAAGGCCCCGAGGGCGCCGGCGTTGGGCAGCAGTTCGCTCGTGGGGTTGCCCTGACGCAGCTGATTGATTTCCACTCCGAAGCCCTGGAGCAGCGGCTGCTCGAACTCGAACTGCACGCTCGGCTGGTACAGGGGGTTGACGCGCTGGCCGGTGTTGGTGTTCACCGACTGGAAGGTATAGTCGGTGTTGAAGGTGATGCCGGCGACGCCGCCGGTGGGCAACGGCTTGAGGAGGGCCGTATTGAAAGTGGCCTGCGACTGCTCGATGGCGGTCGCGCCGGGGTTGGAGAAGCTCTGGAGCGCCGTGCCGACGGGCTGGTCGGTGTTGTTCCAGGTCATGCTGGTGGTCCACAGGGCGTCGAACTTGGACAGGGCCAAGTCGATGTTGGCGCCGACCGTGGCCGGGTCCAGGGCGAGGACGCGAATGGAGTCGGTGGAGGAGATGCCGCGGCCGGTGAACGAGATTTCACTGTCGTTGTAGGTGGCGATCGGGGCCGAGGTGAATATCTGGTTGCCGACGGTGCCCTGCTCCAGGGCGATGGAGACGGCCTCGGCCAGCGAGATGTAGCGGACCTTACGATCCGGATCGTCGCTGGTCGCCGGCGCGGCGCAGCGGTCGGTGATCGGCTGCGACCCGACGGTGGGGTCTTTGGCGAGGTCGCAGTGGACCGAACTCAGGACGTTATTCAGGTCCGATTCGGACACGTAGCACTGCTGTTTGCAGCCGGCCGTCACCGCCAGGGCCGCTGCCAGCCCGACGCATACTACCTTCCAGCGCATAGTCTCACCCCGTTGGAACGATCCGCCCCGGCCCGGCCGACCGGCGTGCGATGGTTACCCCCTGCGGCGGGCGAGGCCCGCCGTCGCGTGCCGTCCCGTGACATGGCAATCGGACAATCGGTGATGCCAGGGTCTATATCGGCCGATCCGGTCGGTTGGTAGAGGAAACTTTTGCCGGCTTTGCGGCCTGTGATGGGGAGTGGCGGGATGGGGAAAGCGCGGAAAGAGACTTGCCGTCAAGCCGCGGCCCGCGGGCAAGGGCGGCGGACGGCGGCCGAACGGGCGACGCGGCGTTACAGGCGGTCTGGGTCTTCCGGGTTCCAGCGCGGCGCGATTCCGACGTAGGGGAGGCCGAGCAGGCGCTTGACGGCGGCCCATTCGCCGAGGTCGTTGCCCTCCGCGAGGTGGCCGATCCACTGGAGGAGATAGCCGAGCAGGAACGCGATCAGGCCGACGTACCAGGGCAAGGCCCATAAACCGAGGAGCCAGGCCGGCCACGCGGCGAGGAGGATGACCAAGCCGGCGACGGCCATCGGGATGCCGATGAGGTGGATCCAGAAGTTGAACGCCAGCTGGTGGCGGAGGCGCCAGCCCTGGAGGCGCGTGCGCAGCCAGGCGCGGAGCGGCCGGCGCGGGGCGGGTTCGGTGACGGAAGGCGTCTGGCTCATGTGGTTATGGTAGGGAACAGAACTGTTCTTACCAGCCCGAAGCGCGAGCGAGGGTTTTCGACAAACCCTCGCTCGCGCTTCGGGCTGGTAAGAACCTCCTCACGCGATCCCATACAATTCCTCATATTTCCGCCGCGACGCCGCGACCAGAAACCTCGGGTCCGGCCCCACGCCGGTCGCCTGTTCCACCAGCCGCGCCGCCGTATGACGCCCCCCGTGTTTGTAGACCTTTTCGCGCAGCCAGTCCCTCAGCGGCGAGAAATCGCCCCGCGCGAACGCCGCGTCCAGTCCGCCCGTCTCCTCCTCCGCCCGCGCGTACAGCTGGGCGGCGATCACATTACCGAGCGTATATGTAGGAAAATAACCGAGCATCCCGGCCGCCCAGTGGCCGTCCTGCAAACAGCCTTGCGCGTCGTCGGCCGGCGCGACGCCGAGCAGCCGGCGGTAGGCCTCGTCCCAGGCCGCCGGCAGTTCCGCCGGCCGCAGGTCGCCGGAGACCAGCGCCCGTTCCAGCTCGAACCGGGCCAGGATGTGCAGGTCGTAAGTCACCTCGTCGGCCCCGACGCGGATGAGGGACGGCCCCACGCGGTTGACGGCGAAATGGAACTCGGCCAGACCCACGTCGGCCAGGGCTTCGGGAAAGGCCCGACGGGCTTGCGGAAAGAAGCGCCGCCAGAAGGCCAGGCCGCGGCCGACGGGGTTTTCCCACAAACGCGATTGCGACTCGTGGGTGCCCAGCGACGGGCACTCGCCCACCGGCAGGCCGTATTGGGTCGGGTCCAAGCCCTGCTCATAAAGCCCGTGGCCGACTTCGTGGAGCGTGCTGAAAAAGGCGTCGCTGAAGTCGCGGCGGTCGTAGCGCGTGGTGATCCGGCAGTCGCCGGGGCCGACGGTGGTGAAGAACGGGTGCGTGGTGGGGTCGAGTCGGCCGCGCGTGAAGTCGAAGCCGAGCGCCTTCGCGGCCGTTTCGCCGAAAAGGCGCTGACGGTCGATCGGGAACTCGCGCCGGAGAACGGCGGCGTTCGGCCGACGCGGCGCGTCGGCCAACCGGCGCGCGAGGGCCGTCAGCTCCACGCCGAGGGCGGCGAACAGCCGGTGGAGGTCGCGGCCGCGGGCGCCGGGTTCGTACTCGTCGAGCAGGGCGTCGTAAGGCTCGGTCTCGTAACCGACCGCGTCGGCCTCCCGGCGCTTGAGCGCGACGACCCGTTCCAGCCACGGCAGGAAGCGCCGGAAATCGGCACGCCGACGGGCGGCGGTCCATTCCGTCTGGGCCAGCGACGTGACGCGGGCCGTCTCTTCCACCAGCGCTTGCGGCAGTCGCGTCAGCCGGGCGTACTGCCGCCGCCATTCGCGGACGTTGACCGCCGCGTCCGAGAGAGGATCACGAACAAGAGGGGAATTGCCCACATCGCCGAGCAACTCGCCGAGGCGTGGGTCGGTGGCCTTTTGGTGCTCCAGCCCGGCGAGGAGGGTGAGCTGGTCGGCGCGGTGGGCGACCCCACCGGGCGGCAGGTACGTCTCTTCGTCCCAAGCCAGCAGCGCGGCGCACGACCCCAGCAGCGCCCGCTCGCGGGCCAGGCGGACCAGTTCGTCGTAGGCCGCTGCCGCTTTCATGGCGCCCCCTTGCTCTCATTGTAGGTCCCCCGTCCCCATTGCATCCCGGCCGGCCGCCGCTTACGATCATGGCGTCCCCCTTCCCCCGACCCGACAGGACCGCCATGCTGACCCCCGCCGAAGAAATGGGACTGAGCGGGATGAACCTCGCCGGCCGCGTCCGCCGGGCGCTGCACAAGGTCCCGGAGCCGGAACTCTTCGGCCTGCTGCAACGCATCGAACGCGAGGCCGCCCGCCGCCATCTGGCCTATCTCCGCGACGGCCGGCCCGACGTGATTCGCGTGATGGCGCTGCCGCTGACGATCCTGCCCGACCAGCGCTCCTACGTCCACTTCGTCGCGCTGACCCTCCAGAACGCGCTCAAGCGCATACCGGACCTCTATTTTCAGGATCCCGAAGTTCACGAAATCTTGCGCCTCCTTCCAGAAGAGGAGGAATGGCTGCGGGCGTGCTGGGGGCCGAGCCACCGTGACAACAACCCGGTGTTCGGCCGGCTCGACGCGGTGGTCGATTTCACCAGCCCGATGTGGAAGGATTCGCTGCGCTTCGTGGAGCCGAACCTGAGCGGCATCGGCGGCCTGCACCTGACGCCGACCTGCGAGCACATCGTCGCCGACGTGGTGCTGCCGGCCCTACAAGCCCGCGACCCCGGCCTGCAACTGGAAGTCGGTCAGGACATCCGCGAGCTGCTCATGCAGGAGGTAAGCGACCACCTGGAGGTCGTCGGCCGGCCGGCCCGCCACGTCTGCTTCGTGGAGCCGAAGTACGCCGGCAGCGGCCCCGACGAGCAGGAAGACCTGGCCCGCTATTACCACGACCACCACGGCCTCAAGGTCATGCACGCCGACCCCGCCGAGTTGACGCTGCGCGACGACGAGGTTTACTACAACGGCGATCCGATTGACCTGGCGTACCGCGATTACGCCGTGGCCGACCTCAACGACCTGCGGCGGGAAGGCGTGGACGTCGAACCGATGCGGGCGCTGTTTCGGCAGAACCGCGTGATCTCGTCCATCGGGGCGGAACTGGATCAAAAAAGTCTGTGGGAGGTGCTGACCGACCCGCGGTTCACGCGCAAATACTTCAGTTCGGACGAGCGGCAGGTGTTCCGCCGGCACGTCCTCTGGACGCGGCTCGTCTCCGACCGTGAAACGCTGCTGCCAGACGGGCGCACCGGCGGCCTTCTGGAATACGTCCGGCAGGAACAGGAATCGCTGGTGCTCAAGCCGAACCGCGATTACGGGGGGCATAACGTGCTGATCGGCCCTCTGCTGAACGAATCCGAGTGGGCCGCCGCCGTGGACAGGGCGCTGGCGGACGGCGAACGCTGGGTGGCGCAGCAGCTGGCGAGCATCCCGGTGTCGCTGTTCCCGGTGGCGGGGCCGGACGGGTCGGTGGACGGCGAGCCGTTTCACGTGGTAATGGGTTTCGCGCCGAGCAAGTACGGCCTGGCGATCGTGGGGCGGGCGTCGCAGAAACAGGTGGTGAACATCGCCCAGCGCGGCGGCATGTGCGCGGTGATGGTCGGTCGGGCGCCGGGAAGGCTGTATGGGCCTAGTGCGGCATCCGGAATCGTGTTGTCCGAGCCGGAAGCGTAAGCGACGGAGGAAGACCGTCGCTTACGCTTCCGGCTCGGAAAGAAGGTCGCTTGAACCTGCGCTAGCGCGTCAAGACCGAAGGTCTCGGCGTCCACTCCGCCATCTCGTCCCACGGCCACAGCGGCCGTGGAATTTTATGGAACGGGTAGTGCCAAAAGTCGGCGGGGGCGCAGCCGGGCGAGCGCACCATAAGGATTCGCTTCGCCCGCGCCTGGTACGCCGCCCGGAAGCCGCACGGGCTTTTCGCCACCAGCAGCTGGGCCGC